>Ga0209573_1003323_pt1 | contig 17927 bp, 11 predicted proteins | sample TNRBio252014_DNA_FD_185870 | JGI IMG/M metagenome (GOLD analysis project Ga0209573, IMG submission 185870) | Wastewater treatment Type I Accumulibacter community from EBPR Bioreactor in Madison, WI, USA - TNR Reactor_6/25/2014_ DNA (SPAdes)... | ecosystem: Engineered > Bioreactor > EBPR >...
GATTACATCGAGATGTTCTATAACCCTACCCGCAAGCACACGCGGAACGGGATGCTATCACCCGTCGAGTTCGAACGGCAGCACAAAGCGCAATCCGAGGGCGTCTAGAAAACTCGGGGCGATTCATTGGTTTCCAAGTCGAGCCTAATGGCATGGTTCCGGATGGACGCTTGCTCCTGACGTTGTATGATCGCCTTCAACCTTCGTTCCGTGCCTGCGGCCTTTTCACAGGCGACAAACAAAACAGGGCCTTGAATGCAAGGCCGGCCAAGAAACTCGCCGCCTTCCGTAACGGCCTTCGCCAAATGAATTGCCAAGGCGGTCTTGCCTTCGCCCGGCCTGCCTGAAAGCGAACCAATCTCGCCCGCTGCAATAAGCCCTTGGACGATTTCTTCGCGAGGCGGCGCTGGCGGAAGCTGATCAAGTCGGCAGATAGAGCTACCCTGACCGCGCAGGCTTTTGGGATGTGCTGAAGATGGATTGTGCATGATCGAACCCACGCCCCGCCGCGCGAAGCGGCAGGGCGCAACGGCCTATCGGTTGGGTTCAATGCGCCGGCCAATGGCCGGTAAGGAATTTTGGAAGCGCCTGATCTCGCCTTCGGCAATCAGCGTGCGCCGGCCGGACTTAAGCGCTCGCAGTTGTCCGGTTTTCAGTCGGTCATAGAATGAGGTCACGCCAAGCCCCAGGAGGGCTGTGGCTTCTTTCACGCTGTACAGCTTTTCGATGGGCTGCATTGTCCTTCTCCGTCTTTGGCCGCTGATAACCGGCGGCTTGCGGAGAAGGTTGCTGGCATTTGAGATAGAAAAAAATGCCAGAATTGCAGTTTATTTTTACCGCCATTTTTATGTTAAAAATTGAATGATATCAAATGCTTACTGAGCCAAAAGCCAAGCGTTTGCCCATTTCTCGCAGCCTTGGCCGAGATGTCCGGCAGCCCTGCATCCAACCATGCATCCTCAAGAATTTCTAATGACAGCTCACTTGACAGATCAAGTTCAAACCCAATTGTGCGCACCGCATTAATCATTGCTGAAGTCGCATAATAAATATCCATTTTATTCGATACTTGTCGTTCCTTTTTCGGTAGATCAATATTTATAATAAAAATATCTATTTCTTCTTTTATGCGCTCTAATTTTTGAAAATTGTAATTTTCTTCATTAAAAAGTGTAATCTTTATTGATGCGAAATTCGTATGAATAAAATTCATTCCACATAGATGAATTGGCCCCATTAAGACTAATTTATTTATTAAAAATTCGATTTTTTTAAATATTTTAATGTAATCTCTTTGTTTTGTATTCAAATATGATTGTATTATTTTTTCTTTATTCCACTTATTGCGATAGCGGTATCCATCGATTGCTACTTCACGAAGGGAATTTTTTTAGGCTATGCAAATCTAAACAAAAAAATGCATTTTCTATTAAATTATGCCGCTCGGCAATTTCTATAATCTTTGGAAGTTGCCGATCCACTCGCCAAGGATTTGGATCATCAATGCCGCGAGCAGCGTTGGGCTGTTCAATTGGTTCCCGCTTTCCCGCTTTCCGGCTTTCGACCGGACTTTGGCTGACGGGGCTATTGCCCCGCCAGCGCTGTGGTTGGGCTTCTCTCCGCTCAACTGCGGCACTCCCCGAAATTGCGGATATCGCGCAACAACGAAACAAGCGGCCCCGGAGGATCGACGGGGCGCCCTTCGGCCATTTCGTTCAACAGCGTTTCCAGCGGTCGGCCTTCGCTGAGGGCGAGGAATTCAAGCTTTACGCGAAGCCCTTCGGCCGTGCGTGCCGGCGTTGCTTCGATCCGCTCTGAAAGCTGTCGGATTTCATCTGCGCATCCGTCGATCTCGCGAAGGGCATGGAGCGCTTCCTCGTCTCCGGCCGCAAGTTCCGGATCAAGCGAGAAGCGTACGCCGCGAGCCTTTTTAAGCGCTTCGATTTTTGCGACCGCTTCCGCCGTCGCGACGTCGGCGGCGCAATACAGATTTCCAAGGCGAAGAAGTTCTGAATCCGGGTTGTCAGTGGTAAGGACTGCGGTAGCCATGTTCGATCCTCCTAAGATCGGTTGCGGTTAGATCCCCTTGGGCAGGTTGCAGCCCGCCCGGGGGATCGCTCTCTTCAGGCCCTCGCGGGCTTGAATTCTATCACTTGCGCGCCGTCGCGCAGGCTATCCAAATGATCTGCCCACCATTGCGCCATGCGAACCCGCTCGTCCCAATGGGCAGCGCGGTTATAGGCCTTGCGAACATCATCCTGTTCAACATGGGCAAGCGCGCGCTCAATGGCATCAGCGGACCAAAGGCCGCATTCGTTCAGCAACGTTGAAGCTGTTGATCTGAAACCGTGAGCGGTCATTTCATCTTGCCCATACCCCATCCGGCGAAGCGCACCGTTCAGCGTGTTTTCTGAAATTGGGCGTTGTTCGATAGGCTTCCCTGCCCGACTCCCGACACCGTAGCCCGGGAACACGAGCTTACCCCTTCCCGTGATGGCATGAAGTTCTCGCAACAGCCCCACAGCCTGCTTGGAGAGCGGCACGCGATGCTCGCGCCGCATTTTCGTCCGCGCGGCAGGTATGACCCATACGGCGTCTGGCAAATTGAATTCCTGCCATTCCGCCAGGCGCAGTTCACCGGGACGAGGGAAAAGCAGAGCCAAGAGTTTCAAGGCAGCCGTTGTGGTCGGTTGGCCGTTGAAGCCATCGATGGCCCGGAGCAGCGCGCCAAAGTCAGCCGGCGCAACGAGTGCCGCCCTGTGCTGTACCTTCGGGGGCATGAGCGCGCCACGGAGTGCGAATGTTGGATCATTGGTTGCCCGTGCGGTTGCAATCGCAAAGCGAAAAACCTCACCAACCACGGAACGCATCCGGCGGGCGGTTTCGAGCCGCCCGCGCGCTTCAACGGCCCGTAACGCCTGAAGAACTTCAGCGGCCGTAATCTCGCTGATTGGCCGCTCCCCAATTACCGGCCGAGCAAAATCGAGAATCCACACGATTTTCTCAATGGTATTTTCGGTGCGCCCTTCCCGACGCTTCCGCTCCAAAAGCTCATCGGCCACTGCGTTGAAGGTGTTTGCGGATGCATTGCCGGCAGTGAGCTTTTCAATCCGCCGCAGTTCGCCGGAGTCGCGACCTTCAGCGAGAGTCCGCTTTGCATCGGCACGCAACTCGCGCGCCCGCTGAAGCGAAATATCGGGATAGTTCCCCAAAGATAGCTTTTTCTGCTTGCCACCAAATCGATAAGCCAGCTTCCACGCCTTTCCACCGACAGGCGATATCCAGAGCTGCAATCCCTCACCATCTGAGAGTTTTTGCATGGTGGCCGTCGCCTTGGCGGTCCTGATTTTCACATCCGAAAGCGACATCTGTTGGCCCCCCAGTTGTTGGCCGAATCCTGTTGGCCAACATACGCAGCCAACAATTCGGCCAACAATATCCCCGAAAACCAGCGACGGCGAGCGGAGGGTAGCGAAATATCTTTTCGCCGTTTTCGTTGATTTTATTGGGGATTTTGAATTTCAGCGAATGACGCCGAAAGAACAAATGGTGCCCAGGGGCGGAATCGAACCACCGACACTGCGATTTTCAGTCGCATGCTCTACCAACTGAGCTACCTGGGCATTCCTGAACAGGCGCGCCGCTCAGGAAGCAGCCGTATAATCGCTGGCGAGCGGGCTGTCCAGAGGGGAAGGCGGCAAAGTTTGCGGGTCTGTGCAGGAAACCGGCGATGGTCGGTCCGGTCATGGGCACAATCGGGCCAGACCGCCGGCGCCGGGGCGCCGGCCACCCAATCGCGTGGGGCCGGTCATGGGCACAATCGGGCCAGACCGCTGGCGCCGAGGGCGCCGGCTACCCAATTGCGCGGGGCCGATCATGTGCACAATCGGGCCAGACCGCCGGATTTGTCCGATGAGCCGGCGAATTCAAGGACTGAATCGACCGACGACCGCGCCGGGCATCACATCGTCAGGTTGATCTGCGGGCGGCGGCCTGCCGGTGCTGCCGGTGCGGCGGGGGCGGGCGCCGGCGTTGCGGCCGGGGCGCGCGGCGCTGCGGGGCGCACGGCCTGCTGGCGCGCAGGCTGGTTCGGCCGGGTGCGGCGGCGCGGCTGGTCCTCGTCGTCATCGTCGCTCTGGGTTGCGCCCGGGCGCTTTGGCGTCACTTGCCTGGGCAGGGCGGCAATGCAGGTCGTCCGCTCCTTGAGCTGGCCCGAATCACACTTGACGCTGCCGGTGCACAGCGGCTCCTTGCGGTCTTTCAGGAAGGCCACCACGTCGTCGGTCAGCGGCAGGAGAGGCCGCTTGGGCTCTTTCAGACTTTTCTCGCCGATTTGCAGGCCAATGGTCGTGTTGGCCGAGAGATCGCCGTTCAGCGGGCCATTGTAGCAGCCAAGGCGCTTGAGATGTTCCTGCGCGGCCTTCACCGTTTCGGGTTTCACCATGGGCTGGGTCAGCGACGGCAGGTCAGGCGGGTTGAGCAACTGCGGCGACAGTGCCGAGATGGCGATATCCTTGCCCTGCTGCTGTTCGGCGCTGCCCAACTGTTCGTTTTCACCGGCGATGACATCCGCACGCAGGCTGCCGCGTTCAATCTGCTGGCGTGCACGCAAAGCCTGCTCGCGCGCAAATTGCGTGGCTTCCTCCTCGAAGATGGCGCCGACCCCGCCCTTGCCCGGCACAGGATCGACCGGCACCATGGCGATGGCCGGCGGAGGCGCGGGCTGAGCCGCCAGCTTGGCGGCGTCCTCACGCTTCTTGAGTTCAGCCGCTGCGAACTCAGCCTTCTCGCGCTCGATTCTCTGCTGCTCAGCGAGTTTCGCCGCGTCCTCGCGCTTTTTCGCCTCTGCGGCGGCAAGGGCGGCCGCTCTCTCTCGCTCAATCCTCTGCTGCTCGGCCAGCTTGGCGGCATCCTCACGCTTCTTGAGTTCAGCCGCAGCGAATTCAGCCTTCTCGCGCTCGATTCTCTGCTGTTCGGCGAGTTTCGCCGCGTCCTCGCGCTTTTTCGCCTCGGCGGCGGCAAGGGCGGCCGCTCTCTCTCGCTCAATCCTCTGCTGCTCGGCCAGCTTGGCGGCATCCTCACGCTTCTTGAGTTCAGCCGCAGCGAATTCAGCCTTTTCGCGCTCGATTCTCTGCTGTTCGGCGAGTTTCGCCGCGTCCTCGCGCTTCTTCGCCTCTGCGGCGGCAAGGGCGGCAGCTCTCTCGCGTTCGATCCTCTGCTGCTCGGCCAGCCTGGCGGCATCCTCTCGCTTCTTGAGTTCCACCGCCGCGAGTTCGGCCTTTTCGCGCTCGATCCTCTGCTGTTCGGCGAGTTTCGCCGCGTCCTCGCGCTTCTTCGCCTCTGCGGCGGCAAGGGCGGCTTTCTCCTGTTCGATCCGCAGCGCTTCCGCCTGTCGCACAGCATCTTCGCGGCGCTTGGCTTCCGCGGCGGCCAGAGCAAGGGCCTTCTCGCGTTCGATCCGCTGCTGTTCGGCGAGCTTCTCGGCCTCTTCGCGCTTTCTCGCTTCAGCTGCGGCGCGTTCGGCGCGTTCCTGTTCCTGCCGCAAAGCCTCTGCCGCCTGTTTGGCTTCAGCCTCACGCTGGGCCGTCAGGCGCGCCATGTGGTCTTCCTGGTCCCGCTCGATTCGCGCCTCAATCGCCGCCTGCCGGGCGGCCGCCGCCTTGCGCCGCCGCTGGATGACCCAGTCGGGTTCCGTCGAGCCCGAGGTTCCGCCGGCCTGGGCGAGCATGAGGGGCTGTACCGATCTGGAAGGAGTATTCACGACAGGGCCAACAGGAGGAATTGGCAACAAAACACCTTGCTTCGCAGAGGCGCCCTGTGACGCATGACTGCAAAGTAACACCACAGCGCCGAACGCTCGCAGAGCGACAGGCCAATGCAACGTTCAGGTACCCCTTGGGTGCCGCCGACGGACGGCAACGAATGAGATCAAATTACACAGGATCAGCCCAACATGCCAGCCGGGCAGGGATGATAATTGCGCGAGGTCACAACAAAAAACCCTGCCCGATCAAAAGGGCAGGGCCAAACCACTCACACCGGTCAGGTCGATTTTCGAACCGGTCCGACAGGACGTCGAACTCAGAACCCTGTTCCGACCGTCATCCAGAACGGGCGCAGCGGAGCGTGACGCGGCAAGGTCGGCATGGCCACCTGCACGACGGTGGGGCGCGCCTTTGCAGCCTGAGCCTTCTTCGATGACGTGGCGACCGGCGCTGAAGGCTGCTGAGCCTCAAGATTGGCGGGGCGAACCGGGGGAAGGGGAACCAGAACGGCCCGCCAGAAATCACCCGGCTGGGCGCCAGAGGTTTCGGACTGCGGGTCCATGGCAAAAGCTGACGCGGACAGCATCGACATTCCGAGCAGGGCACCCAGTACATGCTTCGAACGCATCGCCGACTCCAAGTTCGTTCAGAAAAACTACCCTACCAAAATAGCTCAAATTTGTCAAATAAGTGGCGCGTTTCGCCTTTTTTCAACGTTAATTTCGCGACATTCGTGCCGATCTGGAACCGCCTCGTCGTGTTATCGCGAAACCATGTGGCCCGCGTGCGCAAAAAGCGCACTCCATAACGTGAGATGGAATAACCGGGGCCGGTCGACCGGCGGCGCTTGCTCTGGCGTCAGCATCCTGCATAATGCCGCAAGATTTGCTGTAGCATCGTATTTCAGGACCGTTCGAATGCCCTGGTCGAGCAAAGTTCACTGGAAGGAAGGGCTTTTTCTTCGCCCTCACCACTTGCAGCAGAACGATCGTTATCACGAGCATTTGATTGAATCGCGCGTTCGCGTCGTCACGCCGTATCCCTGGGGCTTTTCGGCGCTGGAGGTGGACCGGGATCTGGCCCAGCAGGGCAAGTTCGGCCTGCGCCGCGCCGCGGGCCTGCTGCCGGACGGTACCCCGTTCGATCTGCCCAATGATTCGCCCCTGCCGGCGCCCATCGAGGTGCCGGAAAATGCTTCCAAGCAGCTGTTGTGGCTGAACATGCCACTGGCAACGCCGAATTCGACCGAAATCGCCGACAAGGACGCCGAAAGCTCCAGCCGGTATTTCGGAGGGGTGGAGACCTTCATCGATTCCTCCTCCGTCCTGCGCATCGAGGAGGAGATCGAGATCGCGCATCCTCGGCTGTCGCTCGATCTGAGGAAGACGCCGCGGCCCGGCTATGTCTCGATGGGCATCGCGCGGATTCTCGAAATTCGCGACAAGTCGGTGGTGCTCGACGACAGCTACGTGCCGCCGATGCTACTGTGTTCGTCGCATCCGGTGATCGACGGCTGGATGGACCGAGTCATCGGCTGGATGGACAACAAGGTGGGCGAACTCGCCCGCTATGCCGCCGATCCGACCGCCGGCGGCGGGTTGCAGAGCGTCGACTATTTTGTCCTGCAACTGCTCAACCATCATGGCCCAGTGCTCAAGCACCTGCGCCGCTCGCGCTATGTCCATCCCGAGCGTCTGTATGAGGAACTGCTGCGGTTCGTCGGTGAACTGGCGACGTTTTCCTCCCCCGACCGGCAGGCGCATGAGTATCCGCCCTATGATCACGACCGGCTGGAAGACACGTTTGCGCCGATCCTGCGCGACATTCAGGCCTTCCTCTCGGTCAGTTTCGGGCGGCGGGCCATCCGCCTCGAAATCATCGAGCGGGCCCCCAACGCCTTTGTCTCCACCATCCGCGACCGGTCGCTGTTCCGCACCGCCAACCTTATCCTGGAAGTTTCGGCGCGCCGACCGCTGACCGAAATCCAGTTGCAGTTCCCGCATCTTTTCAAGATCGGGCCGAACACCAAGATGAACGAGATCGTTCACGCCCATCTGCCCGGCGTTGGCATGGTTCACCTGCCGACCCCGCCGCCGCAAATCCGCGCGATGGCCGATCACGTTTATTTCCTGCTCGACAGAAACTCGGTATTGTGGCCCGAGTTCAGTACGGCCAGCGCCATCGGCATGCATTTCTCCGGTGACTGGCCGGAACTGGCGCTTGAATTGTGGGCCGTTCTTGGAGACCGTCGATGAGCGATCCGGGAGATCCGTTCGGCAGGAATGAAAAGACGGTTCTCCGGTTGAATCCCGGCGGGCGCCGCCCGGCGCCGCCTCCACCTGCCGCCCAGCCCGCGCCCCCTGCCTATCCGCCACCGCCCGGTCCGGTGCCGCATGCCCCCGGATATCCACCGCAGCCGCCGGGTTATCCGCCGCAAGCCCCGGGCTACCCGCCGCAGCAGCCTTATGCGCCGCAGGCGCCCTATCCGCCGCCGCCCTCCTACGCGCCGATGAACAGCGGCTCGGTGCCCTCGGGGCCGATCGCCACGCAGGACGAGTGGTTCAGCCCACCGCCGCCGCCCCAGCCTCAGGCCGGCACGCCGGGTGGCAAGGCGCTGATTCTGAAACGCGACGTTCCGGTTGCCGCCAACTACAACCCGATGCTGGAAGCGGCAGGACCGTTGCTGCTGTTGCTGGGCCGTCTGCGCACCTCGCTGATGCGTGCCAATTTCGCCAACCTGATGGAGCAGGTGGCGGATGCGGTCGAGGATTTCGAGAAGCGCATGCGGGCCGATTCGATCCCCCAGGACCAGTCGGACATGGCGAAATACGCCATCTGCGCCACGGCGGACGATATCGTCCAGCATATTCCGAGCGAGGAGCGGCACGTCTGGGTGCAGTACAGCATGCTCAGCCGTTTCTTCGGCGAGCGCGTCGGCGGTGTCCGCTTCTTCGAAAAGCTCGATCAGGCCAAGCTCGATCCGACGACGAACTACAATGTGCTGGAGCTGATGTACGCCTGCCTGTCCATCGGCTTTCAGGGCGTGCACCGCACCTCGGCGGGCGGCGCGGCGACGCTACAGATGATCCAGCGCAATCTCTACGAGATCCTGCGCAAGGCCCGCCCGAAGATTCGTGACGATCTGTCGCCGCATTGGCGTGGCCAGTCGCTGCCCACCGATTCCGCCACCTTCCGCATACCGTTCTGGGCCATGTCGGCCGTCGCGGCGGCCTGCCTGTTCGGCCTGTTCGTGACCCTGCGCATCCTGCTCTCGGGCAATACCCAGGCGGTGACCGACGAGATGAGCCGGCTGTTTGCCGATACGCCGCTGACGATCGAGCGGGCCGCGACGCCCGTTCCGGCAACGCCGGTTCCGCCGCCCCCGGTGCGTGTTTCCACCCAGCTTGAGCGCATTCGCGGCAAGCTTGACAAGGAAATCGCCGCCAAGCAGGCGGATGCGCGAGAGAACGGCAATTTCATCATCATCAGCGTCGGCGATTATGCCTCGTTCGCTTCGGGACAGGCGACGGTGCTCGACAGCTTCAAGCCGATCGCCGCGCGCATTTCGGAGATTCTGGAAGCCGAGCCGGGCGACATCCGCATTGTCGGGCACACCGACAACGTGAAGATCCGCAGCGCCCGCTGGCCGTCGAATTACGAACTGTCGGTGGAACGTGCCAATGCCGTTGCGGCATTGCTCAAGCAACGCATCACCAGGCAGGAGCGTTTCAAGGTCGAAGGCAAGGGAGACAGCATGCCGATGGCCTCCAACGATACGGCGGAGGGTCGCGCGCGCAACCGGCGGGTGGAGATTTCCATCCCGCGCGAACAGACCCTTGGCCAGTGATGAGAGTGGCGTGGTGAGGCCCGGATGAGCAAGGCTGGCTGGCTCAGGATTGTCGCATATGTCATCGGCGCCGGGTGCATCCTGACGCTGCTCTGGTTTGCTGCGCCGCTGGTTCAGGTCGGCGACATGCGCCCGTTCGACAACCCGATCTATCGCATCATCGGCATGGCCTCGGTCGGGCTCGGCGCCTTCGCCTCGATCGTCTACGACGTGCGCTACCGCATGCAGTCCACCGCGGAACTGGCGCGCAGCATGACGCCGGGCGGCCTGATGGGCGGGTCGAGTGCGGGCAGCGGCGGTGGCGGCTCGGGCACGGCGGACGCAGGACCGGCGGACGACAGCGAGACGCTGAAGACCCGCATGTCGGATGCGCTGCAAACGCTGAAGAAAGCCTCCAGCGCCAAGGGCGACTATCTCTACGATCTGCCCTGGTACGTGATCATCGGCCCGCCCGGCTCGGGCAAGACGACGGCCCTGGTCAATTCCGGCCTGAAATTCCCGCTGACGCGCGGCGGTTCCACGCCCGCGGCCATCGCCGGCGAGGGCGGCACCCGTTATTGCGACTGGTGGTTCACCGAGGAAGCGGTGCTGATCGACACGGCCGGCCGCTATACGACGCAGGATTCCGATTCCCGCGCCGACAAGAGCAGCTGGACCTCCTTCCTCGATCTGTTGAAGAAGAATCGCCCCAAGCAGCCGATCAACGGCGTGTTTGTCTGCATCAGCATCGAGGATGTGCTCAGCCTCCAGTCGGCGGAGGTGCGCGCCCACGCCGATGCCATCCGCGCCCGGCTGATGGAGTTGCATGATCAGCTGAAGGTCGACTTTCCCGTCTATGCGATCTTCACCAAGGCCGACCTGATCTCCGGCTTCATGGAATTCTTCGGCCATTTCAACGAGATGGATCGGCACGCGGTCTGGGGGGCGACCTTCCAGACCAACGACAAGACCGCCAATATGGTCAACACGGTGCCCGACGAGTTCGACCTGTTGATCGAGCGCCTCAACCACGATGTGGTCGACCGGATTCAGGAGGAGCCGAACCCGACGGCGCGCGTGCAGCTGCTCGGCTTTCCCAGCCAGGTGGCGGCGCTCAAGGAGCCGGTGTTCAACTTCCTCAACTGGATTTTCGAGCCGACACGCTATCACTCGAATGCGACGCTGCGCGGTTTCTACTTCACCTCGGGCACGCAGCAGGGCACGCCGATCGATCAGCTCATCGGCGCGCTGGCCCGCAGCTTCGGCACGCAGGATGTCGGCACGGTCCAGTATTCGGGCCTGGGCAAGAGCTTCTTCCTCACCGACCTGTTGCAGAAGGTGGTGTTCGAGGAATCGGGCTGGGTCTCGACCAACGTCAAGGCCGTGCGCAAGGCCATGCTGTTCAAGAGCCTCGGCTATGGCGCCCTGGCCACGATCTGCATTGGCTCGGTCGCGGCCTGGTGGATGAGCTATGGCCGCAATACCGAACTGATTTCAGACACCTACAAGGGCGTGACGGTCTACAAGACGAAATCGGCGGTGCTGCGCGATGAAACGGTGATTGCCGACGCCGATCTCCAGCGGTTGAACGAGCCGCTGTTCTATCTGCGCAACATGCCCACCGGTTATGCCTTCCACAACGAAGTGGCGCCCTTGCCGGCGACCTTCGGGCTCAACCAGCGTCCGCGCCTCAATGCCTCGGCGGAATCGGCCTATGACATGGGGCTGCTCCGCCTGCTGCGTCCGCGCCTGCTTTACCGGCTTGAGGACCGGATGCGGGCCCGCATCACCGATCCGGGATTCCTGAGCGAAGCCCTCAAGATCTACCTGATGATGGGCGGCAAGGAGCGGATGGAAAAGCCGCGTGTCATGGAGTGGTGGCGCCAGGATTTCGAGGCGATGGTGCCGGGCGCCGGCAGCGCCGCCTTCCGGCAGACCTTCCTCGAACATGTCTCGCGCCTGCTGGAGCTTGATGCACCGGAGGGCGTGGCGGCCATCGAACTCGATGCCGCCCTCTTGCAGGAAGCGCAAAGCGCCATCGGCCGCATGTCCGTGGCGGATCGTGCTTTCGAGATCCTGCGGCTTGAGACGCGCAACGAAACCGAGCGCGACTGGATTGCCCGGCGCAAGGGCGGGCAGGACATGGCGCTGGTCTTCGATGTGGCCGGCGGCAATTCGCTCGATACCGTTCGCGTGCCGTTTTTCTACACCTATGCCGGCTTCCAGGAAGCCTTCCTGCCCAAGATCGGCGAGGTGTCCGAAAAAGTGAAGCAGGAGCGCAGCATCCTGGGCAATGTCGCGGCCCAGAGTGCCTTGCAACGCCAGTATGACCAGTTGCCCCAGGCCCTGATGGAGCGTTACTCGCGCGACTTCGTCGCCGTCTGGCAGAGCGAATTGCGCAAGCTCCGGATGAAGCTGCTGACCGCCGACAAGCCACGGTATCTGTCCTTGCAGGCCGCCGCCGCGCCGACCTCGCCGATCACCCAGTTGATCGAATCGATCCGCGAGGAAACGGCGCTGACCAAGGAAAAACCGGCCGCCCCGGCCGCTGCGGGACAGCCGGCCAAGGCGCCGCCGCAACGGTTGGTGTTGCCGGGCGGCGAAATTCCGGGGGCGCAGGTCGAGAACGCCTTCCGCGCCTACGCCCTGCTGGTGGAGGGGGATCGCAGCAAGCGTCCGGTGGATGAACTGGTGCGCGTGCTGAATGACATGTACGTGGCGCTGACCCTGCTCAACGATCCGGTGCAGGCAGCACAGGGGCGCGTGAAGTTTGCCGAAAGCCTGCGGACGCTGGAAGTGACCGCGACCCGCTTCCCGGACCCGTTCAAGGCCATGATCCAGGTCGCCGGATCATCCTTTGACAGCGATGCGACGGGCACCACCATCGCCCGCATCAATCAGGCCCTCAACGATCAGGTGACCGGTGCCTGTCAGGAATTGATCACCAACGTCTATCCGTTCAACCGGACCAGCACGCGCGACATGTCGGTGCAGGACTTCCAGAAGCTGTTTGGTCCGAACGGCATTCTGGACCGGTTCTTCAACGCCAATCTGGCGCAATATGCCAGCACGGGCGGCAATTCCTGGAACTGGGTGCAGAGCAGTCCGGTGGGGCGGCAGTTGTCGCCGACGATGCTGCAAAGCTTCCAGCGGGCCAGCGAGATCAAGCAGGCGTTCTTTCCCTCGGGAGCGGCGGGGTTCAATTTTGCCGTCAAGAACCTGCTGATGGGTCCGGATGTCGAGATGGCCCGGCTTGAGATCAACAGCGGACAGCTGGTGACCGAGCGGCCCAAGCAGGCGGCACCCGCTTCGCCGCTCAATTCGATTTTCGGCTCGCCGCCGCCGCCCCCCGCTCCGCCGCCCGGCCCGGCGCCTGTGGTGACCTTCCAGTGGCCAGGTCCGGTCGGCATGGGTGGGGTGCAGCTGACGCTGTTCCCCGAACTTGCCGGTCGCGCGCCGCTGCGTCGGCCCGGCGTCTGGGGCATCTTCCGCCTGTTGAACGAGGTCAGCGTCACCACCAGTGGCCCGGCGCTGGTCGCCCGCATCAGCGCCGGCGGCCGGGAGGTGCAGTATCAGATCAACGCCGGCAGCCTTCCCAATCCGTTCACCCTGCCAGCCCTGAGATCGTTCACATGTCCGGTCGCCCGCTGATGATCTGCATGAAAGGGTATGACTGAGCATGCCGTGTGGTCTTTTTGGCAAGCTGCCTGCAAAACGTGACTTCATTGCCGTCAACATCCCGCAAGAATTTCTGACGTTGTGGGAAACCTGGGTGCAGGGCGGGCTGAGCGCCAGCAAGATCGCCATGACGAAGGACTGGTTGCCGGCCTATCTCAGCGCCCCGCTCTGGCGGTTCTGGCTTGGGGCTGGGGTCTGCGGGCGCCCGGTGACGGGGGTTCTGATGTCCTCGGTCGATGGTGTCGGCCGCCATTTTCCGCTCACGCTGTTTGCCTGTGGCGAGCCATCGGACATGTTCGCCCTGCCGGCGGAAGCGACCAATGCCGGCTGGTATGACGAGGCAGAGAATTTCGTGCTCGATACGCTCGAACCCGATGCCGACTACGACCGCATGCTTGCGGCGCTTGATACGCTCGCTCTGCCGTCCCGTTCGCCTGCGCCGGCCGCAGATGATGCGGTTCTGGATGTCATGCGCGTCTCGGCCATCCGGGTCGAGGCGATCGATCAGTTGCCGGAAGCCTGCACAAGGCTTGAAACGGAACATCGGCGGCGCGACTATCTCAACCGGACCTTTTTCTGGACCGTGGGCGGAGAGAACTATCCGCCCGCCTGCATCATGGCGCTCGGCATGCCGGACCCGAATATTCTCGGTCCGATGTTGAGCGGCAAGTTCGATGTCGGCACGGCCTGAGAACATGGACCGTGCGCCGCAGCTGTGCGGGAGGGGATGATGGACCAGACGGGCAATTACTTTCTGAAGTTCGACACGGGCGCGGCCACCCATGTCGGCAAGATCCGCAAGGTCAACGAGGACAGTTTTCTGGTCAAGCCGGAGGTGGGACTCTGGGCTGTCGCCGATGGCGTGGGCGGGCACGAGGCGGGGCAGATGGCCAGTCAGGCCGTGGCTCATTCCCTCGCCACCGTTGGTCCGGCCGTCTCGCTGGAGGACCAGTTGGCCCGCTTTCAGGAGCGGGTGCTGCGCGCCAACGATCGCATCCGCGAGATTTCGGACGAGCGCGGCGGCGTCCTTATGGGCACCACCATCGCGGCGCTGCTGATCTATGGCTGGCGGTTCATTTGTGCCTGGGCCGGCGACAGCCGGGTCTATCTGATCCGGAACGATCAGATCGTTCAGGTCTCGCGCGATCATAGCGAGGTGCAGGAGTTGCTCGATCAGGGCCTGATCGGCCCGGAGGAGGCCAAGTCCTGGCCGCGCCGCAACGTCATCACCCGGGCCATCGGCATCTTCGAGGATCTCGATGTCGAAACGCGCGAAGGCGAGGTCGAGCCGGGTGACGTGTTCCTGATCTGCAGCGACGGGCTCACCGGCCATGTGCCCGATCACGACATCCTGAGTGCGGTTGGCTTTCAACGCTCGCAGGATGTGTGCGATGATTTGATTGCGACAACGCTGGATCGCGGTGCTACGGACAACGTCTCGATTGTCGTGGTGCGGTGTCATCGCGCCGAACGAACCAACTTCATTCCCGGCCATGCCGCTGGTGAGTCCAAGGTAGCGTCGTGAGCGAAACCGTCGTCCAGTTCGCCACTGCCCGAACCGGGGTTCCGAAAGGAACGCGGCTGAACGACATCTATGAGATCGAGGAACAGATTGCCGCCGGCGGCATGGGCGAGATTTATCGCGGCCGGCTGATCGAGACCGGCGATTCGGTCGCGATCAAGATGATCAAGCCCGAACTGGCCAACAACGAGGCCGTTCTTGCGCTGTTTCGCAAGGAAGCCTCGGCGCTGCATCATCTGCACCACGATTCCATCGTCCGATATTACGTATTTACCGTCGATCGTCGGATCAATCGGCCCTATCTCGCGATGGAATTCGTCGAGGGCAAGGCTTTGTCGGACCTTCTTCGGACGCGCGCACTGTCGTTCGAAGAGGTGGACAACCTGCGCCGGCGTGTCGCCGCCGGGCTTCAGGCCGCGCACGACAAGGGCATCATCCACCGCGACATTTCGCCCGACAACATCATCCTGCCCGAGGAGGATGTGCGGCAGGCCAAGATCATCGACTTCGGCATCGCCCGCTCAACCAGGCTGGGCCAGGCGACGGTGATCGGCGACGGCTTTGCCGGCAAGTACAACTATGTCTCGCCCGAACAGCTCGGCCTGTTCGGCGGCGATGTCACCGGCCGTTCCGACATCTACAGTTTCGGTCTGGTGCTGGTCGAAGCCCTGCTCGGCAAGGCCATCGACATGAGCGGCAGCCAGGCGGAGGTGATCGACAAGCGCCGCGTCGTGCCCGATCTGTCCGCGGTCGACGGGCGCATCCGGCCGCTGATCGAGCGGATGCTCCAGCCCAAGCCCGAGGACCGCCCGCCGGATATGACCAGCGTGGTCGAGTGGGAGGCGCAGGAGCGCCGGTCCAAGACGCGCACGAAGTTCCCGCCCGGCGCCGCCGCGTCAGGGCAGGAGGAGGGCGGCTCGAAGCTGCCGATGATCCTCGGCGGTGCCGCGCTCGTTGCGGCTGTGGCGGGGGGCGCCGGCTGGTTCCTGATGAAGCCCGCGCCGACGCCGCCGGTCGTTGCTTCTGTCCCGTCGCCCGTTGCCGCACCTGTGACGCCGGCCCAGCCGGTCAATCCGGTTCCGCCGCCCCCGGTGCAACAGCCGGTGGTCGCGATCGCCCCGCCGCCTCCGGTCCGGACCGGGCCGCTGACCCCCGGCGAACGGGCCGAGCGGATCGCCAACTACGTGCGTTATTATGAGGGCGGCCAATGCTTCGTCGTCGGTGCTCAGCGGGTTACCGACCGATCCGCAGCGTTGGAGGTGCTCAGCCCCAACGATCAGGCGGTCCAGTTGTTCGCCAGCGATTTTCGCAATGTGAACGGTTTTGACGCGACGATCACGCCGGTTCTGATCAATTCCGGCCAGTGTGGCCTCGTGAGCTTCCTTCAGCGCGTCGATGCCGAACCCGATGCCAACATGAAGGCCACTCTGGCTCAGGCCAGCGTCAAGCGCGGCGCCAGGGTGCAGACTACCCTGACCGGCGTCGGCGAGCGGAGCGTCGAAACGCTGGTGGTCGGCGAGGATGGCAGCATCCGAAACATCACGGGCATGACGCGCAAGGAGCGCGGAACGCTGGTGCTCGATGCCCGCATCGACGAACAGGACCGCACCCCGGCGACGCAGAAGCTGTTGGTCCACGTGGTTTCGGCCCGGCCGGTCGAGGCACTGGCCGCGACCAGCAACGGCAAGGGCGCGCGTCAGTTCCTTTCCGACGCGGCGGACGAGATCGAGAAGAAAAAGCTGCCCGTCGGCGTGGTCGTCACGCCCGTCCGCTTCGAATAATCCGCCCGTCCTCAGCTGTCGTCATCTTCGTCGTCATCGTCGGAGGAGGCTTTCGAACGGCCCCAGGCCGGCTTCTGGTCACAGGTCAGCGGCACGGTGTTGCGGCCGCGCATCCGGTCGCCCGCCAGCATGAAGCAGGCCGGATTGACCGGGTTGCCGTTGATGCGCGTCTCGAAATGCAGGTGCGACCCGGTCGAGGCGCCGGTGGTGCCCATCAGCCCGATCGGCGATCCGGTTGAAACCGGCTGACCGGCGGTCACACCGATCTGAGAGAGATGGGCGTAGCGCGTCACCAGCCCATTGCCATGGTCGATCTGGATCAGGTTGCCGTAGCCGCCGCCCCAGCCGGCGCTGAGCACCACGCCAGAGCCGGCGGAGCGCACGGGCGTGCCGATCGGTGCCGCCATGTCGATGCCCGCGTGCATCCTCTGCACCTGGCGGATCGGGTGAATGCGGAAGCCAAAACCGCTGCTGTAGCGAATCTCGTCGGGCGTCGGTTTCAGCAGCGGCAGGGCATCGACGACGTAGCGGATGCGGTGCATGAGCCCAAAATTCTGACGAATCTGGGCAATTCTTTGCGCAAACGGCGTGTTCTGTTCCGAAATCGGCAGAATGATCTGCGGAAGTGCCGGTTCGGCACGCCCCTTCACAATGGTCGCGTCCTCGGGCATGCCGATTTCCGCCAACGCCGCCTTGAAGCGCGAAACGCGCGCCTCGGTCACCCGGAACATCAGGGTCAGCAGGTCTTCCTGCGTTTTCGCCGCCCGGTTGAGGGCAGCGTCCATCCGGGTGATGAACGTCTCCATCTCGATCTGCGATTGCGAGGCGTTGGGGTCGGTGGCGGGGGGCGCGCCCAGTTGCGCCACCATGACAGGCGGCGGTTCCCACTCGAAGGCGCCCCGATTTCCGGGCGGAACGGCTGGCGGGGCCGTTCTCTGGGGCGGCATGGGCACAGCGCCCGGCGCTCCGGTCGTGCCGCCGGGAATCGATTGCCCGCTCACCACGCCCGGTGCGATCAGGTCGGCAAGGCGGTAGAGCGCCAGAAGCCGCGCCTCGATCTGCCGCTGGCGCCGGCCGAGTTCGACCACGCGTCCCTCGACCGTGTTCTGGTCGAAGCGCGATTGCTCCATTTCCAGAGTCAGCCGGGCAATTTCGGCGCGGAACGCCTGAAGCCTCTGCTCATAGGCGTCCTGCATCTCGCTGTTCTGGACGATCAGGGCCTGCGACAGCCGGTCGCCGCTCAGCAGCATGTAGCTCATCCCGAGCCCCCAGGCAGCGAGAATGACCATCAGGATGAGGACGCTGACAATCGAGCCGGCGCCGATGCTGATGCGCAAGGGGGCCTTGGCGGGAAC
>Ga0209573_1003324_pt1 | contig 17918 bp, 16 predicted proteins | sample TNRBio252014_DNA_FD_185870 | JGI IMG/M metagenome (GOLD analysis project Ga0209573, IMG submission 185870) | Wastewater treatment Type I Accumulibacter community from EBPR Bioreactor in Madison, WI, USA - TNR Reactor_6/25/2014_ DNA (SPAdes)... | ecosystem: Engineered > Bioreactor > EBPR >...
GCCAAGCGATGACCCCGGCCGACATGGCCGCAGCCGGGCTGAAGCCGGCGGCGATCCCGGCGCGTGGCGGGCGGATGGTGATCGTCATCCGGCGCGGCCGTCAAATCACGGTGACGCACATCCTGGTGCGGCAGGTGTCGCTGCGGCAGCGCTACGACCTGCAAGCTGTGATCGACCGCTCGGCCGGCCAATTCCCGGAGATCCTGGCGCGCGAGATCAACCAGGCCGCCGATGCTTCGGCAGTGCTGCGGCGGTACGGCGGATGACCGGCATCCGCGAGCAGGCGATCGTCGCCATCGTCGATCTCCTCGATGCCGTCGGCGGCTTCACCGTCGCCCGCAACGAGGTGGTCCCCGCGGTGATCGGCGAGGGCGGCCACGTCGTCGTCCGCGACGGCGGGCGGATCGACAGTCAGATGACGCTCGGCGTGCGGCGCTGGTGGATCATGCATCGCGTCGTCATCGAGGTGCAGGCGGCCGGCGCCGATCCCGACGCCGCCCTCGACCAGCTGCTGCGGGCGGTCGACCAGGCGCTCGGCAGCGACACGACGCTCGGCGGCGCGGTGCTGTCGTGCACGCTGGACCTCGACGACATCGAGATGATCGCCGGCGATGGCGCCTCGGCGATCAAGTCGGCGCTGCTGGGCGCGATCCTCGAATACGAGACCGGGAACGCTCTCGACTGAATCGACGAAAGCGCCTGCGCGACCGGAGGCTCGGCGGAAGCGTCCTCGGCTGGGGCTGTCGGCCGGGTACGCCGCGAACAGAATGAAGAACTCCCGGCCAGCGCGACGGGCGGGGAACGGTCAGCCCATGGAACAGACGATTTCGGAGACTGCAACGCTTTTCTCCATAAAGAGACATGGCGGGTGCTCGAAGCCGCAGCCGCAAGCGTCGAGAACGGGGGAAGAGCGGAACCGAGCGACAGGTGAACAAACGGGGCCAAGTTTTCGGCTGTATAAGCGGATTTACCTTTACATCCAAATTTCCTACCGTCAATATTTCGTTACTACTGGCACGCCCGCAGCCGCTCGCTTTTCAGGGCACTTGGGAAACAAAGATTTAAATGCACTAATGGCAGCTGACTCTGCGCTAACTAGGTTTCTATCAATAAAAGACATACCGTTCTTATCCCAATATTCAACTAAATAAACATATGGGCCACCCAACGGGGACGTCCATAAAGCTGGGAAATAATTTTTTAGGTCTTGGATTCTCTGGTCTTTTTCCTCTCCTACGTATACATATCCATTCTCGTAAAATATACGTTCTGCAAATTTCTCACAGCGGGCTGCATCGATTTTTTGCGCCGAAGTTTTCTCTGAATCTGGGACGTGCAGGGCTACAGAACATTCATTATATATTTCTCCTGCGCTCATGACAGATAAGTCGCACGATGTAATACATATGCTTGTTGCGATAGCGTATAGCAATGTTAGCTGGCTGCTATTTTTCATGGTGCACACAACACCGCATATCTGTCGCTGATAAAAGGATGTCATACGACTTTTTCCGATGAGATGCATCCTAACCCAGCTCCGCTGGAGCCCCGGAATTGGGTGGCAATCTCACAATGGCGGACCAATACAATCGAACCATGTTGATGGAGAAGATGAATGGTGCGCTGGGCTGGTTGGGCAAATTGGCGGTGATAGAAAGAATTCGCCTCTGGTGGTCTCGGCGATTAAGTAGACGTTGTAGTTATGGATTTTAGGCGTATCCTTGTGGTCACGCCGCTCCGCAAGCAGGACTGCGACAACGGCAGTTGATGAGCAAGTAATATCGAGTCTCTGCCATTCCGATGAGTCCACCGAGAATGCCAGTATGCGAGTAAACTGGGTAGAGCGGTGAGCCCAGGATGGCCAATCGGCGCGTGGTAACTCACGAGCGTCCGTCGAGCCTCGAATTTGTTCGACAATCGGCAAGTCCACGGGTTTCCAGGACAACCTGCTCGAATTAGCCATGATTTTCTTGCGCCGTCCGACGATGATTAGATTAACAGCCGCCGCTAACGGATTCAAAGCCCGTGGCTTTGCTCCATGCGGGCTAATGGTGGCGATGCTTACGATAGCGGACACAAGCGCAACGGGGCCAGAAACGTTGCGAATGGGATGAATCGCGCGCCCAGGCGGTCGGCGGCGCGAACGACGCATCATAGGGCGGCCGCGCCGAGCCTTGCCCTCCGCCTATAGACCGCCACTTCAGCGGCGACGGCCACGCAGACGATCAACGACGATTTGCCGCCACAACCCCTCGAAGGAAGGAACCGATGGCCAAGCCCCGCGCCTATGGGGCGGACAGCTCGCTGCTGGCCGCCCGGGAGACGATCTACGGCACCGCGCCGGCAAACGGCTACCAGCCGCTGGCCTTCAAGTCGACCGATCTATCCGCCGAGATCCCGCTCGCCGACGACCCGTTGCTGGGATACGGCCGCAATGCCCAGGACCTCTACCGCGGGCTGGTGACGGACGAAGGCGGCGTTGAGATTCCGCTGGACGAGCGGAGCACCGGCTTCTGGCTGACCGGGCTGTTCGGCGATGCGCTCACCACCGGCACCGGGCCTTACACCCACGTCTGGCAGAGCGGCGGCGACGCCATCCCGACGTATACGCTGGAGATCGGCCATCCGAAGCTGACGACGCCGGTGTTCTTCCAGCACTCGGGCGTGACGATGGAGAGCCTCGCCTTCGACATCGGCACCGAGGGGCCGGCCAACGGCAAGGTGGCGCTGGTCGCCCAGGGCGAGGCGTCGTCGGCAACGACGGTCGACGCCACGCCGCTGACCGCCTTCGCGCCCGGGCGCTTCTCGCGCGGGCTGGGCTACATCAAGAAGGGCGGCGTGCAGCTTGCCGCCGTCACCGCCGGCTCGTTCCTGTTCTCCAATACGCTGGAGCGGGTGCGGACGATCCGGCCGGACGGCAAGATCGATGGAGCGGATCCGACCATCGCCGCCTGCAGCGGCTCGATGACCGTCCGCTTCGACGGCGCGACGCTGGTCGCGGAAGCCGCATCCGGTACGCCGCTGGTCCTGGAGTACGGCTTCGCCACCGCCGGCACCGCGCTGCTGAAGTTCGAGATGGCCCGCGTCTTCCTGCCGAAGCCCAAATACTCCATCGCCGGCCCCGGCGGCGTCGAGGTCGGCTACGACTGGCGGGCGGCGTTCGACGCCGCCACCGGCTCGATGCTGAAGGTCACCCTGGTCAACGACGTCGGGAGCTACACATGATCCGCCTCGGCCGTCCACGCGAGCCGCGCAGGGTCGCACTCGGCTTCGGCGTTACCGTCACCCTGAAGCCGCTGTCGTTCGCCGTCTACCGGGCGGCGATCCACTCCGCCGAACGCCGGGCGCGGGAGATGGCCGCCGAGATCGGTCTGATCGACGCGGCGGGCGGCTCGGTTCTCGATGTCCCCGCGCCGCACGACCGTGACGGCATGCGTGGCCTGCGCGACCAGTTCCTGCTGCAGGCGCTGGCGCGGCACGGGATCATCGGCTGGCAAGGTGTCGGCGACGATGCCGGCGAACCGGCACAGGTGACGCCCGAGGCGGCCGATGCCTTGATCTGCGGGCATCCGTTGCTGGCCGAGCGGTTCGAGCTCGAATACCTGCGCGACATCACCGAGCTGGCCGTCGAGGGAAACGCATCCGGCGCCGCGCCGAATGGCACTTCGGCGGCGGCGCCGGCTACTGCGGCACCTGCCGCGCCCGCGGCGCCGCCTGTGCCGACGGCCGACCCGGCCCCAGCGGAGGGTTCTGCCCCTTCGATGAACACGCCCCTGTAAGCCTGGAAGGAGCAGTCGCCTGGGCGCTGCTGACCGAAGGCGGCGGGCAGTGGCGGCGCCGGCATGGACGGCGCGATCGCCGGCCTGGATCTCGCCGACTGCCTGGCGCGACCGTCGGCGGCGGAGATCGACGCGGAAAGGCTCGAGTACCTGTTGCTGGCCGGCGAAGCCGGCGCGCTCGCAGCGCTGCGGCAGATGGAAAACAACCGGTGAAGCTATGGCACAGTCGAACGTCATCGTCCGCCTCAGCCTGAAAGACGCCGACGCGGTGCAGCGCGGCCTAACCGCACTCGGCGCCGACGGCGAGAAGGCGCTGAAGCGGATCGAAGCGGCCGGGCGCATGCCGTCGGCCGGACTGAAGGCACTGGGCGCCGCGTCGGACGAACTCAAGGAGAAGTTCGGCGAACTGCGCGGGCAGGCCGGAACGGTCGGCACCGTGCTGGAAACCCTGGGGCCGCGCGGCCTGCTCGCCGCCGCCGGCGTCGGCGCGGTCGTCGTGGCATTCGGGGCGGCGATCCGCCAAGCCGACAAGGCGGCGCAGACGTTCGCCGACCTGAAGGACGCTAGCGAACGGATCGGCACCAGCGCGACCGCGCTGTCGGCGATCGAGGACGTCTTCACCGCCAACGCCAGCTCCGCCGAAGAAGCCCGCGCCGCACTCGAACACCTGCGCGCGACGATCGCCGAGGCGGCGGGCGGCAGCGCCGACGCGCAGCAGAAGTTCGCGGCGGTGGGCGTGTCGATGGACTACCTTTCGAAGCACGGCGGCGACGCCAGCCAGGTGCTGGTGGAGATCGCCAGGAACACCGACATCACCTCGTCGCAGGTGCAGGATCTGGTCGGCAGGGCCGGCAAGGGGCTGGTGCCGGCGTTGGCGGCGTTGCGCGATTCCGGGATCGACTTCAACGACGACGCGCTCGAGCCGATGGCGAAGTCGCTCGGCGAGCTGAACGACCGGAGCGAGTTGCTCGATCGACAGTTCGACAAGCTCGGCGCCGACGGGGCGGTGCAGGTCAAGACGGCGATGCTGGAGCTGAAGCAGGCGCTGTTCGACGTCGAGGGCTGGTTCCTGCGCACCGCCGAGGCCGGACATCGTTTCTGGGAGCAGGTGCTCGACCCGACGGCCTGGGCAAGCCTGGATGCGATGCGCGGCACGTTGCGCCGGGCGACCGGTCTCGAAGCCGGCCCGGCTGCTGCCGAGCTGCCGGCGGCGTCTGCCTCGCTCCCTGCAGCACCGGCGGCGCCGATGACGATTTTGCCGCCCGTCGACCCCAACGCCGCGCAGAAGGCGCGAGCGGTGACGGACAAGGCGGCGGCGCAGGTCGAGAAAGAGATCGCCGCGATCGCCAGGTGGAAGCAGGCGTACCTGCAGGCGACCGGCGACGTCGAGGAAGCGCTGGCCGCCCGCTACCAGCACGACGTGCGCGCCGCCGTGGCCGAGATCAAGGACGCCAGCCGCCTTGCGGAAGCCAAGGAGCTGATCCAGGCGACGTTTGCCGAACAGCTGGAAAAGATCGACCGCGACAAGAACGTGGCGCTCGCCCAGGCGGCCAGGGAACTGCAGGAACAACTGGCGAAGATCGACGACGAGATCGCCGGCCAGCGCATCGCCGGCCTGCGCGCCACCGGTCGGCAGACGCTGGCGCTCACCGAGGAGCTGCAGCAGAAGATCGCCGCCATCGAAACCGGCGGCGGCACCTGGGAGCAGCAGCAGGCGCTGATCGGCTACGCCCGCGAACAGGCGATGCGCGAGCAGGCCGCAAGCGGCGATGCCGAGCTCGCCAAGGCGCTGGCGAAAGCACAGGACGACAACCTGTTCTCGACCCAGAACGTCACCGAGGCGGCGAACCAGCTCGGCCTGTCGTTCACCTCGGCGTTCGAGGATGCCGTCGCGGGCGGCAAGAAGTTTCAGGAGGTTCTGGCCGGGCTGGGACAGGACATCGAGAAGATCCTGATCCGTCAGACCGTCACCAGGCCGCTGGAAGGCGCCTTCGCGTCCCTGACCGGCAGCATCGCCCCGACGTTGAGCAGCCTGTTCGGATCCAACAGCGAGCCGGTCACGCAGGCGAAATTCGGCCGGGTGCAGGGCATGACGCTCGCCGACCTGACTGGCCCGGCATTGGCGAGAGAGTCCGCCGCCGACAAGCCAGCGAACTTCGGCGACTGGCTTTCCGGGCTGTTCGGCGCGTCGGATGACGCGGCAGCGAAGACGTCCGGCGCGGCCGAGCAGCTGGCCGGGTCCGCGGAAGATCTCGGCACACGCGGCGCCGCCGGCGATCTCAGCGCCTCTGGCAACAACCTGGTCGGCATCATTGGCCAAGCGATGTCGGCGATGGTCGGGGCGATCTCGTCGGCCGCGGGCGGTGGCAGTGCCGGCGGCGGGCTGGGTGGCGTGTTCGCCGGGCTGTTCGGCGGCGGCGGCGCCGAGGGGTTGACGATGTCCGGCGTCGGTGAGGGTGGCGGCATCGACACCAGCTACATGCTCGCCGCGCACGGCGCCGTCTTCGAGCACGGCAAACTTGTCCCGTTCGCCCGCGGCGGCATCGTCCATCGGCCGACGCTTTTCCCGATGGCGCGCGGCGGCACCGGACTGATGGGCGAGGCCGGGCCGGAAGCGGTGATGCCGTTGCGGCGATCCGCGTCCGGCGATCTCGGCGTGGTCGCGGGCGGCGGTGCCCAGGTCACCGTCAACATCATCAACAACGCCGGCGCCAAGGTGATGACCGAAGAGCGGCGGGAGGATAATGGTGCATTGCGGATCGACGTGATGATCGACGCCATCGAGCATGCGATGGCGCAGCTGGCGACGCGGCCGGGCACGACGCTGAACCGGGCTCTCGCGCAGGCTGCCAATCCGGTAAGGGCGCGCTGAGATGCCCGCCTGGCCATCGACGCTGCCGCAGAAGCCGCTCGGCGACGGCTTCACCGAGACGCCGCCGAACCTCGTCGTTCGCTCGCAGACCGACGTCGGACCGGCGAAGACCCGCCGCCGCGCGACCGCCGGCGTCACTCGTCTGCAAATGGCGTTCCGGCTCACGCCGGCGCAGCTGGCGACCTTCCGCGCCTTCCTCGACGACGACCTCGCGGGGCGCGCACTGTCGTTCAGCTGGACGCACCCGGTCACCGGCGCGGCAGGGTCGTTCCGCATCGTCGACCCACCGACCTGGGAGCCGATCGCCGGCGGCATCGCCTGGAAGCTCGGGCTGGTCCTGGAGATGCTGCCGTGACGTTCTCGGCCGACGGGATCGGCGAGCTGTCGGCGCAGGAGACCGGCACCGCCTGGCTGGTGCTGCTGATTCTCGATCATCCCGAGCTGGACCAGCCGCTGCGCTTCACCTCCGACGCAGTGGCGACCGTTTGCCTCGCTGACCGCTACGACCCGTTCCCGTTCGAGATGACGCTGCCGGAGGACGTCGAGGGTAGAGCCCCGCGCGCGCAGCTGCGCATCGACAACACCAGCCAGGAGATCGTGGCATTGCTGCGCGGGCTGACGACGCCGCCGTCACTCACCATCCGCATAGTCCGCAGCGCCGATCCCGACTTCGTCGAGCGGGAATGGTCCGGCCTGGAATGGTCGTCGTCGCAGTATGACATCGGCGCCATCACCGGCACGCTGTCCGTCGACGACATGGCGATGGAAGAGTTCCCGTACGTCACCTTCGACGGCAGGTTCAAGGGGCTGTGGCCATAGGAGGTTCAGGCCGAAGTCCCTCGGCTTCGCCTCGGTGTACTTCGGCCTGGTTGAGGCGGAGCGCGTGCCCGTGGGGTGGCTCTGCGGGCGCCCACGACTTTCTCTAATTGTCGGATGTTCCGTCATGATCCCATGTTGGGCCGGCGAGTACGTCGGCATCCCGTTCGTCGATCTCGGCCGCGATCGCTGCGGCTGCGACTGCTGGGGGCTGGTCCGGCTGATCATCGCCGAACAGGCCGGGCTGGACCTGCCGTCGTGGGCCACGGCCTACGCGAGCGAAGCCAATCTGACGGGCGTGCTCGGGCTCGCCGGTGAACAGAAGACCGAGGGGCCGTGGCGGCGGATCGACCCGCAGGCCGAGCGGACGTTCGACGTCCTCGAGCTGACGCAGCCCGTCCGCATGCCGGGGGGCGTGCAGTTCATGTCGATCCACGCCGGGTTGGTCGTCGCTCCGGGATGGTTGATTCACGTCGAACGCGCCACCGATGCGCTGCTGGTCGACTATCGCCACGCCTGGACTGTCCGCAACCGGGTCGCCGGCTTCTGGCGCCATCGGGAACTCGACGATGCTGGGTGATGAGCCGATACCCGGCACAGGGCTGCAGCGTGTCAGCGCCGTCGCCCATCCGTTCGACGGCCGCCGCGTCGACTACGTGGTGCCGACCGGACTGAGCATCGCCGAGATCGTCGACCTCATCCAGCCGGACCCGCTGCTGCGCGCGCACGGCGTCGCCTGCATCGGCGAGCATCTGATCGCCCGCGCCGACTGGCACCGGGTGCGGCCGAAGCCGGGCGCGCTGCTGTCGATCCGGCTGCTGCCGGGCGGCGGCGGCGGCGCGCTGCGGATTGCGCTGATGGCGGTAATCGCCGTCGTTGCCGTCGTCACCACCGTGCTGACCGCGGGCGCGCTGACGCCGGTGTGGGGTGCGACGATGGCCGGGCTGGCCGGCGCGCTGGCCGGTGCCGCGGTGTCGGTCGCCGGCACGCTGGCGCTGAATGCGTTGCTGCCGGCGCCGGTGCCGCAGGTGTCGAAGAACTACGGCAACAACTCGCCGACCTACGCCATCGCCGGCGCGCGCAACCGTGCCGACCCCTGGGGCAAACTGCCGTTCCTGCTGGGGCGCTTCAAGCTGACGCCGCCGTACGCGGCGCTGCCGTACCGCGAGCAGATGGGCGCCAGCATGTACTGGCGGGCGATGTTCGCCATCGCCCATGGGCCGATCGAGATCGAGGAGATCCGCATCGGCCAGACGCTGCTCGACAACTTCTCCGGCGTCGAGACCGAGTTTCGCCGCGGCTACTGGACGCTGACCGACAAGGGGTCGTGGTCTGCTGCGTCCGGCGCGTTCCCGACCGCGCCCGTGTTCGGCGACACCTGGACGGCGAGCAGCGCCGGCACCGTCGCCGGGGTCGTGGTCGCCGCCGGCCAGACGATTACCTTCAACGGTCTTTATTCCGCGGCCAGCGCCGACGCCTGGGATCTCGACCAGGGCAAGGGCTTCGCGCTGTTCCCGTCCGACGTCTACGAGGAAGGCCTCTCGATCGCCGTCTCCACCGGCGGTGCGGCGGTGCGGACGACGCAGCCGAACTGCGACGAAGCGGCGATCGACATCGTCTTCGAACGCGGGCTGGTGCACATTCAGAACAGTCCGCCCGGCAAGCCGAAGATGACGCAGGCCGGTATCCGCATCGAGCAGTCGCCGACCGGTGCCGACACATGGACGACGGTGACGCAAACGGCGATTTCCGGCATGCAGCAGACGCCGCTCTATTGGGGCTATCGCTGGAAGACCGCCGGGTTCGGCACGGCCGACGCCAACGGCCAGTACGACGTGCGTGTCACCGCCAGCAGCGGCGCGTTCGACGAACAGCGCAACTTCGGCAACTTCACCTGGTACGCCCTGAAGACGATCACCGGCGGTACCAAAGGCTCGCTGCTGCCGATCCCGGGCGTCGCCATGCTGGCGTTGCGCATCAAGGCGTCCGGCCAGCTGACCGGCCAGCTCGACGAGTTCAACGTCGTCGCGCGGACCATCGCGCGGGACTGGGACGCGGCTTCGGCGAGCTGGATCTGGCGGCCGACGTCGCAGCCGGCGGCGCTGTGCCGGCATGCCCTGCAACATCCGACGCGCGAGCGGCCGGCGACCGACGCGCAGATCGACCTTGAGCGCCTCGCCTACTGGGACGGCCTGACCCGGCCGGCGAAGCGCCAGTTCAACGGCGTGATCGAGGCGAAGACGTCGCTGTGGGAGGCGCTCGGCAAGATCGCGCTGATCGCCGCGCCGTCCCCAGCTTGCGCGACCTGACGTTCTCCGTCGTCATCGACGAGCCGAAGACGGCGCCGATCCGGCTGTTCGGCCCGCGCAACAGCTGGGACTACCAGGGCGAGATGACGCACCTGCGCACGCCGCACGGCTACCGCATCGGCTTCGTCAATGCGGCGAAGGAATGGAAGATGGACGACGAACTCGTCGTCTACGACGACGGCTATGACGCCGCGAACGCGACGCGCATCGATCGCGTCGAGTGGATCGGCATCGACGACCGGGACCAGGCCTGGCGCGAGGGCCGCTTCCACCTGGCGCAACAGCGGCTGCGCCGCGAGGTGCACACGATCAGCGTCGACTTCGAGCAGCTGTGCTGCGAGCGCGGCGATCTGGTCGCGCTGCAGCACGACGTCATCGCCGTCGGCATCGGCTCCGCTCGGGTGCGGACGGTGACGATCAACCTCGCCGGCACGCTGGCGCTGGGCGTCACCCTCGACGCGGCGCTGGTCTTCGAAGCCGGACATACCTACGCGCTGCGTGCTCGCCGCGTCCTCGGCGGCGCGCAGCGGACCGACCTCTATCCGCTGCTGCCGATCGCCGGCGAGACCGCGACGCTCAGCTTCGCCACGCCGCCACTGCCGGCGGACGCGCCCCAGGTCGGGGATCTCGTCGCCGTCGGCGAGCTCGGGCGCGAGACGCTGCGGGTGCTGGTGCGCGACATCGCGCCCCGCCCCGATCTCTCGGCGGTGCTGACGCTGATCGCCGAGGCGCCGGGCGTGCATGCCGCCGAGCTCGGGACGATCCCGGCCTACGACGGTGGGGTCGGCTCCAGCTGGCGGCTGGCGGCGCCGGTGGTCTTGTCGATCATCTCCGACGCGACGGTAGCGCTGCGCACCTCCAGCCGATCGTTCGTCGACCGCGTGCTGTTCGGCATCGCGCCGGCGACGGTCTCCGGCACCGACTTGCACGTGATGCTGCGGCTGAGCGGCGTCGACGCGCCGTGGTTGACGGCGACCGTTCAGGAGCACACCGAGACATCGGCGGCGATCATCGGCGTGCGCTCCGGCTCGACCTATGACTTCCGGCTGCGGCGCACGCATCCCGACCTCGTCGCGTCGCCGATCACCGAGCTCAACGGCTACTACGTGGTCGGCCGCGAGGCGCCACCGGTCGGCCTGCAGAACCTGTCGCTCGCCGCCGCCGGCGGGCAGGCGCTGCTCCGCTGGGACATTGCACCCGACCTCGACGTGCAGATCGGCGGCCGGGTCGCCTTTCGTCACTCGCCGCTGATGTCCGGCGCCAGCTGGGCGAACTCGACCTCGATCGGCAACGCCGTCGCCGGCGACCAGACGCTGGTCTGGCTGCCGCTGAAGCCCGGCACCTACATCGCGCGGGTGTACGATGCCGACGGCCGCGAGAGCGTCGACGTCGCCAGCATCACCTCGAAGCAGGCGAGCGCCTTGACCTTCGTTGCCGTCGACGCGTTGGTCGAGGACCCGGACTTCCCCGGTGCCAAGCTCGCCTGCGAAGCCGCCGGCGGTGCCCTGCAGCTGTCGACCGCCGACTTCGACGCGATGCCGGACACCGACGCGCTCGGCCTGTGGGACGTCGCCGGGCCGCTGGTGGCGACCGAGGGCGTCTACAGCTTCGATGCCGGCATGGACTTCCATGAAGTTCGGCCGATCCGGATCACCAGTCATATCCTGGTGGAGGCGGCGTCACTGAGCGACCGCTTCGACGACCGGCCCGGCAGCGTCGACGGCTGGGCCGACTTCGACGGCAGTGCCGGTGCCGTCGTCGACGCCGAACTCTGGGGGCAGCTCACCGACGACGATCCGGCCGGCACACCGACCTGGGGAGCGGCGATGCGCATCGACTCGGCCGAGATTACCGCGCGTGCCGTCGGCCGCATCGAGTGCTGGCTGTCGACTTCCGATCCCGCCTTCACGCCGCGCGTGACCGAACTTGCCCTCTACGCTCACGAGGTATCCTGATGACGCAAGCGAGCGACCTCGGTGCGATCGCCGGCGGCCAGTCCGGCCTCCTGGTGCGCACCGCCATCAACGCCAACCTGCAGGCACTGGCAACCGAGTGCGAAGGCGCGACCGCGCCATCGCCGGCGTACCCGTTCCTGCGCTGGCGCAACGACACGGCGAAGCTGCTCTACCGCCGCAACGCCGCCAACAGCGGCTGGACGATCGAGCAGAACTACGGCGCGACCAGCGATCCCGGCAGCGGTGACGACGCCGCCGACGGCTACGTCCGCGGCTCGGTGTGGATCAATGCCGCGGGCAATCGCTGGTTCGTCTGCACCGATCCGACCCCCGGCGCGGCGGTGTGGCTGCAGCTCGCCGGCCTCGGCGCCCTGACCTCGATCGACGCCGGCTCGGGTGAAGGGCCGGTGTTCACCCTCGACCGCAACTCGCCCTCGCCGGCGGCCAACGATCTGCTGGGCGCGCTGGTGATGTTGGCGCGCTCGTCGGCCGGGGTGCAGCGGATGGTCGCCAAGGTCGCGGCGCTGCTGCTCGATCCTGCCAACGGTGCCGAGGATGCGGCGCTGCTGTTGCAGACGATGGCGGCCGGCGTGCTGGCGACGCGGGCGATGCTCGGGCAGGGGCTGGTGATCGGCAGCGGCACCGATCCCGGGCCCGGGCTGGTCAATGCGCAGAGCGGCTACCAGCTGGGCGGAACGGCGCTGCCGATTCAGAAGCGCTACATCAGCGCGCCGACCACCATCACGCTGAACGCGACGATGACCTTCGCGCACGGTCTCGGCGTGCAGCCGACTCTGCTGCAGGCCAAGTTCCGGTGCGTGACCCCCGATCTCGGCTTCGCCGTCGGCGACGAAGTGATCGTCAACAACGCCACCTCGTTCGCCGGCGCGACCGTCGGCCACAGCATGTGGTCGGACGCGAGCAACATCTACGTCCGCACGCCGGGCAACACCGCCTCGCACGTGATGGTCGGGCCGACGAGCCTCTCCTACTGCACCGCTGCAAGGTGGAACCTCGTCATCACCGCCTGGAGCTGAGCCGATGCCGCGCTACTTCGTCGACGCCGACGGCACCTTCCTCGGCGTGTTCATCGACGGCGCGCCGCCGCCGGAAGGTGCGATCGAGATCCAGACCCCGCCCGGCAACGGCGCCGACCGCTGGAACGGCAGCGCCTGGGAGCCGGCGCCGGACCCGGCCCGCTACGTCCAGGCCGGCGCCGCCCGCCGTGCCCGCCAGTTCCGCTCCGCCCTCGACCGCAACCCGCTGGACGCCCTCGTCCGGCGCGCACAGGAGACTTGAAGCATGACTGCACGCGTACATTTTGACGCCACCACCGCGATGGGCCAGCTCGCTGCGGAGGCGATCGGCAGTATCCTCGACGGCAAGGCCAAGCTCGCCCGCGTCGTCGAGGCGGCGAACGCGATGATCTATGTTGCCTCCGGCCCGGCCGACATGACGGCGCTGGAAGCCGAGTTCGGCGCCGCGGCCGGCAAGGGCCAGCAGCTGTTCAACGACATCAACGGCGCCAAACAGGCGCTCGACGACGGCCGGATCGTGGCGCTGCGCGAACTCGACCAGGGCTGAGCCGGTGGGCGAGGGGAGGATGCGGCGACTGATCCGTGCATGTCTGGCGGTCGTAGGACGAAGATCGAGCCGGCGGGCGTAGCACTGCGTCGGCCAGAACTTCGGCGTACCGAGGCGGGGCGCGGCCTTATTACCCGAACCGTGAACCTGCCGGCTGTCGCGTTCGCTGCGAGCGTGGCCGGCAACGTCTCCTTGTGCTCGACGTGCTCGACGTCAGAAAGGCAATGCCTACCCTCCACAACTCTGGGGCCTACCCTCACGGATCGGCGCGCTGATGATGGCCAGTGACACCGAAATAGCACGTCCAAGAACACAGGGCAGACCTGTTCGAAATGCGCGGCGAACTGACCTCAGTCCTCACCGGTTTGGCACAGGTGGGCGGCGTGCTCGAAAACGGATCGAGAGCATGGTTCTCGAACAGCGCGCCGAGATCGAGGTCACAGGGCGGAGGAGACGGCCATCCGCGTCGATCTCTCCGCACATACAACGCCCCAATCCTGCCTCAACGCGGCACTGGCATTTCCGCACAGTTACCCATGCGCAGCTAACGCGAACTGAGCCTTTGAATTGGCGCCGCTGACAAGCGCGACCGGGACGCGGTCGCTGCTGTGCCTACTTTCGGTGGAGAATTTCGGTGGCAGCGGGTATGTTAGAGCGGCAATGCGCGTCATGGGAGGACTTTATGAACAAGCTCATTATCTGCGCCGCTCTCGCCTCTGGGCTCGTCATTTCGGCCGACGCCTCCGCTGATACGAACAACGTCGGCTGCGGCCTCGGGTCGGTCGTGTGGGAGAATTCCGAGGGCGTGTTCCCGCAGGTCTTCGCGGCGACGACCAACGGCACTCTCGGCACCCAGACGTTCGGCATCTCCTCCCAGACCTCGGGCTGCTCGCCGAACGGCCGTGTGGCAATTCCGGACAAGCGTACGGTGATGTTCATCGGGCCGAACCTGGACCGTCTGACGCAAGACATGTCACGGGGCGACGGGGAGACGCTGACGGCGCTCGCCGAGACGATGAGGATCGCCCCGGCTGACCAGCCGACCTTCTTCGCGGTGACGCAAGCGAACTTCGAACGCATCATTCCCAGCGAGAACGCCACCGTGGGTGAGGTGGTGAATGCCCTTTACGACGTCATGTCCGAGGATGCGGTGCTGCGTCGCTACGTCGTATCCTGATTCTCTTCTGCCGAACCGGCCATCCGGCGGCGCTCCGGTGCGCGGCTGGAGGCACCAAACGTGGAAACCGGGCGCTCGCAGGCGCCCGGTTTTGCGTTCGGCTGACGGCCTTGGCGCTGGCGGTGGCGGGACCCGCGCGCGCCGCCCCGGCAGACACCGACTACGTCGCGGAACTAGTCGCCAGATCGCGCGCCGAGGATCTCGGTCGGGACCGGCAATGGCTTTCGCTGGGATACTGGCAGCCGGATGCGCTGGGCGGGGGCTCCACCAGTCTGGTCGCCAACCCGGCATTTTTTCTCGCGCCCGGCGGACGGACTGACCCGTCGGCCGAACTCGATGCGACGTTGGCCGCATTCTCCGCACCGGCCGCGGCCGACCTCGATCAACACCCGCAGTGCCTGAAACCAGCCCGCTGGCGGTGGCTGAAGCAGCGACTGCAGATCGATCCGATCCGCCTGCCCGAGCAGCCCTGCCCGCGCCTGCAGGAATGGCTGGCGGAGGTCAACCCCGGCCGCCTGACGCTGATCTTCCCCGCCGCTTACCTCAACAATCCGTCGTCGATGTTCGGCCACACGCTGATCCGCATCGACCCACCGCCGACGTACCGCAGTGCGCCCCTGACGTCACGAACCATCCATTTCTCCGCCGACCATCGCGGCGAGCAGGGGGTGATGTTCGCCGTAAAGGGGCTTACCGGATATTACCAAGGGTACTTCTCCGTTCTGGCGTATCATGAAAAGGTAACACAGTATAGTGACATAGAGAACCGCGACATCTGGGAGTATGAGCTCGATTTCGAGCGTGAAGAAATCGAACTGATATTGCTGAGCATGTGGGAGATGGATCTCCAGCCGATAGACTACTACTTTTTTTCGACGAACTGCTCGTTTGTCCTTCTTTCTCTGCTGCAGGTTGGGCGCCCTGACCTGAAGTTCACCGATGCCTTCCCCGTGTACGCGATCCCCGTCGACACCGTTCGCACCGTCATCGACGGGACCGGCCTGCTGCGCGACGCCGTATTTCGACCGTCGCAGCACACCCGTATCGGCAACCGCTGGCGGCAGCTCGACGAACGAGCACGACGTCTGGTGGTGTCGCTGGCGAACGGGAAGACAACGCCCGACGACGCCGAACTGTCCGCCCTGGGCGCGACGGAACGCGCAAGGATCATCGAACTTGCGCAGGCGTACCTGCAGTACCGACTGGACGTCGCGGACATCGACCGGTCGGAGATGGCGCCGCGCTCGCTGGCTCTGCTGCGGGTGCGGGCGGGCATTACCGACGCCCCGCCGGCCGAGCCCGACCCCGCGCCGGACGTTCGGCCGGACCAGGGGCACCGGTCGGCCCGGCTCGCCGCGGGCTTCGGCATGACCGGGGATCGGCCGTTCGCAGAGTTGGCGCTGCGGCCGGCGTACCATGACCTTCTCGACCCGATTGGGGGCTACGTGCCGGGGGCAGCCATCGATTTCCTCGACGTGCACGTCCGCTGGTACGGCGATCCGGTACCGGAACTGGAGACGGCGACCCTCATCGGTATTACCTCTCTGATCCCACGGGACGCGCTGTTCTCCCCGCTTTCCTGGCGGGCACGAATTGGACTCGACCGGTTCCGCGATCGCGCGGAAGCGCCGGGAGACCTCGTCTTCTCCGCCGGCGGCGGCGCTGGACCGGCGTGGGCGCTCGGCAGCGACGCGCGGGCCTATGCGTTCGCCGATGCGGCGATCCTGGCGGACCGGCACTGGCCGGGCGGTCGGGTGTTCGGGGTCGGCCCCGCCGCCGGGCTGTTGTGGACGCCGGAGCCGTGGTGGACGATACAGCCAGAGGCGAGCTGGTCGTGGCTAGTAGAAGGCGGCATCGGAACGGGGTTTTCAGCCTCGCTGGAGCAGGGGTTCGCACTCGCCCGCGACCTCTCGCTGCGGCTCTCCGTCGCCGCGCGCAACGACGGTGACGAGACCTACCCGGAGTGGTCGGCGATGCTCGCATGGTATTTTTGAGGCCGCCCGGGATCGCAAGGTGGGCGTTGCTCGCGTTGTCGCTCGTCGTCGGTGGTTGCACCGGAGTGTTTTTCCAGCCGATGCGTGCGCACGTGCAATCACCGGACGATCTCGGCCTCGTGTGGCGCGATGTCTGGTTCCGCACGGAGGACGGGATCCTCCTTCATGGCTGGTTCCTGCCGGCACAGGGCCAGTCGCGAGGGACGGTGCTGTTTCTGCATGGGAATGCCCAAAACATTTCCACGCACATCGGCGCCGTCGCCTGGCTTCCGGCCTCCGGCTTCAGTGTCTTCCTCTTCGACTACCGCGGATACGGCTGGTCCGACGGCGCCCCCGACCTCGACGGCCTGCACCGTGACGTGGATGCCGCCCTCGGCACGGTGCTCGGGCACGACGCGGCGACGCCGGAAGGGGTCGATCCGCAGAAGGTGGCGGTGTTTGGCCAGAGCCTCGGCGGTTCGATCGCGATCACCGCCCTGGCACGATCGCCCTGGCGGGGCGAGGTTCGCGGACTGATCGTCGAGGGCGCGTTCGCCGATTACCGACGGATTGCACGCGAGGTGTTGTCGCGCACGTGGCTCACCTGGCCGTTGCAGTGGCCGCTGTCGCTGCTGGTCGACGACCGTCGCTCCCCGGAGGAGGAGATAGCGAAGATTGCACCGGTGCCGTTGTTGATCATCCAGGGTGAGGCGGACGCCATCGTCGCCCCCGCGCACGCTCAGGACCTTTGGGCCGCGGCCGGCCCGCCGAAAGCACTTTGGCTGATCCCCGATGCCGGCCACGTGGGTGCGCTCGCAGATCCGAACGTGCGCCGGCGATTCGCCGATTGGCTGAGGCTCAATTTGCGTTATGCTGATTCCGGAGCAAGTCGCCCACCGATTCCGGAATGATGTCGCCCACCTGTTCCGAGATGATTGCGCCCACCGTTCCGATTTGATGCCGCCCACCATTCCGGGATGAAGTCGCCCGGTGTTGGGGGAGCCTCTGCTGGCGCGCATAGGGTCCGTTTCTTTGGCTGTGCCTTGGGAGCGGATCGATGTCGGCAGAGAGGGTTTGCATGCGCCAGGTGCGCGAGGTGTTGCGTCTGAAGCTGGGCGCCGGGTTGTCGATCCGGGAGGTCGCCCGGCGGCTGGTGCCGGCGCCGTCGACGGTGCGGGCGACGATCGAGCGGCTGGCGGCGGCGGGATTGAGCTGGCCGCTGCCCGAGGCGCTGCCCGACGCCGTCCTGGAGGCGAAGCTTTACACCAACACCGCGACGAAGCGGGGTCACCGCCGGCACGTCGAGCCCGATTGGGCCCTCACCCGCCGGGAGCTGAAGCGCAAACACGTCACGCTGTCGATCCTGTGGGACGAGTACATCGAACGGCAGCCGGACGGCTACCGCTACAGCCGGTATTGCGAGCTGTATCGGGCGTGGGCGGGCAAGCTGTCG
>Ga0209573_1003325_pt1 | contig 17907 bp, 16 predicted proteins | sample TNRBio252014_DNA_FD_185870 | JGI IMG/M metagenome (GOLD analysis project Ga0209573, IMG submission 185870) | Wastewater treatment Type I Accumulibacter community from EBPR Bioreactor in Madison, WI, USA - TNR Reactor_6/25/2014_ DNA (SPAdes)... | ecosystem: Engineered > Bioreactor > EBPR >...
GTCTGGACCGGATCGACGAGGCCTGGAGCCGAGCGCTGGATCAGGCGCGGCGGTCCGAAGGCTCGGGCGACCTGTTGTCGGTCGGGGCCCTGATCGACCCGGATGCGGCGCTCGAAAACCCCGCCCCGCCGCCCGGGGCCTATCGCTGTCGGACGGTCAAGCTGGGCCATCAGGGGACGACGGGCCTGGGCTTCGTCGTCTATGGCTGGTTCGATTGCGAGATCAGCCGCACGCCCCAGGGCCTGCGCCTGATCAAGGTCACCGGGTCACAGCGGCCCAGCGGCCTGTTGTTCCCCGAAGACGATCTGGGCCTGGTCTTTCTGGGGTCGATGGCGCTGGGCGACGAGCCGCGCGCGCGCTCGTACGGCACCAATGATGAGCGCGACTTCGCGGCCCGTGTCGAGCGGATCGGGCGGCAGCGCTGGCGTCTGGTGATCCCCTATCCGGAGGTTGAATCGACGCTCGACCTGATCGAACTGGTGCCGGCTAGCTGAGCCGCCGTCGCACGATCGGACTTGGTGGGGCGGGCCCCAGCGGCCTAGCCCTGATGGCGGCTCTGGGGCTGTGAGTTTGGGTGCAGACGCGACGGCGCGAAATGGCACCGGCCCACACGGTTCAAGGCCACGATGAGAAAGACCGGGCGTCGAGGATAGGCGCAGTCGGACGGGCGGGGATGAAGGGCCGTCGCTTTTGAACAATCCGCCGTATTTTCAGTGAGCCCGGCCCCGCAAGACCGGGGAACTCTCTCCCTCTCCCGGCGGGAGAGGGGTCAACCTGCCCGGATGCCGCTTTGCGACGGGGCTCCTTCCTGGGCCGCTTTCCCCTCATCCGGCCCTTCGGGCCACCTACTCCCGCCGGGAGACGGAACCCATCAGCTGACCCGGGTCAGCCTGAGATCCTGATAGTCGTAGCTGAAGTCGATGTCCGGCGAGACGCCGCGAACGCGCGCGCGGACCGGGCGACCGTCCTCGATCTCGAAGGTGATGAAGGCGTCCTCCTCGCGGCGGTCGGGGAAACGGGTGCGGAAGGTCTCGCCAGCATAGGGCTCCAGCGGGCCGTTCAGGGCGGGCGAGCGGCTGAAGGCCAGGTTCAGGCCCTCGTGGTGTTCGGTGATCTCGATGTCGCCGTACCAGGGGTCGCGCCATGTCCCGGCGTAGGCCTCCAGCGGCAATGACGGCGGCGCGCCCGCCGCCTGGGCGGCGTCGATGGCGGCGGCGGCCTCCAGAGAACGGGCCGTGCCCTCGGCCTGGAGCCTCTGGCCGTTGGCGATCCAGTCGAAGGTGGCCTTGTCCATCAGGATGTCGGCGATACCCTGGCGCAGCGCCCTCAGACAGAAGCTCTCTTCGGCATTGGTGAAGACGCAGAAGCCTGCGTTGCGCCCCGGAATCAGGAAGGTCGAGGAGATGCCGCCCGGCGAGCCGCCGCCGTGGTTGACGATGCGCTCCCCCCGATAGTCCTGGACCGCCCAACCCATGGCATAGGTGGCGGTGATGGCGCGGTTGGGCATCTGGTCGGTGGGGCCGGGTGAGGAGCCGGAGATGATGTTGGGCCGCCACATCTCGCGCGCCTGTTCCTCGGACCAGAACCGCCGGCCGTCGAGCGCCCGACCCTGGCCGAGCTGGAGGTGGATCCATTGGGCCCAGTCGTGGGGCGTGGCGACCACCCCCCCGGCGGCGGCGGCGGAATCCCAGTTCCAGATGCCGGGGATGGTGTCCGACAACAGGGTCATGTCGCCCTGATAGCGCAGCGGCGGCCCGACCCGCCCGTGCGGCAGGGCGGAATGGGCGGGGCTGGCCATCGACGTCATGGGCGCGGTCGCCGACATATGCAGCGGATCCAGCAGCCGGTATTCGAGCACATCCTCGAAGCGATTGCGGTCCATCGCCGCCACCACCTCGCCGGCGACCACGAACATCAGATTGCAATAGTGATACCCGGCCCTGAAGCCATACTCGATCGGCACATGGGGGATGGCGGCCATGATCTCGGCGCGGGTGCGGTCCGAGTTGGGCCAGAACAGGAGGTCGCCGGCCCCAAGCCCGAACCCGGCCCGGTGCGAGACCAGATCGCGCACGGTGATCCGCTCGGTGATGAAGGGGTCCGACAGGCGGAAATCCGGCAGATAGGTGCGCACCGGCGCATCCCACTGGACCTTGCCCTCCTCGACCAGCATGGCCAAGAGCGCCACCGTCATCGCCTTGGTGTTGGAGGCCACCGCGAACTGGGTGTGTTCGTCGGCGGGCGCGTCCGAGCCCCTGCGTTTGACGCCGAAGCCCCGCGCCATCACCGTGCGGCCCTCGCGCACGACCGCGACGCCGACGGCGGGCTGGTCCGGCCAGGCGGCCATGACGCGCCGGACATAGGTGTCGACCGCCTCGATCAGGCCGGCGTCCTGATCCTGGGCGGTGGCGCGCCCTGACCAGCCCAGGCCGATCGCGGCCCCGCCGGTGAACAGGGCACCGCGACGGGTCAGGCGGGGATAAAAACCGGACATGGAGGCCTCTTTGGTCAGGACGGCGACAGGAACCCACGCTAGCGAACAGGCGGGGGCGTGGCGAGGGGGCGCAACACCTCCCATATGTCGGCCATGACCCAGACCCCCGTTTTGAACCGCCCGCTGAAGATCGATTTCGTCTCGGATGTCGTGTGCCCCTGGTGCGCCATCGGCCTGGGCGGACTGACCACCGCCCTGGACCGGCTGAAGGCCGAGGGCATCACCGCCGAGATCGCCTTTCGCCCGTTCGAACTGAACCCGCAGATGGCGCCTGAAGGCGAGACCATCACCGAACATGTCGGCAAGAAGTACGGCTCCACCGCCGAACAGTCGGCCCAGAACCGGGCCATGATCACCGAGCGCGCCGCCCTGGTCGGGTTCGAGATGAACATGGGCGAGCAAAGCCGTATCTGGAACACCTTCGACGCCCACCGCCTGATCCACTGGGCCGGCGAGCAGGGGCTGGAGGCGCAAGGGCGGATGAAGGCGGCGCTGCTGAAGGCCCACTTCACCGACAACCGGCCCCTGAACGATCCCGAGACCCTGATCGCGGCCGCCGGCGAGGCCGGGCTGGACGCCGACGCGGCCCGCGCGGTGCTCGCGGAGGGCCGGTACGCACAAGAGGTGCGCGACGAGGAGCGCCTGTGGCAGAGCCGGGGGATCAGCTCGGTGCCGGCGGTGGTGGTGGAGAACAAATGGCTGATCTCGGGCGGCCAGCCCGCCGAGGTGTTCGAACAGGCCCTGCGCCAGATGGCGGCAGAGGTGGCGGCGGCGCCGTCCCCGGCCTAGGCTGGCCGGCAGGCTTGAGGCCGGAACAGGAGACAGGCGCCATGTCCGAGAAGTTTCTGCGCGGGACGCTGTATTTCACCTTTCTGTACAATCTGATGGGGTTCGTCACCTTCCTGTTCCCGGCGCGGTTCGGGGCGGCAGCCGGGCTGACGGGTGACGTTCCGTTTCTCTATTCGGGCTTCATCGCCTTCAACATTCTGCTGTTTGGCCTGGTCGGGCTGTGGCAGGCGCGCCAGCCGGTGATGAACGCGCCGGTGCTGACCATCTTCGGCCTCAGCAAGATCACCTTCTGCGGCCTGATGGGCGCCGCCCTCATGGCCGGCGATGTGACCCCGACCGGGTTCGCCATGAGCCTGGTGGACTTCACCATGGGCGTAATCTTCCTGCTCGGCGCCCGCCAGGCGGCGCGGGCGGGCTAAGGCGACGTGACCCCTCATCCGTCATTCCCCGCCTTCGCGGGGACCTCCACATTCTCCCGCAGCCATCGAGACGGACACCGGGCGGCGGGCGCCGGGAGGGGCAGGCTCTACACCAACGTCGACACCCACACCGCCTAGGCGGCGCGGCGGTTCGGGCTGGTGGAGGAGCACTGGGACGTGGTGGTGGGGGTGGAGTGAAGGGGGGAGGATTGCGCTCGCGGGCATGACTTTATCCCGCTGTCTCCTCATGTGTCCGATCCCAATCTTGCGACAGGTTCGGTCGCATTCGCCCTACAGTTCCGAAAAAATCGCTAGCAAGAGACGTCAAATTCGGGCAGAGCGAAGTTCTCTATTCGTTCTCAGGGTCGAATGATGCCGGCGATCATTAGGTGGTCAGCGATTGGCGGGGTCGGGCTTCTCGTCTGTTCGAGTGCTTCGATGATCGGTCAGGTGGTCACACCCCAGCCCGCCCCGGATGGTACAGGCATCATCTATGCCGATTTTATCGTTATAATGCTCACAAGTGTGGCAGTAATCGTCACTGTTTTGGCAGTTATTGTTGGCATTCTTGCTTTCATTGGGTGGCAGTCATTTGACAAGCGTATCAAGTCGGAAGTAGCGAAAATCATGGACGACGGATTTAAGCCCAACGGTAGTCTCCATAAGATGTTCTATGATCAGAAGAATAAGGCCGGCGTTGCGGGAGTTGAGCCGATTGGCTCAGCATTTGAAGCCGAGGCCCGCGCAGAGTCGGAAGGAGAGGGGGAGTATTGATGTCAGATCCGCTTTGGAATCGTGTTGATCCGGACGAGGCGGAAATCGTTCGCCAACACTTGAATGAAGTGCCGGTTAAGGTGGGAGCTTTGGCCGAATCCCTTGGATTGAAGGTTTTTAGATCAGTACTGCCCCCCAATGTATCTGGCATGATTCAACCCTCCGATCAGGAGCCGGATGTCTACGAAATTCGGATCAACAAATTCGAAATCCCTGAGCGTCAACGCTTTACGCTCGCTCACGAGATCGCGCACTTTCTGCTGCATAAGTCCGATATTCGAGCAGGCGTGATCGACAATATTATGTATAGGTCGCAGCTGACCTCAAAGAAAGAGGCGGAAGCGAACAGAATTGCAGCCGACATTTTGATGCCTGCTTCGGCCGTTCGGCGAGCACTGTCCGAAATCGGGGGCGCGGCGGACAGCGAATCAGCTGAAGAACTCGCGCAGAAGTTCAGAGTTTCGCTGCCTGCGATGAAGATCAGGCTCGGCGTGTAACTAAGGACAGGTGGATGCTTGAGGGAAAGACATACTGCCCGGTGCTTCATACCCGCGTTGCGGAGATGAAAGCCCTGCAGATGCTTTCGCCTACGACTAAGGACCTAATTTTTCCGCTTATTGTTGCACGACCATGGCCGAATGCACGCAAGCTAGAAAATACATGGAAGAAGATCGAAGATTGCCTTGGTAATCGTCGATTTGGTTTGGACCTGGACCCCTTCAAGCGCGGGAGTGTGAAAGCCGACGCAGGTAGGGAGTTTGATGCCCTCTTTGATTCCCGGCGGGGCTTCGAGAAATACTATGGTGTAGTAAACGAACTAGCGTTTGCGATTCCTGTGCTCCAGTACGAGCACGGAACCGTTCCTGAGCTGGCCCGCCAGTGCGAAGCGGCTGAGAGCATCGGTAGGGGAGCTATCCTGCGGCTCCATATGGGCCATGTGACAAATCCTATCGCTGATCTGACTGAAGTGCATCGCCACCTGGACGATGTCGTCGTTTGGGTCGATTTGGGTTGGGGGTCAGACCTCCTTCATCGAGAACTATGGGCTTCCCGTATTTTGGAGCAGATCGGTCGAGATAACCCAGATTCCGAAGTGGTTGTGTCGGGGTCAAGTTTCCCCGCCTCTTTTGATCGAACTGACCGCGATGTGGCTCGCGCTTTGGAGCGCGAGGTCCATGACAATCTCGTGCGTCGCCATAATGCGGTGCGCGTGACTTATGGCGACTGGGGCAGCACGCGTGCCCCGCAAGACCCGACGCCCATGAGGATTGTTAAGCGCATCGATCTACCGAATTCCCGTGAGTGGATATATTTCAAGGATGACGGTGCCGAGACTTATCAGGACATTGCTGAGAGAGTTCTGGCTGACCCAGCGTGGCCCAAGGGCTTGGGGGTTTGGGGAACCTATGTGATCGAAAGCACGGCTGAGGACATTCCTGGGTCGATTCGGGGACAGGCGGCTGCGGCCGCGGCGAGGGTCAACATCCACCTCCATCAGCAAGCTCACTTCGGAAACCCCGCTGGAGAGGCGAGCGGGGACGAGCCATTCACTGACGAGTTCTAGACCTCAGGTCACCTTCACCTCGATCTCCCCGCCCCCCTCGCGGAATTTCTCCGCCATCTCGCGCATCCCGGCCTCGGCCTCCAGGCTGCCCCCCGCATCGTTCTGGGCCTTGGCGGCGTCGCGGATGTCCTGGCTGATCTTCATCGAGCAGAACTTCGGGCCGCACATGGAGCAGAAGTGGGCGGTCTTGTGGGCTTCTTTGGGGAGGGTTTCGTCGTGGTACTGGCGGGCGGTTTCGGGGTCGAGGCCGAGGTTGAACTGGTCTTCCCAGCGGAACTCGAAGCGGGCGCGGCTTAGGGCGTCGTCGTGCAGGCGCGCGGCCGGGTGGCCCTTGGCCAGGTCGGCGGCGTGGGCGGCGATCTTGTAGGTGATGACGCCGTCTTTCACATCCTGACGGTCGGGCAGGCCCAGATGCTCCTTGGGCGTGACGTAGCAGAGCATGGCGGTGCCGAACCAGCCGATCATGGCCGCCCCGATGGCTGAGGTGATGTGGTCATAGCCGGGCGCGATGTCGGTGGTCAGCGGGCCGAGCGTATAGAAGGGCGCCTCGTGGCAGTGCTTCAGCTGCTCATCCATATTGGCCTTGATCTTGTGCATCGGCACATGGCCGGGGCCTTCGATCATCACCTGACAGCCGTGGTCCCAGGCGATCTTGGTCAGGTCGCCGAGGGTGCGCAGTTCGGCGAACTGGGCCTCGTCATTGGCGTCGGCGATGGAGCCGGGGCGCAGGCCATCGCCCAGGCTGAACGAGACATCGTAGGCGCGCATAATCTCGCAGATCTCGTCGAAGCGCTCGTAGAGGAAGCTCTCCTTGTGGTGGGCCAGGCACCACTTGGCCATGATCGAGCCGCCGCGTGAGACGATGCCGGTGACGCGCCGGGCGGTCATGGGCACGAACGGCAGGCGCACGCCGGCGTGGATGGTGAAATAGTCCACGCCCTGTTCGGCCTGTTCGATCAAGGTGTCCGCAAAGATGTCGAAGGTCAGATCCTCGGCCACGCCGCTGACCTTCTCCAGCGCCTGATAGATGGGCACGGTGCCGATGGGCACGGACGAGTTGCGGATGATCCAGTCGCGGATGTTGTGGATGTTGCGACCCGTCGACAGGTCCATGACGTTGTCGGCCCCCCAGCGGGTGGCCCAGACCAGCTTGTCGACCTCATCGTCCACTGACGACAGGACGGCCGAGTTGCCGATGTTGGCGTTGATCTTCACCAGGAAGTTGCGGCCGATGATCATCGGCTCGACCTCGGGGTGGTTGATGTTGTGCGGAATGATGGCGCGACCGCGCGCGATCTCATCGCGCACGAACTCGGGGGTGACGTAGTCGGGGATGGAAGCGCCGAAGGGTTCGCCGTCGCGGATGCAGGGCGCGGTCTGTTCGCGCCGCAGGTTCTCCCTGATCGCGACATATTCCATCTCCGGCGTGATGATGCCGGCGCGGGCGTATTCCAGCTGGGTGACGGGGCGGCCCTTCACGCCCTTGAAGACGCGGTGGCCGGAGACGTCGAAGCGGGGGGCCAGGTGTTTGCCTGAGGCATGGCCGTTGTCTTCGGGCTTGACCTCGCGCGGGTGGGCGACCGGGGCGATATCGCCGCGATCCAGCTGCCAGGACGATTTGACCGGGGGCAGTCCCTTGGTGATGTCGATGGTCGCGTCTGGGTCGGTGTAGGGGCCGGATGAATCATACATCGTCACCGGCGGCTCATTGGCCGAGGGGTGGAGCGCCACCTCGCGGAAGGGCACGCGGATGTCGGGGAAGAGGGCGCCCCGGACATAGACCTTGCGCCCGCCCTCGCGCGGGCCGGTGGGGACGCGGCCATGCTTTTCGGCCACCGCCTTGCGAGCCTCGGCCAGGGGCAGGGTGGAGGATTCCGGCTCGGCGACCTTGGGCGTTTCAGGGGTGACGTGGACGTTCATGGCGGCCTCTTCAAGCTAGAGGGACCGCCGACGTCGGGCGAGGTGTTTCCTTCTACCGCTCATCCCGGCGAAGGCCGGGATCCAGATGACCGGGCACCGACCGGTCAAGGCTGGCGTCCTACGATCAGGTCCCCGGCGTTCGCCGGGGTGAGCGGATGGAAAAAACTGCTCCCATCCCTTCGCCGGCATGACCCGGATCAGGTTCGGCCGGTCAGAGGATCACCTCAATCTCAGCGCCTCAGGCGGCGCCCCCGGGAGAACGGGCCGACAGTAGGGTGCGCCGGGTCGGGTGCCAAGGGCACATTCGGCGTCATCCTAAACGCCGCCTTAACCGCGTTGGCCCCAAGACAGGGGGTCTAGGTTGCGGGAGCAAGGCATGGCGTCGACGGCGGTGATCGTTCGGGACCGTCTGGTGGAGAGTTTCCGCCTGTTCTGGGATGCGCCGATGGCGCTGCGTCTGCGCGGGGGCATCGTCGCGGCGACGGGCCTGTTCCTGCTGATTGCCTTCGCCTCCTACGACCCGGCCGACCCCAGCTGGAATGCGGCCTCGGCGACCCCGGCGACCAACTGGCTGGGCGGGGCCGGAGCGATCTGGGCCGACGTCTGGATGCAGTCGGTCGGGCTGGCGGCGTGGCCGGCGGCGCTGTTCATTCTGTACAAGGGTATCGGCCGGGCGCTGGAAGCCGATCCGATGAAGGACCGGGCCGTCAACCATCGGCGCAGCCTCTATGCCCTGGGGGCGATCCTGATCCTGGCGGGGGCGCTGTCGACCCTGCCGCCGCCGGCGGCCTGGCCGCTGGCCAAGGGGCTGGGCGGTTTCTGGGGCTCGGCCCTGGCCGATGGCCTGGGTGGATTTCTCGGCTGGCTCAGGCTGCCGGCCCCGATGATCTGGGCCGGGCTGATCTATGCGGCCGGCTTTCTGGCCTTCATGGTGCCGGCTCTGGCCCTGACTGGCCAGGACCTCGACCTGGCCTCGGACTGGGCGCGTCGCAAGGCTCGCAAGACCGCGCCACCGGCCACGCGCGAGGCTGCAGCCGAGCCCAGGCCGCGCGCCCGCAAGGCGAGCCCGGCGGTGACGCCCGAGGCGGCGCCGGAGCCGATCCAGCCGGTGGTCCAGCCGCGCGTGGCCGACCCCAAGCCGGCCAAGGCCTCAGGCCGTGAAACCCGCGAGAACCAGGGGGCCTTCGCCTTCGTGCAGCAGGCGGGTGGCTTCAAGCTGCCGGAGCTGAACATCCTGACCAAGGGCGACCGGCGCGGCAATACGGTCGACGAACAGGCCCTGCTCCAAAACGCCCGGATGCTGGAAGGCGTGCTGGCCGAGTTCGGGGTGCGCGGTCAGATCGACCAGATCCGCCCCGGACCGGTCGTGACCCTGTACGAGCTGCTGCCGGCCCCGGGCGTCAAGCACGCGCGGGTCGTGGCCCTGTCGGATGACATTGCCCGCTCGATGTCGGCGCGCGCGTGTCGGGTGTCGGTGGTGCCGGGCAAGAACGCCATCGGCATCGAACTGCCGAACGCCAAGCGCGAGACGGTGTGGCTGCGCGATCTGTTCAGCGGCAAGGCCTATGAGAAGAGCGGGCCGATCCTGCCGCTGGCGCTGGGCGAGACGATCGGCGGCGAACCCTATGTTGCGGATCTGGCGCGGATGCCGCACCTGCTGATCGCGGGCACGACCGGCTCGGGCAAGTCGGTCGGGGTCAATGCCATGATCCTGTCGATCCTGTACCGGCTCAGCCCCGAACAGTGCCGCTTCATCATGATCGACCCCAAGATGCTGGAGCTGTCGGTCTATGACGGCATTCCGCATCTGCTGGCCCCGGTGGTGACCGACCCCAAGAAGGCAGTGGTCGCCCTGAAATGGACCGTGCGCGAGATGGAGGACCGCTATCGGCGGATGTCCAAGATCGGTGTGCGCAACATCGCCAGCTACAATGAGCGGGCGCATGAGGCCCTGAGCAAGGGCGAGCATTTCGAGCGTACCGTCCAGACCGGCTTCGATGAGAACCGCCGGCCGATCTATGAGAGCGAGAAGATCCGGCCCGAACCCATGCCCTATCTGGTCGTGGTCATGGACGAGATGGCCGACCTGATGCTAGTGGCCGGCAAGGACGTCGAGATGGCGGTCCAGCGTCTGGCCCAGATGGCCCGCGCCGCCGGCATTCACCTGATCATGGCGACCCAGCGTCCGTCGGTGGATGTGATCACCGGCACCATCAAGGCCAACTTCCCGACCCGGATCAGCTTCCAGGTCACCTCCAAGATCGACAGCCGCACCATCCTGGGCGAGCAGGGGGCCGAGCAGCTGCTGGGCCAGGGCGACATGCTCTATATGCCCGGCGGCGGACGCACGATGCGTCTGCATGGCCCGTTCGTAAAGGACGAGGAGGTCGAGGCCGTGGCCAACTTCCTGCGCGATCAGGGCGAGCCGGACTATCTGCCGGATGTGACCGAGGGCGACGACGAGGAGGGCGGCGGCGACATGTTCGGCGACGGCGGCGGCTCGGGTGACGACCTGTACGATCAGGCCGTCGCCATCGTCACCCGCGACCGCAAGGCCTCGACCAGCTACATCCAGCGCCGGCTCCAGATCGGCTACAACCGGGCCGCTTCCCTGATCGAGCGGATGGAGCAGGAGGGGGTCATCAGCCCGGCCAACCACGCCGGAAAGCGTGAGGTGCTGGCCCCGCCGCCGCCGCCACGCTGACGGACGCCACAGCCCCCCATAGCGACCCATGACGGGTCGCCAGGCGCAACGCATTGCGCCTGGCGGCGTTGTTGCCCCTGATCCACGGTCGGCCTGGCGATGAACGAGGCTTCATCCCGGCGCCGGACAATGGCCACGCGGTGGCCCTTGCGGCGTCAAGCCGGATCGCTACAGACGACCACGAAAGGAGTTCAGAGCATGAGCCTGACTCGCCGAAACATCCTGGCCGGGGCCGCGGCCTTCACCGCCCTGGGCCTGGCCGGGCCGGGCCTGGCCCAGACGAACCTGACGCCGGAGCAGCGGCGGCTGGTGGCGCGGGCCCAGGCCTATATGGCCACCATGCGCTCGGTGCGCGGGCGGTTCTCGGAAACCGGGCCGCGCGGCCAGCGTGCGTCGGGGGCCTTCTATCTGAGGCGTCCGGGGCGGATGCGGTTCGAATATGATGCGCCGTCGCGGCTGGTGGTGGTCGCCGACGGGACCTTCATCCACCGCTGGGACCCGCGCCTGGAGGTCTATCAGCAACTGCCGACCAACCAGACGCCGCTGAGCCTGCTGCTGGACAACGACGCCAGCCTGTCGAGCCGCTATATCCGCATTGAGACGGTGACGCCGACCTCAGACGGCTGTCAGATCACCCTGCGCGATGCGCGCCGTCCGCGTGAGGGGTCGCTGACCCTGGTGTTCGGCGGCAGCAGCTATCGCCTGCGCGAATGGACCGTGCGGGACGCGCAGGGCGCGGCGACGCGCGTGCAGCTGGCCACCATCACGCCGGTCTCGAACCTGGCCGACAGCCTGTTCCGCAATCCGCGCCCATCGTGATGCAGGAGCCACAGGCCGGATTTCTACGCGTCCGCACTTGACTTTTCACTTGTCAGTGGCATTATCGCCACAGACGTCGGGCGGTGGTTCGATGTCTCGTTATCGGCTAGTCCCCTCCCGATGGCGTGTGAGAGACGACCCCCTCCGGTGCCCGGTTCGGTTTCCGAACCGGGCGCTTTTTTTCTGCTAGACCGGGGTCATGCTGAGACTCGCGACCTGGAACATCAACTCGGTCCGTCTGAGGGCGGATCAGGTGCAACGCTTCATCGCCGAACAGGCGCCGGATGTCCTGTGTCTGCAGGAGATCAAGTGCCGGACCGAGGAGTTCCCCTCGGCGGCCTTCAAGGCCGCGGGAATGCCGTACCTGCGGGTCCAGGGCCAGAAGGGCTGGCACGGGGTGGCCATCGCCTCGCGCTATCCGATCACCGATGTCGCCGTGGTCAATGCCTGTCGCGAGGGCCATGCGCGCTGCGTCGCCGCCAGGGTCCAGGGCATCGAGATCCAGAACTTCTACATTCCCGCCGGCGGCGATGTGGCCGACCGGGACCTGAACCCCAAATTCGATCACAAGCTGGACTTCTATGAAGCCCTGACCCGCGAAATGGCGGCGCGCGACCGGTCCGCGCCCCTGGTGCTGGCCGGGGATTTCAACATCGCACCCGGCGAGAACGATGTCTGGAACCATCGCTACATGTCCAAGATCGTCAGCCACACGCCGATCGAGGTCGAGACCTTGCGGCGATTGCAGGCGGCGGGCGACTTTGCCGATGTGGTGCGTGACCAGATCCCCGAGCCGACCAAGCTGGCCAGCTGGTGGAGCTATCGGGCCCAGGACTTCCGAAAGTCGAACCGGGGCCTGAGGCTGGATCATATCTGGGCGTCGCCCGGTCTGACGCCGCGGGTCATTGCGGGGTCGGCGAAAATCCATGAGGACTGCCGCGCCTGGGAGCGCCCCAGCGACCACGCGCCGGTGACGGTGGACGTCGAAAGCTAGAGCTTGCAGTCTGCCTCGGCGCGCGCCTAAGTTATTCGCGGGGGGTGCCTATGGAATTCTGGAAGAAGCTGCGGCTCGATGATGTCGAGCGCGTCTATCTGATTGCGCTGCGGGTCGGGGTGCTCGCGATCGCCACTCTGAGCCTGCTATGCGCGGGCTATTTCGCAGTTGATGCCGCCTGGCGGATGTTCGTCTCCACAGACGTTGCCGTTGAGCCGACCGTGGTCGAGCCCGGAGAGGTCTCTGCGGTCATGAGAGATTTCGCGGCGGCGCGCGAGGCCGAGGAAGCGCCGGATGGGCCGCAGATCCCTGGCTATGTTCGGGAGCGGCATGACCGCTTCATGGAGGAGACCTTTGCCGCCTACCATCGCGTCTATGCGGCGGCGGCGGAACAGTACAACAAGCCCGAAGACGAGACGCTCACAGCCGAGCAGCTGGCGGACCGTCTTGGATATAGCCTTGAGATCTACGCGAGTGGCACGAGCCCCGTCGCGAAGGCCTTTGTTGAACAGCCCGAATTCCAGCGCCAGTCGCTGGCCGCCGTGACAGCAGCGCTGGCGGACCCTGCCAGCGTTGGCCTGCTTGCCCAGTACCGGGACGCCGACAGGGTTGAGCACTGCACGACACGCAATGTGCGGCGCACGGTACGTCAGATCTGCGGGTATTATTATACCTATGACTGCAGCTACACCGAGACCGTGCCGACCCGGCGGTGCGAGATGGTCTATCCCGACGGGATCGTGAGCCCCCTGGCGGCCTTCACCCAGGCGGACCAGGCGTTCGGTGAACTCTGGATCGCCGAGGCCAATCGCAATGAAGAGACGGCGCAGGTCATCACCAGTGAACGCCATGCCACGAGGTCCCAGATCGGGCCCAAGCTGATCCTGGCTCTGCAGGTGATCGGCGGGTTCCTGGTGATCATGTTCTTCTTCCTGCTGGTCTCGATCGAGCGCCATATGCGTCGGCTCGCACTGGAGGTCGGCCAGCAGGACACAAACCAGTCCCCGGCCGAGTCGCCGGCAAGGCGCCGCAAACCGCGTCGGGCAGAGCGTGCGAGTGACGCCGGCTCGTCAGATCAGGGTGAAAGCTAGAGCTTGCGCGCCTCGTCCGGCAGCATGATCGGCACGCCGTCGCGGATCGGATAGGCCAGTTTGGCACCGCTGGAGACCAGTTCACCGGCCTCTCGATCCCAGGTCAGCGGACCCTTGGTCACCGGGCACACCAGGATTTCCAGAAGGCGGGGGTCGACCGCCGGCGGCATGGAGAAGTCGTCGCTCATGGGGCCTTCATTGCATGAATGACGGGCCGCCGTCATCCGGGTCCATGGCGGTGTCGATTTCCAGCACCGCCATCAGGGCCTCGGCCCGTGCCTCCAGCGTCGGGGCTTCCAGCAGAAGTTGCTTGGATGCCGGTTCGAACGGCAGGGCGATCGACAGGCTGTTGATGAGGGGCTCGGGCGGGGCCTGTTCGGCGGTGTCCCAGTCGATCTCAAGCTCGCGCCGCCGCAGATAGAGGGTCAGGGCCTGAACCAGGCGCGCGCGATCAAACCCTTCGAGGTCGCCCTCATCGGGTGTGAGGTCGTCCTCATAGTCGGTGTAGTCGACCCGGCATTGGCGATAGGGTGACTGGACGGCCATCTCCGAGGTCAGGCGCACCCGGCACAGGCCGGTCAGGGTGATCAGATAGCGGCCGTCGCCGGTCTCGGAAAAACTGGTGATCTTGCCGACGCATCCAACCCGCGCCAGGTCGGGCCGCACCGCCGAGCCGCCCGTGGTCTGAACCATGGCGATCAGGCGATCCCCCGCCATGGCGTCGTCGATCATGTTCAGATAGCGCGGCTCGAAGATGTTGAGCGGCAACTGCGCGCGCGGCAGCAGGATGACGCCGCTGAGCGGAAAGACCGGAACGATCTCCGACAGGTCCGACAGGCGGGTCACCGTGCGTGGCATGGCGTCAGGAAAACAGGATCGACGACAGTTTGCGCCGGCCGTTCTTCGCCACATCCGAGTTGACGCCGGCGGCCTCGAAGATGGTCAGGAGCTGTTTGCGGGCGGCCTGGTCATTCCAGTCGCGATCGGCGGCGATGATGGCCAGAAGCTGGTCGGCGGCCCCATCGAAGCGACCCGCGGCGGCGAGCGCGCCGGCCAGGTCGAAGCGCGCCTGCAGGTTGGTCGGATCGGCCTGGACCCTGGCCTCGAGCTCAGAGGTATCGGACGGGCCGTCGGCGGCGAGGTCGAGGGCCGCGCGGACGCCGAGGACCTCGGGATCCCTGGAGTCGGGCTTGGCCATGGCCAGGGTCTGGCGCGCCTGATCGGCATCGCCCCCGGCCAGATAGACGCGGGCCATGCCGGCGATGGCCTTTTCGTTGTCGGGCTGAAGCTGAAGCACCTGGGCATAGGCCTGGGCGGCCCCACCGAGGTCATCGACCTTGAGCGATTCCGCGCCCATCGACAGCAGCTGGTCGATGTCGCCATCCAGCGAGGTACCTCCGGTCAGCTTGTCGATAAAGGCCTTGATCTGGCTTTCGGGGACCGCGCCCTGAAAGCCGTCGACCGGCTGACCGTTGACGAAGGCATAGACGGTCGGGATCGACTGGACGCGCAACTGACCGGCGTAGGCAGGGTTCTTGTCGACGTCGATCTTGACCATCTTGACCGCCCCGCCGGCGGCGCGAACCGCCTGTTCCAGCATAGGGCCGAGCGTCCGGCACGGACCGCACCAGGTGGCCCAGAAGTCGACGATGACCGGCTGGACCCTGGAGGCCTCGACCACATCGGCCATGAAGGTGGCGTCGGAGCCCTCCTTGATCAGGTCGGCGGGCGGGGCGGAGGCGGTGTCGGAGAACATGATCGGTCCTGGTTGGCTCGGGTCGTCTGTCGGTTCAACGCCAAGATGGTCGCGCCGGGCCTCGCCTGCAATGCGTCACAGGTGGCGTGGCCGGACAGATCGGCCTAAATAGCGGCGCGCAAAGACAAAGGTCGAGAGCTTGGCCCAGACCCACCCGTTCTTTTCCCCGGCGACGCACGGCTTTGTGCGCGTGGCGGCGGCGACGCCGGTGGTCCATATCGCCGATCCCAAGGCCAATGCGGCAGAGCATATCGCCCTGATCAAGCGCGCTTACGACCAGGGCTGTGACCTGATCGTGTTCCCCGAGCTGAGCCTGTCGGGCTACGCCATCGACGATCTGGTGATGCAGGATGCGTTGTTGGAGGAATGCCGCCGGCAGGTGGTTCGTCTGGCCGAAGCGACGCGAGATGCGGGACTGGTGGCTGTGGTCGGCATACCGCTTCGCATGGACGATCAGCTCTACAACTGTGCCGCTGTCTTGGCGCGGGGCGAAGTGCTGGGCTTCGTGCCGAAGACCTATCTGCCGAACTACCGAGAGTACTACGAGAAGCGCTGGTTCAGCCCGGCGTCGTTGGATGGGACAAACGTCGTCGGTGATGATTTCCTCCGGCTCGGCGACCACTGGCCGCGCTTTGGAGCCAATCTGCTGTTCGTGGCCGAGAACCGGCCCGGTTTCACCTTCGGCGTGGAAATTTGCGAGGACTACTGGGCACCGCTGCCGCCCTCGACGCGGCAGGCCCTGGCGGGTGCCCGCATCCTGCTGAACCTGTCGGCGTCCAACGTCGTGATCGGCAAGGCGGACGATCGCGCCATGCTGTCCTCGGCGCAGTCGGCGCGGGCGATGGCGGCCTATGTCTTCACGGCGTCCGGCTGGGGCGAGAGCACCACGGACCTGGCCTGGGACGGGCAATCGACCATCCATGAGCTCGGCGCGAAGCTGGCCGAGAACGAACGATTCTCGATGGAGAACGGCCTGACGATCGCCGACATCGATGTCGAGCGGCTGGGTGCCGAGCGGCTGCGCACCGGCACGTTCGCGGACTGTGCGCGCCGTGAACTGAACGCGGACAGCCTTTGTCCGTCCGTTGTTTTTCTGGCGCGCGAGCGGACTGAGCCGTCCGACCTCCAGCGCCCGCTGGACCGCTTCCCGTTCGTGCCGGATGACCCGGCGCGGCTGGATCAGGACTGTTTCGAGGCCTTCAACATCCAGGTTCAGGGCCTGATGCGGCGGCTGACGGCGACGGGCCTGGACAAGGTCGTGATCGGCGTCTCCGGCGGGCTGGATTCGACCCAGGCCCTGCTGGTGGCGTGCCGGGCCTTCGACCGGCTGAAGCGGCCCCGGTCCAATATTCTTGCATATACAATGCCAGGCTTTGCGACCTCAGACGGGACCAGGGCCAATGCCTGGGCCCTGATGCAGGCGCTGGGCGTGACTGGGGCCGAGATCGACATCCGCCCGACCGCCGAAACCATGCTGAAGGAAATCGGCCACCCCTTCGCCCAGGGTGAGCCGGTCCACGACATCACCTTCGAGAATGTGCAGGCGGGCCTGAGGACCGACTATCTGTTCCGGCTGGCCAACCAGAACGGCGGCCTGGTGGTCGGCACTGGCGACCTGTCGGAGCTGGCGCTGGGCTGGGCCACCTATGGCGTCGGCGACCAGATGAGCCACTACAATGTCAATGCCGGCGTGGCCAAGACGCTGATCCGGCACCTGATCCGCTGGGTGGCCGGGCGCGAACATTCCGGCGAAACGGCCGAGATCCTGACCGCCATCCTGGCCACCGAGATTTCGCCCGAGCTGGTCCCGGCCCGGGACGGCCAGATTCAATCGACCGAGGCGACGGTCGGACCCTATGCGCTGAACGACTTCTTCCTGTTCTACGTCACCCGTTTCGGCATGGCTCCGTCCAAGGTCGCCTATCTGGCCTATGAGGCCTGGAAGGACCGGACGCGCGGCGACTGGCCGGTGGGCACGCCCGAGGACGAGAAGGTCCAATACGATCTGGCCACCATCAAACACTGGCTGAGGAAGTTCCTGGTGCGCTTCTTCCAGACCAGCCAGTTCAAGCGCTCGGCCATGCCCAATGGACCCAAGGTGGTCACCGGCGGCAGCCTGTCGCCGCGTGGCGACTGGCGTGCGCCGTCCGACGCAACCGCCCAGGTCTGGCTCGACGAGCTGGACAGAAACGTACCGGATTGAAGGCGATGACCCTGATGAGCGACGACATTACCCGCGACTGTAACGGCAACACCCTGGCTGACGGCGACAGCGTGACCCTGATCAAGGACCTGAAGGTCAAGGGATCGGGCGGCGTCACCCTCAAGCGCGGTACCCTGGTCAAGAACATCCGCCTGACCCACGACGCCGACGAGATCGAAGCCAATGTCGCCAAGGTGCGCGGCCTGGTCCTGCGGACCGAGTTCGTCAAGAAGGCCTAGGCGGCCTGCACGCGGCCCGGACCTGTGTTGATCTGCGTCAGTGTTCGCGGAACGAGCGCCACAGGCTCTGGGTCAGGGGCTCCAGGAAATACTGCAGCGCCGTCCGCTTTCTCAGCGGCACCACGACCTCGACGGGCAGGC
>Ga0209573_1003326_pt1 | contig 17901 bp, 15 predicted proteins | sample TNRBio252014_DNA_FD_185870 | JGI IMG/M metagenome (GOLD analysis project Ga0209573, IMG submission 185870) | Wastewater treatment Type I Accumulibacter community from EBPR Bioreactor in Madison, WI, USA - TNR Reactor_6/25/2014_ DNA (SPAdes)... | ecosystem: Engineered > Bioreactor > EBPR >...
CGGGGCCACCTCCTTCCTGTCCGGCAGTCTGGCGATCGAGGCCGGCAGCTATGGCGAACTGGACGTCAACGACCTGACGGTTCCCCTCACCCCGGTCGAGCGCAACCTGGTGATCGTGACCCTCGGGGCCAATGCCTTTCTCGATTTTTCCGATGACCCGCTCGATCCGAGTTCGGGCTGGCGGATCAGCGCCGACGTTCAGCCGACAGGCGTGACCGGCGACGGCTCGTTCATGTTCCTGCGGGCGACATCACAGGCCAGCGCCTATCTGCCGCTCGACGAGGCCGGCCAGACCGTCGTGGCCGGTCGCCTTCTCCTGGGGACCATCACGGGGGCCTCCGGCAACGACCTGCCGTCCGACCGCCGGTTCTATTCCGGGGGCGGCGGCTCGGTCCGGGGCTTTGACTATCAGGGCGTGGGGCCTCAATTCGACGACGGCACGCCCGTCGGCGGTTCATCTCTGTTCGAGGCCAGCCTGGAAATGCGCCGGCGTCGGATCTGGCGGGACCTGGGAGCCGCCGTCTTCGTGGATGCCGGCTCGGTCGGGACCGGCACGATGCCTGATTTCTCGGACGTTCGGGTCTCGGTCGGGGCCGGCGTGCGCTACGACCTGCCGTTCGGACCGATCCGGGCTGATTTCGCCGTCCCGATCAACCGGCGCGAGACGGACCCGCAGTTCCAGATCTACATCAGCATTGGCCAGGCGTTTTGAGCCGGCGCCGCAAATCCGATCCCGGGGTCGAGACGGCCCCGCCCGAGCCGGTCGAGCCTGCCGCCGCCGTCGAGCGCCGCCGTCGCACGGCCCTGGGCTGGGCCTTGATCGGCCTGGCCGTCCTGGGCGGGTTGCTGCTTCTGCTGATCGGCGGCGCACGGCTGGCCGTCCTGACGCCGGCGGGTCGCGACCTGGTGGTCAGCTTCGTCGACGGTCGCCAGATTGACCGCTACGGTCGGATCAATGTTGACGGCCTGTCGGGCGACCTGTGGACCGATTTCACCCTCGCACGGGTGACGATGACCGACCGCCAGGGCGTCTGGTTGGAGATCGAAAATGCCCGCCTGGACTGGTCCTATCTGCCCCTGATCACACGCCGCTTCCACGCCGACCTGATCGAGGCCGACGTCATTCGGGTGCTGCGTCGACCGCAGGTGGAGCCCGATCTGACGCCGCCGAAACCAATGTCCCTGACGGTGGATATTCGACGGTTTCAATCCCCTGTCGAACTTCATGAGCGGTTTGCGGAAGAATACGGACGCTGGAATCTGAGCGGCAATGTGCGGCTGGACCGAAGCGGTCGCAAGACGGGCACAGTCAATGCCGTCAGCCTGTCGCGCCCGGGCGATTTCCTGGACCTGACCTTTGAGACCACCGACGACGGCGGTTTGATGGGGGCGACGATCCAGGCCCGCGCGCACGAGGCCGAGGGCGGGCCCATCGCCGGGGCCCTGGGCTATTCGCCTGACCGTCCGTTTGAACTGCTTCTCGACGTTCGCGAGAACGCCTTCGACGCCCTGGTCCAGACCGGCGCGGATCGCCCGATCGCCGCGCATGGGCGCTTCTCTGAAGCGGGCGGCGAAGGCGCGGGCTACGTCCGCCTGGCCGGTTCGACCCTGCTCGAACCCCTGATCGCCCGGCTGGGGCCCGAGATCCGCTTCGGCGTCGGCCTGCGGCCGGTGCGCGGCCGCGATGAGGCCGTCGGACTGGCCTGGGCCATTCGCGCAGACAATCTGTCGGCCAGCGCCGCCGGGGCCTTCGACAAAGACCGCGAGGTCATGGACGATGGTGTCCAGGTCCGGGTCTCGACCCCGTCGATCTCCCGACTGGCCGGTCAGGACATCGCCGGAGGCGGAAGGGTTGAAGGCCTGTGGCGGGGCGACCCGGGGCGTTGGGACTTCGAGGGCGAGGTGCGCGTCGATCAGGCCGAGATCGCCGGCTATGGCTTGCGACGTCTGGGTGGCCCCATCAGCCTGACCGCGCGCGACGGGCGCTATGATGTCGAGGCGGACCTCACCGGCGAGGGTGGATCCGGCGACAGCCTGCTGGCCTCCCTGATCGGCGCGCAACCCCGGGCCCTGATCCGCGCGAGCCGCCTGTCGGACAGCCGCCTGCTGATCCGTCGCCTTGATCTGGATGGAGCGGCGCTCGACATCAGCGCCGAGGGATCGCGCGGTATTCGCGGTGACCTGGCCACTGAGGGATCGGCGGTCATTTCCGACGTCTCCCTGTTGCGCCGCAAGGCCGGGGGCGGCCTCGGCCTCACGTTCCGGGCCTCGCAGGCCGGGCAGGGTCCCTGGAACCTCGCCGTCACAGCGGATGGGCGCGGCCTGCGTACCGGCTGGGCCGAGCTGGATCGCTTGCTCGGCACCTCTCCGAACTTCTCCGGCGAAGGCCTGATCGGCGACAATCGGATCGTGGTAAGCCGGGCCAGCCTGTCGGGGTCGGCCGCCCGCCTGAATGCGCGTGGACTGATCGGCCTGGCGGACGGCAGCATGCGGCTGGCGCTGGACTGGACGGCGCGCGGGCCGTTCGGTGTCGGGCCCGTGGAAATCGACGGGGCAGCGCGCGGCGACGGGGCCCTGACAGGAAGCCTGGCCCGACCGGTACTGGATCTGACGGCCGATTTCGCCTCTGTGGCCGCCGGGCCGCTGACCCTGTCGGACACTCACCTGATCCTGACCTTCCGCCAGGGCGATGATGCCTCGGACGGGCGGGTGACGATCACCGGTGACAGTCCCTATGGTCCGGCGCGGGCCTTCTCGCTGTTCCACGTCGCCGAGGACGGCGTGCGGCTGAACGACATGGACATCAATGCCGGGGGCGTGACGGCGCGGGGCGACCTGGCACTCAGTGGATCCAACCCGGCCAGTGCCAATCTGACCTTCGAGGCCCAGCCCGGGGCCTTCCTGGCGGCCGGCACCGCCTCGGGCCGGGTCGTGCTGACCGAAGGCCCGGGCGACGCCCAGGCTCTGGTCGATGTCACCGGTCGCGGCGTCCGCTTCGCCGGTTCCAGCTACGTCATCCGCACCCTTCGTCTGCAAGGCCAGGGAACGCTGGCGCGCCTGCCCTTCACGGTCCAGGCCGATGTCGGAGGTGCCATCCCGGTTCGCTTCCAGGGATCGGGCACCTATGCCCGCGAGGCGGCCCGCCAGACGGTGACCCTGCAGGGCGGCGGCCGCGTGCGCGATGTGTCGTTCGATACCCGCACGCCCCTGGTCCTGGTGCTGGCCGACGGGGCCAGATCGATCCGGTCCGACCTGAATATCGGCGGCGGTGTCCTGGTCGGCGAGGTCCGAGAGGACGCGACAGCGGCTCTCATCCAGGCGCGGCTCACCGGGGTTGATCTGCGTTCCATCGCCCCCGACCTGACGGGGCGCGTCACCGGCGAGGTCAATCTCGAAGGGACCCGCGACGACCTGAACGGGACCATCATCGCTCGGCTGGAAAATGCCCGCAGTCGCGACGCCGGCGCGGACATGGACATCGACGCCCTGATCACGGCGCGCCTCGTCGATGACCGGATGCTGGTTCAGGCCGAGGCGTCCGACGCCGCCGGCGTGCGCTCTGAAGCCAACCTCAGCCTGCCGGTAACCGCCAGCGCGGCCCCCCTTCGGCTGGCGATCAACCGCAACGAGGCCATCTCGGGCGACGTCACCCTGCAGGGCCAGATCCGCTCGATCTGGGATCTGGTACTCGGCGGGGACCGCACCTTGTCCGGCATCGTCGACGGCCAGGCCACCCTCGCAGGGACCATCAATGACCCCCGCATCGACGGTTATTTCGACCTGCGCCAGGGTCGGTTCGAGGACGGCGGCTCGGGCGTCGCCCTCAATGACCTGACGATGCAGACCCGGTTCGATACCGACACCGCCCGCATCCTCGCCTTCTCGGCCACCGATGGGCGCAGCGACACGCCGGGGCGGGTGACCGGCCAGGGCGTACTGGGCCTGCGGACCGGCTCGGCCTCCAGCCTGACCCTGCAACTGACCGACTTCAGGGTCATCCAGACCGATCTGGCCAGCGCCCGGGCCTCAGGACCGATCCGGGTCGAACGCGCGGAGTCCGGCGCGATTTCGCTGGAGGGGGAACTCGATGTCAGCGAGGCCGTCATCTCGGCCGACGACCTGCCCAACAGCACCGACGTCGTGGAACTGGACGTCATCGAGGTCAATCGCCCCGGCGGGCTTGAAGATGAGATCGAGGAATCGGCCGAGGAACAGGCCGCCCGTCGGTCAAACTCGGCCTTCAATGTGGATGTGCGCCTGCGCTCATCGGGCGGCGGCGTCTTCATCGAGGGGCGCGGCCTGGACGTCGAAATGGCCCTGGATGCCCATGTCACCGGGTCACTCAGCACCCCCAGGCTGGCCGGCCATGCGCGGGTGGTCCGGGGCGACTATCAGTTCGCCGGACGACGCTTCACCTTCGAGTCCGGCGGCACCGTGACCCTGTCGACGCGCGCCGAGAACATCCGGCTGGATCTGACGGCGGTGCGAGAAGATCCGACGCTGACGGCACGGGTCGAGGTGCGCGGCACCGCCGCGCGGCCCGTCATCACCCTGAGTTCGACCCCGGCCCTGCCCCAGGACGAAATCCTGTCACAGGTCCTGTTCGGACGCTCGGCCTCGCAGTTGTCGCCGATCGAGGCGGCCCAGTTGGCGTCAAGCCTGGCGGCCCTGGCCGGTGGTGGCGGCTTCGACGTCGTCGGGAACCTGCGCGAATTCGCCGGGCTGGATCGCCTGTCGTTCGGTGGTGACGCATCCAGCCTGACGGTCGCAGGCGGCAAATACGTCGGCGACAACCTCTATCTGGAGGTCATCGGCGGAGGGGAACAAGGGGCCGCCGTCCAGGTCGAATGGCGGGCGCGGCGCAATATCTCGGTGGTTTCGCGGGTCGGGGCCGACGGCGACGCCCGGCTCTATATCCGCTGGCGGCGCTCCTCGCGGGACGAAGAACAGCGGCGGCGGGTGGAAGAAAGCGACGAGGCGAGCTAAACCGCGCCCATGCGAATTCTCCCGGATGATCAGGCGGCTCTCGACCATGTCGCTGCGCGCGAGACCGAGATCATCGATCGCGCGATCCGCTGGTGCGACCTGAACTCGGGCAGCCGCAACCTCGAGGGTCTGAACCGGCAGCTTGAGGGTCTCGAAGCCGAGGCGCGACGCACCCTTTCGTGCCGGATCGAACGGGTTCCCCTGGCCGATACGATCGAAGTCGGGGATACCGGCATCCTGACGCCGCAGACCTATCCGCCGGCACTCAGACTGACGATGCGGCCCGAGGCCCCGACCCAGGTGGTCCTGACCGGTCACTATGACACCGTCTATCCGGCCTCCAGTCCGTTCCAGACCGTGACGCGCCGCGCCGATGGTGCCCTGCACGGACCGGGCATCGCCGACATGAAGGGCGGGATCAGCGTCATCCTGGCGGCGCTCGAGGCCTTCGAGACCCACCCGGCGCGCGACGCCGTGGGCTGGACGGTCCTGCTGTCACCGGATGAAGAGATCGGCTCGCTCGGCTCCGGCCCGGTCCTGGCCGAGCTGGGCGCGCACGGACATCTGGGCCTGACCTACGAACCGGCCATGCCGGACGGGGCCCTGGCGGGTGCGCGCAAGGGCTCGGCCAACTGGCGCATCATCGTACGCGGACGCGCCGCCCATGCCGGTCGCGCCTTTGAAGAGGGCCGCAATGCCGTGGCCGGGGCGGCCATGATCGCGACCGAACTGCACGGTCTGAACGGACGCCACGGGGGCGTGACCGTCAATGTCGCGCGCATCTCGGGCGGCGCGCCTCTGAACGTCGTGGCCGATACCGCCGTGGTGCATTTCAACGCGCGGGTGCCTGACAAGGCCGCCGCCGACTGGGTGGCAAGCCAGGTCAGTCGGATCGCCACCGAGCCGCCTTTCGAAGGCCTGGTACTGGAACTTCACGGCGGCTTCACCCGTCCGCCCAAGCCTGCCGATGCCTCCCAGCGCGCCCTGATGGAGGTGGTGGCCGAGGCCGGTGCCCTGCTCGGCCAGGAGATCGTCTTCAAGCCGTCCGGTGGCGTCTGCGAGGGCAATAATCTGCACGCAGCGGGCCTGCCCAATATCGACACCCTGGGGGTGCGCGGCGGCGACATCCATTCGGAGGCCGAGTTCGCCTGGCCCGAAAGCTTCGTGGAACGCGCCCAGCTCTCAACCTTCATCCTTACCAAGATCGCCTCTGGCGAGATCGACGCCCCTGCGCTGAAGCGCCTGCGTCTGGAGACCCTCTGATGCTCGTCGTTCGCCCAGCCGGGCCCGCTGATTTCGAGGCCCTGATGGGGCTGGCCAAGGCGTCCGGCCCTGGCTTCACCAGCCTGCCCGAGCATGAGCCGACGCTGAGAAAGCGGCTGGATATCAGTCAGGGCTCGTTCGGCGAGACCCTGCCGCTGGAGGATCGATGGTACGTCTTGATGATGCAGGATACCGACACCGATCAGGTCGTGGGCCTGGCCGGGGTCAAGGCCGCCGTCGGTCTGAAACGCCCGTTCGCCTCGTTCCGGCGCATGACCTTCTCGCACTATCATGTGTCCGAAGAGGCGGGCTCGCACCGCAACGACCAGCCGGCGCTGGTCTTCGTCAATGAGTGCCGGGGCTGGTCGGAAGTCGGCTCGCTGTTCCTCAAGCCGGAGGCGCGCGTCGGCGGGGCCGGTGCCCTGCTGGCGCGCTCCCGGTATCTCCTGATCGGCACCCGCCCCGACCTGTTCAACAACATGGTGCTGGCAGAGTTGCGCGGCCGCTTCGACGCCGACGGCAAGTCGCCGTTCTGGGAGCATGTCACCTCCAAGTTCTTCGGCATGGACTTCGACAGCGCCGACGAACTGTCGGGCAAGGGCGACGGCCAGTTCATCTTTGATCTGGCCCCGCATCACCCCCTGTACGAAAGCCTGATGCACAAGGACGCCCAGGCCGCCATCGGCCAGGTGTTCGAAGAGGGCAAGCCGGCAAAGAAGTTGCTCGAGCGTGAGGGTTTCCAGGCCAATGGCCTGGTCGATGTGTTCGACGCCGGCCCGACCATGGCCTGCCAGCGCGACGCCATCCGCACGGTGCGCGAGGCGCGCGTGACGCGGGCCATCGTGACCGACGATGTCGAGGGCGACCCGCATCTGCTGTCGACGACCGACCTCGCCGGTTTCCGCGCCACCCGCGCCATCGCCGAGCCGGTCGAGGGCGGCATCGAAATCTCGCGCGAAACCGCCGACGCCCTGCACATCAAGGACGGCGATCCCGTCCGCGCCATTCTGTGAGCCTGACTTGACCCTGTTTTCCTCCATCGACCCCGCGACCGGCGACACCGTCTGGGAAGGACCAGAGGCCACGACCGCCGAGGTCGCCGCCGCCGTGGATCGTGCCCGCGCCGCCTTCGACGGCTGGGCCGAGCGCAGCCGTCAGGACCGGATCGACGCCGTCAAGCGCTATCAGGCGGCGCTGAAGGCCCGCGCCCCTGCGATCGCCGAAACCATCAGCCGCGAGACCGGCAAGGCCCTGTGGGAGACCACCACCGAGGTCGGGGCCATGCAGGGCAAGGTCGATATCTCGATCCGCGCCTATGACGAACGCACCGGCGAGCGCGAGGCGACGACCGGCTTTGGCCGCGCCGTGCTGCGCCACCGACCGCACGGTGTGGCGGCGGTGCTGGGTCCGTTCAACTTCCCCGGACACCTGCCCAACGGCCATATTGTGCCGGCCCTGCTGGCCGGCGATACGGTGGTGTTCAAGCCCTCGGAAGAGGCCCCGCTGACCGGCCAGCTGATGGCCGAGTGTTTCGCTGAGGCTGATCTGCCCGAGGGCGTGGTCAATGTCGTCCAGGGCGGCAAGGACGTCGGCGCGGCCCTGCTGGACCAGCCTATCGACGCCCTAATGTTCACCGGCTCGGGTGCGGCCGGTGCGCATTTCCGGCGCAAGTTCGCCGATGATCCGCACGTGATCCTGGCGCTGGAGCTGGGTGGCAATAATCCGCTGGTGGTCTGGGACGCCGCCGACGCCGAGGCCGTGGCCGGGATCGTGGCCATGTCCGCCTTCGTCACCACCGGCCAGCGGTGCTCGTGCGCGCGCCGCCTGATCGTGCCGCAAGGGCCGCAGGGCGACGCCATCATCGAGGCCGTCAACGCCATCGCCGGGCGGCTGACCTATGCGGCCTGGAACAGCACCCCTGAACCGTTTGGTGGGCCGCTGATCTCGGTCCGCGCGGCCCAGGGCGCGCGGCTGGCCCTGCAAGCGCGCATCGACGCCGGGGCGCAGGTGATCCGCGCCTCCGAGCGGATCGAGGGCCTGTCCGACGCCTTCGTGACGCCCGCCATCATCGACGTCACCGGCGTCGAGGTGCCGGACGAAGAAATCTTCGCCCCCTTCCTGTCGATCACCCGCGTGGCCACCTTTGACGACGCCATCCGGGTCGCTAACGCCACGCGCTATGGCCTCTCGGCGGGACTGGTGTCGGACGATCCGAAGAACTGGGACCGTTTCGTCAATCGCATCCGCGCCGGCGTCGTGAACTTCAACCGCCCGACGACCGGAGCCGCTGGCGACATGCCGTTCGGAGGCCTGGGAGCCTCGGGCAATCATCGGCCCAGCGCCTACTATGCCGCCGACTACTGCGCCTATCCTGTCGCCAGCTTTGAGGCCGAGGCCGTTCGCAATATCGCGGGTGAAATCAAGGGGCTGCGCGCGTGACTGCTTACGAAACCAACGCTGACGGCCTGGTCGGGCCGACCCACAGCTATGGCGGCCTGTCGCCCGGCAATCTCGCCAGCGCCCTGAACGCCGGCGAGGCGTCAGACCCGCGCGGGGCGGTCCTGCAAGGGCTGGCCAAGATGAAGCGGCTGGCCGACCTGGGCGTGCCCCAGTTCGTCCTGCCGCCGCATGAGCGCCCCCATGTCGGCTGGCTGCGGCACCTTGGGTTCAGCGGCGCTGATAGCGCCGTGATTGAATCGGCCTGGCGGGACGCCCCCGCCTTCGCCGCCGCCGCCTCATCGGCCTCGGCCATGTGGGCGGCCAATGCCGCGACGGTGACGCCCAGCGCCGACACCGCTGACGGACGGGTGCATTTCACGCCCGCCAATCTGGTGTCGAACCTGCACCGCTCCATCGAGGCCGAACAGACTACGCGCGCGCTGAAAGCCCTGTTTCCTGACCCCTCGCGGTTCGCGGTCCACGCCCCCCTGCCCGCCGTCGCCCATCTGTCCGATGAAGGCGCGGCCAACCATGTCCGGCTCTGTGCGGAGCACGGGGCACCCGGTGTCAATCTGCTGGTCTGGGGCAAGGACGCCTTCGAACATTGGCCCAGCGCCGACTTCCCGGCCCGCCAGACCCATCAGGCCAGCGAGGCGATCGCCCGCCGCCACGGAGCCGCGCGGGCCGTTCTGGCGCGCCAGGGCAAGGCCGCCATTCTGGGGGGGGCCTTCCACAATGATGTCGTCTGCGTCGGCACCCGCGAGGCCCTGCTGTTCCATGAGACGGCCTTTGAGGACAGGTCGGCGACGCTGGAGGCCATCCGGCGCGCCGCTGACGGCCTGTTCGAGCCGGCCTTCCTTGAGATCAGCGCCGCTGACCTGCCGTTGGCCGATGCGGTGAAATCCTATCTGTTCAACAGCCAGCTTCTGGTCGTTCCGGGTGAGGACCGTCTGGTGCTGCTGGCTCCGACAGAGACTGAGAACAACCCACGCGCCCATGCGGCGGCGCAAGCCCTGGCCGCCTCCAACGGCCCGATCGGGCGCGTCGAATATGTCGATGTGCGTCAGTCCATGGCCAATGGCGGCGGGCCGGCCTGTCTGAGGCTGCGGGTGGTGATGACCGACGACGAACTGGCCGCCACCAATCCGGCCCAGCGCCTGGACGAAGGCTTGCACGCGGCGCTCACCGTCTGGGCCAGCTTCTGGTACCGCGACCGCCTTCTCCCCTCTGATCTGGCCGATCCTGCCCTGCTGCTGGAGACGCATGGGGCGCTGGACGAACTGACCTCGATCCTGGCGCTCGGGTCAGATTTCTACGATTTCCAACGGACCTGACCCGGTGTCGCGCCAACCCTTCCTGATCCTGGCGGGGTCGCTCAGTCTTCTGGCCGCGGTCCTGCACCTGGCGGTCATCGTCGGCGGACCGGACTGGTACCGGTTCTTCGGGGCCGGCGAAGGCATGGCCCGCATGGCCGAGCGCGGCATGATCCAGCCGACCCTGATCACCATCGGCATCGTCGCTGTGTTGGCGATCTGGGCCGCCTATGCGTATTCGGGAGCCGGGGTGATCCCCCGGCTGCCTTTGTTGCGGACCGGGTTGGTGGTCATCACCGGGATCTATCTGGCACGCGGGCTTCTGGTCATTCCTGCCTTTGCCATGGGCCGCGAGATCAATGCCTTCGGCTGGTGGAGCTCGCTGATCGTGCTGATCTACGGCCTGGCCTATCTGATCGGGACCTGGCGCGCCTGGCCGCGGCTGGCATGAGCGGGGGCAATCTCACGTGGCGGCTTGCGACCGAGGATGACCTTCCGGTCCTGCACGCCCTGATGGACGCCGCCATCTCCGGGCCGCTGGCCGAGGTGCTGACGCCCGAACAGGTTCAGGCCAGCCGCCTGATCATGGGGGTCGACACCCAGCTGATTGCGGATCGAACCTACTTTCTGGTCGAGATTGACGGGCAACCGGCCGGCTGCGGCGGCTGGAGCTACCGCGTCACCTCCTATGGCGGCGACCATACGCCAGGACGAGAACCGGCCATTCTGACGCCCGGTCACGACGCCGCGCGGGTACGCGCGATGTACACCCACCCGGACTTTCTTCGGCGGGGCATCGGCAAGCAGGTGCTGGACCTGTGCGAACAGGCTGCCCTCAAGGCCGGCTTCGACCGGGTCGAGTTGGTGGCCACCATGGGCGGTGTGCCGCTGTATCGGGCCTGCGGTTATGCCGACATCGAACCGCTCATCGACGATCGGGGCGGCGCGCCGGTGCCCCTGATCCGCATGGGCAAGCGGCTCGACATCGGCTGACGCAGCCCCCGCCGCGCAAAGCAAAGGCGGGGCCGCCGGATGACGCCCCCGCCTCGCAACTGCAATCCGATCAACGCAGGATCGGGACTGAATCTTAGTTCGTGCAGGCGCCGCCGTTCGGGCAGGGCTCGACATGAACTTCCGGCGGAGCCACCACGACTTCCGACGGACGCACGATCACTTCCGGGCGAGCCAGATAGATCTGGGCCGACGAGACATAGACCGGCGGTGCATCGACGTAGATCGGCGGGCCGGCGATATGCACGACCGGGCCATCAACGCGGATCGGACGGCCGATCACGCGGGCTCCCGGGGCCGATACGTTGAACACACCCGATCCCGAGCCGCCAGGGCCACCGGGGCCACCCGGCCCACCGTGTCCGCCCGTGCCGGGGCCGGGACGGTAGAAATCGACTTCGATGGTACACAGGCACGATTCGCCCGGACCGTGAGATCGCTCCTGGCACCCATGGTCATCTGTAACGGCCGTTGTCGACATCGCTGCCGACAGGACCAGGCTGGTAATCCACATCATCCCCATTACTCCCCAAGCTTATGGTTAAGGATAGCATAGGTACATGAAGGCTTGCCGCTTAGGAAGCCGACTAGTTTCTCCAAACGGGGGAAATTTCACAATTGTTTCAGATGCGGCTCGCGCTTTCCGGGGTCTCTGCTAAAGTAAACTGGGGTTTGCGACCGGAAATGGACGGGAGCTATGTGGGAAATCGGCTTGATCCTTGCGGCGGCAATCGCCTCCCAACCCCAGGCGGCGACGCTTGAAGGCTGTGAGTTCGTGGAGCAACGCTGGATCTGCCGCTACCGGCTTCCAGAAGTTCAGCTTTTGACCTCTCCGCCGACGACACCTAGCACCGTCGCGACGGCCCCGGCCACCACGATTCCGCTGTCGCCGGTGACAACCGCCGCCGTGATCAGCACCGATCCCGGCGTGCTCAGCGAGGCGGAAATCTCTCTGGTCGCGCGCTGTGCGGAGTCCAACTGGATGGCGCTTTGTCTCCCGTCCCAGCGGGTAGAGGCGCGGCGCCTTCGCGACCAGGCCCAGGCGTATGAGTCCGCCAGGCTGCGGATCGGCACCCTCCTGAGCGAGAATGACTGTGAAGCCGCCCGCGTCCATGCGCTCAGCGGCGGCTATCTGGGCCTGGCCCGAGAGGTCCAGTCCCTGTGCGCGGAAACGACCGCAACGACAGAGACGACCGTGGAGCCCCCCTCTGAGGACGCGGCCGCCGGGGCGACCGAAGGCGAGGATGCGGGCCCCGAGGCCGCGCCGGCCGAGACAGAAGACGCTGCCGCGACCGAAGCCGCATCCTAGGTTCTGACCCCATACAGCGAGCAGCCATACTGGGTTAGAATGCTGATATTCCGTGCAGTTTCGTCACCTTCGGGCTTGTCCCGAGGGCGATGACGCTTTTGAGGCCACAGCCTAGTCGCTCTGACCGGTGGCACCGCTCTGGGTCGCGGGATCCTGGTAACAGGTCTCGCCCTCCGGGCACGGCTCGAAGTGGATCTGCGGCGGAGCCACAATCACCTCTGACGGCCGCACCACGATCTGGGGGCGCTCGACGTAGATCTGGGCCGGTTCGACATAGACCGGCGGCGCATCGACATAGACAGTCGGCCCCTGGATGTAGCCGACGGGCCCTTGCGCGTGGACCGGGCGGCCCCTGACGACATAGGCGGGTCCCCCGCCATAATACTGAGGCGGAGGCGCATAGACCGGCGGGGGCGGTGCATAGACCGGAGGCGGCGGCGCATAGGTCGGGCGCACCGCATAGGGCCGCGGATGGTAGCTCGGGCGCCGATAGGTCGAGAATTGGGAATAGTAGTACGCGCTGGCCGCATAGCTCCGGCTGTAGTCGACACAGCTGCAGGCCACGCGGACGTCATGGGCCACCTCGGCGCATCCGTGGGGGCCATGCACCGCAGCGGTCGACACCGCCGCCATCAATCCCAGAGTTGTCAGAACGACCATCGGATGTCGGTACCTTTACGGGTGATCCGCGACCGTCGCCTGCCCGCAGTTGATCGTCCATCCGATTCCCCAGATCGGGGTTTCGCCGGTCACAATCGCAGCGCGAACTCCCCCATCAAGCGGCGAAACGACCGCCCTTCTCGGCATAGGCCTGGGTTCCCTGGCTGAAGACCACATCGCTCGGCAGGATCGCCTCGATGGCGTTCGTCTCTGCCCCCTCCAGCCGCGCATAGATGGGCCCGAAGTCCTTGAGGGTCTCCCTCTTGAGCTGGTCGATCGTGTCGATGACGAAATAGACCTGCTGAAAGTCGTCGATCCGGTACAGGGTCTTCATCACCCGCTCGAGGTCGAAGCCCAGGCGGTTGGGTGACGGATCCTCAAGGCAGAAGACGCTTTCGGTCGCGGACGAGACGATACCTGCCCCGTAGATGCGAAGCTGGTCGTCCTCGCACATCAGGCCGAATTCGACCGTGTACCAATACAGGCGCGCCAGGTTCGGCAGCATACCCATCGCCGCTGCCCTCTGCCCGCCCCGACCATAAGCCTCCATGTAGTCGGCAAAGTCCGGATTGGTCAGCATCGGCACATGGCCGAAGACGTCGTGAAAGATGTCCGGCTCCTGCAGATAGTCCAGTTGATCCGGGCGGCGGATGAACTGGCCGGACGGGAAGCGCCGGTTGGCCAAATGGTCGAAAAACACATCGTCGGGGACCAGGCCCGGCACACAGACCACCGTCCACCCCGTCAGGGCCTGGAGCTTGGGGTTCATCACTTCGAAATCCGGGATCCCGCCCGTATTCAGGTCCAGCGCCTTCAGACCATCGAAGAAGACCTCGGCGGCACGCCCCGGCAGGATCTTCATCTGGCGCGCATACAGCGTATCCCAGGTCTGGTGCTCGACCTCGGTGTAGCGGGCCCAGTCCTGCGGGATGGTCCAGTCCTCAGCCGCGCCCTCGGGCGGCTTTTCAAAGACGTGTTCAAAGTCGGACATGGCGGCCTCCGTGCTCGCAGGTGACCCCACAATGTAACGCGCCACCTGTCCCGGCGGTAGGGCAGGCTAGTTCACATCATCGCGCCGGTGCTGGTATCGCCCGTCATGAAATCCGGCGAACTGGCGCTCGGCCCCGGGATGGCAAATGGGAACGCCTGAGACGTCGGCCACCAGATTCTGTTCCGAGAGATAGGCGGCGCGATCATCCTCCAGGCCTTCGGCGATGACATGATAGAAGGGCTGATGCCGGTCCGGTCGCCCCTCGGCGGGCAAGGCACTCCACCAGGCATCGCCGTGGCCGAACTCCGGGTCGACGTCGACGACAACCCCTCGAAGCGGCAGGTCGCGGTGCCTGACCACCTGTCCGATCGCGAATTTTGCCAGACGGATCAACATGGCTCCCGTTTGCCGCGACCACGATGACTGGCCCCTGAACGCGGCGAGCGGATGACTGGACAGGAATTCTCAACCCGTTATTCTGGTTAGTGAAAATGAGCCTGGACGATGGGTCTGGAGCTCTGATGACGGATCGGGCCATGCCTGAGACTCCTCACCGGCCCCCCGGCCGATCCGCGCCGAATGACGCGCGCAATGACGCCCCGCTGTTCGCGGCGCTGGACCTCGGGACCAATAATTGCCGGATGCTGATCGCCCGCCGGGCCCGCAACGGCTTTCGGATCGTCGAGGCCTATTCCCGCATCGTGCGGCTGGGTGAGGGCCTGTCGCAAAGCGGTGAACTGTCGCCTGCAGCAATGGAGCGTGCACTTGCGGCGCTGGCCACCTGTGCCGAGCGCATCCGGCGTCGCCAGGTCCAGCGCGTGCGCGCCGTCGCCACCCAGGCCTGCCGCGCGGCCGCCAACGGGCCGGCTTTTCTGGCGCGGGTGCAGCGCGACACCGGCCTGACGCTCGAAGTCATTGACCCGGCCGAGGAGGCCAGGCTGGCCGTCGTCGGCTGTACGGACCTGATCGACGACCGCTTCCAGTCGGCGCTGATCCTGGACGTCGGCGGCGGCTCGACCGAGATTTCCTGGGTCCGTCCGCGCGTGCAGAACGACCGCAGGGCGGCTGATATTCTCGCCTGGCACAGTGTGCCGATCGGGGTGGTGACCCTGGCTGAGCGCTTTCCCGAGCCCGCACGACCGACGCGGGAGTGGTACGACTCCATGGTGGAGGCCATGCGCTCTCAGGTTGCCGGCTTTGTCGGGGCCGAGGCGCACCGCGCGGCCTTTGCGGACAATCAGGCCCAGTTGATTGGTACGTCGGGCGCGGTCACCAGCCTGGCCAGCCTTCACCTGGGGCTGACACGGTACGAACGCGCCAAGGTCGACGGCCTCAGAATGACGGCCGGACAGTGCCGTGCCGTCGCCACCTCCCTGATGGACCTGGATCGGGCCGGGCGGGCGGCCCATGGCTGCATCGGACCGGATCGCGCCGATCTGGTCCTGGCCGGGGCGGCGATCCTGGAGGCGATCCAGCAGGCCTGGCCATGCGATCAGGTCCGGGTGGCGGATCGGGGTCTGCGCGAAGGCCTGTTGATGTCCCTGATGCGACGCCGACGACGGCGACGGCGCTGATGCCTCTGGAACCGGGTCCCCCAGCCCTCTAGAAGCAGCCGCATGAGCCCGCGCCTATCCGACCAGCCCCTGATCCTGCGTACGCGCGCCTGGGACGACTATGCCCTGGTCGATTCCGGCGATGGCCGGAAGCTGGAGCGCTATGGTCAGGCGCTGGTGGTACGCCCCGAGCCGCAGTGCCTGTGGTCGGCGGCCCGGCCGGAACTCTGGGACCGCGCCGATGCCGTCTTCGACCCGACCGATGACGACGAGGCCGGCAATTGGCGCTTTAGCCGACCCCAGCCGGAGGCGACCGAGCTTTGCTGGGGCGGCGCGCGGTTCAATGCCCGTTTCACCAATTTTCGCCACCTGGCCTTCTTTCCCGAACAGGCCGCCAACTGGGAATGGCTGGACGCCGCCGTGCGAGCGCGCCCGGCCCCGCGCATCCTGAACCTGTTCGGCTATACCGGCGTGGCGTCGCTGGTCTGTGCGGCAGCGGGCGCGGAGGTCACCCATGTCGACGCCTCCAAGAAGGCGGTCGCCTATGCCAAGGAAAATGCGGCCCTTTCCGGCATCGACAACGTGCGCTGGATCGTCGAGGACGCGCGCAAGTTCGTGCAGCGCGAGGTTCGGCGGGGCAACCGCTATGACGGCATCATCCTGGATCCGCCCAAGTACGGACGTGGGCCGGACGGCCAGGTCTGGCGCCTGTTCGAGGATACGCCCGAACTGGTCAGCCTGTGCGCGGAGCTGTTATCCGACCAGGCAGCCTTCCTGCTGGTCAATGCCTATGCCGCGCGGATTTCCGGCATGGCGCTGGCGCATCTGCTGGCCGACCGGTTGACCGGGCGAGGCGGTGTCATCGACTGGGGCGAGCTGGGACTGGTCGAAGACAGCCCCCGCGCCGCCGAGATCGGCCTGAGCTTCTTCGGTCGCTGGAGCGACCTGTGAGCCGCCGCCCGCTTCCCCCCGCCGGGGTCCCCCTGCCCCGCAACCAGGGACGGACCAGCGAAATCACCTCCCTGACCAACGACACCATCAAGGCCGTGCGTGCCTTGCACATGAAAAAAGCGCGCGACCAGTCGGGGACCTTTCTGGCCGAGGGCCTGAAGTTCATCGGCGAGGCGCTCGATTTGGGCCAGACGCCGCGGCAACTGCTGGTCGGCAAGGACGCCCGGCCTCATCCTCTGCTCGACCGAGCCCGAGCCGAGACCCTGGCAGCCGGCGGCGAGGTCATCGTGGTGACCCGCGAAATTCTCGAAAAGGTATCGCGCAAGGACAATCCCCAGACGGTGCTGGCCGTGTTCGACCAGACGTACACGGCACTGGACGCCCTCGATCCGGGCCGCAGCCCCTGCTGGGTGGCGCTGGAACAGGTGCGCGACCCGGGCAATCTGGGCACCATCATCCGCACCGCCGATGCGGCGGGTTGCGGCGGCGTGATCCTGATCGACTATTGTGTGGACCCGTTTTCGGTCGAGGCCGTGCGCGCGACCATGGGCTCGATCTTCGCCGTCAGCGTCAGCCGGGCCACGCGCGCGGAGTTCCTGGCCTGGCGCGCGCGGTGGCCGGGGTCGGTGGTGGGCACCCGTCTGGATGCCGCCCACGACTATCGCGCCGCCCCCTATCGGCACCCCACCCTGATCCTGATGGGTAATGAACAGGCCGGCCTGACCGACGACCTGGCCGCCGCCTGCGACCTGACGGTCAAGATCCCCATGCGCGGCCGCGCCGACAGCCTGAACCTGGCCATCGCGACCGGCATCATGGTCTATGCCGCGACGGACGGGATCTAGCGCTTCCCGCTGCCCTTGGGGGCCGTGCGGATACGGCCCGAGCGGCTGACGGCGCGGGCTCCGGTGCGGGCGCGCTTGCCGACCAGGACGGTCGAGCCGGACTTCTTGCCCGATCCGGGCTTCAGGCCCGTAACGCGCTTGGTGGCGACCTTGGGCTTCCGCGGCTTGTCCTCGCGCGCCTCGGCGGCCTCGGCCTTGCGATGGCGGCGCGGCGCAGTCTTCTCCGGGCCCGGCCCTTCGGCAAACGGGTTCGCCCCGGACTTGACGGTCAGGCGCATCGGCACACCCGGAAGATCAAAACTCTCACGCAGGCTGTTGATCAGATAGCGTTTGTAGTGATCCGGCATCTGCGATGCCCGGTTGGCGAACAGCACGAAGGTCGGCGGCCGCGCCTTGGTCTGGGTCATGTATTTCGGCTTGATCCGGCGACCGTCGACGGCGGGCGGCGGGTGGCGCTGGACCGCCAGGGCCAGCCAGTCGTTCAGATCGCGCGTCTTGACCTTGGCCGACCACTGGCGATGGGCCTCGAACACCGCCGGCATCAGCCGATCGACGCCGCGACCCGTCTGGGCCGACAGGG
>Ga0209573_1003327_pt1 | contig 17901 bp, 17 predicted proteins | sample TNRBio252014_DNA_FD_185870 | JGI IMG/M metagenome (GOLD analysis project Ga0209573, IMG submission 185870) | Wastewater treatment Type I Accumulibacter community from EBPR Bioreactor in Madison, WI, USA - TNR Reactor_6/25/2014_ DNA (SPAdes)... | ecosystem: Engineered > Bioreactor > EBPR >...
CTTGGCCGCCGCCAGATGATGACTGACCGGACAGATGCCGCATAGCCGCTGCACCACTACCGGCACTTCCCAGTACGGCCGACCCTGAATGAATTTCTCGAAGCCACGAAATTCGACGATATGCAACCGCGCCTGGCGGATACGATGATCCTTGTCCGTCAGCAGCGTGACCTTGCCGTGCCCCTCGACCCGGCTCAGCGGATCGATGGCGATCCGACACAAATATTCCGGCCGGGCGGCCGTTTCCAGATCGCTCATGGCGCGCCTCGTTCAATCGTAGTGGATTTGGGTATAGGACAGTGCGACCGGCTGACCGGACAACAATTGATTGACGAAAGTCCAGATGGTGTCCGCCGAGGGCGGGCAGCCGGGTAGAAAGTAATCGATCTTGACCACCTCGTGCACCGGATGCACCTGGGCGAGCAACAGCGGGATTTCCGGGTCGTTGGGGATTTGCGGGTCGACCAGACCCACCCCGCGCAAGTAGGATTCCTCCAGACAGTCCTTGAGCGCGAACTGGTTGCGCATCGCCGGAATGCCGCCGTTCAGCGCGCAGGCCCCGATCGCGATCAAGGTCTTGCAACGCGCCCGAAACTCCATCAGCACATGGACGTTCTCGGCGTTGCAGACCCCGCCCTCGATCAAACCGATGTCGCACTCGCCCAACTCCTTGATATCGGTCAATGGGCTGCGATCCAATTCCACCCGCTCGGCCAGATCGAACAACCGTTCGTCCAGATCCAGCAACGACATGTGGCAACCGAAGCAGCCAGCCAGCGAACAGGTGGCGACTTTCAGGCGCGGCTCAATCATGGCGGCGCCCTCCTTGGCTTTCCGGCACCTGCGCCACATCGCCGACCATGCTGATCGGCTTGCGGTCGTACAATCGCTGGCCGATGGGCGTTTCGTAGCCCCGATGCTTGATCAGGATCGTTCCGGTCGGACAGACCTGGGCGGCCTTGTCGTCAATGCTGAACGAAGTGGCGCCCAACTGACCCGAAGGCGTGTTGACCACCAACCGCGCCTGAAGACCACGCCCCTGTATCGCGAAGATATTTTTGCCGTCCACATCGCGGCTGGCCCGCACGCACAGTTCGCACAGGATGCAGCGGTTGAAGTCGATCACCGCCTTGGGATGGGACGCGTCCACCGGATGGCGCGGGTAAAAGTGCGTATAGTGCGGCGCCAGCATCCCGACGTAATAAGCCACCGCCTGCAACTGACAGGCTCCGCTCTTCTCGCAGGCCGGACAGACATGGTTGCCCTCGACGAACAACATTTGCAGGATGCCACGGCGCAGTTCGCGCAACTCTTCGATCTCGCTCTGCACGGTCAGACCGGCCGCCGCCGGCGTGGTGCAAGCCGCCTGCACCCGGCCGTTGACCTTGACCAGACAGACCCGGCAACTGCCATGCGGAGTGAATTCCGGATTGAAGCACAGATGCGGGATGTAGACGCCGGCCTCCAGCGCCGCCGTCATGAGCGTCTGGCCGTCCTCGAACGGAACTCGCCGCCCGTCCAGGATGAAATGCGGTTGCTCGTTCATGGCATCGCTCCCAACAGCAGATCCCGCTCGTTCAGATAAGCCCCCGGATCGCGGCGACCAGTCAGTTGCCGTGCCTCCTCCAGCGCCGCGTTCAAGTCGAAGGCCGGCTCGTAGGCGGTGGAACGCAACCGTCGCTCGTAGGCTTCCGGGAATTCGTCCAGACTGTCGAGCACCGGATTGGGCGCGGTCTGGCCCAGCCCGCAATGACAAGCAACCTGCATGATCCGCCCCAGCTTGCGCATTTCCTCCAGATCTTGGCGGGTACCGTGACCGGTATGGACCTTGGTGACCAGGTCGCGCATCAGCGAGGTACCGACCCGGCATGGCGTACAGAACCCGCAACTTTCGTGGACGAAAAACTGGGTAAAGTTGCGGATGCCGTCGAGGATGTCGCGACTCCGATTGAACACCATGAACGAACCGCCGGTGGCCAGATCCTCGAAACAGATGCGCCGCCCGAACTGCTTGGCGGAAACCGTGTGCCCGGCGGGGCCGGCCATCTGAATGCCCTGGGCATCCCGCGCGCCGCAATCTTCCAATACCCGCTGCACCGTGACACCGAAGGGGTATTCGTAGATGCCGGGCCGCTCGCAGTCGCCGCTGAGGCTGAGGAGCTTGGTGCCCTTGGATTCGGCGGTGCCGCGACTGGCGAACCACTCGCCGCCCTCCACCGCGATCTTGGCGGCGGCGGCGAAGGTCTCGACGTTGTTGACCACGGTCGGCCGGTTCAGGTAGCCGTGGGTGGTCGGGAACGGTGGGCGGATACGCGGCACGCCATGCTTGCCTTCCAGCGACTCGATCAGCGCCGATTCCTCGCCGCAGACGTAAGCGCCGGCGCCCAGATGGATGTCGATGTCGAAGTTGAAGCTGGGATCGCCGAGAATGGCCTCGCCCAACAGTCCCGTCTCGCGGCGGCGTTGCAAGGTTTCCCGCAGCGCTTTCAGCAGGTAGCGGTACTCGCCCCGCAGGTAGACGAAGCCTTGGCGGGCGCCGATCACCCGGCCGCACAGCGTCATGCCCTCGAACACCAGATCGGCGAAATCCTGCATCAGCACCCGGTCCTTGAAAGTACCCGGCTCGCCCTCGTCGGCGTTGCAGACCACGTATTTCACTTCACCGGGGGCATTGCGGCAGGCCATCCATTTGGCGGCCGACTTATAGCCGGCGCCGCCCTGACCCCGCAGGCCGGATTTGACCAGTTCGTTCAGCATCGCTTCCGGGCCGCGCCGCAACACCGCCCGCACGGCCGCGCCATCGACGAAATGCCGGCCCAGCAGGATATCGGCGCGGCGGATGTTGCTGGTCACCTCGAAAAACTCGCACGGCCACTGCTCCAGCGGGATTCGACCATTGACCAATTCCACGATCCGATCCAGCCGAGCTCGATCCAGCCGGGTCAGAGTGTAACCGTTCACCAGCGCGGCCGGACCTTGGTCGCACATACCGGTGCAGGACGTGGTACCGACGCTGACCACCCCGTCGGCGCGGGTCTCGCCAATCCCGATGCCGAACCGCCCGCACAGGTAATGGAGCAACTCACGGTTGCCGAGCATCCGGTCGGTGATATTGTCGCTGAATAGAATGTCGTAGGAGCCGCGCGGGTCGGTGTAGAGAAAGGAATAGAAGTTGGCGACACCGCGCACCTTGTCCGGGGACAAACCTAGTTCCTCGGCCACTTGCTCCAGCGCCTCGGACGGCAACCAGGTCAGATGATCCTGCACTTCCCGCAGAATCTGCAGCAACCGGGTCGGCAATCCGCCGTGGCGCCGCACGATATCGCGGACCGTCTGGACAATCATCATGGGTTCCGCCATGGACCACCTCCGTCGTTCGGCGGCCGATCCAGCACAGCACATGGATGGCCTGTTTTCAAACCGGCTTTATCCAATCGTTCACGTTTGCAGGATACTCCAAACCTCATCAAAAAACTCATCTTCCATGGGCTTGTAAAGTGATTTTCCCTGAATGGCCGTTGAAAACAATTTGCACCGAGCGGCGAGTGGAACAGCACATCGAAGATATTCCAAAATGGACACTACCAAAGACCGCCTCAACAACGAGGATCTCCAAAATTGTGAAACGCTGATCGTCGAATTACCCTCGCACTTTTCTAATTTTTTTATTAAATTAAATCAAAAAGATAAATTCTAATAAACCTCAAAATCAGCACAATTGGTTTGCATTATCTGGCCGAGCGTTGTAAAACTAAAAAAAGAAAATGTCATTTTTAAGTTACCTATCCGGATTTTTTCCATTCTGAATCTGAAATTATTGCCGCCTCTTCAATCGACTGAGCCACCCACTGATTCGGTCTGGCCGGATCGCCCGATAATTTATCGGTTGCGCTATCTCGTTATCCCTTTCAAGTACTAACTAATTTGGAAACGCTATCGGCAACGATGCCATTATCGATAGCGGATATCGAGGCCCGCGCAATCGCGACCCGAACCTTCCCAATGAACGTCAAAATTGCCATCAGAAAGCTTTACAAGATCTTCGGGGATAACCCCAAGGTTGCCCTGCCGTTACTGGAACAAGGCGTGGACAAGGCGAAAATTTTCGAGCGCACGGGCCAAAGCGTCGGGGTCATGAATGCCAGCTTCGATATCCATGAAGGCGAAATTTTCGTCATCATGGGTCTATCCGGTTCTGGCAAATCCACTCTGGTACGCCTGCTGAACCGGCTGATCGAACCTACCTCGGGGCAAATCCTGGTCGACGGCGAGGACATCGCCGTCCTGCCCTCGGAAGGGCTGCGCAATCTCCGGCGACGCAAGATGAGCATGGTGTTTCAGTCTTTCGCATTGCTGCCGCACATTAACGTCATCGATAACGCCGCTTTCGGACTGGAACTGTCGGCGGTTCCGCGCGAAACCCGCTACGAACGCGCCTTGGAGGCGCTGGATCAGGTCGGGTTGAAAACCTATGCCGAAAGCTATCCGGACGAACTCTCGGGTGGTATGAAACAGCGGGTCGGACTGGCGCGGGCGCTGGCCAACGACCCGGACATCTTGCTGATGGATGAGGCATTCTCCGCCCTCGATCCGCTGATTCGCGCGGAGATGCAGGATCAGTTGCTGGACCTGCAAACCCAGCAACAACGCACCATCGTGTTTATTTCCCACGATCTGGATGAGGCCATGCGCATCGGCGACCGCATTGCGATCATGGAAGGCGGGCGTGTCGTGCAAGTGGGAACACCGGAAGAAATTCTGCGCAATCCCGCCGACGATTACGTCAGTTCCTTCTTTCGGGGCGTGGACGCTTCCAAAATATTGACCGCTCGGGATGTGGCACGCACCGAACACGCGACGCTGATCGATCGCCAAGGCACGGGCATCCGCGCCGCCCTGCAACAAATTTCCTCTCGCCTTGAGGATTATGGCTATGTGGTCGGCCCCAATCGGGCATTCCACGGTGTGGTGTCCGCCGATTCCTTGCGCGCGGCGGGCCGAGGCGAAGACGTCCCACTCAAACAAGCCTTCCTGCCAGATATCGACCCGATCCCGGCCGACAAACCGCTGAACGAACTGTTATGCACCGTCGCGCAGGCGCCTTGCGGCGTACCGGTCGTTGATCCGGAACGGCATTACCTGGGCGTGATCACCAAGGCCAACCTACTACTGGCGCTGAATGGCGAGGAGGAGTTCGTATGAGTACCGACAACCCCTGGGCCACGCCGGCTGAACCGGCACCTTCCTCAGCGCCCTCCACAGGAGCAACCGGCGATGTGCCGGCGGCCAACCCTTGGGGCGGCAACGAATCCATCTCCTCGCCCGCGCCAGCGGATACGGATTGGCTCGCTGCGTCATCCGCCCCCGCGGACCCGGCCACATTCGACTGGCTCCATCCCTTTCAGGAAGGCTTGATCCCGTTGAATGTTTGGGTGGATCAAGGTCTGGACTGGCTGGTGGACAACTTCCGCCCGGTGTTCCAGGCGATCCGCTGGCCGATCGACGCCATCCTGACCTCGGTCGAGTCCGCTTTGCAGGCAGCGCCGGCCTTACTGGTGATCCTGATCTTCGTGCTGCTGGCTTGGCAAATGGTCGGACGCCGCTTGGCGGTGGGTACGCTGATTTCGCTGGTGATCGTCGGACTGATCGGTGCCTGGTCCGAAGCGATGGTGACTTTGGCCTTGGTGTTGACCTCGGTGTTTTTCTGCGTCCTGGTTGGGCTGCCGCTGGGCATCTGGCTCGCTCGCAACGATCGAGCGCTGGCGATCTTTCGCCCGATCCTGGACGCCATGCAGACCACACCGGCGTTCGTATACCTGGTACCCATCGTCATGTTGTTCGGGATCGGCAACGTCCCCGGTGTAGTCGTGACCATCATCTTTGCGCTGCCGCCGTTGATTCGCCTCACCAACCTGGGCATCCGCCAGGTTCCGGCGGATTTGGTGGAAGCCGCCCAAGCGTTCGGCGCCAGTCCGCGCCAGTTGCTGTACAAGGTGCAGATTCCCTTGGCGATGCCCAACATCATGGCTGGCGTCAACCAAACGCTCATGTTGGCGCTATCGATGGTGGTAATCGCCTCGATGATCGCCGTGGGTGGTTTGGGTCAGATGGTGTTGCGCGGCATCGGTCGCCTGGACATGGGGCTGGCGACGGTTGGCGGCGTGGGCATCGTATTGCTGGCCATCATCCTTGATCGGCTGACTCAATCGTTCGGCGCGGATACCCGCCGTCGGGAAGCCCGCCACTGGTATCAACAGGGTCCGGCAGACCTCGTTTATCGCTTGCTGGCTCGCCACTAACGGCGCGAAACCGCGTCTCCCGTCCGGGGTGGTCACGGCACCCCCTACCCTTAAAATCCCGCTGCTTCGGAAAGAAGGAGAGATGCATGAGACATTTCACGACTCGTTGGACTGGCTTGAAAGGATTCCTCGCCACGCTACTGACGTTATCCCTGTGGTCCGCGGGTAGTCAAGCCGCTGATCTGCCCGGCAAGGGCGTCACCGTGCAACCCCTGCAAAGCTCGATTGCCGAAGAAACTTTCCAGACTTTGCTGGTGGTAAAGGCGCTGGAGCGTCTGGGCTACGACGTCAAACCGATCAAGGAAGTCGAATATGCGACCGCGCATATCGCCATCGGCAATGGTGACGGTACGTTTTTGGCGGATCACTGGGACCCGCTGCATGTGGATTTCTATACCAAAGCGGGCGGCGCCGACAAGATTTACCGGGAAGGCGTTTACTCGCCGGGTGCGCTACAGGGCTACCTGATCGACAAGAAAACCGCCGACCAGTACCAGATCACCCATATCGATCAGCTCAAGGATCCGAAGCTGGCCAAGCTGTTCGACACCAACGGTGACGGCAAGGCCGACCTGGCGGGTTGCAATCCCGGTTGGGGTTGCGAAAAAGTGATCGAGCATCAACTGGATGCTTTCAAGCTGCGAGATACCGTCACTCACAATCAGGGCAGTTATTCGGCGATCATCGCCGACACGATCACCCGCTTCAAGAAAGGCGAGCCGGTGCTGTATTACACCTGGACCCCTTACTGGGTTTCTGGCGTGATGGTTCCCGGCAAGGACGTCGTATGGCTGCAAGTGCCGTTTTCTTCGTTGCCCGGCGAACGCAAGGATGTGGATACGACGCTGCCGAGCGGCCAGAATTACGGTTTCCAGGCCAACAATCAACGGATCATCGCCAACCTGAAGTTTGCACAGGAAAATCCCGCCGCCGCCAAACTGTTCTCGATCATGGAGATCAGCGCCAACGACATCAGCGCGCAGAATTTGCGGATGCGCGATGGCGAGAAAAGCATGGCCGACATCGAACGGCATACGGATGCCTGGATCAAAGGTCATCAGGAAACCTTCGACAGTTGGATTCAGGAAGCGCTCAAGGCGGCTAAAAGCCAAAGTTGAGTTTTTTTATCGTGGAGTAAAACGATCTTCCCGGCGCAATGGGAACAGGGTGGATCAGGATCGGGTCAAAACGACAACGGCAAAATCGTGATGCGCCTTCCGCGAGCCGGTTGTCGATCGAACTGTGTGGTCGCTATGGCATTACCGCGAAATTGCAGGCACTATTTTTATTTTTGCCGCCCATATCACCGGAGACGAGACGCTTCCATGCCGAGCCCTTTCCTGAAACGCCTTCACTGGCTGCTGCTGGGGTGGCTGACCGCCAGCGCCGCGCAGGCGACCGTTTATCCCCTGCCGCCCCCGGACGTCGACCTCATCGGTCAGGTCAAGGTCGTCTACGCCACCAAGGCAGATACCTTGATCGACATCGCCCGCCGCTATAGTCTAGGTTATGACGAAATCGTCCACGCCAACCCAGGCGTGGATCGCTGGGCACCCGGCGAAGGTACCCCGATCGTGCTACCGACTCGCCACATCTTGCCCGATACTCCGCGCGAGGGCGTGGTGCTCAACATCGCGGAGATGCGGCTGTACTACTATCCCAAAACCGGTGCCGACGGGCAGCAGGTGGTCCACACCTATCCGGTGAGCATTGGCCGCATGGATTGGAAAACGCCGATGGGATTGACCAAGGTCGTCGCCAAGGACGTCGATCCCGCGTGGCGACCACCAGCTTCGATCAAGGCCGAACATGCCGCCGAAGGCGATTTCCTGCCCGATGTGATTCCCGGCGGCCCGGATAACCCGTTGGGACGCTATGCCATGCGATTGGGCGTGCCCGGTTATCTGATCCATAGCACCAACAAACCCTACGGCATCGGCATGCGAGTCACGCACGGCTGCGTGCGGATGTACCCGGAAGACATCGAACGACTGTTTGGCATGGTGCCAGTCGGTACGCCAGTCCGTCTGGTCGATCAGCCGGTCAAGGTGGGGCGATTCAATGGCGAGTTGTTCGTTGAATCGCACGAACCGCTGGAAGAAGACAACCTGCCGATCAAGGTCACCCTGGAACAAGCGCAACGGGCGGTCATCGCCAAGATCGGCCCCGATATGCCGGGCGTGGACCCGGCGGCGCTCGAAGTCGCGGTCGAACAGGTCAGCGGCATGCCCGTTGCGATCAGCACCTTGCCGGGTTACGGCCACGCGGCGCCACCACCGGCCACCGCCTATCCGCCTGCATCCACCACGCCTTCCGGGTATCGACCCACTTACCCCAATCCCGCGCCCGGCTACTCCTATCCGACCCAAAGCATACCGTCGGCCAGCGCTCCATCCACTTACCGGCCAGCTACGGTCAATCCAATGCCCTACCCAGGCGCCGCCGCTCCCAGCAGTACCCGTTCCTCGATCAGCAACACGCCGGATGTCGCACAACCTCGCGCGACAAACTGACCATGGCGGCAATAAAAAACCCGCGACAATAGTCGCGGGTTTTTTATTGCCGAGCGCCGCGTTATTTGTACATCGACTTCTTGAACATGCGGTTGATTTTCTCCTCGGTCGCCATGCTGATGGACTTCGCTTCGCTGGCCATGGACTTGGCTTCGTTGGCGGTATCCATCGCGTTGCGGGCCATGGACTTGGCTTCGTTGGCGTCGTTCTGCACCTTCTGTAGATCGCTGGTGCTGGCGCAGCCAACGGTCAGACCGGCGATCAGGGCGAGGGCGGAAACTTTGATCAGGCTCTTCATGGACATTATCAGCTCCTTACGCATAAAAAAGGATTATTGTTGACGAAAAAGGCAATGAATGGCGGCCAAAACTACTGCGAAGTCGATTATATAGGACAGTTATCACACTTGCAGAAATTCCCTTTGTGTCAGGGGTGGGTCCTCAACGAATTTCGACGCGCATCCCAACCCTGACCCACGGTCTGAGCGCATCGATCTGTCGATTGTCCAGCGCCACGCAACCGCTGGTCCAGTTGATGCCGGCGCTATGGATGCTCGGATCGCCGAAACCGATTCCATGAATACCGATCTGCCCGCCCAGCGGCGTATCCTGCGGCGGCGTGCGGCCGCTGATCCAGGCGGCGCGGATGCGTTCGTAAGTCAACCGGTCGATCCGATGCTCGCGCAAGGCCTGTTCGGCATAGTCGAGATTAGGATAATCGAGACCGATGAATTTCTTGAATCGGCTATGATCGTTGATCCAACCCACCCGAAAAACACCGAGCGGCGTTTTATTGTCGCCACGACGAAACTTGAGGCCGGCGCCACTGCTACCCAGTGCGACTTGGTGGAACACCTGCACCGGTTGTTGGCCCCGCATGATCACCAGATTGTCGGCCTTGGTATCCACCAACAACCAAGGCTCGCTGGGAACCGTCGCACGGCTCGGCGCCAATAGCGGCGCGGGTGGAGGAGTTTGCACTTCGTTCGTGGCACAACCACCAAGCAGCCCCGCCAAGATACCAAGAAAAATTATCTGCCTATTAAACAGCCGCATAGCCAACGGCCCCTCCCTCCACCAACGATTTCAAAGATTGAATATATAAGACAGGCGAAGCGACAATGCAATATCAACCGCTGCCGCTCTCACTTTCCTCGGCCAAACGAGCGGCGATGCGGGCAGCATCGGCAATCGCACCTGATATTCCGCGCGGGTCAGCTTCGCCACGCCAGTCTTATTCCATTCCCGCAAAAGCTCCTTGATGCCATCCATGCGCACCCGCCCTTGCTGGCGACCGGTCAGCCGTCAAAAACGAGGCTCCAGGGCCACTGGAGTCAACAGGGAATTGCCGATAAAGCAATTCTCCTTGGCCTTGCGGTGCAGTTCCAACACGACCTCGGGATCGGGAGTGGCGCCGCCGAACGTCACCTTGGGCCGCAACGTCAGATGGCTGACCATCGTCCTGCCTTTTTCGTTCTTGCCGAGCTCGGCCAAGGGCTCGTCCTCATAACTGTCCACCACCAATTTCTTGAGCGCGGCGATGGCCAGGAAAGTCAGCATGTGACAACTGGACAGCGATGCCAACAATGCCTCCTCGGGATTGCTCATCTCGGGATCGCCCGAATACTCCGGCGCCGACGAACCCGGCACGGCCTGGTGGCCACCGGCCAGATGCCAGAGATGACCACGGTTGAAGGTCTTGTAATCGAAATCGGGCGTCGTGCGTCGCCAATCCAGCCGGATCGAATAACTCGACATGTTCGGTTCCTCGCTAAGAACAGCAGAAAAAAATGACCGTCATCGTCCCTCTCCCCTCGCTTTCCGATCCGAGTGGCGCACCGATCAGGGCTCCCGGCGACTCCGCGTCATCGCCTCCAGCGCCTCGGGACCACAAGCATCGCCGGCCAGCGCCTGCTCCAAACGAACGATGTGGGCGTGCAAGCGTTCGTTAACCGCCCGCTGTCGGACCAGCGCGGCGCCGTCGGTCGCCAGTTGCGGGTTCGGCTGAATGCCGTGCCGAAAGCCGGGCACCATACCGCTCGACAGCCAGCCGGTCACAAGGCCACAGAGCAGAATCGCCAGCGCCACCACCCCCCAGACCCAGGCGCGCTGGTAGCGAGGGATCGTCGCCTCGGCGGCGTGGATCGTGAACTGCGGGTGTTGCCGCTCGACCTGCTCGTTCATGGGATTTCCTCAGCGCTCCACCGTGAAGCCGGTTACCGGCACGATCGCGCCGGGGCGGATCGTGCCCTTGAACACCGATTCTTGGCCACCTCGGCTCAATCGCACCTGATACGAGGTTTCCCGGGGAGACTGCTCATCCTTGCGCGGAACATAGCGGACGGCAATTCGATAGGTCCCGGACATCGCCTTACCAGCCGGCCAGAATACATTTTCCACTGGGCGGTCTTGCAATTTGTCGCGGGCGGTATTGGCATCCACGTCCAGGGTACCGCCGCACTCGGCGGGGTTGCGATAATCCAATTGCCGGTCCGAGGGACAATTTACCACCAAATCGAGATCCCCATGGCTGTTCCACAGCAGTGTGACGGTAATCTCGCCCATGGCCGCGCCGGCGGCCGACATGCGCTGATCGAATTCTCGACGTTCCTCAAGGGTCGGCGCGCTCTTGACCGGCGGCGACTCGGCGGGCGTCGAACCCGGTACGGGCTGGACCGATGGTCGCGAGGACCTGTTCAGTTCCCCGCTCAATTGTTCTTCCAGGGTTCGGGCCAGCGACGGCTCACTGGTCGGTGGGTTAGGCGCGGCGACGACCGCTGGCGAGCGAACGCCATCCGGCGGATTCAGTTCGGTCGGCGCCGGCGTCAGCTTGCTAAGTTGCGCGTCATCTGACGGCACGGCCGGCGCTGTCGCGATCGCGGCTTCCAACGCACCGGGCTCTTTCGCAATCGCGCTGCCGGCCCGAATCGCCGCACGTTCGGCGGCTGGCACGGCGACGGCAACCGGCTTCTGCCCGGCATGGCCCTCACCGGGGACGGTGGATGCGACTTCGCGGCCGGCTGGAGGCATCGTCCGATCGGGTACGGGACGGGTTTCCGCGTCAGGCGCGACCACCGGCACCGCCACGATATCGGATGACGAGATCTCCATGCTCCGCGATTCAGCGGGCGGAACCAAACCCGTACCCATATCGCTGCGCTCTTGCGCATTGCTGGTGGGCGCTGACGCATCCGCTTCGACCGGCGGCCGGCATTGGCCGCGTCGTTCGGCCAGCCGCGCGAGCGCCTGTTCGAGTCGGGCACGCAACTCCGCTTCAGTCCGCCGGGCGTCCGCGAGCGCGCCGGCATTCTCTTCATCCGATGGTACGGGTACCACCGCAATCCGATCCGGGGTCGGGCTTCGCCAATGGCTGAAAATCGCCGCGCCCAGCGCCAATAAAACGGCGAGCGCGAACACGCTCCAAAATCCCGTGGAGCCAACCACCACATAGCGTAGCGGCGATGCCGGTTCGGCCTTTTCCACGGATAAGGAATCCATCGTTGCCGCAACCGGCGCGGGCTCGGGTTCGAGCGGCGGTTTCTCCTCCGACTGTACCGGCGAGGCTTCCACGGCCGCGACCGGAGGCACCGGCTGGGTCTGAGGGGTCGGCGGCAATTCCGGCGGCAATTCCGGCGGCGCGGGTTCCAACGGCGCGGGCGGCGGGACGGGTTGCGGCTCGGTGCTCGTCAGCTCGGGCATGGGGATTTCGGGCACCACCACATCGCGGGGCGGTTCGATCGATCTAGACGCGGCCATCGCCGAATCGGGCGAACCGGCCGACTCCGACCAGGGTCGGTCCGGCGTAAAACCCCAGCCCGTCAGTACCAGCCGACCGTTGACCAGAAACACTCCGGTTTCCGCCGGCGTGGCCAACACCGCTCGCAAAATCGCGCCCAGTCGATGCTGACGAACTTCCTTGGCGGTCGCGTACCGCTCCGCCAACTCCCGCCCCCGGCCGAGCAGATCGTCGATCCGGGCGCGAAGCGGCTGGCGTCGTTCCTCGGGCAGATCGTTCAGGGCGACCGGTTGCTCCTCGGGATCGCCTTCGGTGTACCAATCGATCCGGTTGTTGGCCCGATCCACCACCGGTTCGGCCAGCAGCCAGGCCGCGTCCGGCTCCAGTTCGCTGGCCAGCACCGCCCGGATTTGCGGGTACAAGGCATGCAACGGCTGACCGAAGCCGCCAATCTCGCGCAATCCATCAAAGGAACTGCTGCTGAGCAGAATTTGTTCCACCATGCATCGATTCGCCTTGCGATTGCCGACCGTTATCCCGCCATCCCAACAACGACAGGGCCGTTCAACTGGCCGGCGGGGTCGGCTCGTCGGCGGGGTCCAGCACGATCGATAATCCACCGCCGCCGAGAGTCAGGTCGAGGCCGAGCTGGACGTTTTGTAGGTACAACGTCACCCCTTTCTCGTTGCGCAGCATGGCGGGACCCCCACCCTGAAACACGGTCAGACCTCCCTCGGCCGAGACATATCGCCCGGCAAAATCGGCCACGTCCCGCAGCCGGTAGACCTGGCCCACCGCGCTGAGCTGGCTGATACCCACCGTCGCCACCTTGAGCCCCGAGACCGAAAACCGGTATTGCCGGTCCTGAAACACCAGCGTGCCTTGCCCTTGGCTGTAGCCGAGCAACAAGCCCACCGAAAAACCGGAAAACTCCATGCGGGCGTCCGGCCGCGCATCCTGGGCCAACACCGGAACCGTTCCGGCAACCCACATCCCCAGCAAAACTGCTCGAACGAATCGCATCGACTTTCTCCCATGCACACAGCTTTCGAAATCCGGCCGCCGGGCCGGGCGGATCCGGCTTCAGGCCGCCGGGATCGAATATCGGGGCCACTCGAACTGATTCAACAGCATCTTCTCCAACTCGCGGGAGAGGTCCGCGTTCGCGCCCCCGCCCTTACCACCGCGAGAACAACTATCCAGTTGCCAGAGGCCAACCTTTTCGTTGAGATCGACTTCTTTCCATTTGGGATGACCGGTTTGCTTGAGCTGGCCGATATTGGCGCGGATGACCTGACCCAGCTTGGCCAACTGTTGGCAACGCTGGGCGAAATAGGGGCTTTGCTTGCCGGAAAAGTCGAAGCTCATCAACACCGCCTTCACCGCGATGGTCGGCACGCTGCCGCTCGTCCACTCATAATCGCCCTGGCCGATTTCGGCCACCTGATATTCGCGCAGCATACGTGGATCGTCCAGCGGCACGAAATGCACGTTCGCCAGCAGCGGAGCGAATTCCGGCTTGTCGGTCAGGCTACCCAGCTTGGCGAACAGGCTGACCGGCTTGCCGGCGACGTAGAACATGGCGTCGGCTTCGCCCTTGAGCACGGCGGTCACGCCCTGCAACGGCGGCAGGTTGAGCAATTCGGCCGGCTTGACCCCCGTCAATTGCAACAGATTCATGGCGGTCAACCAAGTGCCACTGCCCTGCTGACCCACCACCACCCGTTTACCCGTCAGGCCGTCGAACGACTGGATCGATTTGCTGGCGAACAGATGCACTTCCTCGTTGTAGAACGGGAAGATCAGCCGCAACCGGCCGGCAAGCTGACGCATCTCCGGGCTTTCCGAACGGCTGAGGAACCCCAGCACGTCGGATTGCACGATGCCGAAGGTGGCATTTTCCTTGCTATTGATGCGCTTGATGTTATCGATCGAACCCTGGGAGTCCTTGACCAGGATATCCAAACCGACGGTTTTGGCGACGCCGGCAATGTCATTGCCAAACTGGATGTAGGTGCCGGTCTTGGAGCCGGTCACCATGCCGATCTGTTTGGAATCGGCCTCTTCGGCCACGGCCGGCGTCAAGCTCAACAGACCCCACATAAACAGTAGGGCGCCGATCAACGGACGGTTCATGAAAACGCTCCCGGTGGTTGGTCATGATGAAAGTGCCTCCCATCCGCGTTCGAACGCCGCCGTCGGGCGAATGGGAAGCGCGATCCTATTGAGTCCCGGCGGCGGGCTTCGGCCCGGAAGCTGGAGCTGGCTCGGGGGTCACGGCTCCTGGCGCCGGAGACGTCTGAGTCGCGCTCTGCCGCGCGGCGCTGGCGGGCATTTCGGTCGTTTGATGGCTGAACCACCACAGGCCGACGGCGGTTACGCCAGCGACGGCGGCGATCGCAATCCAACCGAGCAACAAACCGCTCGGGCCGCGCCGGGTCGCGCCGGGCGCTTCGGACGACGGCGCTCCCGACGAGGAAGGCGGTTGAGACATCGCCATGTGAGGTATCCGCGTCAAACCGGCAAACAGTCCGAGCAATACCGACAAGCTGCTGATCGAAAGACGGCTCATGAAAAGGCTCCTCTGGCTATGGATGCGGATGCGCTGAATTTGCCTGAATCATGCGCTGTTCCACGCTAGCGCGACCCAGACGGCGGGTGATGGCGAAGTCCCTTCTCCAGTTCCTGTACGGTCGGATCAAACTGCGATTTCAACTCCTCTTCCAGGCTACGGCCGGAGGGACGAGCCGGCGGCGGCGTGGGAATCGGCGGAACCGGCGGCACGACGGGACGCGCGGGCGGCGACGTGGGAGTCGGCGAAACCGGCGGCACGACGGGACGCGCGGGCGGCGCGGGCTTCGGTTCCAATCCGGGCTTCGGCGCTTCCCACGCATTCGGTCGATAAACCGGCTCCGGCGCGGGCTTCGGCTCCGGCGCGGGCTTCGGTTCCGGCGCGGGCACCGGTTCCGGCGCGGGCACCGGTTCCGGCGCGGGCTTCGGTTCCGGCGCATGCGCAACGTGATCATCGGCCGGCACGCTGGTCGGCGCGGCAATGCCAGCGGGCGCGGGCGACCCGACGGGTTGCCGGCCAAACCACCACCAACCCAATGCCGCCACCGCCACCAAAACCACCAGCCCCAACAGCCCGGCGACCAGCAGGCCGGACCCGCCACGCCGCTCCGTGCTTGCGGCGGCCGGCGACGGCGGTTCCGAGCGCGGTTCCATCCGGGGCGGCACCACCCGCGTCGGCAACTCCGGCTCGGGAATCACTGGCGCCGGCTGGGTCGGTTCCGCTGGCGTGATCTTGCCGACGCCACCGACTCCGCCGAGCCGGCGGCCGGCACCCGCCGTTGGGGGCACCAGACGACCCGGCGCCCGGCGGGTCATCTCCACCTCCGACAGCGCATCCTCGTCCGGGAGCAACGGCTCCTGCTCCGCCGCCGTCGTCCGCGATTCCGTCTGCTTGCGCGACAGCAAGCGCGTGGGCAGGTCGTCCTCCGTCGATCCCGAACCAGCGGCGATGTCGGGAATCGGCATCTCGGGAATCGCCAGTTCGGCTTCGCTGACTTCCGGCATCGACGGCTCGGCCGACCCGGAATCGTCGCCCACCGGCTCCGGGCGCGCTTTCGGTCCCGGATCGACCCGCGTGCCGCCGACCACCCGCCGCTCGCCGCTGGCGCTCCCTTCCTCGATATCCAGTTCCAGCGGCCAGACGAAGGTCACGGCGGCGGATTCGTCCAAGCCCTGGCCGCGCACCGCCAAGCGGTAGGGCATGTTTTCCAACTGGAACGCCAGATCGGGATGGACGACGAATTTCAGGGCCGCGTCGCTGTACCAGGCTTCCTCGGGTTGCAGCCAGCACTCCGCCCCCTGCCAACCTTCGGAACCCAGATGGTTGGCGGCAAAACCGTGGCGGCTCAAGGCGAATTCAAAAGTCTCCAGCGTGCGCGGCAACCCTTCCAGGGTGACGATCGCGTGCCCCAGCGGGCGGGCCGGATCTTCCGAAACGCGGACTGAAAGGGTGGACATCGTCATCCTCCAGGGAATCGGGTGCGCGACGGGCACTGCAAGCCCGGCGCCCCGCCCCTCTTCAAATCATTGTAGGCTGGAACGCGCGTCGTGGTGACGGGAATCCCGGCTCAGGCCGCGGCCGCGCGCAGTTTCCCCAGCAATTCGCCCAAGCGTCGGTTGGCGGCCAGATCCACTTCGGCCCCGCCGCGAGTCCGGGCGTTGCGCTCCACCAGGTCCAGGAAACCGCGAATCCAATCCGTGTAGTAGTCCTGGTCGTAGGTGGATTGCCGCTCGCTCAATTGCGGGCCACCGCGCGGCACCGTCCTCGGCGGAAACACCGGGCGAGGACCGGTTTCCAACGGCAGCATCGGCCGTTGCGCCGGCGCCAGCGCGTCGTAGCCCAGAAAATCCACGTAGCCGTTGAGCAGGTTGGCGGTCAGTCGGGCCGGCAGCGCCACGATCTGTTCGAACTTCATGCGGAAACCGGTCACCTCGCGCACCCGTGCCTCGATCCGTTCTTCCAGTTTCAGCCGCTGCGCCCCGCCGATCAATTCCTTGACGAACTCGACCATTACCGTTTCCGGCACCCGGAAATAATCGCACAACACCTTGTTGCCGCTCAGATCCTGCAAGTCGCGCATCCATTCCGCCACTGCCTCGCGGGCGAACAGCGCGGCGTCATCCCGACGGGGCGCTTCGGCCGGCTCCCCGGCGGCTCCTCCCAGACCCAGCAGCAGTTTCATCTTCTGGGTATCCACCGCCGCGCCGATGGTCGGAGCGCCGACCGCCTGTTTTTCATCCGGCAGGCGGGTTTCGATCCGGTAGTAGATGCCTTCCAATTCGTCGCTATCGGCCTGCAAGGCGCGCAGCAGTTCGCCGAAACGCTGCTCCCCGGCGCAATCGATCAGATGGCCGGCAACCTGCTGGGCGGCGGCCAGCCGCTTGTTCATTTCCTGTTCCGGGTTGTCGCTGACGTAGTAATGGCCGATATGCTCGATCATCTGCTCGCCCAATTGCGCCACCTGAGCGGTCAGTTGCCGGCGCTTGAGTTCGGGGTTGCACAGCGGGCGCAGGTTCTCGGCTAGATAGGTAATGCCGCCGTCGTTGAGCGCGAACCCCGCCTCCCAGGCTTGTTGCGGGTCGCGGAAGTGGGCGCTGGCGGCGGCGTCTTGCAGAAACGCCTCCCGGAACATTTCGATCCGCTTGCGTTCGCCGGGACGAATGCCGGTCTCGCGACCCTCTTCGTCGTAATCGAACATGTGCTTGGCCTTGAAGTTGGGGTTGCGCAGCCAGTAGCTGTTGCGGAACGCGCCTTCGGTATCCCACTGTCGTGGCCAATGGTA
>Ga0209573_1003328_pt1 | contig 17891 bp, 6 predicted proteins | sample TNRBio252014_DNA_FD_185870 | JGI IMG/M metagenome (GOLD analysis project Ga0209573, IMG submission 185870) | Wastewater treatment Type I Accumulibacter community from EBPR Bioreactor in Madison, WI, USA - TNR Reactor_6/25/2014_ DNA (SPAdes)... | ecosystem: Engineered > Bioreactor > EBPR >...
ATTAATCAGAAAATGAATCTTAAAATACAGCTTGCCTATTATCCGCCTTATCATAGCAAATATAACCCCGTCGAGCGCTTATGGGGAGTGTTAGAAAATGAATGGAGTGGTCAACTTCTTAATTCAATAGAAAAAATAATGCAATTGGCAAGCAGTATGACATTTAGACAGATTGAACCTATTGTTTCTTTTATAGAAAAAAAATACGAAAAAGGAGTTAAGTTAACAAAAACTGAGATGGAAAAAATTGAATGTATGCTTGCAAGAAAACAAAATCTCGAAAAATGGTTTATTCAAATTGGGTAAAGTATTTTTTCCACCAGCCTAACTGGTAATATTTTTGATATTGATACAGCTTCTACCTTTAACCATAGTAATGGTTCGGTGAAATTCACAGGTTCTAACCACTTCACAATAGATACCCATAGCTCAGCCCTCTACAATGTGGAAATCAATCGATGTGGCTCTTGTACAGGTTCGGGGAAGCTTGTGGTTAGTGGTGATTTAACATTAGTCAGTGCTGGTACTTCTTCTATCGATATTTATCTTGCGGGTAACCTATATGGTTCTGCAACTATGCTTCATAGTGGGTCTAACGGCAAAATTACTTTTGACGGAACAGGTAATCAAACTTCTACCTTTACAGGCAGATTACCCCATGTCACAGTGAATAAGGCAGGTGGAACTTTAACTTTTGCGAGTAGCTTTGCGATTTCTAAAACATTTACCTATGTTGCGGGTACTGTTGTATTTGAGAGCGCCTATACAACTACCTTCTCTGCATCTGACCACTGGGGTATTGATTCTGGTTCAGTCGTATTTAACAATGTGGTAATTAGCAAATGTTCTAGCTGTACCTTTTCAATGACAGGTACTATGAAAATAGGTGGGGATCTTACTATCACTGACAGCGGTAATATGAATTCAGGGAATATAGAACTTCAAGGAAATTTAACTTCAACGGATTCTACCGTTGATGGTTCTGCAACAATCACTTTAACTGGTACGAATTCACAGTTAGTTACCGTTGGCTCTTATGACATACCTAATGGCACATTTACTATTAATAAGACAAGCGGCACTGTAACTTTAGGGGCAAATCTAACCCTAAATGGTAGCGGGCAAGATTTAACAGTAACATCTGGTACCCTTGATGTGGCTGGTTATAACCTAACTGTGCCTGATGTGGTTACCATTACAGATACATTAAAACTAAAAGGAAATGAAACCTTTAGCCAAACAACATTTTCTTTAAATACATCATCATCAACCGTTGAATATTATGATAGCGCTGTTACAGCTGATTTATCAAAATTACCACCAAGCTCCTTTAAGAATTTGATTCTAGGTGCAGGTAAAACCCACAACTTTGAAACAGGTTCGGGTAACGAAATTACAATCAATGGGGATATCTCATCTAGTGGCAGTAGTTCTACTAAATCAGTTCTAAGAAGTTTATCTTCTGGTACCCAGTGGTATCTAAAAGTCTTAGGTACTGAAAGCTTTAGTGACAATGTAGATGTTAAAGATTCCAATGCTTCTAACGGTAGTGCCATCACCGCTTACTATAGTACTGATAGTGGCAATAATACCAATTGGGTATTTACGCCTCCATCAATCACTTGGGATGGTGGTGGTTCTACCAATCATTTCAGCGAAGCTGCGAATTGGTCAACAAACACGGTACCAACAGCAACAGATATTATTGTGTTTAATAGCACCAGTGTAAAAAACTGTGAAGTGGATGTGGCTACAACCGTTAAACAAATAGTTGTTGATACTGGCTATACAGGGGAACTAAGCTTAGTTGCAAACTTAACCGTAAATGAGACCTTTACACAAAATAGCGGTACCGTTAGTTTGGGTTCTTATGGGCTAACACTAAAAGGTGACCTAACCGTTTCGGGTACATCAAACTTTAACGCTGGTACTTCAACCGTAACTTTTACTGAACCAGCGGCTTCGCCAGTGACAATTAATGTTACAGGCAATATCACATTTCACCATGTAGTGCTAAATTTAAATGGGCATTTAGATATTGATAGCTCTATCTACTTAAAAGGCAATCTGACTTACACAGAAGGCTACATTGATGGGGGTGATTTAAAAGTAGAAGGCCATGTAAACCAAGGGGTAAATTCAAATGGGGGTACTGGTAATTTAGTATTTACGGGAATCTGGTTTCAAACTTTAACCGGAAGTGGTGTTAGAGGGGCTGGTGAACTACCAAATGTACAAGTGTTTAAACATTCAGGTACTTTAACCCTTGCTTCTGTTATTAATACGAAGAAAAATTGGTTGCATACCGAAGGTGTAGTTGCTTACGGTTCTAGTGAGCTTTGTTTAAATGGTAGTTCTCAGACGATAACTACGAATGGAATGTCATTTAATGATCTTTATGTCAATATGAGTGGGGATCTTACATTGGTTGGTAATTTGCCAGTGAAAGGCAATTTGACTGTTAATGCATGGTCTGTGCTTATTGGTGATCTTTATGCTTACGGCAATGTGACAACATCTGTTGCAACCCAGTCAAGTACAACCGGTAAGGTTCACTTTGTTGGTAATAATACCCAGACCTTTAGCGGTGCTGGGGTAAATGGATTATTTACAAAAGTAAATGTGGAAAAAACAGGGGGTAGTTTAAATATCACAGATAGCATCAAGCTTTATGGTGATTTTACGGTTACATCTGGTACTTTGAATGCATCTGGAACACTGACAATGGTGGGTACATCTGCAACTTTAACTACCAATGGGCAGAGCTTAAATAATCTAACCCTTGATACAAATGGTGGCATTACGATAAATGGTACTTTGAGTATGAATGGTGGTTTAAATATCAAGAGTGTAACTGATTTATCTGGTAGTAAGATTTTACTAAAGAAAGACTTAACCTTAGAAGATGCAAGTTTTACTGGTTCCCCAGTGACAACAATCGAAATGCTTGGTACAGATAACGCCGTGATTACAAAAGTAGGTTCTGGGGTATTATCAAAAGGGAATATTGATATCAAGAAAACAGGCGGTGCTTCTGTAACTTTAGCGGGCAATCTGACTTTAGGGGATGGGTATTTGCATAATATTACAGGGGTATTAGACCTTGATGGCTATAACCTGACAACAAGTTCAGATGTAGATGTTGATGATACTTTGGTGTTAAAAGGTAATGAAACGGTTTCGGCTTCTGCCTTTACGATTGATACAAGTACTTCAAAAGTAATCTATAAAGACTCAGGTGTTACGGCGTATTTAAGTAATCTACCATTTTCAACCTTTAAGCATTTAACTTTAGGGGAAGGTAAGACCCATATCTTTGAATCAGGTATCGGTAATCAAATTACGATCAATGGTTCCTTTTTAACAAATTCTACAGATACAACAAAAGCGGTTTTAAGAAGTGATTCTGATGGTACTCAGTGGTATATCAATGCAACTACTGCCACCAATTTTATAAATAAGGTTGATGTGAAAGATAGCAATGCTTCTGCTGGCGTACAAATTAATGCCATCGGTTCTACGAATGCAGGTAACAATACCAATTGGGATTTCTCAACCATGCCAGCCTATTCTTGGACAGGGGCAGTTGATAATAATTGGAATACAGCAGGTAACTGGGGTACAAGCGTCGTTCCAGGGGTGAATGATGTAGCCCTATTCTCAAGTGTGTATAGCAACAACAATTGTACCATAAATACTAATATCAGTGTGAAAGGTGTGTTGATTGAAGCAAACTATACAGGAACCATTACTCAAGGGTCAGGTAATACCGTTACGATCGGCAGCACTGATTGGATTCAAAATGGCGGTACTTTTGTTGGTAGCAATGCTGCCATCACTATCAATGGTGAATTCACCGTTAATGGCGGTAGTTTTACTTCTACATCGGCAACATTTACTTCTAATACAACTTTTAGCGGAACCGTATTTAAAATAGCTTCAGGGGCAACCTTTACTCATAGCAGTGGGCTAATCAATTTTACAGGTGCTAATCACTATAATATCTATACAGCAGGTAATGCCCTGAATGATGTTTCTATAAACAAGGGTGGTACGAGTAATTCAAATGGTGATATGGTGGTTGCTGGTGACCTTGAGATTTTAGCTTCAGGTACAACCAATATTGCTATAGAATTAAAAGGTGATTTAACAGGTAACAATACAAATTTTGCTGGTGGTACTTTAGGTCAAATTAAGTTTACAGGTACAGGTAGTCAGTCCATTACCTACCCAGGTAAACTACCAAGCTTAATCGTTGATAAAGCTAGTGGTACATTAAGCTTAGACAGCGATTTTACAGCTACCAGAAATCTGATCAATCTAAACGGTACAGTTGATCCAAAAACATCTACGATTACGCTTACAACCAATCACGCAACCATTACACCAAATGGCATGGAACTTTATAACCTTGTATGGAATAATGGTGGTGCAGATGTTACCGTTACAAATGATTTAGTGATTCGAAATAACCTGACTCTAACAAGTGCAGGGCAGATCAACACAGGTACTCTAAAACTAAAAGGGAATTTAACAACAACGGATAGCTCTGTGACTGGTTCTTCTAAAATTACTTTTATGGGTACAAGTGCACAAACCGCAACCTTTAATGGTAATGATATTCCAAATGGTTTAGTAACGATTGATAATAGTGCTGGGGTAACATTTATAGGTACAAGTAGTTTAAATGGTTCAGGGCAAGATTTAACAGTAGCGACAGGTAAATTAACTGTTTCAACAGCTGGCTTAACCGTTACAGATCTGTTAACATTAGAAGCGGGTACTACCTTAGAAATACCTTCTTATGCACCTGTTACAGCAGCAAGAGTAAGTATTAATGATACTTCCATCGTTAAGTATACCCCTGTTACCAATGCAGTTAATAATACAATTGATTTAAACAAATTTACACAAAACTACGGTTACCTAGAAATTGATTCATCTGAAATAGGCGATGATTACCAATTCACAAAAGATACAACCGTTGCAAATGAACTAAAATTAGCAAACAGCACAACTAAAGTAACTCAAACAACAGGCACATTAACCCTTAAAGCAAATTTAAATAATATCGGTGGTAGTTTTACAAGTAATGCCAAAGTGGTGTTAAGTGGCGCTTCTCAGCAGATTGCAGGTTCGAATACTTACTATGATCTAGTCAAATCAGAAGAATTAACTTCTACGCTAACATTCGCAGCTGGTTCAACTCAGGCCATTACAAATAGTATTGACCTAGCAGGTAGGCCAAATAATAAGCTTAGCTTACGCAGTAGTTTATCTGGTACCCAGTGGGCAATTACCTTGCCTGGTACCGCAAGTTATAGCTTTCTTGATATCAAAGATAGCAATAATACTAGCACAACCGTAACTTTAGATCAGACAAACACAGATTCAGGTAATAACACAGGCTGGAGCTTTAGTGGTACAAATAGTTTCACATGGGTTGGTAACACAAGCACCAACTGGGCAACAGGTTCGAATTGGTATGGTGGGAATGTTCCAGGGGTTAATGATATCGCCATTTTAGATATTACTACAGGCACCTATGCACCAACAATATCTGGTACAGCTAGCGTTGGGGGTGTTCATATCAATACTGATTTTAATCGTGTATTAACACTTGCAACGGGTGCTATTTTAAGTATTGGTTCTCAGGATCTCTATGTAGCTGGCGGTGAAATGGATGCCACATTAGGAACTGTGATAATTGATAGCTCGTTTACACTAACCGGTAGCGGAACCTTTTCAGCATCGGCTTATCGTACCTATACAAAGGGTGACTGGCGTAACCAAGGCGGTGCGTTTGTAGATAATAGTGGGCAGGTGATCTTTAATGGTACGGGTGATCAGGTTCTAGAAACAGGTGGAACTTCTTCCACACAAGATTTTTACCGTATTTCTGTTGAAAAAACAAGCGGTACTCTTTATTTAAATTCAGCTTTAAAAACACTTGAGAACCTAGAAATCAGAGGTTCGTCAGGGTTTGATATGCAAGGCCGCAATGTTGCTGTTGGTGGCGATTTATATGTATTTGGTACGGTAACCCTACTTGGCGGTGAAACTTTAACCTATAATGGGGTATTAACTAACCAAGGGAATGTAAATTATGTGGGTACTGGCACCTATGCAAGCTTGCTACTGGGTAACCGTTACACGAATGTTACCTTTAAAAACGGGGGTACTTGGACGCATACAGGTGATATGTATGTAGATTATGGGTTATATATTGAAAAGAACTCAACACTTATTTCACAGGCTGGTACCAATATTCTAATCAGAAAAGTTTGGTCAAATGAAGGGGGTACCTATACGGCCAATGGTAGCACTGTAGAGTTTGATGGTTTTATGAATGAAATCTACGGTACCACAACTTTCTACAATTTGAAGAAACTCGCTAAAGTTAAAAATGATTGGATCATCTTCTTTATTGGTGCAACAGATGTAATTACGATTAACGGTAATATGCAGATGTATGGTTTACCAAACTCTGTAATGTGGTTTAATGGTTACTACCAATACCGCATCAATATGCAGGGTACTTATGATATTAAATACTGCCAAGTGAGAGCTTGTATCAATTTAGGTTCTACAATTACGGTTGATGGCACCAATATTAATATCGGTTATAACAACAACTGGGTATTTGATACGGCTAAGAAAAACACTTGGACAGGTGCTGTTAGTTCTAACTGGGCAACAGGTGGCAATTGGAGCGAAGGGGTGGTTCCAGGAACTGATGATGTGGCAACCATCGCAAATGGTATAAATGAGCCGACGATTGCATCTACTATAAATGTGAGAGGTTTAGTACTTGATAGCACCTTTACAGGTACACTAACACAAAGCGCAACAGGTGTGTTGAATATTGGTAGATTTGGGTTACATGTGGGTGGTGGGGTGCTAAATGGCTCTGCTGGTGATGTGACGATAAGCGGGCCACTATTTCAAACAGGTGGTACTTTGAATGATGGTTCTGGTACGATTTCTGTGTCTGGGTTTATTGATAGAAGCGCTGGTACTTTGCAGCTAGATTCTGGTAATTTCAAATTAAACGGTGCTACCTATGAACAAAATGTGAATTTTGGTCAGGTGCAAAGCTTTAAGAAATTGATTCTGAATAATACTAATAATACCCTGAATATTTTAGATTATGGGGTAATCGCTACTGATCTTGAAGTTAATGCAGGTGCTAAAGTGCAGTTCCAAGAAGGTTCATTAACTACTGTAACCAACCTAACAGTTGCTGGTACTGGTTCTAACTACGCAAGTTTAAGCAGCTTAAACCCAGGTGTAGCTTGGGGCTTAAATGTAACAGGCTCGCAATCTGTTAACTACCTAAAAGTAGCAGATGCTGATGCAAGCACTGGTAATACAATTACGGCTGTAAATAGTATTGATTTATCAAATAATATTAACTGGGATTTTGGTGGTATTGCTAATATGGTGATTAGCTTTACTCCCGATAAAAAGCCATTTAAATCTGACCTTGATGTATCTGTAAGCTTCACGATGCCAGGTACCGATGGTTCTGGGGTGCAGATTTATTACACACTTGATGGTTCAACACCAAATAATACAAAAACACTTTATACGGGTACATTTGTTATCGATAACTCATTCTCTATCAAAGCCGTTGGTTATGCAAATGGTAATTATTCAAGTATCTTCCAGAAAGATTATTTGAAGGTTGATTTAGCGCATTTGTATGTGAGAAAAACTTATGGGGCGGGGGCATCTTTAAGATTAGGCGAAACAAGAAGATTCGAAGCCCAAGTATGGTGGATGGGGGAAAATGAAGAACCCGACAACATGGAATATTACTATTCAGAATCTCAAATACCCGAATTTGATGGCGATGACATGAGAATGCCAGAATTCGATGATGATATCGAATGGTTTAGTACAGGCAGTACCATTACAAAATCAAAGACAACTGCCTATGGCGGTTCAGCGATCTGGACAGATGATGGTTTTGTAACAGGGTATACAATCACTGTGAAGATTGGGCCAAATAGCTTTACGGGGTGTAATAATAATACGGGGAAGATTTACAAAGTTAAATGTGGGGATTGCGAAAAAGATTTGGGTTGCTTAAGTAGTGCACCTGAATTTGATCCTAAGTGCGAATTAATTGAAGGTGAAACTTGCAATGATGCGAACCCACCTCCATCAAATCCTGTGACATGTGAGAGTTCTCAAAGCCCAATACCAATTCCAACTCTGGGTAAGAAGGTAGAAATCCATGTTGCTTTTAATTCTGGTGCTTATACCTTAAAGCCATATTCTTTTGGTCATGGTGCAAGGGCTACAGATTTTAATGAATTGCGTGTTGTAGATTCAAACACATTAATTGTTCATTTTGTCTCAAAAATGACTTCTGGATATTTCCAGTTTATTAAGAATGGCTCTGGAAAATATTTCCAATTAGGTGGTGATGAAGCCTATCTAGAGTACGATTCAATAAATGATGAATATAAATTCAATAAGGCAGATGGTGGGTATTATTTATTTGGAAAAATTGATGATTTGCCAAGTGATGAATACAGAGCAATCGAGTTTTCAGATAAATCGGGGAATGTAATTACCTATGACTATGAAACTTACAAAGCAAATGATAAGATGGTAATTACAGATGCTTCAGGAAATACTTATACAGTGTTTGCAGAAACTATTGTTGAAGGGGTTAAACTAACATCCAAAGTTGTAACAAAAGAATTTGCTACTTCACAAGAAAAAACTTGGACCTATCATTATGACGCAAATGGTAATTTAACAAAAGAACGATTTGAAGAATTGTATGCAAGTGCAGGTTACGGTGACTTTTTGTATGAAATCGACCGTCATGGTAACCATGTTATGTTTACTGATTATAACGCCAATCAATATTTGCACGAGTATGACTCAACATGGCGTGCAACTAAAACAACATTTCCAATTGCAGGTGAAAGAATTTCTGAGAGATCATATTTAAATGGTACTTATGATATTACGACAACAGATCCTCTTGGAAATAAAACTATAACAACAATAGATAACGGAACGGTGAATTCTTTGGTTAGAAAAGTAATTCATCCTGATGGCCTAGTTGAGCAATTTGATTACAACTCAAATGGTTTTAAGACTAGAATTGTCCAAAAGTTAGATGGCGATTCGGCGAATGATATTGTGACACATTTTTTTTATGACACTTTTAGCCATCGCACTAAAACTATTGTTGATCCTGCTGGTTTAGCAATTACAACAGTACAATTATTTGATTCAAAAGGGAATGTAACTAGATACATTGACCCTAATGGCGTAATAACTGATTCAATGTATGATTCTAATAATCGATTGACAAAAACAATTCAAGATGTTGGCGGTTTAGCCATAACAGATGAATCTATGTATGATGCTACAGGAAATCTTACCAAGCAAATTGATCCTATAACTAAAATTAAAATATGGGAATACGATTCTTTTGGTCGAATGACAAAAGCTTTTGATGAATTAAGTAATTATGAGGTTTGCGAATATGATTCTGCGGGAAACAAAACAAAGCATGTAGATAAAAACGGAAATATTACTGGTTACCAATATGATTCACTAAATCGTTTAACAAAAACTACAGATGCCGCAGCGTACACAGAAATAAAGGAATATGATGGCAATAACAATGTTACCAGGTTTACAGATAGAATAGGCACAGTAACTATGTATCTATATGATCAATTGAATCGTTTGACATTAATAGGGGGTGATGCGGGTGCACCAGGTTGTAGCTGTTCGGGTGGTTCTAGTGTGAATGGTCAAGAAGGTATTTATGAATATTCATGGAATGGTAAACTAACTAAATTCACGGACATTGAATACACAAAATCAAATGGTGTAAAAGGTAACTTTAAACTTTTTGAATATGACTCAATGTATCGTTTAACACGAACAATAGTTGACCCTTATGGGTTAATGTTGATAGCTGAAATGGAATACGATACCCTAGGGCGTGTAACTAAAAATAGAAAAGTGAATTTTGATGGCCCAGATATTATTAATATAACTGAGTATGATAAAAATTCTCGTGTTATTATAACCAAACAAGTCTTAGGTAACGATTATTTAGTTTCAAGTGTAGAATATGACAAAATGCACAATGTAACAAAATCAATTGATGCAAATGGTAATTTTTCCCAGGTTTTTTTTGATAAAGTTTATCGTGTTACGAAAACCATTGATGCAGAAAACTTAACTATCGTCAATAATTATAATGCTCGTAGTGAGATTACCCGAGTACAGGTTGATCCAGCAGGTTTCAATTATATTACTGACACCTTGTACGATGATAGAGGGCGAAAAACTAAGACTATTGAGCCAGATGGTGGTGTAGAACTTTGTGAATATGACCCAAATGGCAACAAGACAAAATGCACTGACCCAGTTGGTGGTATAAGACAATGGCTATTTGATAATCGAAATATGCTTACTAAAGCAATAGATGAGGCAAGTAATTTTTCAACTGTAGAATATGATGGCCTAGGTAACCAAACCAAAGTAGTCAATGCTGAAGGTACAATAACTCATTTGTTGTATAATGATAAATCTTTCTTGACTAAAACAATTGAAGATGTGGGTGGTATCAATAGGATTAGTGAGGTTATGTTTGATGAATCTGGGCATCAAACCAAAATTATTGACCCATCAGGTTTAGTATCTGAAATTTATTATGATGCAGCTTATAGGGTTACTAAAACTATCACAGATGCAGGCGGTAAAAACATTGAAAACACTACGATGTACGACTCATTATCTCGTGTGACCAAAACAATTGATGCAGGTGGGTTTGAAAGAGTTGTAGAATTCGACCAAGTTTCAAGGGTGACCAAACAAATTTCACCTGATGGTGGTACTCAATCAGTAATTTACGATAATATTGGTAACGCTTTAACGAAAACAATAAAGGTTACAAATAGTACTAATGTTAGCTATTCCTATGCATATAATAAAACCTATCAATTAACAAAATCAATTGAAGACACTGCCAATTTAAATATTACCACAGTTCAAGATTACGACATTTTGCATCGCTTAACAAAAGTTACAGATGCAAATTCAAACACAACTGCTTATTTTTATGACTCTGAAAGTCGTATTACAAGAACGCTTTATGCAGATAGTAATACCATTGATTCTGAATATGACCAAAAAGGGCGTATTACTAAGCGCATAGATCAGAAATTGGATGTCATGACTTATTTATATGATAGCCGTGATATGTTAACCAAGAAAACCTATGGTGTTAGTGGCGAACAAACCTTCACTTGGGATGTTATGCGTCGTAAGACTCAAGATACTGACAATAACTCTAATCTCCAATTAATTACAATGGGCTATGAGTTTGACAAGCTATCCCGCATGACTAAACAAACCCAGAAAATAGGTTCAGGTACTACACAAAATGTGATAAGATATTTTGACTCTTTTGGGCATAGAACCCGAATTACCTACCCGCACGGTAGAAATGTAGATACCACCTTTACAGCATTACATCAAGTAAATGAAATCAAAACAGATGTAGGTGCTGGTATAGTTACAGTTGCTAATTATGATTATTTGTATGACTCAGGTCTTGATAAACGGCCATTAGTTTCAAAAAATGTATTGCATTCGGGTACTGATACCAGAGTTGATTTTGCTTATGATTCAATGGGGCGTGTAACTAAGAAAAATTGGGTTGATATATCTGCGACAACAACATTATCAGGGTTTGAATACACCTATGATTTATATGGCAATAGGTTGACAGATAATCAACTTGATAGATCCCAAGATTCTCATACTTACCACTATGATTCAGCACAAAGATTTACCAAAATGGAACGAGGTACCATCGGCGGTACGCCTAGTTTCTACCAAAGTTATACTTTAGATGCACTAGCTAACTGGTCATCATTTAACAATAATGGCACAACAGAGTCAAGGTCACATGATGTGATGAACGCAATTACATTTAGAGGTGCAACTAGTTTAAGCCATGATTTAAATGGCAATCTAACAAATGATGGTAACCAAAAATACATTTGGGATGAATTAAATCGCTTGGTTGAGGTGAGAGATTCTGGCAACAATATTATCTGTGATTACTATTATAATGCAGATAACTTGCGAGTTGAAAAGCACCATGCTGGTGGTGCCAAAGAGCAATTCTATTATGACGGGGCAACTGTTTTAGTTGAAACCGATGGCTCGCAAACAAAGGTGCGTGAGTATGTAAATGGTGGGCAATATATTGATGAAGTAATTTTAGTCGTAAATGGCTCTACGTATAATTATTACATGTCAGATCTACGGTACTGTGTAACTGGTTTCATTGATTCCTCGGGTGCTGTTGTTGAGCGCGCAAGGTATGATGGCTATGGAAAGCGTACTCTATTAGATGCATCTTATGCGACAATTACTACAGCTAATGTAAGTCAAAGTTATGGTTATACTGGTATTAGGCATGACAATGAGTCTGGGTTGCAATATTATAGGGCAAGATATTTTGATAATTATTTGGGTAGATTTATTAACCGAGATCCATTGGGTTATGTGGATGGGTTGAGTTTGTATAGGGGATATTTTATTATTGGTGGCTTGGATCCTAGTGGGCTAGCTCGGTATGGACCAGACCATGATGCTGTTGCGTTTTGTGGTTGTAAAGATAAAAATACATGTCCAGAGGTGGTCGCATGTATTTTAAAAAACTTTGCTATTGCTGCTAAAATGTTGTTGGAAATGCCATATTACACTCAATTGGCTATAGATGATCCAACTGGAATGACAACTTATGGTGGAAAGAGTGTGACTAATGTTGAAGCACTTCAAGGACATTTCAAAAAATTTGAAGATGGACGTAGAGCTACATTAAATTGTATGATGAAATTACCAGAAGTTTGCAAATGTACTCCGATATCTCCATCCACAATGACTATTTGGAGACGAACCTTCAGCGACCAAGGAAGTATTTATAACCAATATGTAACAGCTTACTATAACAGTAATACTGGGTTAATAGCGAATCTTGCATCTACTTTAACAACAGACCAATGGGAAACGGTGAACAATGTAGCAATTGGCACAGCTATTGTAACTGGAACAATTGCAACGGGTGGAGTTGCGACTATGGGGCTAGCTGCAATTCCGACTTTTACAGCTGCAGGAACTGCAGTTGTGACAGCTTCTTCAGCTTTAGCGACTACAGTTAGCTCAACAGCTTCAACTGCTGCAACAGCAGTCAGTACTGCAATAGCTGGAGGGGGAGGAGTACAATTAATTCAATAAATGTATTTAAGAATTTAGTATTTTTCTTTTTAGTTTTAAGGGAGAAATTGAATATAGCAAATTTGATCTTAATTTGAATATATTAGTGCTATTAAAATATTCAAGACGACAAATAGTAAATCTTTAGGGCTATTTTTTAGATGCAAAGGGTAAACTGGTAATTTGTTTAGTTAAGGTCATAAAATTTATATTGCTATTGCAATATAAAATAAATAATCATTTAGAGAATAATCTTAAATTTATGCAGATTTATTAAAAGGATTGTATATGAGCATGGAGTTATTTTTAATGGATCCATTTGTCCACAAGAATGGCGCCAAATATCTAGAAGAAGACCCTATTGACCATTTATGTAGAAATGTTGAATTAATGAATAGAGAAAAAAAATTTGAAAAGGGCTATTTAACTTTAAAAGCCTTTTTAGAGGCAAATCATAAAATTCGGCAGGTATATTCGCCAGATTTGTTTGAAGGTATCAGCAATTGTTGTGTTGAGTATAATAATGGAAATTATCTTGGTAATAAATATTGTAATTGGCAATTGATGTTTAATTATGGTCTAAGCCCATTGAAATGTGCTGAATTTGAATTTGATGATTTATTAGATAGTTCTCACTCAGTAAACGATAAAAATATTTCTCATTTATTTAGGCTGTTTCATACTCCAATTAAATTTTCTAAATATCCGTTTTATATTAAATTGTTGGAAATAGAAAATATTGATTTGATTGAAGTTTTGATAGTTCAAAACAACGGTTATTCTAATTCAAAATTTAAGCCAATGAAACATGATGAATTTGATGAATTTCAATGTCTTTCGCCAGATTACCAAAATCGTATTAAATTATTAATTTCACAATATAAACCTTTTTGGTTGTTATAATGGACATGCAAATAGAGAACGAATTTGCCGAAGAATATATAAGATATTCTAAGCTTGTTTTAGAGTCTGCGGAAATTTTATATAACAATTATTTGAAAAAAAATGAGACGATACAATTACATAATCAAATCCCTAAAACAATAGTTAATACATTGCAAGAAAACAATAAAATTAAATATGTTAATTGTCCCAATCCCTTTTTTTTAGATGAGACTTTATTATACTTAGCCTTAAAAAGGAATAATATTGAAATTGTTAAAATTGCTTGCACACTTCTATCGAACCCAATGTTACTTTGTAAAAATGGTAGAAATGCAATCTCATATGCTGTTGAATATTCTGATATTGAGATAATTAAACTTTTGATTTCTTATGACTTCCCGATTTTAAATCTAAATGGCTTGAAAAATAACCCAGTAGTTTTAGCATATGAGTTAAAAAAATATGAAATTGTGGATTATCTTTTAGTTATTCTAAAAGAAATTTCTATATATCATTTTGAATTATTAGAAAATAGTTTTAAAAATGATAATGAACGTCTTAAAGTATTAAAAAATATTTGTAGAGTGCAGAATTAACTGTAGACTTGCGATTTAGCGTCATAGAGTTGATAGAAATAAAAGTGGGGTAAAAATCGAGGATTTGGTCGAGTCTTTCGATTTAGCTGTTGTTCCCGTTTTATTTGATGTCATATTTATTATTTAATTGATATAGTCCGCTGTGCAAACGCATCGTAGCGGTTTGCCGAGATGCTGAGTCCAGCTAAGATGAGTTTGGTTACAAGAATTGATATTGTTATGATTTTGGATTTGTAGTTATTTTTGTAAAAATTAGTCATTTATTTTTTGTTAAAATTTATAGATTTGTAAGCCCTAAAAGTAGTGCGTATCAGAAACAATGAAATATCGGTTGTAATTTTAAATTTATTTCCCATGATAAGAGGAAACAGTTGTAATTTATCTTATTAGGGAGATCAAAAATGCCAAGCAAAATAGATTGGGAAGCCCACATCAAAGAATTTAAATTGAAGTCTATTAGTTTGGCAGAGTATAGCAAAATAAATAGTTTGCCTTACCGTGCTTTGTGTTATTGGTTTCGTAAAGACAATAAAGAAGCCTCACTAAAGAAACGCCAATTACAAGAATCGCAAGCCCGTTTCCTTCCATTAAGAATTTCTAATGGAGATAAATCCAAGTTACAAATTAATGTGAACAATATAAGCATATTGATTGATGAAGATTTCAATCCTAAGCTTTTAAAACAAGCGATATTAATTCTGAAGGAATGCTAGTGTTATCCTTGCCGTTTACCTTTAGATATTATTTTTACAGTCAGCCTGTAGATATGAGAAAATCTTTCAATGGCCTGCAACTCTTGATAATGAATATTGTTAGCGCAAAAGAACTTCCAGGAAAAATGTATATCTTTCTTAATAAGCGCAAAGATAAAGTAAAAGCATTGTACTGGGATAATGATGGTTTTGCCATTTGGTATAAACAATTACAAAAAGGAGTTTTTGGATTTCCAGATTCCAATGAAAATTATATTGAGCTGTCTGCCGAAATATTGCATCAAATATTTTTAGGATTTGATTTAAAATTTTTAAAAAAACACAAGCGTTTTTCTTTATAATTGTTATAATGAATGTCATAATAGATTTTATGAGATTCTAAGTTGATAAAAGTAAATCTTCCAAACAATATTGAAAGCTGCCATGAAATGATTACCAAAATGGCGGCGCTAGTAGAAGAATTAAAGATTAACCTTCGTCTTGCTAATATTAAGCTGTTTGGGCAATCTTCTGAGCAATCCAAATATATTGAATTTTTAGAAAACAAGGTTAATGCCAAGCTTGCAGATATTAAAAACAATCAAGGTAAAATTCAATTAGATTTATTTACAGATATCCTTGAAGATATTAAAAAACTTGAAAATGAAGCTCAAAAAGTGAATGCAGCTGAAAAACCTGCGATAGACGATTCACAAGCTGAAACCAAGCAAAATCAGAAGCCCAAAACGATACAACTTGCAGATGTTGAGCATTTGGAGCATGTAGAATGCCATCATGGTGAAGATTTAAAAGAATGCCCCAATTGCCATTCTACCGCTTTAAATGCGATGGGCGCTGAAACCACAAAAGAATTAGAAATTATTCCTGCTAAAATTATTATAAAAGAACATATTACCCACAAATTCATTTGTAATCAATGTAGAACTATTACTAGAGGCCATAAGCCTCAATCGCCATTGCCAAAATGTATGGCAGGCCCTAACTTACTAGCCCATATTTGCCATAATCGCTTTGATCTATTTATTCCGTACTACAGAATGAGTCGAGACTTTTTGAGCTATGGGTTAAAGATATCGGATGTGAATTTGTGCAACTGGACAAATAATTTAGCCGAAGATATTTTCCCGGTATTGTATGATGCTTTAAAAAAAGATGTCTTATCCAGTGATGTGATTTATTGTGATGAAACTACAATTGATGAGTTAGCAAAAGGCAAATGTAAGAAAAAGTACTTATGGTGCTATACAAATAATAAAACTAAAAATATGGTGTTTCATTACTCTTCTCGACATCGAGAGAATCCGACTAATTTTTTATTTGAATTTAAAAACGGTTATCTGATAACTGATAAGTATTCTGGCTATAATGAAATTTGTAAAAAGCATAATATAAAGAGAAGCTATTGTTGGGCACATGCTCGGCGAAAATTTCATGAATTAATCAAAGGCAGTAGTGATCCAAATAATTTGAAAGAAATAAACCTATTCTTTTTATCAATTAATGAAATATTAAAGACTGATGCTGAAATTCGAAAAGGAATTTATGGAGAAATCCTCTCTCGCAGGGAAGCAGAAGTACGCCCATTGATAGATGAGCTCTTTAAAAAGCTGGAAGTATATCTCGCTAGCGATCCATTGCTACCTAAGAGTGTGGTCAACGCAATAGAGTATTTATTAAAAGATCCAGAAGAGTTTAAGACTTTTTTATTGCACCCTGATATTGAACCAACTAATAATATTTCAGAAAGAAATATTCGGTTTATAACAATCGGGAGAAATAACTGGTTATTTGCTGGCAGCGAAAGAGGCGGTAGAACAACTGCTATAGTTTCAAGTATCGTCGCATCCGCACGAGCTCATCATTTAAATACCATCGATTATTTAAATCATATTATTCAAAATCTACCCAATGCAAAAATGTCTGAAGTCGCAAGTTTTCTACCTCAAAATTGCCTGCAATTTCAAGCCAAGTCGAATACTAAAATCGAAAGTCAAGAAAAAACCCTCAACATTTGATATGCGCTTGATTTAGTGCTTACTGACAAGGTGTAAGAAATTTAGTGAAAAATATTTAGTCTTCTGAAATTAATTTAGAATGTTTTGTTTTTCTTGATAGAATTCAAACACCTATTTATCATCAAATTTAAAATCAAAAATAATGCAAAGTAACTTTCTAAATAAAATAATCGCCATCGTGCTTTTAGTTTTATTACCCAGTGTAATTGTAGACCACCAAATTAACATCGTATAAAACGCAGAAATAATTTTGGGGGTAAAATCGAGTTTTTGGTCGAGTTTTCCAAATTGGTGTCAAATGATTTTTTTTGGTTGTCTTTCTGTATATTATACAGATGGAATTTTGGATTGTGTTATTTTTGTACATTTGATTTCAATTTTAACAAGAGTTCGGCTGGGTCTTTTGC
>Ga0209573_1003329_pt1 | contig 17877 bp, 11 predicted proteins | sample TNRBio252014_DNA_FD_185870 | JGI IMG/M metagenome (GOLD analysis project Ga0209573, IMG submission 185870) | Wastewater treatment Type I Accumulibacter community from EBPR Bioreactor in Madison, WI, USA - TNR Reactor_6/25/2014_ DNA (SPAdes)... | ecosystem: Engineered > Bioreactor > EBPR >...
GGCACTGATTGGCACTGATTGGACTACAGATTCGACTGAGTACGAGGATTCATGATCCTGGCGAGCGGGATGCCTCAGCTTCCCGGTAAAGAACTGCCTGAAGAAAAGTCATACCGGCCAGTTTTCACTGTCCGCTCGCCCGAGAGCCCCCGGGTCCAACCCTCTAAGGGGGAGTCCAATGCCTGCTGTTGCAGTCATTCCGTCTCATTTATCCCACGCCGTTTTGCCTAATCGGCAACCCGGATTCCATGTTGTGTTCGTCATTGAAGTTACGAAGCGCACGACACCCTCAAATCGAAGCCTTTGAGAGGTTCCCGAAGAAACGAAAGGGATTTGGGGTGCAGGCGATGGGTGGAATTTCCTGAGGTCGCCTGATAGTGTTTTGCGGCCAGTATGCCGGTCCTGTCGCCATCCATGGATGCGGCAATGGCCGAGCAGCGTTGGGTGTTGAATTCGAGGATGTTCCGGGTTTGATTGAGTCAGGTCAGAGTGCCATGTCAGCTCAGGCGATCGCAGGTGTCAGTTCGACAGCGGAAAGTCGCATCATGACGGAGTTCCCGTCAGTGGGTGCGACGTCGATGGGGCGACTGATCGGGCAGCTCATGGAGTCAATTCCGTTTTCCGTCCTGGGAATCAAGTTGTCCTATCTGCTGTTTGGGCCCCTTCTGGCGCCGGTCGGGCTGCTGATTTTCCTGCTGAACAGGCTGGGTGCCCGATACATTCTGACAAATCGGTCGGTCCAGATCTGGTCCACGATGGGCAGCCAGCGGACAAGTTCGGTTGACCTGAATGAGATCGCCGACGTGGAACTGGAGCATCTGCCCGGGCAGAGCTTTTACCGGGCAGCCGATATTCGTCTGAAGTCGGCCAATGGTCAGACCCTGATGCGACTGCCCGGCGTTGCTGATGCCGGAGCATTCCGAAATGCAATCCAGCGAACGGTCCAGGCGCGACGCATGGTGCAGTCGTCGCTCACCACCATCAACGCTCGCAAGTAGCTTGCAGAAGCGTGATTTCTTCCAGCTGATTTGAGTCGGCCTTCCACGCCCGGTCATGGAGAGTTCGGCCCTTCGAACTCAGCGGCAGCGTCGCCAATCCGTCGTCCTCGCAGAATCTTTTCAGATTCTTTGAACCTTTCCGATCACTTGCGCACTTCACAGACAGAACACGACAGAATCGGGCTCTTCGCCTGATTCGTCCCGAGTTTGTCCCGAGTGGAGAATGGCGCGTGAGTGACTCCGGAAAATCATCCGGGCATTCCGACGAGGAAATTCCCGAACGCCTGAAGGCGGAGCTGAGAAATCGTTACGGATTGGGTCCGTCTGTTCCCGAGCGACTGGATCAGACCATTCTCGCAGATGCTCATCGTCATCTCCGCGAGCAGCTTCGTCCGAAACGAAGCGGGTTTGGCCGACCGCTGAAATGGGCGGCGATGGCATCTTTGATTGCGGCCGCCGTCATGCTGATCGTCAGACTGCCGATGCAGGATGGATCGCCATCCCATTTTGCAGACAGGACTGGAGATGCGAACCCGGTCAGTCCGAGAATGGCAACTCGTGCTGCGACCGTGCCGAACGATCTGGATAGCAATGGTCGCATTGACATTCTGGATGCGTTTGTGCTGGCTCGAAGTGTCGCTGCCGGAAGAGCCAGCCTGGCGAATGATGTGAATCAGGATGGACGTCTGGATCAGTCCGATGTCCACGCTTTGGCTCAGGCCGCCGTCACACTCTGACGCAGGCATCTGCCGTCAGCCTGTGTTTGAAGAAATCGCACAGTGATTGAGCACTCAGCAAGGATCAAACAGGCTCCTGTTTGACGTTGTGAATCAGGAAGTTGTTCCCGGGCAAAGGGGTCTGTCATGAATCTATTCGACAGCAAACTGATGATCAGAGAAGTGAAGTCGGATTCGGTGGGATGCGGAATGTGGGCGTCACGCCGTTGTCGGATTCCCATGTGCTGGGTACTGCTGCTTGTCTTTGACTTCTGCCTGATGGCGTTTGCGCTCGCACAGGATGGTACGACTACCACTCCGCAGCCGCCTGTGACATCCATCGAGACAGAAATCACCGGGCCGGAGGATGTTGCGGAAGGGGCGGTGCGATTCGAAGCGATCGATGTGTTTCTGGATTCCGGTGCCGAATCGCTGGCTGCCTGGCAGGTGGAGCTTCGCAGTATTGACGAGGACGTAGAAATTGTGGGGATCGAAGGAGGCGAGCATCCTGCATTCTCAGAACCTCCCTACTACGACCCTCGAGCCATGAACCAGCGGCGAGTGATCCTGGCGGCGTTTGAGACCGGGAACGATTTGCCGACAGGACGCAGCCGAGTGGCTCGGATTCATGTTCAGGTGAAGGGGCCGGGAAGTCGCGTCTGGCATTCGGAAGTGACCACGTCGGCCAATGCGGAAGGTCAGCGAATTCCAGCCTCGCTGACACTGTCGAAAGCGGAAGGCTGAAATCAATAAGCCATCTCGATGCCACCCTCATTCGGCCTGACGGCCACCATCTCCCTGCGAGGGAGATGGGACAAGAGTTCGAAACTTCAGCTGAGAACGTTGAAACCTTTCTTAACACCGCTGAATGTCAGCGAACCTCTCTGTGGAGATCCGTATGAAACCTTGGAACTTTGCGTGTGCTGTGACAGCTGCGGCTGTGTCGGCGATCTGCCTGATTCTTGCCGGATGCGGAGTGCAGGAAAACGGGGAATCGGCGCCATCATCGACTTCTGGACAAGCGGTGACGTGGGAAGACGAGGCTCCATCGAAGAGTACCTCACCAGGTACAGCTCCTTCTGACGCTTCTTTACTCTCGTTGGAAGCGGGAGGAACGGCCGAATCGTTGGGGCAGCTGTACGAGACACAACCTTCGTCACCTGGGATGAGTGTCAAAGGGCGACCACTTGCCCTGGCAGAGCAGGAGTCGCGAGGATCCACATCAGGCCGTATCACGTTTGAATTGATGCCGGGTGAAGAGTTGTGGGTGATCGCTCGCGGCACAACATCGCGACAGGACACTCCACAGGATCCTGAGGCAGCTCCGCCAGGCAGTGGCTGTCTGATGGCCACGCTGCCCAATGAGACAAAAGCTGTTCCGGTGCCTCTGAAGCACACGTCCGTGAACGGGACAATTGATGGCTATATCGCGACTGTGGATGTCACGCAGCAGTTCCACAATCCTTACAGTTCGAAGATTGAAGCGGTCTACGTGTTTCCGCTGCCGGACAATGCGGCCGTTAATGAGTTCGTGATGACCGTCGGCGAACGAAAGATTCGAGGCATCATCCGGGAGCGCGAGCAGGCAGAGAAAATCTACAACGAAGCGAGAGCCCAGGGTCACGTGGCGTCATTGATGACGGAAGAACGTCCGAACATTTTCACTCAGAAAGTGGCCAACATCGAACCTGGCAAACAAATTGACATCAACATTCGTTACTTCAACACGCTGCAGTATGACGACGGTGCCTACGAATTCGTGTTTCCGATGGTCGTCGGGCCTCGTTACAACCCACCGGCCTCGGTAGACGGTATTGGAGCCGTGGCCCGAGGAAAGATCGGACAGAGTGGTCAGGCTGTGGATGTCTCATACCTGAAGCCTGAAGAGCGCAGTGGGCACGATGTGTCGGTCAATCTGCAGATCCGCGCGGGTGTGGAGATCCGCAGTGTCCGCAGCGTGAATCATCAGGTCGTGGTGAAGGATCAGTCGGAGAGCGAACGAATGATCACGCTGGCCGCAGGAGAAACGATTCCGAACAGAGATTTTGTCGTCCGGTATCGAGTGGCGGGTGAAAAGATCACGACCGGCATGATGACACATCGCGATGATCATGGTCAGTATTTCACGGTGATGCTGTATCCTCCGGCGGAGATGGCCACCATCGAACGCAGTCCCATGGAAATGGTGTTTGTCCTGGATTGTTCGGGCAGCATGAATGGAGCGCCCATTCAGCAGGCTCGCGCTGCGATTGCGCATTCACTGAAGTCACTGACTCCGCGCGACACCTTCCAGATCATCGACTTTAGCGAAACGGCATCACAGCTGGGCCGTGAACCCGTCATCGCTACACCGGAGAACATTCAGCGGGGCCTTGCTTATCTGATGTCTCTGAACGGCGGTGGTGGAACTCAGATGATTGAAGGAGTCAAGGCCGCACTCGATTTTCCGCATGACGAAGGACGTTACCGGTTGGTGTCGTTCATGACGGACGGTTTCATCGGCAATGACCATGACATTCTGACGGCCATATCGCAGAAGATCGGCGCGTCGCGAATCTTTAGTTTTGGAGTGGGTCAGTCGCCCAATCGTTATCTGCTGGATCGCATGGCTGTGCTTGGGCGTGGCGCGGTGGCATACCTGAGTCTGAATGATGATCCGGTAGCCGTGATGGAGCAGTTCCACGAGCGAATCAGTCATCCGGCGATGACTGACCTGACAATTGACTGGGGCCACATGAATGTGACGGACGTGTATCCTCGAATCCTTCCAGACCTGATCGTGGGCCGGCCGATTGTCGTGACAGGGCGATTTACCGGAGAACCAGACACTGTGACCGTTTCGGGACGCTCCGGGATGCAGCCGATTACGTATTCGGTCGCTGTGGATTCGAAGGCGACTCAGCAGGAGCATCCGGGCATTTCCGCCGTGTGGGCTCGACTGAAGATCATGGACCTCATGAATCAGGCCAGTCGGATGCCTGACGTCGCCAGCGAGATTCAACAGACAGTGACTCAGACTGCATTGAATTACAACCTGATGAGTGCTTTCACGGCGTTCGTCGCAGTGGATTCGCTGAGTCGGACCGAAGGGGATTTCGGAACGACGGTCGCAGTGCCCGTATCGGTTCCGGAAGGCGTGCGATACGACACCACGGTGCCCAGAGAGTAGTGCGTCGCTTTGACACGGAAGACCATGCCTCAGATCGCGCCGGACAGGAACTGTCATTTCCGCGCAGGCGGCAATCGAGTGCCCAGAGACGCCAAGCTGTGGCCAGTTCGGCTACAGGCCGGGCCGGCAACTTTTTTCCTGGTGTGGTGCAGGGCCGCTGATCACGGTACTCTGACGAATCGTTCGGATGCGCTTTGTCAGCAGGAGTATCCGAAATTGGTCGGACCCCGGTGGATGAGTTGCCAGCACGGCAGGCAAGTGCTTTCTGTGAGCGCACAAAGTGAGTGTTTTCCCGTCAATGAACCTTCAGGCTTCAATGAGTCAGAGAATGTCGTCTCCTGATGCGAATCGGATCGAGCCCGCGTTTACGAGCCGCCGTCAGTTGATTGGTCAGATGGCGGGAGGTCTGGGTTCGCTGGGCATGCTGACCGCGCTGAGTGATACGGCAGGTGCGGATCAGCAGTCGTCACCCTTTGTGGGAAAGGCGAAGCGAGTCATCCATTTGTTTATGAATGGAGGACCGTTTCAGGCGGATCTGTTTGATCCCAAGCCGGATCTGCTGAAATTTGCAGGCCAGCGTCCGCCTTCGGCCGACCTGCGGACAGAACGGCGCACGGCCGGGTTGCTGCCATCGCCGTTTCGTTTTCGCCCGGCCGGGGAAAGCGGAGTTCCCGTCAGTGAACTTCTTCCGCTGACGTCTCAGTGCATCGACGACATGTGCATCATCCGATCGATGTATACGGATAACCCAAATCATGGCCCGGCGCTGTTGCTGATGAATAACGGCACCATCCTGCCGACTCGTCCCAGCATGGGGTCCTGGATGTCGTATGGCCTGGGCAGTGAGAACGCCAACCTGCCGCCGTATGTGGTTTTGTGTCCGGGGAAGCCCGTGCGGTTTTCCATTCTGTGGACCAGTGCGTTTCTGCCCGGTTCGCACCAGGGCACCTTCATCAATCACGCGGACCCGGTACCTGATAAGTTGATTCCGTTTCTGCGAAACGAACAGACAACTCGCGAGGCTCAGTCCGATCAGGTCGCGCTGATGACGGCCCTGAACCGTCGCCATCTGGAACGTTCGGGGCCGGATGGACATCTGGAGGGGCGGCTGAAGGCGATGGAAACAGCGTTTCGCATGCAGTTCACGGCCACCGATGCGTTTGATCTGCAGAAGGAAACGAAATCGACTCGGGAACAGTATGGCGAAGGTCATTTTGCCAACGGCTGCCTGCTGGCTCGGCGGCTGAGCGAACGGGGTGTGCGGTTTGTTCAGGTTTACTACGGAAACGGACAGCCCTGGGACACTCATTCCGATCACAACAACGCAACTCGCAAACTGTGTCAGGACATTGACCGTCCGATTGCAGCGCTGCTGACGGATCTGAAGCAGCGAGGGCTGCTGGAAGAAACTCTGGTTGTCTGGGGTGGGGAATTCGGACGAACGCCGACATCGGAAAACGGTAATGGCCGCGATCATAATCATTATGGATTCACTGTCTGGATGGCTGGCGGAGGAATCCGGGGCGGCATGACGTGGGGAGAAACCGATGAATTTGGTTTCCGAGCGGTCCAGAACCGGGTTCACATTCACGACCTGCATGCGACAATTCTGCATCAGCTGGGAATTGATCACGAGAAGCTGACGTATCGCTATGCCGGGCGGGATTTTCGTCTGACGGATGTGGCTGGCCGAGTGATCCAGGAAATCTCCACGGTGGGACGGTCCTGAGTGACTTTCTCATTCCCCGCATCAATGAAATCGCGGTTTTTTTCCGGTGAGACTGTGATTTGCTTGAGACCGCCAGGCAATTGGCCGATCAGGCTGGAAATTTCGCGGAATCGCCATTATTCTGCGGGGCCCGCTGCAGGTTGAGCCTTGATGTGCTCACTGCTGGCGTTTTGTTTATGTGTCATCCGTCCTGAAGACTTCAGTTTCCGCCATGCCTAATTCAGCGTCAGCAGAAAAATCACTTCGCAGATCTCTGGTTCGTCGTGAACGAAATCGCCAGCAGCGCGGGACGCTGCGAACACGAATCAAAAAGTTCCGCGCGTTCCTGGCAGAAAAGCCAACTCAGGAAGCCGCTGACACTGAGTTCAGTCAGGTCGTCAAGGCACTGGACCAGGCTGCTGCAAAGAAGCTGATTCACAAGAACGCCGCATCGCGTACCAAGTCACGTCTGGCCGCTCTGAAGCGAAAGACGTTTGTCAGCTGATGCTGATGGCTGATTTGTCCAATGGAAATCATCAAAGGCTGTCGCTCATTGCGCGACGGCCTTTTTTCATGCGCTGATGTGGGACAGTGCTGAGCCCGGAGTCGCAGGAAGGCTCGCATTTCCCGGTTCAATCTGCGACAAAATCGGTCGGTGTTTTGCTGGGCCTGCCGCAGATTGATTCGCGAGTGTTCGTTATGAAACTTCGACTCGGCATCATTTCGGTCCTGTTGCTGATGACACTGGCCGCTGCCGCATGGGCTCAGCGAGGCCAGTTTGGTCGCGGCGGACGCTATCGAAGCATGATGGGGGCCGATGGCCGAGTTGAACGGAACGGCGTTCCCGACTGGAAGCTGGACGAGAACTTCAGGGAAGACGTCTTTACGTTTGTCCGCATCCAGTATCGCTCGATGGGTCGCTGGGGCTGGCAGACGGACTATCCCGACGCCGATCTGAATTTCTCGTATCGTCTGCAGCAGCTGACGTCGATGCACACCAATCCGGACGGTCTGATTCTGGAGCTGACGGATCCGCGGTTATTCGATTACCCATTCATTTACATCATCGAACCCGGCTACATCTACCTGGAAGACGACGAACGCAAAGCGCTGCGGGAATATCTTCTGAACGGTGGATTCCTGATGGTCGATGACTTCTGGGGCGATGAAGAATGGGAAGGTCTGTATCGCGAGCTGAAGCAGGTCTTTCCGGACCGCGAGCCGGTCGAACTGCCCCTGGACCATCCTGTGTTTCACTGTGTGTACGATCTGAAGGAACGGCCTCAGATCCCCGCCATCGGATTTGCGCATCAGATGGCAAACGGCGAAGTGTATTCGGCTCAGGGTTACGGCACCGAAGAAGTCCACTACAAGGGACTGTTTGACGACAACGGTCGCATGATGGCCATCATCTGTCACAACACAGATCTGGGTGACGGCTGGGAACGCGAAGGTGAGGACCCGTGGTACTTCAAGGAATTCTCCGAGAAGAAAGCCTACCCGCTGGGCATCAACATCATCTTCTACGCGATGACACATTAAGCCCACAGGGACCCTCATCCGGCCTTTCGGCCACCTTCTCCCTGCGAGGGAGAAGGGAGAAGGCGGCTCCCTGCGAGAGAGACAGGATCAGGGTGCTCCCTGCTTCTTACTGCGAGGGAGAGAGGACGCAAGTGCTCAACACGCAGGCGGCGGGCAGTTAAGACCACTTCATTGTTGAAGCAGGACGGGGGATATCTGAGCGGGCTGAGGTAACACGGGAAGCCAGCGGCTCATGTGTGCAGCGACCGCTCGAACAACGCTGACGACGACCGAGTTGCCAAATTGCTTGTAGGCCTGAGTGTCGGAGACGGGGATCACAAACTTTGATTCGCCAGGCTGGTCGAAGCCCATCAGTCGAGCACATTCGCGGGGTGTCAGACGTCTGGGATTCCGGCGCTTCTGTCGAATCAGAATCTCGGATCCGTCTTTGTAGTAGCGGGCAGATAAAGTACGAGCGACGTCGTCGGGACCTACGAGGCCAAAACCGAACCCGTTGCCTTTTTGCCGGTGTTTTTCTGCATAATGCTGCAGATATTGCCACAGTCCGTCGGTCAACGTGTAGCGGGAACACACCTTCGACTTCGGGCCTTCCGTGAATCGCTCTTCAGGAACTTCACTTCCATCTTCAGGGTGCAGAATCGTCCTGAGTCTTGGTCCATTAAGCGGATCCGAAAGCTGAAGATCATCAAAGGTAAAGCCATTATCGTCGCGAAAGCCCACGATGAAAATTCGTTCCCGGTGCTGGGGCACGAAAGACTTCGCATCAATGACTCTCCAGTGCAGATTGGTGTAGCCGAGTTCTTCGGTCAGCGTTCGATGAATGACTCGAAAGGTGTTCCCCTTATCATGGCTCATCAGATTCTTGACGTTCTCCAGCAGGAACGCTTTGGGACGGTGGTGCTCGATGATACGGGCGACGTCAAAGAACAGAGTTCCCTGCGCTTCGCATTTGAAACCGTGTTTTCGTCCCAGCGCGTTTTTCTTGCTGACACCGGCGATGGAAAATGGCTGACACGGAAAGCCGGCCAGCAGGACATCGTGATCCGGCACGTCGGTGGCATGCACCTGAGTGATATCCCCGGCAAACATATGATCTTCGCCATCCGCGAAGTTGGCTCGGTAGGTTGTCTGAGCCTTTTCATTCCATTCACAGGTGAAGACGCACTGTCCGCCGATCGGTTCGAAGCCTTTTCGCAGGCCACCGATTCCCGCAAACAGATCGATGAATCGAAATGAGTTGTGATGTCCGTCAGCGTCGGTCCGCTCGGCAACCAGGCGGCGGAGTTTTTCGATCACCGGTGGTTTGGGAGTGATCTGGCCATTTTCGTACTGCCGGAGCGTTCGTTCCGAAACCCCCAATGTTGGTTCAAGCTCCGGAAATTCCAGACGAAGCTGCTGCTTCAGCATGGCAAACTCTGTCCGCAACGAAAAATCCTCCGACTGGTGATTGATTCAAGGCCTTGATATGCATGGCGGAATCGCCGAGCCCACATTAAGTAGTCTGGCAGTTTTGCGCTGGTATTGCCAGGAGCCGTTCAGGCAGGGCCGCATTCACCGGATACGTCCTTTCAAGTCGTTACTGCAGTGTCATTCTGACGAATGCGATTTCCGTTTTCCTCGAAACACCTGATCGATGGAGATCTGACTTGCGAACAGTCGAATTCGTCGCGCACATTCCGTGACTCGCAGGTTGTCTCGGCTGACGCTGTCTGCTGTCGACCTGAACAGAAAATCTCCAAACTGAATGCAGACTGTGACGGTCGACACAACTCAATTGACGGATTCCTCAGCACCCAATGACTCGCCCGCGTCGCTGTTTCCGATGCCGCTGTCGGCATTCGAGCAGTACATCATGCTGGATGATCATCCGGAGTTTCCCATCACGTTCTTCATTCAGTTTCGACTGAAGGGACGTCTGGATTATGCGGCCGTGATGAAATCTGTCCATGCGGCGGCCCGGTTGCATCCCCTGTTGTGTTGTCGTGTGGAACGTCGAGTTGGCCGGTACTGGTGGGTCTGGTCACCCGAAGCTGTGGCGGAGATTGATCTGAATCCGGAAGTCTGGAAAACGACGCAGCCATGGGCTCGTCAGATTAACCTGTCCGTGCAGACCGGAGTTCGTGCGTGGGGTGAGATCACGGAGACGCATACCGAGATCACTCTGCAGTTTCATCACGCCTGCTGCGACGGAATCGGGGCCAGTCAGTTCCTTGAAGATTTTGCCGTGTGTTACTCGAGACGAACAGGGGCCACTGACCAGCAGCCCGAAGCACGTCAACTGAATCCGGCCATGCTGAGGACGCGTCATCTGGCAGCTCCGCGTCGAGTCGGTCGTCTGCCGGGAAGCTGGTTGACGCGGTGCGGAATAGTCGTTCGCGACACCCTGAAGTTTCTGTTTCATTCCAAAGAGGAATTGCAGCCGCATCGTGCGGATGTCCCGTCGGACGAGCGTGATGGGTTTAATCTGCTGACCGATGATCTGGATCGTGCGACGACTCGAAAATTGCGCGCCGTGGCGACTCGTCGAAATGTGACCTTGAATGATCTGATGGTCCGGGACCTGATGCTCACGATCGCCGACTGGAATCAGAAAAGCGGGTCCTCAGCAATTGGTCGACGGATCTGTGTGCTGATCCCGAATAGTCTGCGGGGGCCATCTGATGATCAGCTGCCGGCTGCGAATGTGATCGGGTACTGCTTTCTCAGTCGCACATGGCAGGAGGTGGGCGATCCGGAACAACTGCTGCAAAGTCTGAATGAGGAGACCAATCGAGTTCTGCGCGATCAGCATGGCTGGTTGTTTGTGCAGGGACTGCAACTGGTGCAGAAGATTCCATTCCTGATGTCGGTTTCCGCGATGCTGCTGCGGCGAAGGTGTATGGCCACATCGCTGCTTTCGCATATGGGGAATCGCCTGAATTCCATCAGCGCACGGATGCCGTCCGAGGGCGATGTGATTCAGGTGGGTGATGCCACGCTGGAGGAAGTCCGGTGTGTCCCCGCACTGCGATGTGGCACCAATGCAGCGGTGGCCACCTTTCTGTGGAACGGTCGATTGATGGTCAATCTGCGATGTGCACCAGCGAGCTTTGGGGTCTCACAATCTCGCGAGTTTCTGGCGATGTTGATGGCTCGTCTGGAACGTTCGGCCGCCGAAGGCTGACGCGGACGCCGTCCACAGCTTACTCCTCGTGAATGGCTTCCAGTGGTCGCAGTTGTCCGGCCCGCCATGCTGGCAACACGGCAGCGCCGATTGACAGCAGCACTCCACAGATCAGATAGCCGATTGTCAGCGGCCAATCCACGGCGAACCCGACGCCATGATCGGTCACTCCGCGGAAGGTGAACGTGGTCAGCCACGACATCAGAATTCCGGTCAGGATTCCGGGAACGATGCCCAGGATGCCCAGAATCAGCGACTGAAACAGAAACATGCGAAATGCCTGTCTGCGGATCATCCCGACGACTCGCAGCATGCCCAGGTAGCGAGTTTGTTCGATCACGGTCATGGTCAGCGAATTGACGATTGCAAACGCCGCGATGACCAGGGCCAGCACCAGAATCAGAAACAGCCGATTGGTGATGCCGGAAATCATTCCCTGAATCAGTTCCTGCAGATCGGCCAGCGACTGAAAGATCAGGCCGTACTCGCGAGCCAGTTGCTGCAGCTGTTGTCCTGTCGCCTTCATGGCACTGGGTTCGACCTTCACTCCATACACCTGCGGTTCGGGCAGAGGAAACAGCTTTTCTGCGGCATTGGCATCCATCTGCGCCATCAGTCCGCCGGCCGTGTATTCTCGCACGATTCCAGCCACCTCCACCGGGTGAATGACGCCAGACACTTCCAGATGAACTGTGTCGCCCGGATGCACCTGCAGCAGATTGGCCAGCACACTTCCCAGCAGAACTTTGCCTTCCTGCAATTCCTCAGCAAGGCGAGATCGATCGCCGTGCATCAGATCGATCGGCAGAGACTGAAACTTACCGAAAAGCTGGATCGCCAGGTTCGCAGCTCGTCCGTTCACAGATGCGAGACAGAAGGTGGCTTCATCCACCAGCATCACTCCGGGAAGTCCATTGATCCGGTCGCCCAGTTCCTGAGGCAGGGATTTGGCATCCAGCATATCCACGGTCGGACGACTGGCCATCAGCAGGAAGTCCACCGAGACTGTGCGCCGCATCCACGATTCCACATTGTTTGTGATTGACAGAGTTGTGGTGCCCACACTGATGCTTGTGGCCGACACAACAAACATGACCGCGATGGTCAGAGCCGTGCGTTCGAACTGATCCAGCAGTTGTCCCCGCCCCAGCGTCGCTTCCACGGGATAGAATCGGCCGACAAGTCGATAGTACAGACCCGTGCAGGGAGCAATCAGAAACGGAAGCAGAATGGCGGCGGCAATTTCAACGCCTGCAATTCCACAGATCGATGTGGTGCCCGGAAGGATGTCCTGGGAGGTCAGGAAAAACATCAGTCCGGAGGAAACAAAGAACAGGACGCCAAGAATCAGCAGAAGTTTCTTCTTCAGCAATTGCCGCTCAGGAACAGATGGTTTCAGGATCGCCAGCGGTGCGGTGGCCGACAGTTTTCGAGCCGGGTACCAGATCGATATCAATGTGACCAGCGGTCCGAACAACAGTCCGGCAACAATGGCATGCGTCTGAACAGGAACGGAGATCATATTGCGAAAGCCAATGGCTTCCTGCATCCCATGAATCAGAGAACCGCTTCCCAGAATTCCCGGCACAATTCCCAGGACGGTGCCAACCAGTCCCAGAACGGCCGCTTCGCGATAGAGTGCTGAACGAACCTGGCCGGCCGTGGCTCCCAGGATACGCATGAGCGCCAGTTGCCGCCGACGTTCGGTCACCGACATCTGAAACGAATTGATGACAATGAACACGGCTGCCACAACCGACAGCAGCGCGGCGACGTTCAGCCCGGTACTGACCATGGCTTCCGTCGGACGACTCAGTTCGGATGCGGATGCCGCCTGAGTGATCGTCAGATGGGACGGAAGCATGCGACGGATTCGTGCTTCAGACGTTTTCTGATCGACCTGTTGTTTCAGAACGATCTGCAGAGCATTGACCTTCTTCGGGGATCGGCCGAGTTTTGCGGCATCGTTGACCAGAGTCAGCACGGCCGAAGTTTCTTCCAGCAAATCCTCGGTGGGCAGTGAATAGACGCCCGTGACTCTTTTAGTCACCAGCCACGGAAACTTGCGGGCTCCCAGCCGCACTTCGTCTCCGATGTCCACCGCCAGATGGCTGGCAATTCGGCTCTCCAGCGCGACTTCGCCGGGGTTTTGTGGCAGGCGTCCGGAGTGAATGCGGATGTCTCGCAGCGACTGAAACTGTGAGGAATCAACTCCCAGTGTCAGGCAGCGAAATTGCCTCACTCCGGCGCACACTCGCGTGTAGACGCGAAACACCGGAATCACCATTTCGATGTCCGGGTCGCGAGCAAGCTCAGTCATCTCGTCAGAGGAAAACGGTGTGGTATCGGTCGCGACAATCTCCATGGCCACTCGCGATGACAGCTGCACGGTCAGCGCATCGAGCTGCAGGCGAGTGGCGGCGGTGGCCTGCAGAACGGCAATGACCGCTGCAACGGCCCCCGCAACACTCAGGATGGTGAGCATGGTACGAACCGGACGCAGCCGCAGGTTGTTCCAGAAGAACGCGCGGGGAATCAACGGTCCGTCTCCACTTTCAGGGCTGCCATCAGTTCCGCATCTGTTCCGGGTTTGCCGTCAAACGTCACCTGTCCGTCCAGCAGAATGATGAGGCGATCAGCCTGCGAGGCGACTCGGATATCGTGCGTGACAATGACGACCGTCTGACCATGTTCGTGAGCCAGTGATGACAGCAGTTCCGTGATCTCACGACCGCGGCGCGAATCCAGATTGCCTGTGGGTTCATCCGCCAGCACGACCGCCGGATTGATAACCAGGGCCCGGGCAATGGCAACACGCTGCTGTTCGCCGCCGGAAAGCTGGGTGGGAAGATGGCTGAGCCGATGCGACATGCCGACTCGTTCCAGGCACAGCCGAGCGCGTGGTGCCGCATCGCGGGCTGAGATGCCGTCCAGAATCAATGGTAACGCGACGTTGTCGGCCACGCTGAGTGTGGGGACGAGATTGAACGACTGAAAAATGAATCCGATCCGTCGCCGGCGCAGCAATGTGCGTTCATCGTCGTTCATCTGGGCCAGGTTGCGACCTTCAATCCAGATATCGCCCGAAGTCGGTGGTTCGATTCCGCCAAGGATGTGCAGCAGGGTGCTCTTCCCGGAACCGCTGGGACCCATGATGGCCACGACCTGACGTTTCGGGATTTTCAGTGACACATCTCGAAATGGCTGAATTTCGACCCCTTCATGGACAAAGACTCGAGATATTCTGTCGGCCTGAATCACTGCATCGCTGTTGATGGATGTCATGGAGGTTTCGAAGATGGCCGGATTGGATGAGGCAGGATCGGTCAGCATAAGGCAACAGAATTCCGGTAAGTCGAATCGGCAAATTCGGGATCGTCGTCTTCACCACCGACGTGGAGATTCCATCTGGGATCAGCGCCTGGGCCCGACGTTCTCAGACCAAAGCCACTGATGCTGTTGATCGACAGGATGGCTGGTCACAGAGCGACAAACGAGTCCCATTCAGTGAATTCCCGAGGAAATGATGCAGAGAGAGGCGCTGAGCAATCAACTGTTGCAGACTTTCGGCCAGCCGACTTCAAAGACACAGCAATCGCAGCAATCAACATGCCGGAACGATACCGGCAGACTCTAGCCATGCCCGCGGGTCGCTGCACACCTCGAATTCTCAGATCCGCCGGAATTCCCCGGCGCGAAGGGACATTCGGCGCAGTTCGTAATGACTGCGACAGCAGAAAATGAGTCGGATCTGCTGGTCCCGGCGATGCGGCCCAGCCTGACCTCTGAGGCTCATCATCCGCATGCTGTTGCATCGGTCTGCAGGGATGATCCGGCGTGTTGCCGGACGGCAACGTAATGTTCGGGGGAATCTGCCCTGACCCAATCAGGATTCACTGTACGCCTCCCGAGTACAGGCACTACCATCGAGGTTTCACAGAACGTCAGTCCGTTGGCACGATCAGAGATGGTTTCGGAGTCTGATGATTGAACGCATTTCGTACCGAATCGCTTATCGCCGAACCCCTCTCGAAGTCGCTGCTGCAGCATTATCGCACGGCGTTTCTGATTCGATCGGTTGAGCAGAGACTGCTTGATCTGTTCTCGCAGAGGCGTCTGAACGGAACTGTGCATACCTGTCTGGGACAGGAATGGACGGGTGTGGCAGTGGCGTCCGCGCTGCGACGCGGAGATTTCCTCTTCAGTAATCATCGGTGTCACGGCCACTTCCTGGCATGGACTGACAACGTGGAAGGTCTGATCGCCGAACTGATGGGCCGTCAGACGGGTGTCTGCGGAGGACGCGGAGGCAGCCAGCATCTGTGTCAGCAGGGCTTCTTCAGCAATGGAATTCAGGGAGGCATCATGCCGGTTGCGGCCGGCCTGGCCCTGTCGCAGAAGTTGCGTCAATCTGATCACCTGACCGTCGTCTTTATCGGCGACGGGACCCTGGGCGAAGGTGCGGTTTATGAGACCCTGAACTGCGCCTCAAAGTGGCAGCTCCCGCTGCTGATTGTGCTCGAAAACAATCGGTACTCTCAGAGCACTCGACAGGAAGAAACTCTGGCCGGTCAGATCTGCGACCGGGCTCGCGCGTTCGACATTCCGGCTGCCGTGGCATCCACGTGGGACCCTGAAGTCCTGCTCGAAACGGTTCAGGAACTGGCGTCGGAAATTCGCCAGGGCCTGGGCCCTCGTTTTCTGCAGATTGATACCGATCGCCTGGCGGCTCATTCCAAAGGGGATGATGACCGCAGTCCCGAAGAACTGATGGCCTGCCGAGATCGCGATCCGCTGACTCGGTTCGCTCGAAAGTATCCCGAACTGGCAGAGCAGTTCATCGTCGAAGCTGAGTTGCGTATTGATCAGGCCGTGGCCGCAGCGGAGATCGCCCCGGAAGCAGAAATCCCTGACCAGTGCATTGCCGCACTGTGTGATCAGACGGTGTCGTGGAGCGCCGAGCATTCGCACACTTCTGAACGAGTTGTCGAACGAATTCGAACGTCACTGCGACAGGCCATGGCAGATGACGACAGGGTCGTCCTGCTGGGAGAAGACATTGAATCACCCTATGGTGGCGCATTTAAAGCGACGCAGGGACTAAGCGCGGAATTCCCGGGACGAGTTCGCAACTGCCCGATCAGTGAGTCGCTGATTGTCGGGCTGGGAAACGGCCTGGCTCTGGCCGGAATGCAGCCAGTCTGCGAGATCATGTTCGGCGACTTTCTGACGCTGGCCGCCGATCAGATCATCAACCACGCCTGCAAATTTCGGTTCATGTACAACGATCAGGTCCGCGTTCCGCTGATCATTCGCACGCCTATGGGAGGACGGCGCGGATACGGGCCAACACACAGTCAGTCTCTGGAGAAGCACTTTCTGGGAGTGCCTGATCTGCTGGTGCTGGCGCTCAATCATCGTCTGGATCCCGCGCTGCTATATCAGCCGCTCTTCAGTCAGGACCATGGACCAGTCCTGATGATTGAGAACAAGGTTCTGTACGGCCAGCGTATGCCGGCGGTAATGCCGGACGGTTTTGTTCTTGAGAGATCCGGTGAGTCTTTTCCTTCAATCCGAATTCGTCCGCAGGGTCGGGCTGAAGTGACGGTCGTGTGCTACGGCGAAATGCTGAGGGAAGTGGAAGGAGCCATTCTGGCTGCATTTGATGACGACGAAATCATCTGCGAACTCATCTGCCCGTCTCAACTTTCACCCCTGAATGCACGACCGATTCTGGATTCCGCCGAAGTGACTCGCCGCCTGCTGATCGTTGAAGAAGGTTGCGGCGGGTTCGGATTCGGGGCAGAGGTTGCGGCCGTTGTTTCGGAACGCCTGACATGTCGCATTCGCCGCCTGGCGGCCCCTGCGCTGCCAATTCCAGCCTGTGCGCCGCTGGAATCCCGGTTGTTGCCTGGGAGTACTTTGGTGCTGGCGTCCATCCTGGAGCTGATGCAGGATGACTGACGAAATCCTCGTGCGGATTCCACAGGAAACCGTTAATGACGACCAGGTTCTGATTCGACAATGGCGAGTCGCTGATGGCGACTCGGTCCACGAAGGCCAGCTGCTGGCCGAAGTGGAAACCAGTAAATCGGTATTTGAAATCACCAGTCCCGCCAGTGGAATTGTTCGCCTGCGCGCAGCTCAGGATGAGGAAGTGGTTGTGGGCGATGTGATGTGCCGAATCTGTCCGGTCGGTTCCGTGGCTCCAGCCGCGTCATCGGAATCCCATTCGGAATCCTCGGATGGCGCAGGTGCACAGTCAGAGTTCGGCGGTCGTGAAAATCGATCGTCTGAGCTGCAGGACAGTAACTCTTCAGTGGCAGTTCCACTACCGTTGGCCTCAACACGATTCAGTCGAAAGGCGCTGATTCGACTGCAGGAACTGGGACTGACAGCTGATCAGTTCCGCGGATGGGGTCTTGTTCGTGTGCAGGATGTGGAATCGCTGGCAGGAACTCCTGCCGAGCTGCCGAAACGTCGGCTGTTGGATCCTCATCAGGCGACTCCCTTGATCGATACAGAGCCGAAAGATCGGAGGAATTCGGCAGATCAAAAAGGACCGGCATCGCGTTCCACTG
>Ga0209573_1003330_pt1 | contig 17875 bp, 20 predicted proteins | sample TNRBio252014_DNA_FD_185870 | JGI IMG/M metagenome (GOLD analysis project Ga0209573, IMG submission 185870) | Wastewater treatment Type I Accumulibacter community from EBPR Bioreactor in Madison, WI, USA - TNR Reactor_6/25/2014_ DNA (SPAdes)... | ecosystem: Engineered > Bioreactor > EBPR >...
CGCTCCGGGTCCTCCAGCAAAGTGAGCAACAGAAACACCTCGTCACCCAGTTCAAAGGATTTCTCGGTCGGGATGAAAATCCCTCCCCCGTTGATAAAGGGCATATAGCTGGCATGCAGCATCGCCTTGTCCTTGATGGCGAGGGAAATGACACCTTGTCGTGGACCCGCCATATCGTTCGGCCTCCGGTAAACCGCGTCGGCAAGACGCCAAATATTGATCTCAACAATCCGCGCCGCCAGCGAGAAACGCTTCCAGTAGCAGTTGCGCGTTGGCTTGCGTGGTCGTGCATAACGTGTACAACTGGATCGCCGCGTCCAAACGCTCGAATAGGACACGCGATGGGTATCGATCGGCCCAACGCCGTAACATGTCACCTAAGTCGGCATTATTCAGACGCGGCGGTTCGGGATTCATCTTAAGCCGAATCAGATCGCTATGCCAACCGATCAGCCAACGCAGATTGTCGGCCAAGCCCTCTTTCATCCAGCTTTCCGCAGCCAGGATCGGGTCGGCCCGAGCCACCGATACCTGCTCGTAACCTTCGGCCAGCTCCCGCCGCCGGCGCCAATGTCCCTCGTCGGCATAGGTCAGCGCCGCCAACGGGGCACCGCCGGCCCAATCGAGCAACGTTTGCGGGTCGGGGCCTTCCTTCACCCGCGCGGCCAACCAGGGAACGGCCAGCGTCGGCGACGGTATCCCGAAGCTCAGCCTCTGACAACGACTGCGCACGGTGGCGGGCAAGCGTGCTGGCCAAGCGGTCACCAACAGTAGCAGACAGGCGCCCAGCGGCTCTTCCAACGTCTTCAGCAAGCTGTTGGCGGCATTGCCGTTGAGGCGGTCGGCCGGTTCCAGCAGGGCGATCTTGTAACCGCCATACTGCGCGGTATAACCAAGAAAGGCGCACAGCTCGCGGACCTGATCGATCTTGATGACCTTGCCTTCTTCGAGTGGCCGCACCGGACTGTAATCGGGATGGCTGCCTGCCTGGAACAGCCGGCAACTCCGGCATTGACCGCAGGACTCTCCTTCGGCGGCGGGCGATTCGCACAACAGTGCCCGCGCCAACCGGCGGGCGAACAAGCCTTTGCCCATCCCGGGCGGACCGACCAGCAGCAGCGCGTGCGGCAGGTGACCGGTACCGCGTCGTTGCTGGATTTGTCGCCACTGCTCGCGATGCCAGGGGAGACGCGGGTCCATCAACCGCTCTCCAGCCACTCGGCTAGCACGGTTTCCACTTCGGCTCGCACTGCCTTGATCGATTGGCTGGCGTCCACGACTCGGTAACGGTCGGGCTCGTGGGCGGCTCGTTTCAGATACATCGCCCGAACCCGCTCAAAGAAATCCACATCTTCCCGTTCGAAGCGATCCGCCATGCTGCGTCTCCCGGCCCGCGCCAGCCCCGTCGCAACCGGCAAATCGAGCAACAGGGTCAAATCGGGACGCAGCGTGCCCTGCACCCATTCCTCCAGCACCGCGATCCGCTCCAGAGGCAAACCGCGACCACCGCCCTGATAAGCATAGGTGGCGTCGGTAAAGCGGTCGCACAGTACCCAACAACCGGCGGCCAGCGCTGGTCGAATCACTCGTTCCAAATGTTCGGCACGGGCGGAGAACATCAGCAGCGTCTCCGCCGCCAGCGTCATGCCGCCATCGCGATGTCCAAGCAACAGCCCGCGAATTTCCTCGCCCAGTGACGTGCCGCCCGGTTCGCGCGTCACCACCACCCGGCAACCTCGCCGCTCCAGATACTCGCGCATGAACCCCATTTGGGTGGTTTTACCGGCGCCCTCGCCGCCATCGACCGTCACAAATCGGCCGGACATCTCATTCTCTCTCGTAACTGATAACGGCGGACCGCCTGGTTGTGCTCGTTCAGAGTCTTGGAGAATACATGACCACCCTGACCATCGGCCACGAAATACAAGGCGTCACCGTCCGCCGGATGGACGGCGGCCTTCAGCGCGCCTGCCCCCGGCAGGGCGATCGGCGTCGGCGGCAAACCCCTGCGTGTATAGGTATTGTAAGGGGTATCGGTGACCAGATCGCGACGGCGAAGATCGCCATCGAATGCCGCGCCCAAACCGTAAATCACCGTCGGATCGGTCTGTAACAACATCCCCTCGCGCAGGCGCCGCGCGAACACCCCGGCAATGGCGGGCCGCTCCGCTGTCAGTCCGGTTTCCTTTTCGACAATCGATGCCAGGATCAGTGCCTGATATGGATCATCCAGTGGCAGATCGGCGGCGCGCTGGCTCCATGCCTGCGCCAAACGCTGCTCCATCGCCGTCAGCGCCCGCCGCAGAAATGCTTCGTCGGTGAAGCCAGATGGAAAATGATAGGTATCCGGGAAAAACCAGCCCTCGGGATGCCGCCCCGGTCGATCCAAGCGCGCCATGATCTCGGCATCGCTCGCCTCCCGCAGGGTCTGCGCGATCTTGGGATGCGCCGCCAGTGCCTGTCGTAATTGCTGGAAGGTCCAGCCCTCGACCACGGTCAACGGATATTGGATCACCTGACCGGTTGCGATTCGTTCGAGCAAATCGCGCGGAGTCATCCCCGGTGCAAGGGCGTATTCGCCGACCTTGAGGCGGGGCGCCAAGCCATTGAACCGGGCGTAGGCTTTCAGATAGAACGCCGAACGCAACAGGCCTGGCTGCCGCCGCAATTCCCGGGCGATCGCGCCAATCCCCATCCCCGGCTTGACTTCCAGCACCAAGCCGTCCGTGGGTACGCCAAGCGGCGTATCGAGAAACCGGCGATAATCAGCGTGAATTCCATACAACGCCGCGCCAGCGACCAGTACCGCTAATACAATCGACAGCGAGAGACGAAGCCGCACGGAAAAACGCATTCCTTACGCCCGACCCTCGATTTGCCCGGGAGCGGGAATGGTCTCCAGCCTTTCCCGTCCCCCATCGGACAAGGCCGCGGGTAACGTCGAAAGCGTTCGAGCAGGCCGGGGAGAGAGCAACGACAAGGGGTGCGGTCAACCCAACGCGCGGAACACCACCGTGCCGTTGGTACCGCCGAAGCCGAAGGAATTGGACAACGCCACTCGGACCCGCCGTTCCTGCGTCTGGTGTGGGACGTAGTTCAAATCGCAACCCGGCTCCGGTTCGTCCAGGTTGATGGTGGGCGGCGCCACCTGATCGCGGATGGCCAGCACCGAGAAAATCGCTTCCACCCCACCGGCGGCACCCAGCAGGTGACCGGTCATCGATTTGGTCGAGCTCATCGCCAAGCGATGGGCATGATCGCCAAACACCGCCTTGGCGGCGTCGCTTTCGATCTTGTCGCCGGCCGGCGTGGACGTACCGTGGGCGTTGATGTAATCCACGTCTTCGGGAGCGATTTCCGCATCGCGCAGGGCGTTGCTCATCGCCCGCCGCGCGCCGTCGCCGTTGGGCGATGGCAGCGTCATGTGGTAGGCGTCGCCGCTCATGCCGAAGCCGATCAGCTCGGCATGGATGCGCGCGCCGCGTCGCTTGGCGTGTTCGTATTCTTCCAGCATCACCACGCCGGCACCGTCGCTCAACACGAAGCCGTCGCGATCCCTGTCCCATGGCCGACTGGCTCTTTCCGGCTCGTCGTTGCGTACCGACAGTGCGCGCGCGGCCGCGAAGCCGCACAAACCGGTGGGCGTGGTTGCCATCTCCGCGCCGCCGGCCAGCATCACGTCGGCATCACCGTAGGCGATCAATCGCCCGGCCAAGCCGATGCTGTGGGTACCGGTGGTGCAGGCAGTCACCACCGCCAGGTTCGGACCCTTGATCCCATACAGGACGGATAGGTTGCCCGATATCATGTTAATGATGCTGCGCGGCACGAAAAACGGCGTCAGCCGACGCGGGCCACCCTTCAGGAAAGCCGAATGACCTTCCTCGATGCCCGGCAGACCGCCGATTCCCGAACCGATGAAAGTACCCACTCGCTCGGCGTTGGCTTCGGTGATCTCCAGCCCGGAATCCTGGATCGCCTGCACCGCCGCGCCGATGCCGTAATGAATGAAGAAATCCATCTTCTTGGCTTCCTTGGGATTCAGGTACTGCTCGACCTGAAAATCCTTGACCGGCCCGCCGATGCGTACCGGAAAATGGCTGGCATCGAAAGCGGTGACCGGTCCGATCCCGCTGCGGCCAGCCAGGATGTTCGCCCAGGCGGTTTCCACGGTGCTACCGACCGGGGACACAATACCCATGCCCGTTACTACCACTCGCCGCTTGGCCACAAAGCTACCCTCTTGTACGCTGCACCGACAAAACAAAACCGCGGAACCCGGCGAGGGCAACCGCGGCGACGGATTTTGATCGGTACGGGACTGACACCTTTAACCGTTATGGGACGAGATATAGTCGATGGCCTGTTGCACCGTGGTGATTTTTTCGGCGTCCTCGTCGGGAATCTCCAGTTCGAACTCCTCTTCGAGCGCCATGACCAGTTCCACGGTATCCAGGGAATCGGCGCCGAGGTCTTCCACGAAAGAGGCTTCGTTGGTGACCTGCTCTTCCTTCACCCCCAGTTGCTCGATGATGATCTTCTTGACGCGGGCTTCGATGTTGCTGATGTCAGTCATGATAGTTTGTTTCCTCGTTGTGAACCCGGACAACCATGGCATTGCCGCAGGGTATTGTATGGAAAATTCCGGCGCGGATGCCATTCATTCTAGCCGCCAGCACCGTCAGGCCATGAACATGCCGCCATTGACGTGCAGGGTCGCTCCCGTGACATAGTCCGCGTCCGCCGACGCCAGAAACGCCACCACATTGGCGACATCCCGCGGCTCGCCCGGCCGTTGCAGTGGAATCGACTCCACCAGGGCCAGGCGCTGCGCTTCCGGCAGCGCCCGGGTCATATCGGTATCGATCAAACCCGGTGCCACGGCGTTGACAGTGATGTTGCGGGAACCGACCTCGCGCGCCAGCGACTTGGTGAAACCAATGATACCTGCTTTAGCCGCGGCGTAATTGGCCTGCCCGGCGCTACCGGTGGCACCGACCACCGAGGTGATGCTGATGATGCGCCCGCGCTGGGCTTTCATCATCCCCCGCAACACCGCCTTGCTCAGCCGGTAAACCGAAGTCAGATCGGTATCGAGAACGCTCGCCCATTCCTCTTCCTTCATCCGCAGCAACAGGTTGTCGCGCGTGATGCCGGCGTTATTGACCAGGATGGTCGGTGCGCCGAATTCCTGAGTCACCGCCTTGAGCGCCGCGTCCACGGCTGCCGGATCGGTGACGTCCAGACGCAGGCCGCGCCCCCTGACGTCAAGATCGCGCAAATCCTGATCGATCGCCTCGGCGCCGGCCTGCGTGGTCGCGGTACCGATCACGGCCGCGCCGCGCCGTCCCAGTTCACGGGCGACGGCCTGGCCGATGCCGCGACTGGCGCCAGTCACCAGTACGATTTCGCCATCCAGCGTCGTCATCGTAAAATCTCCTTCGCGTTCAATACTTCAGCAGGACCGCGCCCCAGGTGAACCCGCCGCCGAAACCTTCCAGCAGCAGGATATCGCCGCGCTGGATGCGACCATCGCGCACCGCCACATCCAGCGCCAGCGGCACCGAGGCCGCCGAGGTGTTGCCATGCAGCCGCACGCAATCCACCATCCGCTCCTCGGGCAAACCCAAGCGCTTGGCGGTGGCCGCCAGGATGCGACGATTGGCCTGATGAGGAATCAGCCAGTTGACGTCGGTGACTGTCATGCCGTTGGCGGTCAAGATTTGTTCGGCGATTTCCTTCAGGGTGTGGACCGCCACCTTGAAGACTTCGCTGCCACGCATCTCCACGAAAGCGGCGTTTCGCTGAGTCTGGTCGTAACCGCTGGACACGCCGGCCGGCACCCACAACAGTTCCTTGTAGCGGCCGTCGGCGTGCAGCCGGCTGTCGATGATCCCCGGTTCGTCCGTCGCTTCCAGCACCACCGCGCCGGCGCCGTCGCCGAACAAGATGCAAGTGCCACGATCCCGCCAGTCGATGATGCGGGTGAAGGTATCCGCCCCCACCACCAGCGCCCGCCGCGCCGCGCCGGTGGCGATGAAACGCCGGGCGATGTCCATGGCGTAAACGAAACCGGTGCAAACCGCCTGTACGTCGAAAGCGGGGCCACCGTGGCAACCCAGTCGATGTTGCAACTGCGTGGCCACACTGGGAAACACATGATCCGGCGTGGTGGTGCCCAGCACGATCAGATCGATATCGCGCGCCTCGATACCGGCGGCCTCCAACGCGCGGCGGGAAGCCTGCTCAGCCAAGTCGCAGGTGGTCTCTCCAGGGGCGGCGACATGACGTTCCTCGACACCGGTCCGCTCGACGATCCAGTCCGCCGTGGTCTCGATCATCTGTTCGAGATCGGCGTTGGTCAGTATCTTTTCCGGCAGGTAGCCGCCGGTTCCGATGATTCTGGCGTGGTTCAAAGCGCTTGCCTCGCGGCGTGAAGGGCGGCCAGATGGGCATCGATACGCCGCGGTACCGCCTGCTCGACTTCCAACATCGCCACCCCGATGGCGTTGGCAAACGCCAGGGCGTCGGCACCGCCGTGGCTCTTGATCACGATACCCTGCAAGCCGAGCAGGCTGGCGCCGTTGTAGCGACGGGGATCGATCCGACGGCCGAAGGCGCGCAGCACCGGCAAGGCAACCAGCCCAGCCAACCGAGTCAGCAGGTTTCGTTTGAATTCCTGCGTCATGTAATAACGGATCAACCGGGCCACGCCTTCGCTGCTCTTGAGCGCGACGTTGCCGACGAAGCCGTCGCAGACCACCACGTCGGCATCCTCCAGATAGACGCCGTCGCCTTCCACGAAACCGACGTAATTGAGGTCGCTGGCCGCCAGCAACCGGGCGGCCTCCCTGACCTGCTCGTTGCCCTTGATATCTTCCTCGCCGATATTCAACAGAGCGACTCGCGGCCGTTCGATGCCGTTGACGGCCGCCAGCACCGAACCCATCACCGCGAATTGCAGTAGATGCTCGGCCTTGCTGTCGACGTTGGCGCCCAAATCGAGCATCCGGGTCTGGCCGCGCACGGTGGGCAACGTGGTGCAGATGGCGGGGCGATCAATACCGGGCAGGGTCTTGAGCACGAAACGGGCGGTCGCCATCAGCGCGCCGGTGTTGCCGGCGCTGACGCAGGCGTCGGCTTCACCTTGCTTGACCAGATTGATCGCCACTCGCATTGAGGAATCTTTCTTGACGCGCAGGGCCTGGGCCGGCGACTCGCCCATGCTCACCAATTGCGAGGCATGGCGGATGACGATTTGAGGATGCCCTCCGGCCTTGAGCAGAGCGGCCGACAGCACATCTTCCTGCCCGACCAGGATCAGGCGCAGCGAATCGCCGGCGGTCTCAAGCACGCGCAAAGCGGCGGGCACGACGATGTCGGGACCGACATCGCCGCCCATGCCATCCAGGGCGATGGTCAACGGTTTGCTCATGGGCCGGGCAGGATGGCGGAGGAATCCGGCGGACGGGGCGACACGACGATCAGTCTTCGCTATCGACCGCGGCGGGCTCGCTGATGACCTTGCGGCCGCGATAGAAACCATTCGAGGTGACGTGATGGCGGCGATGCAGTTCGCCGGAGGTGCGATCCGTCGATAGCGTGGCCGTGGTCAGGGCATCGTGGGCGCGACGCATACCGCGTTTGGAGGGACTTTTACGGGATTTTTGTACGGCCATGACTCAATTGCTCCTTTTGGAATCTTGCAACAGGGACGCTAGCGCCGCGAAGGCTTGAGGTTGTCCAACATCCGGCGTTGGTCCGCTAGGCGGCGCATGATAACCGGCGGCCTCGCATTCGCGCGCATCCCGATGGCGGGGAATCTGCGGCAAAGCCAACAACAGTTCGTCTTCCACCAGATCGGCGACGGCCAGGTCGACCCCAGCGGCCAGCAGTGGTTCGCGCTGGCTGGGCAGGCGGGCGAACTCGGGTTCGGACTCGGCACGTATCAGCGCCAAACTGACCGCCACCCGCAACGGCAACCGCAGTGGACCCAGGCAACGCTGGCAAATCAGTTCGACCTCGGTTTGCAACGAGCCCTCGACGAAGCGCAGCCCTTGCTCGTCAACCCCCGCCGCCAGCGCCACACTGACCGTGCCGTCGGCATGTTCGAGCAAAGCGGCCAGCCGCGGCAGCGCCGCCAACCGCAACTCGCCATCCAGCCGCCCGTTCTCGGCGGCCAGTTGCCAGGGGTCGATCCGGTCGGGAAGCGTTGGGATTTGCATAAGGCGCGGAATAATATAGGCATGCTCGATTTCTGTCAAAATAAAGCCAGATTCCGCATAATTGTTCAGATTTCCAACCTGTTCACCACGCTGCCGCCATGCCCGAAACCCTGCCCGATGGCCGTCGTCTGATTCTCGCTTCCACTTCGCCATTCCGTCGCGAGCTGCTGGCGCGGCTGGAGTTGCCGTTCGCCGTCCAGGCGCCGGACACCGATGAAACCCGCCAGCCCGACGAACCGGCGACGACGCTGACGGCGCGGCTGGCGGAAATGAAAGCCCGCGCGGTCGCCCAGCGCGAAACGGCGGCGCTGGTGATCGGTTCGGACCAGGTCGCGGAACTGGATGGCGAGGTGATCGGCAAGCCCGGCGACCACTTGCGGGCAGCGGCGCAACTGCGGCGGGCGGCGGGACGCGCGGTCACTTTTTATACCGGGCTGTGTCTGCTGGATAGCGCCAGCGGTCAATGTCAAGTGGCGGTGGAACCGTTCCGGGTCGTGTTCCGGGCGCTGACGGCGGCAATGATCGAGGCTTATCTGCGGCGCGAGCGGCCGTACCAGTGCGCGGGCAGTTTCAAGTCCGAGGGCTTGGGCATCGCCCTGTTCGAGCGGCTGGAGGGCGACGACCCCACCAGCTTGGTCGGCTTACCGCTGATCCGGCTCACCCGGATGTTGGAAGCGGCCGGGGTTGCGGTGCTGTGAGAGCGGGCGATCGCGCTTCAGGCAGTCCCGCCCCTTCGCGAAGATTCGCCAGCCGGCAACCCTACCGCCACCGTGCTGTTCCATCGAACTCCAATACCTTCAGCAGCGCCGCGCCCAAACTGGCCTCCGCGCCATCGAGCAGCCGTTCCACCCAACGGGTACGCTTGGTGTAATCCACCATGGTCTTCTCGCCGATCACTTCCTCGGCCACAAAGCGAGTGTCGCCCAGCGCATCCACCAGCCCCAGCTCGACGCTCTGCTCGCCGGTCCACATCAGGCCACTGAACACCTCCGGGTTGTCCTGCAGGCGCCCGCCTCGACCCTGCTTGACCGCCGCGATGAATTGCTGGTGGATCGCATCCAGCATCCCCTGTAAATGCTGAACTTCCGTCGGGTTGACCGGCTTGAATGGGTCGAGAAAATCCTTGTTGTTCCCCGCCGTGTACGCCCGCCGTTCGATACCCAACTTGGCGATGGCATCGGTGAAACCGAAACTGTCCATCCGCACCCCGATGGAACCGACGATGCTGGCCTTGTTGGCGTAGATATTCTGCGCCGCCGCCGCGATGTAGTAGCCACCCGAAGCACAGACGTCGCTAGCCACCGCGTGGACCGGAATCTTGGGATGTTTTTGACGCAGTCGCTGAATCTCGTCGTACACCTCGCCCGCCTGCACCGGACTGCCGCCTGGACTGTTGATCTGCACGATCACCCCGACTGTTTTCTCATCCTCGAACGCTTTGCGCAGCGCCTCGATCACATTCTTGGCGCTGGCCTCGGTGCTACTGGCAATCAGCCCATCAACCCGGACCAGCGCGGTGTGACGCTTGCCGCCACTGGCGGTGGTATCGAGACTATCCGGCCAAGCCAGTACCAGCAGCAGCACCAGATATGCAAAAAACAGTAGCTTGAAGAAAATCCCCCAACGCCGGGTCCGCCGCTGCTCGGTCACGGCGGCAAACGCCAGCTTGCTCAACACTTCACGCGCCCAGCGCTCATCATCGGGCAGTTTCGGATTCGGATTCGGGTCGATCATGGGTATTTCTCGCTTACCTACCACTCAGGCTCGCCAAACGCAGGCGGTCCAGGACACTCTTGAGTTCGGCATCCAGCGGGGCGCTCACCGCGATATCCCGGCCACCCAACGACAGGCTCAAGCTGTGGGCGTGCAGGAACAAGCGGCGCAGGCCGCAGCGTTCGGTCATCGTCCGGTCGAACGCCGCATCGCCGTATTTCGCGTCGCCAGCCAGCGGATGACCGATATGGGCCGCGTGAACGCGGATCTGATGGGTACGGCCGGTGGCGATGCTCGCTTCCAGCAGCGAAGCCAGCTTGAACAGGCTGACCGGGCGAAACCGGGTCAGGGCCGGCTTGCCGTCGTCCACCACTTCGACCAGCCGCTCCCCGCCGCGCAACACGTTGCGGCGTAAAGGCTGGTTCACCTCGCGTGGACCATGGTTCCAGTAGCCCTGCACCAAGGCGAGATAGCGTTTCTCCACCCGCCCGGTCCGCAAGGCGTCCTGAATCAGCCGCAGCGCCGCCGGGGTCCGGGCCAGCAGCAAGCAACCGCTGGTGTCGCGATCCAGCCGGTGCGCCAGCTCCAGAAACGGCTCCCTCGGGCGCAGGGCACGCAATAGCTCGATCACGCCATAATCGACCCCGCTGCCCTTGTGCACCGCCAAGCCTGCCGGCTTATCGAGCACCAATACCTCGCGATCCTCGTACAGCACTGCCGCTTGCAGGCGTTCCGCCCAGCCCGGCGGCGGCCGGAACGCCCTGTCCTCGCGCTCGCCCAGCCGCACCGGTGGAACGCGCAGCCTATCGCCGGCTTGCAGCCGCTGGCAGGGTTGCACCCGGCCGCCGTTCAAGCGGACTTCCCCCTTGCGCAGGATTCGATAGATCAAGCTTTTGGGCGCACCCTTCAGTTCGCGCAGCAGAAAATTGTCGAGACGCTGCCCGGCATGTTCTGGGCTAATCTCCAGGTGGCGTACCTCGCCGGTGGACACGGAAGCAGGCATCGTTTGAAGCGCACCAGTCGGACTGTTATAGTTCGTGGCAGTTGTCGCCGATTGGCCCGAAAGGCCGGCGAAACAGGACTCATACACGATATCGGTTTTCACATCCGCACGCCAGCGACACCGGCGGGTAGGATTTGTTAAACGGGTTTATCCGCCGCTCACCCGAACCTATTCTAAGCGGCTCTTGACCGCGCTCCCAGCCGACTGGTTACGACTTCGCGGCGCATCTGGACTTTGCCCGACGCACTGTATTCGATCGTCGGGCCGTTTGTCATTCCAGTTACGCCTCGGCGACAACCGCGTCGCCATCGGTGATGGTCGAGCGCAGGGAATCTTTTCAATGAAACGCATGCTGATCAACGCAACTCAGCAGGAAGAGTTGCGCGTGGCCCTCGTGGATGGCCAGAAACTTTACGACCTCGATATCGAAACTCCCGCGCGGGAACAGAAGAAATCCAACGTCTACAAAGGCCGCGTCACCCGCGTCGAGCCGGGACTCGAAGCGGCGTTCGTCGATTACGGCGCCGACCGGCACGGGTTTCTGCCCTTCAAGGAAATCACCCGCAATTACTTCGACCCCCAATCCATCGCCGACGGCGGTCGACCGAACATCCGGGAAGCCATCAAGGAAGGCCAGGACCTGGTGGTCCAGGTGGAAAAGGAAGAGCGCGGCAACAAGGGCGCGGCACTGACCACTTTCATCAGCTTGGCCGGCCGCTATCTGGTGTTGATGCCCAACAATCCGCGCGCCGGCGGCGTGTCGCGGCGGATCGAAGGCGATGATCGCCAGGAAATTCGCGAGGTGATGAGCAGTCTCGACATCCCCGATGGCATGGGCCTGATCGTCCGCACCGCCGGCGTGGGCCGCTCGCAGGAAGAACTGCAGTGGGATCTGGATTACCTGCTGCACCTGTGGCAAGCGATCGAAACCGCGTCCTCCCAGAAAAAAGCCCCATTCCTGATCTATCAGGAAAGCAACATCATCATTCGGGCCTTGCGCGATTACCTGCGCGCCGACATCGGCGAGATCCTGGTGGACAACCCCACCGTCCACCGCCAGGCACAGGATTTCATGCAACAGGTGATGCCGCACAACCTGAACAAGCTCAAGTTGTATCAGGACAACGTGCCCCTGTTCACCCGCTACCAGATCGAATCGCAGATCGAAACCGCTTACCTGCGCGAGGTCAGCCTGCCCTCGGGCGGCGGGATCGTCATCGACTACACCGAGGCGTTGGTGTCCATCGACATCAATTCGGCCCGCGCCACCCGGGGCGCCGATATCGAGGAAACGGCGCTCACCACCAATCTGGAAGCCGCCGAGGAAATCACCCGGCAATTGCGGCTGCGCGATCTGGGCGGTTTGATCGTCATCGATTTCATCGACATGAACATCGCCCGCAACCAGCGCGAGGTGGAAACCCGGCTGCGCGAAGCGTTGAAAATGGATCGTGCCCGCGTACAGGTTGGCCGGATTTCCCGGTTTGGCTTGCTGGAAATGTCACGGCAGCGGTTGAGTCCGTCGCTGGATGAAGCCAGTCACATGATTTGCCCGCGCTGCAATGGCCAAGGCACCATCCGTAACATTGATTCGCTGGCGCTCAGCGTGCTGCGACTGATTCAGGAAGAAGCGATGAAGGACAAGACCGGCCGGGTCGTGGTTCAGTTGCCGGTCAAGGTCGCCACCTTCCTGCTCAACGAAAAACGCGAGGCGATCCGCGCCATTGAACAGCGCCATCGGGTCGGCGTCATGCTGATACCGAACGAATCGCTGGAAACCCCGCACTTCAAGCTCAATCGGCTGCGGGTGGACGAACTGTCGGAAGCTCAGTTGTTGTCGTACACCCTGGCCGAAGACTTCGAGGAACAACTTGAGCCGGCGGCGGGTCCGACGGCGCGCAGCGCGGACGAAGAGCCGGCGGTCAAGGGCGTCGCGCCGACCACGCCGGCCCCGCTTCCCCCACCCGCGCCGACACCCAAGCCCGAAGTAAGCCCGAGCTTCTTCCGCTGGCTATGGAGCAATCTCTTCCAGCATGCCCCGCAACAGCAAGCCCAGCCAGAACGAACCAGTCGGCCGGGGGGAACCCGTCCCGCCAAGCCGGAGCGGCAGCGCCGTGACCGTACCCATCGGCGGCCCGAGACGGAACCCACCGTGGAAACCGCCGCCAACGGGAATAATGGCGCCCCGACCGTTTCCGCGACGCCTCCCGCCGTCATCGCGCCACCGGCCGAGGATTTACGACCAAAACCCAGCCTCGATGCCGAAGCCTCGGTACCCGCCCTTCCCGGCGAACCGGCTGGCGAGCAGACCATCGGCTCTGAAACCGAAGAGGAAAGTTCCGGCGCGCGCAATCGCCGCGGCCGACGCGGCGGCCGGCGGCGGCGGCGCGGCGAAACGGCAACCCCAGCGGACGCGACCCCGACCAGCGTCGATTCCGGCGGCGAACCCGATGAGTCCGATCAAGCGACCGCGTCCGGCTCTGGCGGCACGGAATCGCACGACGCGGGCGGAGCCGTCGCCACGCCCGCCGAGGCACCCTCAGCCACACCGCAACGGCGCATCCGCAGCGGCCGCCCCCGCTTGCCACAGGGAGCCACCGCTGTCGTCAAGACCCGCCCCACAGGCGCCGTGCCGTCGACGACGACATCCACATCCGAAGAAGTATTGATCCCCCCACCGTCTCTACTCATGGAATATCCAGTGGCCGAGGAAGAGATGGAACAGCCAGGAAACGATCACGAAACGGCCTCGTCTCCGACACAGGCCGAACCGCCGATGACGGACCCCTTGCCGCCCCAGGCCACATCGATCGAAACTTCCGAACCAGCGGCCACCTCGATGGAAACGGCGGCGGTATCGGCCATTCCCGATTCCGTACCGACTCCGCTTGAACCGCCCACTCCAGCGGTTTTCAGCGAAGTGGCGACGGACCAGCCAGCGCCCACTGCCGTGGAGGTGGAGACCACCACCAGCGAAATCGAATGTGCCGTGAGCGCACCGGCCGCCACCGAAAGCGAAGCCGCCACCGCGCCCAGCACCGAGGATGCAACGACGTCTTCGACCGAAGCTCCCGAGCCCTGCCCTCCCGAACTCGACACGACGCCTCCCTCAGTTGCAACCGCGACCGCCGCCGAGGACGTGCCGGCTACTTCGCCCCAGCCGATCGCCGCGGAGTTCGAATCCGAAGCGCCGGAAACGACGACTCAAGCGGAAGCTGCCCCTTCCATACCGGAACACGAGCCGGTCGCCACCGCGCCTTTCCAAGAAAACACGATTTCGGTCGAGGTCGAGGGCGAAGTCGTGGTGGCAACGCTTGCCGCGGCCGATGACACCGGACAGACGGAATCCACCCCGAACGAGCCGCAATCCATTGGATCGACCGATTCGCCACAGTCGGAATCCGACGACACCGATCGGAAACCGGCCTCCTGATCGACGACGAAAAAAGCGGGGCTGATCGACAGCCCCGCTTTGCCGGACCGACGCTTGGCTACCGCCGCTCAAATTCGATAGCGTTCGCGTAAATGAAGCAGCAAGCCCTGGGCGCCTTCCTCAACCAGATCCATGACCCGTTCGAAGCCGGTTGGACCACCGTAATAGGGGTCCGGTACTTCCCGCTCCGGCAAGGCGGGGGCGAAGTCCATGAACAAGCGAATGCGGGACCGCAGCTCCGCGTCCTGGCACGCGGCCAGCAGATCCTGGTAATTCGCGCGATCCATCGCCAGCAGGTAATCGAACTCGACAAAATCGGCCGCCGCCACCCGCCTGGCGCGGATGTCGCGCAAATCCACGCCCCGGCTCAGCGCCGTGGCTTGGCTGCGGCTATCGGGCGGCGTGCCAATATGGTAGGAATGGGTGCCGGCCGAATCGACATAAACCTGTTCGACCAAGCCAGCCCCTTCCAGCATGCGCCGGAAGACCCCCTCCGCCATCGGCGAGCGACAAATATTACCCATGCACACGAACAACACCTTAACCATCGCCTTCGACCTCGCTACTTCCAACCGTCGCGGAGAGCCGAACATCGCGCGCACCGCTTGCATGAATTTGAATTTCATCACCTTGGCCGCCGTCCATGCCACGGATTGATCCCGAAAAACTGCAAAAATTGCTCGGTCAGATCCTGCATTACCAAGGCCGCCCCCATCAGGTCATCGAGATCCTGAGCGAGGAGCCGGCGGTGGTGCTGCGCGACCGTCAGGACCGCAAGATTCTGCAAACCAATCAATACGGTAATGCCAGCGGCTGGGCACCGCAAACCTGCACCGTTGCCTTATTGGATGCCGGTCGCGACCGCCTCAACCCCGACTTACCCGAACTGGCCGGGTTCGACCTGTTGCTCTGAGCGCTCCAACTCCGCCACCACTCGCGCCAAGTCGGCCTCGGTGTCGATTCCGGGCGGCGGAGCTTCGACAGCCTCGACAACATGGATGCGGATACCGTGCCACAGGGCACGCAACTGTTCCAGCGACTCGGCCCGCTCGGTCGGCGCCGGTACCAGGCGGGGATAACGGCGCAGCACCGCCGCCCGGTAGGCGTAAATCCCGATATGGCGGTAATAAACGGCACCATCGTCCGGCAGTTCGGTCAAGCCGCTCCCACCGCTCGCAAACGCCTCGCGATGCCAGGGAATCGGCGCGCGGCTGAAGTACGATGCATCGCCCAACGCGTCCCGCACCACCTTGACCACGTTCGGGTCGAACACCTCCTCCAGTCGCCGGATCCGGGTACAGGCCGTGGCGATGCCGGCTTCGGGACGCGCTTCCAGCGCCGCCGCCACCTGTCGGACCAGCGCGGCCGGCATCTGCGGTTCGTCGCCCTGCAGGTTGACGATGATATCGTCGTCCGGCCAACCGCGCCGATCCGCCACTTCCGCCAGTCGATCGGTGCCGGACGGATGTTCGGGCGCGGTCATGCACACCACCGCGCCGAACCCCTCGGCCACCTCGCGGATACGGGAGTCGTCGGTGGCGATCACCACTTCCAGGGCGCCGCTGGCCAAGGCCCGTCGGTAAACATGTTGGAGCAGCGGCTGCCCGGCCAGCAACCGTAGCGGCTTGCCCGGCAGACGGGTCGAGGCGTAACGGGCCGGAATCGCCACTCGAAACCGGGGACTGCTCTCACGCACTCGGATCGACCTCTTCATCCGCCAGCCGTCGCGCCTCGGCCTCCAGCATGACCGGAATGCCGTCGCGAATAGGATAGGCCAGCCGACTCTCCCAACAGATCAATTCCTGCCGCGCCTTATCGTAGGTCAGCGGTGCCTTGCTGACCGGGCAAACCAAAATGTCCAGCAGTTTCTTATCCATCTCGTTTTTTACCTCACTCTCGGGAAACATCGGGCTGGGGATGCGTGCCAGCCCCACGGCCCGGTTTTCCTCGTTCGCGTCGTATGCCCTTGGCCAGGGCGATCGCCGCCAGCCGTTTGAGAAAATGCTCCTCGAAATCCGGATCGAGCCACGCATCGACCGGCACACACCAACACCCCTCCGCCGCGAAAGCCCGACACTTGATGGCATCCTTCTCGGTCATCAGAACCGGTAAATCCTGTCGGAAATGAATGTCCTCGGGCTTGAAGCGATGATGATCCGGAAACGGATGCTCGATCAGCCGTAACCGAGCGTGCCGCAAGTGATCGAAAAACCGCCCCGGATCGCCGATGCCGGCCACCGCATGGACGGTGCCGTGCCGGAATCCGGTCAGCGCGCTGCTGACACAGGGATCGTTGAGGTTCACCGCGGTTTCGCCGCGCAGCGACATCAGATATTCCCCACCGCGGGCCGCGCCGTTGCCAATCACGAAATCGACCTCGCGCAAGCGGGAGGGTGGTTCTCGCAGCGGCCCGGCGGGCAGACAAGCTTCGTTGCCCAGCCGGCGAGACCCGCAGATCACGGCGATTTCGATATCGCGCCTCAATCGATAATGTTGCAAACCATCATCGCTCAGGACCACATTGCAATCGTAGGTTTCGAGCAGAACCCGTGCCGCCGCGACCCGGTCGGGATCGACCACGATCGGACACCGGCAGCGCCGAGCCAGCATGACCGGCTCGTCGCCCACCTGGCTCGGGTCGCTGTCGACCGTGACGTGGCGCGGCCATTCGGCGGACTGACCACCGTAGCCGCGACTGACGATGCCGGGTTTGTAGCCGGTTTCCCGCAGCAGTTCCACCAAGCGGGCCACCAATGGCGTTTTGCCGGTGCCACCGACGCTGATGTTGCCCACCACAACCACCGGTGCGCCGACCGCTTCGCTGTGCAGGAGACCGTGCTTGTACAACAGTCGCCGCCCGCGCACCGCCACCCCGAACAACAAACTGAGCGGCCACAACAACACGGCGACCAGATTCAGGGAATAACCATGGCGATCCAACCAGTTCATGGTCAGGGCGTCGGCGACGAGTTGGTGGCGGACGGTGGTGGCGCGATGGTGGGTACGGCGTTCATGGTGGCGATATCCACCTGCCTCAAACCCAGTTGGCCGGCGACTTCCAGCACCGTCACCACCGCCTGGTGCGGGGTTTGGCCATCGGCGCTGATTTTCAATGGCAACTCTCGCCCGCCGGAGGCTTTCAGCAGCCCTTCCCGCAACAGCGCCACATCGGTCGTCGGATCCAGCAGCCGCCCCTCAATGCCATGGATGGAATAATGGCCCGCCGCATCGATGCTCACTTCCAGCGACGCCAGACTGTCCGGCAACGATTTGCCCGATGATGCCTCCGGCAACCGGATTTCCAGTTCCGACTCGTGCCGCAGGCTGGTGGCGATCATGAAAAAAATCAATAGCACCAACACCACGTCGATCATCGGCACCAGATTGAGTTCAGGATCGTCGCGGCGGCGAGGACGCAGATTCATGGCTGCTGCTCCCTGGCCTCTGTCCCGCTATCCAGCAAGTCGATCAATTGCAAGGTCTCCTGCTCCATGCGCACCA
>Ga0209573_1003331_pt1 | contig 17874 bp, 18 predicted proteins | sample TNRBio252014_DNA_FD_185870 | JGI IMG/M metagenome (GOLD analysis project Ga0209573, IMG submission 185870) | Wastewater treatment Type I Accumulibacter community from EBPR Bioreactor in Madison, WI, USA - TNR Reactor_6/25/2014_ DNA (SPAdes)... | ecosystem: Engineered > Bioreactor > EBPR >...
CCGCCGATGCCGACAATGGCCGACACCAGGCCGATCACTCCACCCGTAAGCGCCATACCGGCGGTCCCCGGCAATTCGCGTTGCGGGGCAGGCTTGGCGCCAAAGGCCATTTGCGCGGACACCATCAACACAAATACCGCGAAAATCTTACTCAGCGCCGCGCTAGGGAGAATATGGGCAATGGCGGCTCCGACCCAGGCGCCGATCACAATGCCCGGCGTCAGTCGCCAGACCGTTGTCCATAACACCGCTCCCCGTTGATGGTGGGCGCGGACCGAAGAAAGAGAAGTCACGACAATGGTCGCCAGCGAGGTGCCAATGGCCAGATGCATGACAACGGCGTCATTCATCGGCTGGCCGTGGAAAATCCACGCCAACACCGGCACGATAATCAGACCGCCGCCCACGCCAAGCAACCCCGCCATCACGCCGGCGAACGCTCCCAACGTCAGATACAGCAACACTGTTGACAAGATCGATTCCAATGGAGAGTTATCCTTGTGGTTTCAGCATTTCCGGGCGGAAGCGCATAGCGGATGTATGGTAAATTTCACTCTGGCGCGGTCGCCGGGCGCTATCGCGGCAGGCGGCTATTGTAGGGCGGATCACCGGGTCTGTCCCCATCCCGATGACCATGATTCCGCGACGCTCCATGCGCCGTGGGCAGCACAATAACAGTGAGGAACAGGCAAAAGTATGAAAATTCAAAAAATCTGCGTATTGGGTGGTACGGGCTTCGTCGGACGGCATTTGGCGGCGCGGCTAGCTAATCGGGGGTATTCGCTCAAGGTGCTGACTCGCCATCCGCAACGGCACCGGGAAATTGAGGTATTGCCCGGCACGGAATTGGTCGGCGCGGATATCCAAGACCCGAAAATTTTAGCGGAGCAGTTCACCGGTTGCGACGCGGTGATCAACCTGGTCGGCGTTCTGCACGAGTACGCTAATCAGAGTTTCCGCGCAGTTCATGCCGAACTGCCGGCCAAAGTGGTGGAGGCCTGCCAGGCAACGGGAGTCAGGCGATTGTTGCATATGAGCGCCCTGCACGCCAACGCCGCCAAGGGGCCAAGCCAGTATCTGTTCACCAAGGGCGAAGGGGAAGAAACGGTCATGCAGGCGCAAAATCTGGCCGTGACGATCTTCAAGCCATCGATCATCTTCGCCCCGGATGATGATTTCTTCAACAAATTCGCTGGCCTGCTGAAATTCAGCCTGGTGCTGCCGCTGGCTTGTCCGAACAGCCGTTTCGCGCCGGTTTACGTGGAAGACGTGGCGCAGGCGTTCGAGGTCGCGCTGGAAAACGACGCGACCATCGGCCAGAGTTACGAACTGTGCGGGCCACGGGTTTATACCTTCAAGGAAATCGTCGAGGATATCGCCCGGATGCTGGGCAAAAAGCGGCTGGTGGTGGGTCTGTCCGATTCCCTGGCGCGGTTGCAGGGGAAAATCTTTGGCCTGCTGCCCGTCAAGATTTTCACCACGGACAATTATCTTTCCCTGCAAGTGGACAGCGTGTGCTCCTGCAATGGGCTGGAAGCGCTGGGGATTGCCCCGCATTCCGTCGAGGGCGTCATGCCAGCGCATTTCGCCGACCATCCGTATGATACGTTGCGTCAGTCCGCCCGGCGGAGCTAAAAAAATGCGCGTCGCCTCTCTTGATCTCCCGTAAGAGCGGCGGCGTTTATCGGATAGCGCCTAATCGGATAGCGCCTAATTCTGTGCAATGTCTTTGAGAATTTCGGCGTACTTCTCGGCGTCGGTAGTGCGCAGCAGGCGGCGAATCGTCGCGTTCAGTTCGCTGACGACGCTGTCCTGGATGACTTTCTTGATCTCTAACAGACCGGTCGGATGCATACTGAACTCAGTCAGGCCCAAGCCCAGCAACAGCCGGGTATAGCGGGGATCGCCGGCCATCTCCCCACACAAGCTGACCGGGACGCCCGCTTTCTGACCGGCATGAATGGTGTGATGGATCAACGCCAACACCGCCGGATTTAACGGGTCAAACAGATAATTCACCTCGTCATCCACCCGGTCAATCGCCAGCGTGTACTGAATTAGGTCATTAGTGCCAATCGACAGAAAATCCATGTAACGGGCGAACTGATCGGCGCAGACCGCCGCCGCCGGCACCTCGATCATCCCGCCCACCGGCAAGCGCTCGTCAAACGCTAACCCTCGCTCGCGCAATTCCTGCTTCGTTTCTTCCACCAGCTTCAACACCTGGAACACTTCCTGGATGGAAGAGAGCATCGGAATCATCATCCGCACCGCTCCATACGCTGAAGCCCGCAGGATAGCCCGCAGTTGCGGACGAAACATCCTCATATCCTTCAGGCACATGCGGATCGCTCGCAACCCCATGGCCGGATTGGTGGAGACCTGCCCGCCACGCCCGCCGCTCAACTGCTTATCAGCGCCCAAGTCAGCAGTACGAATCGTAACGGGCATACCTTCCAAGGTTTTAATCACATGCAGGTAGGAAGCGAGGTGCTCTTCTTCGTCGGGGAAATCAGCGCGGTTCATGAACAGGAACTCCGTCCGATAGAGACCGACGCCGTCAGCCACAACATCCTGCACCGCCAATGCATCCTCGGGCAGTTCAATGTTTGCATACAAGCTGATCGTCACCCCATCACGGGTAACCGCCGGTTTCCCCTTGAGCTTGTTCAACTCCCGTTGTTGCCGGCGCTCTTCCCGTTGCTTGTGGCGGTAGTAGCGCAAAATTCGCTCGTCCAGTCCGACCAAAATAACCCCCTGGCGACCGTCCACGATGACCGGTTCGTCGTGCCCCAGATAGCTGCGGACGTTGCGGGCGCCGACTACCGCAGGAATGCCCAGACTGCGCGCCAAAATAGCCGTGTGCGACAGTGGGCCGCCATATTCAGTAACGAAAGCCAGCACCCCCTGATGCTGCATCAGGATGGTGTCGGCAGGAGTCAGATCGTCGGCGATGATAACGCGCCCCTCCAATCGACTGGACGCCAAGTCGGTATAGTCAGGATCGTTCAAATAAGCTGGATCGTCCGTCACCAGGATACGCTGCACCCGCCGCACCACATGGCCAATATCGTCCTTGCGGGTGCGCAGATAGGGATCGTCCATCTGCTCGAACACCTGAACCAGTAAATCGTGCTGGATTTTTAGCGCCCATTCGGCATTACAGCGGCGGGCGCGAATCAAGTGAATCGGCGCTTCGGTAAATGACGCATCCTGCAACATCAGCAGATGCGTATCGATAAACGCGCCAATATCGCCCGGCGCCGTCGCTGACACCCGCCCACGAATATCCTGCAACTGCCGCCGGGCCAAGTCCAGGCTATTGAGAAAACGCTGAACCTCGTCCTCAACAATGTTGTCGGGGATGGTGTATTCGGTAATTTCCGGCTGGTTGCGCTGGAGCAGATAGGTTCTGCCAATGGCGTAACCCCGCGAAACCCCGATACCATGCAGTGAAACCGGCATGGAGCCTCTCTTTCATTCGTCTTCGTCAAAACGGCGCAGGATCAGTGCTTCCAGATGCGCCAGCGCCTGCTCAGCTTCGGGACCGCTGGCGCACAACTCCAGCCGGGTCCCACAGGCCGCCGCCAGCATCATGACGCCCATGATACTCTTACCATTAACTTCACGCCCACCGCGCAACAAGCGAATCTCGGCGTCGAATCCAGACGCCAGGGTTACGAACTTGGCGGCGGCGCGGGCGTGCAATCCCAATTTATTGATAATCAAAATTTCCCGTTTTAGCACGCCAATTACCTGTTTTTGATCCCGGTTCCCTTCATGATTTGAGTTCCCGATGGCGCACCATGGCATGGCGACGCACCGCATTGAAATGCCGCCCCAACGCCTCAGCGATAAACACCGAGCGATGCTGACCACCCGTGCAACCAATCGCTACGGTCAAATAACTCCGGTTGCTCGTTTCAAAACGCGGCAGCCAGACTTCCAGAAACCGACGCACATCGTCGACCATCGCTATGACTTCCGCATGGCTGGCCAGAAAATCGATCACCGGCTGATCCTGCCCGGTCAGGGGGCGCAACAGCGGCTCCCAGTGCGGATTGGGCAGACAGCGAACATCGAACATAAAATCGGCGTCCGACGGTACCCCGTTCTTGAAACCAAAAGACTCGAATAATAATGACATTGCTTCGTCCGGCGTGTCATGCACCCGGGCGTGGATCAGTTCCCGCAACTGGTAAAGATTTGTGTCGCTGGTGTCAATGATTAAATCGGCGCAGGCCACCACCGGCCCCAGCAATTGCCGCTCATTGCGGATCGCTTCACGCAAGGGGACGTTGCCCAGGTCCAGCGGATGACGGCGGCGGGTCTCGCTATAACGCTTGAGCAAGACCTCGTCATCAGCCTGCAAAAACAGCACATCCACCCGGAGACCGCTGGCGCGCAATTCGGTCAGCATCGCCGAAAACTGGCTGAGTTCGTCAAAAAAATTGCGTGCGTCCACCCCGACTGCCACCGTCGGGGGCAAGGTGGCGCTGGCGGTAAGAATTTCCTGCGCCAGTGGCCCAATCAGCTTGAACGGTAAATTGTCCACGCAGTAGCAGTCGAGATCTTCCAGCGTTTGCAGGGCGATGGTCTTGCCCGATCCCGACAGCCCGCTGACGATAATTATCCGCATGGCACGGTCTCGGCCATGGCCCGGCTCATCCGCGCCATCATGTCCTCCTCGGCGTGGTAACCGTTCAGGCGCAAAATATGGTCGCGCACGGCGCATTCCAGCAACACCGCCAGATTGCGGCCTGGCGCAATCGGCAGGGTGATGACCGGCACCTCGACGCCCAGGATGACCCGGGTATCGCGCAGACCCTGCAGGCGGGATTCCGCCGGTGGGATGATTTCTTCCTGTTTGGCCAGATGCAGAATCAGCCGGACCCGCTTACTGCGTTTGATGGCGCTGTCGCCGAACATGCGGCGGATATTCAGGATGCCGAGTCCGCGCACTTCCAGCAAGTCGCAGAGCGTCTGCGGACAAGCGCCGTCCAGTACATCCGGCGCCACCCGAATCAGGCTCGGCGTGTCGTCGGCGATCAGGCGATGACCACGACTGATCAGTTCCAGAGCCAACTCGCTCTTGCCAATACCGCTGCCGCCAGTGATCAACACCCCCAACCCGAACACTTCCAGCAACTCGCCGTGTACGACGGTAGAGGCTTCCAGGCTATGACGGTAATGATAAAGCCGCTCCAGGGCTACTTCGGGTGAAGCGGGAGTCTGCCAGAGCGGTGCGCCCGCCGCATCGGCATAGGGGCGCAGCGCCTCGGCCTGATCCAGATCGCCGCAAACCAGAACAGCGCCGGTCGCCGGCCCAATCAGCCGATGAACCAGCGCCTCACGAACCACGGATTCCAGGGGGTGCAAAAACGCGCTTTCCTCAGCGCCAAGAATTTGCAGGCGCGGCGGATGAATCCAGTTCAGCCGCCCAAAAAAAGGCGCGCCCACTTCCGCAGGCAACCACAGAATTCGCTCGGCTCCGGCCCGCCCCCCGATCCAACGCAAGTCCAGAACGGCTTCCAGACTCTGAAAAACCGTCTGGGCGCTCGCGGGCCGGCTCATGGCGAGGCCGGCCTAGCCGGTTGCCAATTGCACAGCCACTCATAAAGCGCCTGATCCGAGTCGGCGTCCCGCAACTGCTGACAAAAGGCCCGGTCGCTAAACATTTCCGCCAGGTAGGCCAGAATCTTGAGATGTTCGTCCGTGTAGTGGTCCGGCACCAGCAACCCGAATATGAGGTCCACCGGCTGCCGGTCAATCGCGTCGAAATCCACGCCCTTACGAAGTTTGATGAATGCGCCGACGGCCTGTTGGCTCTGGCTAAACCGGCCATGGGGCAAGGCGACCCCATGGCCCAGCCCCGTACTCCCCAGACGCTCGCGGCCAATCAAACTGTCGAAGATCGGGCGTGCGGTCAAATCGGCTTGCCCGGTCGCCAGTCGTTCGCTCAAGACCTCAATGACCCGTTTTTTACTGGTCACTTCGCCGTCGCATACGATCCGCTCGCGGGTGATCAGGTCGGTAATAATCATGGCCGCTCTCGCGTCGCTCAGGATTCGGGATAATCGCGCGCCTTCTCGCCGCGATGCTTTTCAGTCACTTTTTCTTTATATTTCTTAACTTGACGGTCCAGCTTGTCGCTGAGGGCGTCGATCGCGGCGTAGAGATCCTCATCAATGGCGTCGGCGAAAATTTCGTTGCCGGCCACATGAATGGTCGCCTCGGCTTTTTGCCGCAGTTTTTCGACGCTCAAAATCACCTGGATGCTGGTCACGTTGTCGAAATGCCGCTCGATGCGTTCCAGCTTGCCATGCACATAATCGTGCAAGGCCTGGGTAATTTCCACATGGTGTCCGCTCAGTTTGATTTGCATGGCATCGGCTCCTGGCTGGAGATCTTTTTTGGTTAGAAGTGAAAGCAGGAATCCCCGTCGGTTCAGACGAGGCGTTTACGATCCGAAGACGATGGAATCGCCATCGCTTCCCGGTATTTTGCCACCGTCCGGCGGGCCACTTGAATCCCTTCAACGCCGAGCAGTTTGGCGATTTTATCGTCACTGAGCGGCTTGCCAGAGTCTTCCGTCTGAATCATTTTGCGAATCATGGCGCGGATCGCGGTGGAGGAACATTCGCCGCCGTCACTGGTGCCGACGTGGCTGGAGAAGAAGTATTTTAACTCATAGATCCCGCGCGGCGTATGCATATACTTTTGCGTGGTCACGCGCGAGATCGTGGATTCATGCATGCCCAGGGTTTCGGCGATGTCGCGCAGGATCAGCGGCCTCATCGATTCGTCGCCCCGTTCCAGAAAATCCCGCTGGCGTTCGACGATGCAGGTGGCGACCTTGAGCAGGGTTTCATTGCGATTTTGCAGGCTTTTCATGAACCAGCGGGCTTCCTGCAAGTGGTTTTTCAGACAGTCCGCATCGCTGCCGTGCGCGGATCGGCGCGCCAGGGCCGCGTAGCGAGAATTGATGCGCAATTTGGGGGCGTTTTCGGGATTCAGTTCGACCCGCCAGGAACGGCCCTGGCGGTAAACGAGTACGTCCGGCGTCACATATTGCGGCGTATCGCTGGACAGACTGGCGCCGGGATGCGGATTGAGCGACTGAATCAGACTGATGATGCCCTGCAACGCCTCGCGCGAAACCTTGAGTTGGCGCATCAGACCGTTGAAATCGCGGTCGGCGAGCATGGGCAAGTGACCTTCGACTAACTGGCGCGCTTCGGCCAGCCAGGGAGTGTCCTCGGGCAACATTTCCAGTTGCAGCAACAGGCATTCGGCGGGACTGCGAGCGGCGACGCCCTGCGGATCGAAGTGCTGGATCAGTTTGAGCACCGCTTCCGCTTCGGCCAGGGTCACCGGAAATTCACTCTGTAATCCCTGACAAATCTCCTCCAGCGGCAGGCTCAGATAGCCAGAATCGCTGATTGCGTCGATGATGGTGGTCGCAATCGCCAGTTCCTGGTCATTGAACGGGGTTAGCCGCATCTGCCAGTACAGATGATCGCGCAGCGATTCGCTGGCTCCTGAGTAGCGTTCGTAGGGATCCCAGTCCTCGTCCTCGCCGCGCGAGTAACTGGTGGCGCCGTCGGAGGATTCGTAGATATCTTCCCAAGCGCTGTCCACCGGCAATTCGTCGGGCAGATGATCGGCCGCAGCGGTGTTGATTTCGGTTTCAGCGCTGACGTCGGCGGCCAGTTGAGCGGCCTGGGCTTCCGGCTGCACTGGCGTATCCTGAAGGTCGTCGGCCCGCTCCAGCATGACGTTAGAATCAAGCAGCGCCTGTATCTCGGTTTGCAAATCCAGGCTGGACAATTGCAGGAGGCGAATGGCCTGCTGCAATTGCGGAGTCATGGTCAGTTGTTGACCCAAACGAAGCTGTAATGACTGTCTCATAACAGTGCGGTCTAGCGTCGATCCGTGGAATTAAAGCTATTCATAATCCTAGCGGGTTTTGAGCGTTATGGTAGGGAAAAGATGATGAGGCCCCGCCGGGCGGATCATAACTGAAAGGATTCGCCCAGATAGACCTGGCGAACCTGCTGATTGGCGAGAATCGCCGCCGGATCGCCTTCAGCGATCACTCGGCCCTCGTTAAGAATATAGGCGCGGTCACAAATGCCCAGGGTCTCGCGGACGTTGTGATCGGTGATTAACACGCCGATGTTTCGTTCACAGAGATGACTGATGATGCGCTGGATATCCAGAACCGACAAGGGGTCTACGCCGGCAAAGGGTTCATCGAGCAGGATGAACGCTGGGTTGGCCGCCAGCGCCCGGGCAATTTCCACCCGGCGGCGTTCCCCGCCCGACAGGCTGACGCCGAGGTTGTCCTGTAAATGCCCGACATGCAGTTCATGCAGCAATTCCTCGGCCTGCGTCTGACGATCGGCGCGGGAGAGATCGCGGCGGGTTTCCAGAATGGCCAACACGTTGTCCAGCACGTTCAAGCGCCGGAATACTGAAGGTTCCTGCGGCAGATAACTAACGCCCAGCCGCGCCCGGGCGTGCATGGGCAGGTGGGTCAGGTCACAGTCGTCCAGCAACACCCGACCCTCGTCGCAATGAATCAAGCCAACCATCATGTAAAAACTGGTGGTTTTTCCGGCGCCATTCGGCCCCAGTAAACCAACGACCTCGCCACTGCCGACGGTCAGCGAAGCGGCGTCCACCACCACCCGTTTGCGATAGCGCTTGACGATTTCATGCGCGATCAGTTGCGTCATGCTCAGGGTTTCCTGGCGGGCGCAGCGTCCTGCGTCCGGGGCTGAATGGTAAATTGGATGCGGCCATTGTTACCGGCGCCGCGCGCGCGCACGACATCGCTCTTTAAGTCGTATTCGATCCGGTCGCCGGTGAACACATCCTGCCCCTGGGTCAATCGGGCGTTGCCGCTCATGATGACCTTGGAACCCGCAACATCGTATTCCACCCGCTGGCTGGCGCCGAGAATCTCCGGTTTATCGGCGGTGGGTTGATAGCGCAGGTTGACCGGCTTGCCCGTGGCCTCCATGCGTTGAAAGCCGCCGTCCTTGACGTGAATCGTCGCCACGTCAGCGGTGAGCCGCATGGAACCCTGACTGATGACCACATTGCCTTCGTAGACGCTGACGCCGGTTTTCTGGTCGATCTGGCCGCGACTGGCTTCCAGTTGAATGGGCTGGGTGCGGTCTTCCGGCAGAGCGGCGGCGAACGATGGAACCAGCGCCAGCGCCAGCGTCCAACTGAATCTACGGTTTAGGGGGTTCATGAGTACCTCTCACTTCGGAAAGCAGTTCCAGCCGTTCCTCGTCCAGCCAGGCGCGGACGCCGACCGCCCGGAACTCGCCCTGGGGAGTGACCGCTCGTGTCGGGGCGGCGGTTTCAACATAACGTTCGTCGGGCCGCACCAACACGTCACGGGTAGTGATGGTCATTGGCGTCTGACCGCTGTCGGCAGTGCGAACCATGGTGACTTCACCCTCCAGACGCACCGACTGCTGGTCTGCGGAAACCCATCCCTGTTCGGCCTGCAAGCGCCACTTGTGCGTCCGGCCATCCGGCTGATACCAGTCCAGCGCCGGTTGTTCGATGCGCGTCCCCAGATTATTGGGCAGTTGCGCCAACCGGGGCGCTGCAATGACCGATTCCCGCAGTCCAGCGACGTTGAGACGCACCGCCCGGAACTGTTCGATGATCAGCACCGGCGCCTGGCTTTCCACTGGAGCGGGTTGGCGTAATTCGGACTCCACCCAGCGCAGCAGGCCGTAACTCAAACCAGCCAACAGCGCCAATCCCGTCAGGGACAGGGCGCCGCGCAGGGTGATTCCGGGGGGCAGGATCAAAGATAGCGGCTCCGCAAATCGGTCAACTGGCCACGCGCTTCCAGCAACAACTCGCAAACATCGCGGGCCGCACCGCGCCCGCCTGGGCTGGGGGTTTGCCAGTGGGCGTGCTGTTTGACGAAAAGATCAGCGTCCTGCACAGCAATGGCCAGGCCAACCTGGGTCATGACCGGCAAATCGATCAGATCATCGCCCACATAAGCGGCCTGTTCGGCAGTCAGGCCGAGCCGCGCCAGCAGGCTGTGAAACGCCGCCAGTTTGTCATGGACGCCCAGGTAGGCGTAGCGGATGCCCAGATCGCTCATGCGCCGCTCTACCGAAGCGGCGTGGCGTCCGGAAATAATAGCAACTTCCACGCCACTCTCCAGCAGCATTTTGATGCCGTGGCCGTCGCGGATATGAAAAGCCTTGAATTCGTTGCCGTCGTTGCCCAAGTACAGGCGACCGTCGGTCAATACGCCGTCTACATCGAAGATAGCCAGTTGAATCTGGGCGGCCTTGGTGAGTATGTCGCGCATCATGGGGTTCCCGGCGATTGGAGATTACAGCACGCCGGCGCGCAACAAATCATGCATGTTCAGAACGCCGGCCAATTTCCCGGCAGAGTTTACCACTGGCAGGGCGTTAATCCGGTATTCCTGCATCATGCGCAGCGCTTCGGCGGCCAGCGTCCCCGGAGCAATGGTCCGGCCGCGCGCGGTCATGACCTCGGTGACCCGGGCGATATGCACATCCACCTGTCGATCCAGCGCCCGGCGCAAATCGCCGTCGGTGAACACCCCGAGCACATGATCCTCGCTATCCACCACCACGGTCGTCCCTAATCCCTTACGGCTCATTTCCAGCAGGGCGTCCCGGAGCAGGTCATCCGGGGCGCTGCGCGGGATCTGCGCGCCGGTATGCATGACGTCGTCGGTCAGCAACAACAAGCGGCGACCCAGTCGGCCCCCCGGATGAGAACGGGCGAAATCTTCAGCGGTAAACCCCCGCGCCTCCAGTAACGCCACCGCCAGCGCGTCGCCCATTGCCAGCGTTGCGGTGGTGCTGGACGTCGGGGCCAGACCCAGCGGGCAGGCTTCCTGCAGGACGCTGACGTCGATATGCACATCGGCGGTTTGGGCCAGCGTCGAATCGGGATTGCCAGTCAGCGCAATCAGGGGCACGCCCTGGCGCTTGATGAGGGGTAACAGGGTGAGAATTTCGTCCGTCTCGCCGGAATTGGACAGCGCGACCACCACGTCCTGCGCGGTAATCATACCCATGTCGCCGTGACTGGCCTCGGCGGGATGGACGAAAAAAGCGGGCGTGCCGGTGCTGGCCAGGGTCGCGGCGATCTTGCCGCCGATGTGTCCGGATTTGCCCATGCCAAGTACGACGATCCGGCCCGTACAGCACAACATCAAATCGCAGGCGTGAACGAAGCGGTCGTCAATGCGGCTTTGGAGTTGCGCCACGGCCTGAGATTCAATCGCTAAAACCTGGCTGGCCAGTTTTTTTAGTTGGTCGGGGTGGATCAGCATGGCGCTTACAGTTGCGCAGCATTAAAGGTATCGCACTGGCGCAAATCGCCGCTAGCAATACCGGTCTTGAACCAGCGCACCCGCTGGGCGGAACTGCCGTGGGTGAAAGAATCCGGCGCAACATAGCCTTTGGCCTGCATTTGCAGGCGGTCATCGCCGATAGCGGTAGCGGCGTTCAGTCCCTCCTCAACATCACCTGCTTCCAAAATCTGCCGGGACTTATGGGCGTGATGCGCCCACACGCCGGCGAAGCAGTCCGCCTGCAATTCCAGACGAACCGATAAATTGTTGGCTTCCGCCGCGCTGACGCGACTGCGCAGGGCCTGAACTTTGGGCGAGACGCCTAGCAGGTTTTGCACATGATGGCCAATTTCGTGAGAGATCACATAGGCTTGAGCAAAATCGCCGGGGGCTTTGAAGCGAGTTTTGAGTTCGTCAAAAAAGCCCAGGTCGATATAAACCTTTTGGTCCCCCGGACAATAAAACGGCCCGACCGCAGCTTGTGCAAAGCCACAGGCCGATTGCACCGCGCCCGAGAACAGCACCAACTTCGGCTCCTGATAGGCGCCGCCCATCTGCCGAAACAGAGTGTTCCAAGTATCCTCGGTATCGGCCAGGACGACCGAGACGAACTTGCGCGACTCGTCATCGGCGGGGGATAACTGAACCGGCTGCTGAGTTACCGCTCCACCCGGCGCGCTGCTCTGCAACAGAAAACTGGGATCAACGCCAAAATACATGGCGACCAGCACGAGGATAATAGTGCCGACGCCGCCGCCGGCAATGGCGGGCGCGGCGCGAAAACCTCGCCGATCTTCAACATTGTTGCTTTCTCTGTTATTTCTCCAGCGCATAGTGACCTCTCTCAAGATAACCGTCTGTCGTCCCTGGTTATATCGACCGACACAAGGATTCATCACCCAAACGCAGCAATGACGCTTATTGGGAAATCGCGGTTCACATAAAAGAACAAGGGCGACCGCAGCCGCCCCTGGCATTCCTCAACCGGCGACGCTAAAAATAACGCTGCCGACTGATTAACCGCTTACGGCTGATAATCCCCTTCCAGTAACTTGGCGTGCGCCGCCGCCAACCGGGCAATCGGCACCCGGGGCGAGGAGCAGGACACATAGGTCAGGTTGGCGTAATGGCAGAAGCGCATCGAGGCTGGATGGCCGCCCTGCTCGCCGCAAATGCCCACCTTGAGACCGTTACGGGTCTTGCGGCCATTCTCGACGGCAAACTGCATCAACTGGCCAACGCCCGCGGTATCCAGCGCCTCAAATGGGTTGTCCTTGAGAATCCCGGCGGAGTTGTAGAACGGCAGGAACTTGTTCTCGGCATCCTCGCGCGAGAACGAGAAGGTGGCCTGGGTCAGATCGTTGGTGCCAAAGGAGAAGAACTCGGCCACATCAGCGATTTCGCCAGCGCGCAGACAGGCTCGCACTACTTCCATCATGGTGCCAAAATCGAAATGCACCTTGACGGCGTACTTGGCCTCGACTTCAGGCAACACTTCGTCGACCAGCGCCTTCACCCGCTTCAACTCTTCCACAGTGCAGACCTGCGGCACCATGATTTCGGGATGGACGTTGACCTTATCCTGGATACATTCCGCCGCCGCTTCCAGAATGGCGCGAATCTGCATCTTGTAGATTTCCGGATAGGTCAGACCGAGCCGGACGCCGCGATGGCCAAGCATCGGATTGATTTCGTGCAGGGCGCGCGCCTTTTGCAGGATTTCTTCCTTCTTGGCCAGCACGTCGGCCACCAGATGGCTGTCGTTGAGAATGCCAAGTTGCTCGACAGCCTTCGGATTGACCTGGCTGAGAATCTGGCTGATCGCCTCCAGACCCTGCGCGGTCTGGCGCAGATGACGCAGATGCTCGATGTCGTCCAGCAAAGTCTGCTCAGAGGGCAGAAACTCGTGGATCGGCGGATCCAGCAGGCGAACCGTGACCGGACGCGGCGCCATCACCCGGAAAATTTCCTTGAAGTCGCTGCGCTGCATCGGCAACAGCTTGGTCAGGGCGGCTTCGCGGTCCTCGGTGGTCTCGGCCAGGATCATCTCTAGGACGAGGGGCAGCCGCTCCTTGGCGTTGAACATCCGCTCGGTGCGGCACAGGCCGATGCCCATGGCGCCGTAGTTGGAAGCGCGCTGCGCGGCTTCCGGGGTGTCCGCATTCGCCATGACCTTGAGGGTGGCGATTTCATCGGCCCAGCTCAACAGGGTGCGCAATTCCGGGGTGAATTCCGGTTCAACCGTCGGCACATCGCCGAAGTACACCGCGCCGGTGCCGCCATCGATGGTCAGCACATCGCCCTCGTGCAGCACTTTGTCGCCGATGATGGCCTGGCGCTGATGGACGTTGACCTGAATGGCTTCCGCGCCGACCACACAAGGCTTGCCCATGCCGCGCGCGACCACCGCCGCGTGCGAGGTCTTGCCGCCGCGACTGGTCAGGATGCCGACCGCCGCAAAAAAGCCGTGAATATCTTCCGGCTTGGTTTCTTCGCGCATCAGAATGATCTTTTCGCCCGCGCCACGACCGCGTTTGACCGCAGTGTCGGCGTCGAACACGATCTTGCCCGATGAGGCGCCGGGAGATGCGCCCATGCCGACCGCCGCTGGCGCCACTTTATGCTTGGGGTCAAGCTGCGGGAACATCATCTGTTCCAGCGACTCCGGGTCAATCCGCAACAACGCTTTCTCGCGGCTGATCAAACCTTCGTTCGCCATTTCCACCGAACTGCGCACCATGCCCTGCGCGTTCATCTTGCCATTACGGGTTTGCAGGCAGTACAGCACACCCTTCTCGATGGTGTACTCGTAGTCCTGCACCTCGTGGTAATGCCCCTCCAGCTTGTTGCGCAACTCGACAAGTTGCTCGTACAGCTTGGGCATTTCGTCCTTCATCGCCGCGACGGGCTTCGGGGTGCGAATGCCGGCCACCACGTCCTCGCCCTGGGCGTTGACCAGGTATTCGCCGTACATCACATTCTCGCCGGTGCCGGGGTCGCGGGTGAAGCCCACGCCGGTCGAGCAGTCATTGCCCATGTTGCCGAACACCATGGTTACGACGTTGACCGCGGTGCCGTTGGCCTGGGCCGGGGTAATCTTGAACTCGCGGCGGTAATCGACGGCGCGCTGACCCATCCAGGAGCCGAACACCGCTTTGATCGCCAGTTCGAGTTGCTCGTAGGGGTCTTGCGGGAAGGGGCGTCCAGTCTGTTCATGGACGACCTGCAAAAACAATTGGCCGATGTCGCGAAGGTCTTCAGCGCTCAGACCCAGGTCCACCTTGACGCCGGCGCGGCGTTTGATCGCCTCAAAGTGTTCGTCGAAGAAGTGGTCATCGACGTTTAGCGCAATTTTGCCGAACAATTGGATGAAGCGGCGATAAGCGTCGTAGCCGAAACGCTCGTTGCCGGTCAGCTTGATCAACCCGGCCAGAGTCTTCTCGTTCAGACCGAGGTTGAGAATGGTGTCCATCATGCCCGGCATGGACATGGAGGAACCCGAGCGCACGGAGACCAGCAGCGGATTGCCCGCGCCGCCGAACTGCTTGCCGGTTTGCTCTTCCAGCCAGGCCATGTGCGCCCGCACGTCATCCATGACGCCGTCGGGCAGACGATTATTGGCGATATAGTCCAGACAGGCTTCCGTGGTGATTACAAAGCCCGGCGGCACCCGCAAGCCAATCTGCGTCATCTCGCAGAGGTTCGCGCCCTTGCCGCCCAGCAGCATCTTGTTCTTGCCATCCCCTTCGGTGTACTTATAAATATACTTTTTGGTCATGATCCTACCTTCAACGTTGATCTTGGTTAAGTTTTAGCCTGAATATTGGCCTGAGTATCCGGCCCCATCCGGCCTGGGTCGGGGCATGGCCTGCGCCGCCCTCGTCCACCGAACGGTTACGCCGCCGCCAGCGGGAACTGCTCAGCCGGCGCGAACGATCCGTATGCGGCCTAAGCATAGTCATTGATTTCAGCAAATGCCAAGGTCAATGGTGATTTGACTTGCAGGCGGCTTGCCCGGAAACTATCTGTTCACTGTCTTCTTTAACCCGCCACTCAGCGATTCTCCCATCGGATGCTCCCAAACTCTTCCCGTTCAGAGACTGCCGGATCTGACGACGCCCCTCTGGTATTGGTGCGCAATCTGTCGTTCCGGCGGGGCGACCGGATAATCTTCAACGATCTGAATCTGGAAATCCGACGCGGCCAAGTCACGGCCATCATGGGTCCCAGCGGCACCGGCAAAACCACATTGCTACGCCTGATCGGCGGCCAGATTCGCCCCGAAGCCGGACGCATCGAGGTCGATGGGCAATGCGTCCATGAACTCAACCGCCAGGACCTCTACCGGTTACGCCAGCGCATGGGGGTTTTGTTCCAAAGCGGCGCATTGTTTACCGATTTGAGCGTCTTTGAAAACGTCGCTTTTCCGCTGCGAGAGCACACCCGTCTGCCGGAACGGCTGATTCGCATCCTGGCGTTGATGAAGCTGGAAGCGGTCGGTCTGCGCGGCGCCCGAGACCTGATGCCGACGCAATTATCCGGCGGCATGGCCCGGCGGGTGGCGCTGGCCCGGGCTATTGCGCTCGATCCGATGATGATGCTTTACGACGAACCGTTCGCCGGGCAGGATCCGATTTCCATGGGCGTGCTGGTCAAGCTGATCCGCACGCTCAATGATGCGCTGGGTTTAACCAGCGTGATTATCTCCCATGATGTCAAGGAAACCGCCGCCATTGCCGACTATCTCTACCTGATCTCCGAAGGCCGGGTCGTGGAGCATGGCGCGCCCGAGGAGCTGCATCATTCGCCTTCCGCCTGGGTCGATCAATTCATGCACGCCCGACCCGATGGCCCGATGTCGTTCCACTACGCAGCGCCCCCCTACGCTGACGATTTGCTGTCGAGAAATTTAGGATGATCGCGGCGCTGAGAAGTCTAGGCCGGTTTATTCTGGATAAGCTGGCCCGGTTCGGGCGGGCTAACCTGTTTCTGCTCAGTCTGCTCGGCGCATTGACCTTTCTATTCAAGCGCCCCAACCTGCTGATCAGGCAACTCTACGCGGTTGGGGTGCTGTCGCTGCCGATTATTCTGGTGTCCGGTCTGTTTGTCGGTATGGTGTTGAGCCTGCAAGGCTATGCGAATCTGGTCGATTTCGGCGCGACCTCTTCGTTGGGGACGGTAGTGGCATTATCGCTGATTCGCGAACTGGGGCCGGTGCTGACCGCATTGCTGTACGCGGGTCGGGCCGGCTCGGCATTGACTGCGGAAATCGGCTTGATGAAAGCCACCGAGCAGTTGGCCAGTATGCAAATGATGGCGGTCGATCCGTTTCCCCGCGTTTTGGCGCCACGCTTTCTGGCGGGCTGCCTGGCCGCGCCAATCCTGACCGGTATTTTCACCGCAGTCGGCATTCTGGGCGGCTACCTCGTGGCCGTGGTCCAATTAGGCGTGGACGGCGGCGCATTCTGGGCGCAGATGCAGGCGAAGGTGTTGTTTTTTGAAGATATTGTTAATGGGGTCATCATTAAAAGCATTGTGTTCGGCGTATTGGCCAACTGGATCGCCATGTTCGAGGGTTACGAAGCATTGCCGACTTCGGAAGGAGTCAGTCTGGCCACAACCCGAACCGTGGTGGTGACTTCGCTGGCAGTGTTGAGCTGGGATTTCCTGTTAACGGCGCTGATGTTTGGAGCTTGGTGATCATGCAGCAAAAGAATCTGGAACTGATGGTGGGCGTGTTCATGGCGCTGGGACTGGCGGCGTTTCTGCTGCTGGCGCTGAAGGTCAGCGATCTGACGCGCATCGGCGAGAATGAGGGCTACCGAATCGCCGCCCATTTTGAAAATATTGGCGGCCTCAAGGTTCGGGCGCCCGTTGCCTTGGGCGGGGTACGCATTGGCCGGGTGATCGGCATCGACCTGGATCCCGAGAGTTACGAAGCGATTGTCACGATGGCCATCGATCCCCGCTACGACCGACTGCCCACCGATTCTAGCGCTAGCGTCTTGACCTCCGGGTTGCTGGGCGAGCAGTACGTCGGGTTGGAACCCGGCGGCATGGACAGTTATCTGAGTAACGGTAGCGTCCTCAAATTGACCCAGTCAGCGCTGGTGCTGGAGAAATTGATTGGCCGAATGTTGACTAGCGCAGCGTCGGGCGACGCGCCGCCGGCCAAGACGCCTTGAGGTAACCAGTGAGTGCGCCATGATCGGCGACTGTTTAGAGGAATTGCAAATTCAATGAGAAAAATCATCGCTTTGGGTTTATTACTGCTGATGTTAGGTAGCGGCATTGTTGGAGCTGCGGTCAAACCTCCCCAGGAAGTTATTCAGGACACCTCAGCGCGCATGATCGACGCCCTGCGCAAGAACAGCGCGACGCTTCGACAGGATTCCAGCCAGATTTATGAGCTGGTTAACCAGATCGTGCTGCCGAATTTCGATTTTGAACTCATGTCGCGCTGGGTCTTAGGCCGCGCCTGGCAGCAAGCATCG
>Ga0209573_1003332_pt1 | contig 17870 bp, 14 predicted proteins | sample TNRBio252014_DNA_FD_185870 | JGI IMG/M metagenome (GOLD analysis project Ga0209573, IMG submission 185870) | Wastewater treatment Type I Accumulibacter community from EBPR Bioreactor in Madison, WI, USA - TNR Reactor_6/25/2014_ DNA (SPAdes)... | ecosystem: Engineered > Bioreactor > EBPR >...
TCTTCATGCTCAAGCGTGGCGAACACTACCGGGATTCCGCCACCAACTATGAGCAACTTTCCGTGCAGCGCAACGCTTCTCGCTGGATCAAGGCTCTGACTCGCTTCGGCTTCATCCCCGCAGCCGCCTGATTCACGACAACCCATTTGCATGACCCCCGGCGGTCAGGGGTTCCTGTGTCTTCCAACGAGCTTCTTTCACATTAAAGATAAGGATTCGCCACCCCACCAATCCTTTTGAGAAATCCGCCAAAGCGCCGTACCCCGGACACCCCAAGGCGCTGGCTATCGCAGGGGCCAACAGCACTTCCCGGTCATCAGGGACGGCAAATTCGCCGACCGGGCGAGCTTCAAGGCCTTGCAGGGCTTCGATCCGGGGGTAAATCGAGACCGATGAGCAGGCTTTTTCTTCCATAAGGCTGCGGTCCACCCAATCCTTATCTAATAAGGATTGGGTGCAATCGTAGGCACTGCCCGCCTCCCCCTGCGGCCGAGATACGGCTTTTCCGGTCACATTTCGAAGCCGACGCTTAAAACTCGTCCTTCGCACGTGGCCAGGTGCTCTGGCGGTGCTCCGCTTGCGGTCAAGAGCGCTCGATCGTCGCGGCGTGTCGCTGCAGGTCTCCTGCGGTACCACTGCCCGGTCTCGTGGCCTCAGAAGGGGCGCGCGGATCGACGGCACGGGCGATCTGCCGACAAGAGAAACGTCAAGGGTGAGCGTTTCCCGGATTTGAAGCAGGCTTGTGACGAGGCTTTTTCAGACGATCCGACATGGTGGCTCCCTCCACTGCGGTATGCTTCCGGGGCGTAGCCTCCCTGCCCCGTTCCGAAAAGCGGCACGTCGATACGCCGGCCGATCTCTCATGGCAGTCATGGTGCCGCAGAGGCCTTGGAGCAATCTGCCGCCGCCGGGCAACTTCGGTCCACGTTGTGCGGTTCATGTTCCGGAGCGCGTCCATTGCTACCGACCTGTGAACAAACATTCACGCCACGACAGTGCCTCCTCCGTCAAAAACAGGGATACTTTCGCAACACAGGAACGGAGCGCCGCATGTTCAGAGTGGCCATCATCGAAGACGACATTCCCACCAGCAATCAACTCAAGGAATGGATTCTCTCCGCGCACCCGGACATCACCGTGGAACAGTGGTTCACCCGCGACGATGCCGAAGCCGCCATTGCCCGCGAGAACTACGATCTGGTGGTGCTGGATATCGAACTGGGGCGGGAACGCCATGCCGGCGTGGCCATCATCAACGCCATCAACAAGGGCTGCAACGGCACGCCGGTGCTGGTGGTCTCGGCGATGCCCGCCACCCTCTACCGCAGCATCATGAAGGCGCTCGATGCCTGGGATTACCTGCAGAAGACCACCTTTGAAGAACGCGACTTCATCGACACCTTCCTGGAAATCCTGCGCGCCTCTCGACAGCGCGACAACGGCAAACCCCCTTTGCCTGCCGGTAACGAACTCTCCATTGACCCCCTGCGGCAGAGCACGCCCCTGTGGCGAGGCAAGCGCGTCAACCTGCCACTGACCGCCCAGCGCATCCTCGCCACGCTCTACGAGAAGCGCGGCCAGGTGGTCTCCTACGACGAACTCTTCCAGGTCGTCAAAAGCGGCCGTAATCGGGACAACATCCGTAAACACATCAGCAGCATTCGTGAAGCTTTCCGAGAACTGGACTCGGAGTTCGACCGTATCGAGAACATCCCCATGCGCGGCTTCCGCTGGTCCGACCCGATTCCTACAGGCGCAAGCGATCGGTAGGCGGGTGATGGACGGCAGCAGGTTCCTCCGTGGCGCTCCGGCGCGTCTCCTTGCCCCTTCGCCGAGGTCGCCGGGATGAAACCGCTGGCCTGGCTGGCATCGTTCCGGCTGCGCATCCTCTTTCGCAGCGCCTTCCTGCTACTTGCGCTGGCCGTGGTCGCCATGGCGGTCGCAGTCTTGCAGGAGGAGAAGCAGCGTAGCTACGACAATTATCAGGCGAGCTTCGCCAAGACCAAGGAACAGATCGTCGCCCGCCTGCGCCACCCGGCTGGCCAGCTGGCGCTGCTCAACCCGCCGCGCGACGACGGTCCGGTGACACCGCTACGCCCAGTCATGCTGCCCTTCTCGGCCATCGATTTCGACGACCAGGGCAAGGTCCGTCACGCCGTGGAAATGGCCGGTTGCCTGGTCCAGTACAAGAACTACGGCAGTCTGTGCGTTGCCATCGCCAACAACGCCTGGGCCGGCGGCTTCATCTATGCGGCCGGTACGTTCGTCAGCAGCACGCTCGTGCCTCACCGCATCGGTAACGAGTTTCTCGATGGCGCCCACCGCTTGCGGGTAATGGTCAGCCTGCGTGGAGAGACTTACCGCTGGCTCGCGCCCTTTGAAGTCCCGGGCCGCAACGACCGGCGGCAAACATCGGGGATGCGGGGTCGCTTCACCGGTTACGTGGAACTCGACGACCGGGACTACACCGGCGAGATGCCGGTGAAGGAATTCCGTGGCTGGGTATGGCAGAGTGGCAGGTGCCTTGACGCCGCCAGTGCAAGCGATGAAGCCTGCGAGAAGAAATCCTTCTTCTCGTTGCGCCTGCCGATCGACGTCCTGCGCGACGCGCTCTTCCAGCCGGAAAAGCCCCAGTGGCCGCCACCGGACCTCGACCAGTTTCAGGTCCGCGTCGAAGTGCTGCCGCCCGGTGACGGCCCGGCAATTTTTGATAGCAACGCCGACGGTGCTGTCGCGCCGTTCTCCCTCAACGACCTGACGGACCTTCTCCTGCCAGGCGAAACCCTGACGATTCGGAAAGCCGGCCGCGCTGAAGAAGCCGATCAGCTACAACTGCGCGGCAAGCACGAGGTCATCGAGGAATCGTCGCTCCTGCTCACGCGCCTGATTCGCAAGCTGCCGGTAGAACGTTACGACGCCCCGGTCGAACTCGCCGACGAGGTGGCGACGCCGATGGGCAACTATCAGATTGTGCTCCACGGTGACGCGCGCAGCGTGAACCAGATCCTGAGCGCCGTCGCCACCCGCGTCTCCTGGTTCGTCGGCGCCATGCTCCTGGCCATCGCGCTGGCGTGGCTGGTCATCGAAATCGGCATCATCCGCCGTATTAGCCACCTCACCCGCTGTTCCAGCGCGCTCTCCAGACGCGTGAAGACGACCGACGGCCTCGATCGCTTCGACCTGGCGGACCTGCGGGGCGGTGACGAGTTGGGCATCCTCGCCAACTGTCTCAACGATCTCCTGCGTCGGGTGAAGGAAGACGCCGAGCGGGAAAGGATCCGCGCCGAGCAGGAAAGAGACCTCTGGCACGCGGTCGGTCACGAAATCATGTCCCCGCTGCAGTCCCTCCTGGCACTGCATCGCCATGCAGGAGACCCAAGCCACCGCTACATCAGCCGCATGCAGCAGGCTGTACGTGTACTGTACGGTGGCGCCAGTCCGAGCGAGGCGTTCCAGTCGTCCACCCTGCAGGTGCAGGCGGTCGACATCGCCGAATTCCTGCGCAACGTCGCCGACAACGCGGGCTTTGCCGACGTGCGTTGCGCGCCCGCGCAGGGACCGGTGCCCGTGCGCGCCGACGAGTACCCCCTGGAAGACGTCTTCTCCCACATCCTCAAGAACGCCGACCGCTATCGCCAGCCCGGCACGCCGATCACACTCACCCTGGAGACGACGGAGACCACTGCGATGGTGATCGTTCACAACGTCGGTCAGCCCGTCGCCGAGGATTTCATGGACAAGATCTTCGAGTACGGCGTCTCCGAGTTGGCGGAAGCCGGCGCCAACGGTAACCGGGGCCAGGGCCTGTTCGTTGCCAAGACCTATATGGCCAAGATGGGCGGCACGATCGCCGTTCGCAACCTGGATGATGGCGTAAGCTTTGTGCTGACGCTGCAGCGAATGCGGGTTGTCGGGGCGCAGTAAGCTCCTCCGACCGTTTCCCGCCAGGAGATCGAGTGCATTCGCGTGAATGCGGCACTGGTGTCGAACCGCGAATCCACCGCCGATACTGAAAGGACGACGATGAGCAAGTTCGAATCCACGGGCGAATCGCCACCTGATGCCATGGCGTCCGACCAAGCGCACGCGAGCCCTTCCCTTCCTGAAATCGAATTGGGCGCGCTTGCGGCCCGGTTGAAGCTGCTGATCGGCGACCACTCCGTGGCGTTCTTTGCCCGGAAGTGCGGGATGGCGGAGTCCGTGCTTCGGACCTACCTGAACGACCGACGAATGCCCTCGCTGAACAAGGCTTGGGCCATTGCCGCCGCCGGAGGCGTCACCCTTGACTGGCTCGCGACCGGCCGTGGCCGGCGCGTCACAGCCCCAGTCGGCGCGGCTTACGCCACGAACGAACACCGTTCGCCGATGCCCGCGAGGTTCAGGCCGGACGAAGTGCAGCGAGCCATGGATCGTGACCCGTTCGGTCGCGATCCATGGCATGAAGGAGGATGCCGGGAAATAGCACCCGCGGGTCTGGGCCGCGTCCCCTCCAGAACACCTCAGCGCATGCTCACTGTCCGCGCCTTCCACGCCGGCGCCTGAGACCGGTAGAAGACCGACAGCGAACTCGGTTTGTCAGCCCAGCGCTCGACCTCCAGGCTGGACAGGTTCAGCAGCTCGAAACGGATCTTGTAGCGGCCGTCGACCTTCGCCTCGCGCGCAGCGAGCAGTTTCGTGTGCCCTGGCACCCAACCCGCGAACTCGACGTAGCCGAGGTCGGGAGTGTCGGTCGCCGGCGGGACGACATCGACGATCCAGCCCGTCGGTTCCTGGCGAAAGACCCACATCTCGCGCCAGGTATCGAGCGGTTGCACGGCCAAAGTCAGGGCGACACCCTGGGGATGAGCCACGGCCGACGCCGACCAGACGATGCCGTAGGTACAGCGGGTGAGCAACGGATTCTTCACGTCGTGCCGGGCATCGACCAGATGGACGCAGGTCTCGCCTGGCTCACCGGGAGTGGTGGCGATGCCGAGACCGATCGGTGCCTTGATCGGGGTGAGCGGTAGCCCGGGTTCGACCGCCCAGCGCGAAGCGCCAACGCGAATCGCGGCGTCGCTATAGGTCGCGGCATCGGTCTCGGCCAACTCGCGCTTGTTGATCACCGCCAGTTCGTCCAACGCGCGGTTGGCTGCCTCGACGGTGGCTGCGGCACCGAGTTCGGAGCGTCTCGCCCGCTGCCAGGCGAGACTTGCCCACACCCCGGCCTTGCGCAAGTGCAGGCGGTTCTTCAGGACCTCCGGGAGCCGGGACATGTCGATCCGCTCCAGCACTTCGGCCCGCCAGTTGTCGAGGGCGAATCGCTCGACCGGCGTCAGCTTCGGTGAGACGCAATCGTGGCGCGTGAGCGCCAGCGCTGCCAGCGCTTTCTGGAGATCGCTCGCCGGCAGCGCGAGGACACGACGGAAGGCATCACCCTCGTAGCAGAGCTGAATCTTGTCGTCTCGCTCGAAGCTGACCATGTTCACCCCATAAGCGGCGGCGACTTCGAGATGCTCGCCGACGGCAGCGTCGGGTCCTTTCGCCTGGCGGCCGGTCGCGCGGCGGGCAAGACGTTCGGCGAAGGTGCCGAGGGCATCGAACACTTCGCCATCGATCGCTTCCGCGGGTGCCGCCTTGAGAAACGCGGCGGCATAGCTGATGCCCAGGGCTTCCGCCCCGGGGGTGTCACGCAGAAAACGGACGACGGCGAGTAGTTCGGGAGCGCTTTCCGGTTTCAGCGACTGCGGCCGAACCTGCGTCGCGAGGATGTACCCGGCGCGCTCGCGCCGGTGGTCGTAGACCTGCAGGTAGTCGCCGTTGGTGCCGCGAATTTCCAGGCTGTCCCCCTGCCACAGGACGGTGTGCGGGGCGGCGGTTTCCCGCGGCGCGCCACGCAGGCCCGCCTGATCCTGCGTAACAATCGCGATGACGGTGAGTGCGGTAGCGAGCATGGTCATTGTCCTCCCTCAATGCTTTCCTCGGTCGCCCGATCGTCGGGCGCCTCATACCGTCCTGATGGCGCACGCGTCGCGTTGCCGCTACCGAGCAGTGCGGCACCGATGAAGCCGCCATCGCGGGGCGGTGCGGCGATGATCACCGAGATCTTGTCGGAGAGTTTGTCAGCCATCGTTTTCTGGATCAGCAGCGGATGCTTGTCAATCAGCGCGCCGTCACGCGCCAACTGTTCGCTGGCCACCTTACCAAGGCGTTCCTGCCGATACGCTTCGGCGTCTGCAAGTTGCCGGCGCGAGTCGGCTTCGCCGGCCGCCTCGATGCGACGCGACTGGGCGTTGGCCTCGGCGCCCTTAATGCGAGTCACCTTCTCGGCCTCGGCTTCGAGCCCGCGTTGCTCGATCTGTTTCTGTTTGAAAGGCAGGACGTGTTTCATCGCTTCAGCCTGTGCTCTGGCGGCGATGATCTGCTCCTGGCCGGCGGCCTCGGCGGCGGTTTCCCGGCGAATCTTCTGGGCCAGGGCTTCGAGTTCGCTCTGCTTGACCTGCTTGTCCTTGAGCTCCAGCGTGTAACGCATTTTTTCGCTGGCGAGCTCTTCGGCGAGCAGAGTTTCCATGCCCGACCGGTAGTCGCGCGGCAGGTCCACCTTGCCCAGGGTCACCGACTCCAGAACAATCCCGTCAGCCGCCAGGCGGGGTTTCAGTTCGCGCTCGATGGACTCCTGGATGTCCTGGCGTTTGCTCGAGAAAATCTCGCGTACTGTGTAGCGGGACAGAGTCTTGTAGAGCACGCCCTGCACCACCGGTTCGACGATCTCGCCACTGATGTCCTCGGGCAGGTTCCTGGCCACGGCCGCGACCTGCTTCGGGTCGAGCGCATAGCGCACCGAGATATCGATGCCCAGCGAGAGCCCCTCTACCGACTGGAAGGGCGCCGGGCCGTTGGCTTCGAGTCCACCGATCGGGCGATAGACCTGGTCGCGCAACGAGAAGCGGCGCAGCTCGTGCAGATGGGGAATGACGACCACGGCACCGTCATGTACTTGGACCGCCTGACCGGTCAGCTGATTGACGCGAATGCCGACTTCACCACGGCCGATGCTCTGCACCGGTGGATTCGCGTAGAGGGCGTAACCGCCGGCGGTGAGCACGCCGAGCGTAGTGAGACCAACGGCGTGACGACGAATGGCGCTGCCGCAACTGGTCGCCAGCGAACCGACTCCGGTAGCCGCGCAACCCAGCGCATTGCGAACGTTTTGAGCGATCGTTGTGAGCTGTTCAGACATGATGTTTCTCCCCAGAGGATGATCTTCGACGGATGGGGACACTGCCCCGCCGTGGGGTCGGGAAGATCGGTCCGCACCCCGGTTCGGCATGGAAGCCATGGTCGTCCATGTGCCGTGGAGGGTTCAAAGGCGCCGCGGGGGCACTTCGGTGATAGGCCGGTGGCCTCTCTTCCCGGCCGTTCTGCTCCGCTCCGGGGCGTGAACCAATCTTCACGGGCTGGCCATGAACGCACCCGTCAAGCGAGGGGACCGGCGGCGTGGGCAGGCGGCTGGCCGGTGCGGAACACTTCTGTGCCTCACCAAAATGCGCCTTTCCTGGTCGCTTTTCCAAGGCCACCGGGCGGAGCGTTCCCGTAGCATCCGGTTCACTGGCGGCGCACTGAAGGTGCACGGGAACGCAGGAGACTTGCCTTGTTGCCCCTGCAGGTTTCCTGCACGGCGCCTGCCAGGCTTGGCGCCCACTCGCGGGCGCGGTGCTCAATGACGTGACCCCGGAGAAAATCTGACATGAGTGTTCTTGGACTCGATATCGGCTATTCCAACCTGAAACTGGCGTACGGCGATGCGGGCGCGGAACCCCGCGTTCTGCTACGACCGGCAGGCGCTGCGCCGGCCGACCGACTGGGAGAGCGCATCAGCGGCGATGAGCATGACGATTTCCTGCGCGTTCTGGTGAACGGGGAACCGTTTGTCGCCGGGCTATCACCCGATCGCGCCGAGCTATGGAGTCGCGAGCTGCACGAGGATTACCCGTCGACGGCCTCTTATCGCGCCCTCTTCCATGCCGGGCTTCTGCTCGCCGAGCGTGACGAGATCGATCGCGTCGTCACCGGGCTTCCGGTCACTCAATATCTCGATCCCGAGCTGCGTGAGGGGCTAGCCATGCAGATGCGGGGAGAGCATCAGGTCACGCCGCGGCGAACGATCACCGTGAAACAGGTAAAGGTCGTTCCGCAACCTGTGGGCGGGTTCGTCGATTACGTCTGGGGTTTGCCCGACACCTCGGAAATCGAGGATAGCCGGGTGCTCGTCGTTGACCCCGGATTTTTCTCGGTCGACTGGGTCCTGATCAGCAACGGCGAGTTGCGGCGCCAGTCGTGTGGTACCAGCCTGGAGGCATCTTCGGTGATCCTTGATGAAGCGGTTCGCCTGATCGCGCAGGATTTCGGCGGCAACGTGGGCAGGGAACGTCTGGAGCAGGCGCTACGGAAGGGACGCGCACAGGTCCGTCTTCTCGGCGAGCGGGTCGAAGTCGCGCCCTACCTGAAGAAGGCTGCCGACAAGGTCGGGCCGATCGTCACCACCCGCTTGCGAGAATCGCTGCGCAAGGAAAACGCGAGTGCTGACCTGGTGCTGCTGGTCGGTGGAGGAGCGGGGTTCGTCGAACTGGCGCTCAGGGACGCATTTCCGCAGTTCAAGGTCTCGACACCCGAGGCGCCGGTTTTTGCGAACGTGCGCGGGTTCTGGCGGATGGGCGCTTGAGATGTCGTCGCTGCGCATTGTGGTGAAGATTCCAACGGGCACCTACGCGGAGTTGCTTGCCGATCTGGGTACCGTCGCGATACGAGAGCGGGCGGAACGGCTCAGAGTGCTGGCGATGATTGGCTTGAGGGACTTGCGTCAGGGTTCGTCGCGGGGTCAGGCTTCGGCGAATTTGCAGCACCCGACGGAGGTGTTAGCGGCTGCGTAAAACCGCACAAATTTGGTGGCAACAACTGGCGGCGGAATCTGGCGGCGACAAACGCCGGCGTAAGCGACAACAATCAGCGGCCGGTGTTTGCTTCAAAGCGGGCTTTCGCGACGAGGCGCGCTTCGTCTGGTCGTCGGCCAGAGCGGCCGTTGGGGGCATATGGCGTGGACGGCCGGTATGGATCCATTACCGGCCGTAGCGAAGGAAATCACGCCGAGCAACCCTGCCACATGTGCGGCCGGCCGGCGCCGCTGACAGAGACGGAAAAGACCAACCGCTGAACACAGAAGCGGCATCCGCGACAGGAGTCGGGAGCAGTGGAAAAAACGACAACGTTGCCGCTTCTTGCGATGGGCGACCATGTAAGGCTGCTAGTGTAGTGCTGCAATCTTGATGGCACTTTCAGCAGGCACGAAAGTGGCCGCAATCCCTTGTGGGGGTTCAAATTCATATGTTCCACACTGCGTGCAACACTACACTAGGCGGTTTGATGACGAAACCGACACCACTCCCGTTCCACTCTTGTGCCGTAAGTAGCCGTAGCGGTTTCACGGAATCGGCAGGTACACGGAGACATCATCGAATACGAAGCAACCCTTACTCAGGGCAAAGATACCAGGGTCTCCTGTCCGGATGTCTGCATCGTTAATCGTGTGCACGAGTTTATCGTTGACAAGGAAATCAATTCGGCGTCCCTGTCCCTCAATCGCGAGCTTGACGAAATTCGCACTCCCTCCAACGATCTCTCCAGACCAGAGAAAACGCAGAGCCTGATTGAGCCGTCCCACCGACACTGTTTGGCCACCCGACAACAAAAAAACATAGAAAGCGGAGTCATCGGCTCCCTTTCGGTAGAGCAATCCTGCCCCGCTATGCTGGGCAAGCGGTGGTTCCAATCGAACCTTCACGCTCGCTTTGGCGTCACTTTGATCAGTGGGCGATCCGGATTTTTCGAAATACGCGAGCCGATTGGAGAACGATGCATTGGGGTTGCCTGAGACATTGCAGAGTCGGTAGCTTCCGTTCCATACGCTTCCCTCCCAATCGGATCTTTGCCCCTGTAACCAGATGCTATCAGTAGATGGAAAGGCCTCATCAAAATTCGCGAAGTAAATGCGGCGAAAATCCCTTGTCTGATCGCGCTCCTCCAGCAGCCATTTGCCAAGAAGGATCGCGATGACCAGGCCGAGAGTAATCAAAGCGAACACCTTCCGGCGAGGCCGGCTTCCCACTAGCCGAGTTACCGCAGCCGCAGTCTCAGCCTCTACGTTGCCTTGCGGCTCGAGGACGGTGACGGCCCGCAGATAGGCAGGTATTTGCGCGTAGTCCGTATCCGCGATCATCACCGGTAACACTTTTCCACTGGGATCCTCCCAGCGCCGTCGCGCGAACTCCAGTTCAGTCAACGCGTAAGCACCGGATGTCACGGACTCCGGGCTGACCAAAAAGACGAGCGCATCGGACGCATCGATCGCTCGACGGATACGCTCGTCGTAACTCTCCGCAGGTGGCAAAGCGTCACGATCAAAAAATACGCTGTGACCGGCTTGACGGAGCCGAAGAACGATCGCATCCGCTTTGCTTCGGTGCTCACCCGCGTAAGAGATAAAAATCCGCATGACCCCGAGAAACTTCCGGCACTAAAGTTGAGTCTATTCTCCCATGAAATGCCAGGTTGGCGCCCGTTCGGATTGGACACCATCCGGCGGGTGCGCACCACCGGCGAAATCAATCGGACGCAGACCTACGGCGCACGCGGTGACCTGACCACAATCACACCATCGACGTGTGAGTGCGGTCAGCCAATTTGATGTTCCGATGTTCACGTACGGTGATGGTTGCGGCGATATGCTAAACGCACTAAGTGTCGCCCGATCATGGACGACAGTCGGGCAAGAGCGGCCCAGGCGAGTAGATCCTGGGGCTCTGCCCCAGACCCCGCACTCGCCGTGAGGCAGCCGTCGGGGATGTAAAACCCCCATCCCCGACAACTGCCTTGAGCGTCGGCGCCCTCCAGGGCGTCAAGGGGCTTTCGCGGCATAAACGCGGCGATGAAACATGCCGCATTTATTCCACGGTCCCCGTGACCCCCTTCCGAGCGCGGTTCGAGGGATTTGCCAACATCTCAAGAAGCCATCGATTGGCGCACCAGCGCGGGATTCGAAGCAGCGAAGGACATCGTCAGCCTCGAAATCAGCGACCCGCCACCGCACGCCGTGGCGCCGGCCTCTCGGGTTGGGCAAAGACCTCCAGATAAAGCTTCTCGTCGAGTTGGGGAAGGTCACGCTGCGCCGCGGCGGCGAGCAGTTCGGCGGCGAGCGTCGTCAGGATGCGGTAATTTCCTGCGGCGTGATCGCACAGCGTGTGTTGCAGCGCCGGTGTCATCAGACTGGCGTTACCGGCGCCGGCGAGCAGATGGCTCAGGCAGGCGAGCAACTCCTCGCGGCTGGCGTGTTCGGTGGCGAGCCGGGTGCGAATACGCGAGCCCAGCGGGATCAGTTCCTCGCGCCGCAGCTTCTCGATCAGGCGCGCATCGCCCGCCAGTACCACACACAAAAGCGGCTGTGAATCGAACCGCGCACTGGCCAGAAGACGTAGTTCGCAGAGCACCGGCGGACTCATCTCCTGCGCCTCGTCGACCAACAGCACCGCGCGTCTTCGCGTCGTCTCCAGATGCGCGAACCAGACCTCGCGCAAGGCCTTGAAGCCACCCCAGCGGTTATGCGGGCGCAAGGGCACGGCAAAGATATCGCCCATCTCGCGATAGAAGTCGGCGAGGTTGCTCTGCGGGTGATTGATCGCGCCCACCGTGATATCGGGCAAGCGCGCGAGACGCTCCGCCAGGAGGCGCAAAGCAACGCTCTTGCCGGTACCCGGGTCGCCATGGATCATCGCAAAGCCCCCCTCGCGGATCTGGGCCTGCTCGATCCGCCAACAGAAATTCTCGATCCGGGGCGGCACGTAGATTGCCTCGGTCGGCAAATCCGGGGAGAAGGGATTCCACTTCAGCCCATACAGGGCAAGGAGTTTCTGGTTCATGCGGGGTCCTGGTCGAGGGGTGGCAAGTACGCAGGCGGCAGGCCGGTGGCGGCGTAATCGGCGAGCAACTGGCGGAGCAAGGGCGCCAGGCCCGACGACGGTAGCGGCGAAAGATCGGGGGTCACCGGCGTCAGGCGCCGGCGCTGGCCATCGGCGTTGGCCGACTTGTCGAGTGGCTTGACCGGGCAAAGAAGCCCACCGCTACGCGGATCGACCAGATCGACCCGTGTCAGATCCCAGCGGGCGTAACGCAGGTGAAGCACGGTGAGATGGCGATAACGGGCGGGAATCTCGAAGCGTGCTCCGGCCAGACTCACCGTGCCATCGGAGCGTCGTTGCCGGCGCGCCACTTCGATACGGAATGCGGCAGATAGCACTTCCGTCGTCGGGCAATCGCGACGGACATTCGGGCCGGCAAGATAACGCGTCAGCGGCGTTGTCTCGATCTCGGCATGGCGCGTGCGGTGATATTCCTGTTCGACCCAGGCTTGGGTCGCCTGATTGAGGAGATCGAGCGTCAGCGAGTCCTCGCCTTCCAGCATGGCCATCAGGCGCCCTTCGACACGGCCCCAGAACGACTCTTGCTTGGCGTTTTGGTAAGGGGAATATGGCAGCGTCGTCTGATGGACAATGCCCAGACAAGCCAGGCCGGAGACGGTTTCATCGGCCAGCATGGCGGCGCCATTGTCGGTCATCAGGGCACGGGGTAATCAGCAGGAAGAAATAATGTCAAGGAAACCCGGGAAACCCAGGCGGGACAAGCCCCGTAGCCGGGTTTCCTCGTGATTATTTCCGGTGATGTCATCCTTGAGATCCCTACACCAAGGAGGTTCACCATGACATCTGACCGAACAAACATTCAGCCGCTGCTTGCACGACTCGACGCTCATATGAGAGCGGAAAGTTACGCAGCGCGCACCATTGGCAATTACGTCCGCGATGCGAGGCGTTTCCTCAATTATCTCGCTACACGTCATATCGCCGTCGAATCGGTGACAGTAGATGACGTCAATCGGCATTTCAGTAGTGAGCTAGAGCGCTTTTCTTGCCGTCACGGTGATGCGCCAACGTCGCCTGAAAGCTGGTGCAGGGTGCAGGCGAGCGGAGTTCACCTGCTATTGCGGGTTGTCCGCGGTGAGTGGCCACCGATTGCGATTCCGACAACGCCACTCGAAGTGTTCCAACAAGAGATCTGCCACGAGTATGCGCAATGGCTCGCCACCTACCGAGGCCTGACCACGAACACCATTTTCAGACTTTGTGACGAAGCGGGCCGATTTCTGGCTTGGCTCGGCGAGCGGAGCGATCCGGACCGGATGCGGGAACTTGCTGGCGATGGCATCGACGCCTATCTTTTCTTTCGCGCGCCGTCGTTAGGTCGACAGAGCCGGAAATTGATGGCTTCCGACTTGCGTTGCTTCATGCGCTATCTTCATTGCGCGGGGCGCATTAGTAGTGATCTTACGCCGTTCGTTATCGCGCCCAAACTGTATGCATTTGAGACCATCCCGTCGGCGTTGCGCGATGAAGAAGGGCGCGCCGTTGTCGACACCGTCCGCCAGGATCATTCGGCAAAGGGCTTGCGCGATTACGCGGTCCTAATGTTACTCGATGCCTACGGACTACGGGATGAAGAAGTCATTCATCTGCGACTGGAGGATTTCGATTGGCATAACGACAAGCTTTACATTCGACGCTCGAAGACGCGCACCGAATCCTGCCTGCCCTTGCTAAGCGCAGTGGGCGAGGCGATCTTGGCGTACCTGCAAAACGGCCGTCCAAACACGTCGGCGCGAGAGATATTCATTCGCACGCGCCCGCCTTATCGGCCGCTTTGTTCGCTCTATCAGCTGATCCAGAGTCGTCTCAAGGAAGCCGATGTTCATCCGGCAGGCAAGCATGGGGCCCACGCGTTTCGTCACGCCAGGGCTGTCAGTCTGCTACGCGCAGGCGTCTCCACCAAACTGATAGGGGATATTCTCGGCCATCGATCCGCCGCCTCAACGATGATCTATCTGAAACTGGCCACCGACGACCTGCGTGCGATCGCCCTGGAGATTCCGGGAGAGGTGAAGTCCTCATGAACACGATTCCTGATTTCGATGGCGGTGCAGTGCAACGCTTCGTGGGGCAGCTCCAACTCAAGACTGGCGCCGCCAAAGTCTATCGTTCGGTCCTCAACAGGTTTCAGTGCTTCGTCGACCAGCAATCCTCAAGCGGCTGTGTATCGCGGCCAATCATTGAGCGATGGTTGCGTGATCGGAGCACCGTCTGGCCGCTTCATATGGTGAGTTGCCGGGCTCGCCTGGTGGACCGATTCCTGGATTGGCAAGTGATCGACGGCTCCCTCGCCAGCAATCCCCTGGCACAATTGCGACAGGACTACGGACAAGCCGACACCACCGCCATTGTCCGGGCGCTTCTCGCAACCGATCCCGATGCAGCCCTAGAGGCACTGCGTCCGCCAACACCATTCGCGAGTTTCTTGGGACCGTCCATGCGCGACCATATCCTGCTCATGCGGACGATGGGTTACCGCTATGACGCCCGCGCCGCTTCTTTCCTTCGATTCGATCTCTTCTTACAAGGCCGCCCCGACTTGGCCACCCAATCGCTTGACGTACTTTTACGCGAGTGGACGGGAAATTGCCGCACGGCTCAGTGCGCGTTGGAGCGACTCACCACCGGGCGGGTCCTGGCGAAGGCCTTACGTCGCCAAGACCCCACGGTTGCCATCCCAGCAACAGATCCCCGCTTGGCGCGCCAGGCACGCCAGGAGTTTCGCCGTCCGTACCTCTTCACCGAAGAAGCCGTGCGTCGATTACTCGACACCGCCCTTGGCCTGCCGTCTCCCCATGCTCCACTGCGCCCCCTGACCGTCTATACGATGCTGGTCCTGGCCTACTGTGCCGGGCTTCGTCTGGGTGAACTCGCTCACCTGACAGTGGGTGACATTCATTTAACAGAGGCAACGATTGAGATCCGTGAAACCAAGTTCTTCAAGTCGCGGCGGCTACCGGTCGCGCCCAGCGTGTTGGCAGCATTGCACGACTACCTCGAAGCCAGACGCCTCGCGGGTACGCCCATAGATGTCACCGTCGCTTTGTTCTGGCATCAGCAGCCAGCCGCTCCCTACTCCTACGTTCGTATCCACCAATTGTTGAGAGAGGTCATCAGACGAGCCGGATTCAAGCCGCAAAAAGGATCAGTAGGGCCACGTGTTCATGATCTTCGGCACTCGTTCGTGGCCAACCGCATGCTGGCCTGGTACCGGGAAGGGGTCAACCCGCAATCTCGATTGCCTTATCTGGCCACCTATCTGGGTCACAAGGACATCAACTCGACACTGGTCTATCTGACCATCACCCAAGAACTTCTTCAGCAAGCGGGAAATCGCTTTCACACGTTCGCCGCTAATGCGCTCCATGATTCGACAGGAGCCCCGTCATGAAACCGGCCAATACCTTCCCGTTGTTGCTACAGGCGTTCTTCCTGCAATGGTTAGGACAGCAGCGCAATTGCTCAGCGAACACCGTTCGCTCTTACCGAGACACGTGGCGGCTCTTTTTGCGCTTCGTCGCCAAACGGAAGGAGCGACTGGTGGCAAAACTGAGCCTGCCCGATTTGACCGCGGCTGAAGTCACCGCTTTCCTCCAGTATGTCGAGGACGAGCGCAAAGATTCGATCGGCACCCGTAACTGTCGGCTGGCGGCTTTGCGCAGCTTCTTCGCGTATGTGGCGGACCGCGATCCTTCGGCCGCCGCACAGTGTGCCGAGGCCTTGCGTATCCCAACCAAACGAGCCATGCAGCCTGCCCTCCGCGCATTGGAACTAGACGAGGTGAGTGCCATTCTGGCCCAGCCCAATCGCGCCAACCTAGAGGGTCAGCGTGATCATGCTCTGTTGTCATTTCTCTACAATACTGGCGCTCGAATCCAAGAGGCGCTTGATGTTTGTCCGCAAGCCATACACTTCGATTCTCCCGCGTACGTTCGTCTGCTGGGCAAAGGCCGCAAAGAACGCTTTTGCCCGCTCTGGCCAGAAACCATCGACTTGCTCAAGGCCTTGCTCAAGCGCCGACCTCGTGCCGAATCGGAACCAATCTTTGCCAACCGTTATGGCAAGCCACTGGGCGCCTCGGGCTTCCGTTATAAGTTGGACCACTACGTCGCCGCTGCTGCCAAGCAAGTGCCGTCGCTCATCGACAAAAAGGTCACGCCACATCGCTTTCGACACGCCACAGCTGTCCACTTGATCGCCGCCGGCGTCGACGTGTCTGTCATCCGTAGTTGGCTCGGGCACGCAAGCTTGGACACCACCAATCATTACGCTCAAGCCGACATTGAAACCAAGCGAAGAGCGCTCGAAGCTGTCGATCACATGGCGATGCAACAGACCCCTCCCAGTTGGAAGAAAAATACCGACATACTGGACTGGCTGGACTCGCTTTGAGTTAGAAAAAATAATCACGAGGAAACCCGGCTACGGGGCTTGTCCCGCCTGGGTTTCCGGGGTTTCCTTGACATTATTTCTTCCTGCTGATTACCCCGTTAATCACCAGCTGGTGATTAGCGGGGCAGCCCTCGCTTCATGAACGCTTGCGACAGTCCGTGTATCAGGCTCTCGGCCGTTTCGTCGAGATACCACTGCAAGTGGCAGACGAGCCGCGAGCGGTCGTCGATCACCCCGAGCAGCAGCGGCTTGACCCAGTTCCCCGCACGTGTCAGCACCTTGCGTTTGGCGTGATGGAAATCGAGGTGCCAGAGGGCCGACACTTGATCGACTTCGAAGCTCCGGACCTCCAGCCGTTCGAGGCGGTCCCGGGCCAGTAACGACCCTTCGGTGGCGCGCTTGGGATGGGCTTGTCGGAACATGCCCTGCGCCTTGAGGTAGCGTCGAACGGTGGGGTAGGACGGCAAGGGTGAGTCGCTGCCCGCCAGTGCGACGCGCAGGTTGTCGAAGTGCAGTTGTGCGGTCCAGCCGGGATGTTCGCGGTACTGGGCGGTCAGCACCTCGACGGTTCGTGGACTCATGCTGGGGAAACGGCCGATGTTGCCGCGCAGTTGGTTTCTGAGCGTGGCGACCGGGTCGGCAGCGCGCCGTGCTCGGTAGTACCAGCGCTCCAGCGTCGACTTACCGAAACACACTTCGAGTCCCGAGAGGGGGTGTCGCCAGCGCTTGACGGCGAGCAGGGTCAAGGCGGCCTGCAATTCGCCGGCGGCCGGCGGTGCGGCCAGCAAGGGGCCGATGATCGAGAAGCGCAAACGCGCCCAGCGATCGCGTTTCAGCGGATCGATAGTGGAACTCAAGAAGGTCTCCCAATGTGGCGGCGCCGACGGCGCTCAAACCAGGAGCGAAGGCTACAAAGCCTCGATCAGGATGACTATCAACATCTTCTGCGGGCGATCAGCGACCCTCAGGCAAGTCGATCGGCCTGACCGTGAGGGGCGACAGGAAAACCAGGAGTCGCATCAGGGCTTCTTCGGCGTTTCCCGAAAACCGTTCGAGCAGGCTGGCGGGGAAGAGATCGCTGACCACAGGGGGCATGAAGCGGGCGCAGGTGGCTTGCCAGAGCGAGGTCTGCGGAAACTCACCCTGCCACCAGTGGCGCCAGCGTCGCAGGGTCAGCAACGGGACGTTGAGGGTTCCGGACAGTCGCGTCGCCGCTGGGTTCTGCCCGGCATGCCGGGCAGAACCCAGCACCACCGCCAGCGCGAGATATACGCGCCGACCGAGGAAACGCACCGACATCGAGGTCGTGCGCCGCCGGCAGCGATGGCAGCAGAAGCTGAAGCGCGACTCGAAATCGCCGCGAACCTCGCTCAGGCAGGCGCGCGGCTTGCGTGGATAATTCGCGCGGTGCAGAACACCGCCGCACCGGCAACCGGCGGCGTGTGTCTCGCTGGCCAGTTCTTCATCGAT
>Ga0209573_1003333_pt1 | contig 17861 bp, 10 predicted proteins | sample TNRBio252014_DNA_FD_185870 | JGI IMG/M metagenome (GOLD analysis project Ga0209573, IMG submission 185870) | Wastewater treatment Type I Accumulibacter community from EBPR Bioreactor in Madison, WI, USA - TNR Reactor_6/25/2014_ DNA (SPAdes)... | ecosystem: Engineered > Bioreactor > EBPR >...
ATTACGATAACTTGTTTTCCGTCAGAATCAATTATTCATGGAGAGCAGTAGGTTTATTAAAAGGAGATTCCATTTATTGGAATTGGATTGGTTCTCATGCCGAGTATGACGAACTATTCGGATAATTCATGGTCTTAAAATGAACGAAACCGGTATTTCCGTCTAAAAGCGTGTCCTATGGAAGATGAGGACTGGCGGCTAGCTTGTGTTCTTTCGCGCCAAAGCCGCCTCGAAGGCTTCTCGTTCAGCACTATTGAGGTATTTTCGTTCACCCGTCGATGTGTACAAAGCAGACTCCCGTTCTATCCGGGGGCAAAAATACAGTTTTAATTATTATTATTTACTTATTAAATAATATTCAAGTCAAAACTCCTTTTTTAAGGCTTTTTTAGGTGGTTATGAATCATAATCCCTTAACCAGTCTAACTAATTTTGATTAACCAATCGTTCAACCTATGGCAAACATTCATTTGGCACCCCAAGAAACCTTCCAGCACACGCACGATCATCCGTCCCTGACGCGGGTGGTGCAGGGCAAGATTCGCTTTTATATGAACGGAATAGCGGTAGAAATGACCGCCGGCGCGGAAATCCTCGTCCCCGAACATACCTCCCATCGTTTGGAAAACATCGGGCGCACCCCGGCAGAGGTCTATTGCGGGCATCGCGTCGAAAACGGAGTCCCGCAGTGAATTCCCAACGCAAACCCTGTACTTTTAGCCTCCTGCAAGTCTTGACAGGAGGCTTGCTTGTTTTATTCGCGGGATTGGCAGTGTTCGCGCTCTTCCAAGAAAACAGTTTAGCACCGGGGCTGAACCTACTTTCGGTGGACACGGCGGTCAGTTTGTTGGTAGCGGTGATGGGAGTCGGTTTGACCGTTCAAGGTATGGCGCAAAACGCTACCCCTTACTTGGTTTATGAGAGCCTGCGAACGAAAGAATCCCTGTTGGGACTTCGGCGTTCCCGAAGCGGTTATTGGCGGGTGATTTTACGGAATGCGGGAACCGGCTTGGCGATCTGTGAAAGTTTAACCATTCATCTCAACGGCAAACGGATGCGTGTTCAAGATTTTTATACCGGCTTGGAGTCGCTGAATATCAAGGTGGAACAGGATATTTTACTCCTTAACCTATCGAAGGGGTATGCCTTAAAATCCGAAGCCGAAGTAGTTTTGCTCGAAACGACTTATTCCAGTCTTCCGAAAATAAAAGAGGTTCAACTGATGTTAGATTTCAGGGACAGTTTCGGTAGGAAATATCAGCGGGACATTAGTATCCGATGCCAAGTTAAAAAGCTATGAATTTTAGTACAATTTTTCGGCATAATGTACTTGCTTTTCAACATAAAGTCGTAGATTAGCACCTTAAATAAAAAACGCCCCGATCCTCGAAGAACGAAGCGATTACAATCTTTATTACTAAAAATTTTATGTACTTCAAACTGACTCAAAAAGGGCTTAGTTCCTTAATATTCTTCATCTTTTTTGTCTGCGCTGCACTAGTCAATACTGCAACGGCGCAAACTTGTCCCAAACCAACGGATTTATGGGTAACCACCTATACTGCTTCCGGTCTGACCCTGACTTGGAATTACAACACGCGAGCAACCGGTTTTACCATCCGATGGTGTAAGGATCAAATACCTTATGCTTGGAATACGGAAAATGTAAATACTCCTTTTTACACCCTAACAACCCTTGAACAAGGGAAAACCTACCGGATAGAAGTTAAGCAAAAATGTTATGATGACTCTACAGCATCTGATTTTTCAGATGTATTGATTTTCACCCATGACGGTTATTATCCGCCTTTCAATCCGGAAACAAAACAGGTGGGGATTATTCAGGCACAGCTTCAATGGAGTTTGCTGACAGGCGTAAGCCAATACCAGCTTAGATATAAGAAAAAAGATGCCCTTACTTGGAACAATGAAACCATTACCCTAACCGCCTCGGATACCGGAGCAGTTATTTTTAGATCATTGGATTCCTTGGAACAAAATCAAGGCTATGTTTGGCAAGTACGCGCTTTTTACCCTGATAGTCAGTATTCGATCTATACGGATACTGCCTTCTTCAAAACACGTGGTTGTTTAAGTCCTCAAGCCTTTAAGATTACCAATCACCTTTATAAACTCCACCTGGATTGGGAAATCCCATTACATCCTTTGCAGTCTTTTGATATTGCTTACCGCGTTAAAGGCTCGATAGATACCACTTGGCAAAATAAAACAGTCTATCCCGATACTTCCATAGCTATTAATAAACCCGGATTAGCTTTAATCGAAGATCGAACAGCGGATACTGTTTTACTCTATCATGTGTTGAATGAGATACCAGGAGAAAGAGCTTTTGTTCATGCAGCAGTCAAGGTCAACAACCTAGACCCGAATACTAGTTATGAAATTAAAGTACGAACGGATGCAGGTAACAATCAAAAATCGCTTTGGACACCAGTTGATTCTGCCCAAACTTTTGCTGTTTTTTATGAGTGTAACATTACCGCTTGGCTCAATCCTTATCTGGCGGACAGCGGGGCTAATTTTGTAACCGTAAAATGGAATCGGGATTCGACGGATTCTTTATTGGGCTTACCTCGAAACGGAAGTTACATCGTCAAATATCGGTTGAAGAATCCGACTAACCCACAACCATGGACTACCCTTACCGGAACGTATGGTGATAGTGTACGAATTAATGCACTGCAAGGTTTAACGAATTATGAATTAAAGATATTTTCCAATGCTTGCGCTTCGGCGATAGATACGCTCGATGTTTTCGATTTTACTACGGATAGTTGTGTTATTCCTCCTGCTCCCAAACATTTAGTTCTGACCCCTTCTTACGGTAGAATGAAAGCCGACTGGGAAAAAACTACCGACTGGAATCCCTATTTTGTGATTGAACTACGAGATTACCAAAAAAATCTGCTTCAAAGAGATACGACCAACGATACCGAACAATTATACCTTAATCTTGAACCGGATAGCTTATATTATGTTTCTGTATGGACGATCTGCCAGACGCTTACTTCCGATACTTTAGTCGATTCTCTTCGTTTACCTGCCTACAATATAGACGAATTCGGGGTAGAGACCTACGGCATCCAAACGGAACAAGCCCAAATAATGTGGAATACCTATCCGATGAATACCGGAGGACGGGTTTATTGGAAATCTACGGGAGGAGTCGGTGGTTCATGGCAAAATGATACGGTCTTTGCCGGAAAGTCCGTTTTTACTTTATCCAATCTGACACACAATACCGAATATGAGGTGAAAGTTCGGATGGCTTACGGTACTGACCGCCTCTGGGATTATCCGACGGATACCTTTAAGACCAAGAAAAAAGGCGACTTGCCGAGACACACGGATTTTACTTTAGCTTATATCACGGATACCAGCGTTAAGGTTAGCTGGACAAAGACAGAACCGGAACTTAGTTACACCTATGCGGCTGATTATCGGATCAAAAAGTCCATTGAGGATTCCGCTTATTTATGTACTTCAATGACTCCGTTGCAGTTCAAAGGCTGGACTTGCCCGTCTGCCTTATCAGTCAATAATTTTTCGGTCATTATTCCTTTAGATACGGTGGAGCAGGAATATCAATTGGAGGTTTCCAGCACTTATCAAAGTGAAACCCTTTCGGAGTTTTTCACTTTTACCGGAAGCCGTAATACGGAAGGTCAGAGTAACAAAACCGGCGAAGACGATAATCCACCGAAACCCGGTCAACCGGATCCCGGCGGACCGGGACGAAGAAAAAATGACTTTAAGATCGGCATGATCGGCAACCTACACTATTACGGGCAATGTCCTCTGGTTGGTAATGGAAAATCTCTGATTAATGGAGACGGGATGCAGGATGCTTTATCATCTTTTTATTCTCGTCCGCTTACTACTAATGCTGAGTTTACCAACGTTCACGGTACTTTCAATACCAGTAATCTAAATGTCTTGTCGGAAGACGGCTTCAATATCATCCATCCCTACATGAGTGGGGGTGCGCAACGGAATGTTGATCTTATCAAGCTGGTTAAGAACAATAACATGGAAATTCTATTCAATTTCATGAATTATTATGTTCAACATCCCGATTTCCCTGACGAAGCTTATAAAGAGGATAAAAATTACGACGTTAGCCAATTAACATTTGCAGAAGGGAGAGATCACATCTCCTTGAACAATGAAACCGTTGTTCCTTCTGACCCATTAAAAAGATATTACAGAGGAGATGCAGGATCAAACTTTCAAAAAATGTATGCTGGTTTCCTCAATAACGATATTACCGACTTACCGAATGGAAAAGATCGGTACAAAAACTTTGGTTCTGCTCCTTTACTCAATTTGAAGGATATTTTCGATGCTGTTGCGCAGCAACCAGGACTTTTGAAGACTATCTGGGGAGTTAAGATCACGGAAGAAGCCAGTTTTGCTCACACCCATCCGCGTGGAAACAGCATGGGACGCATTGGGTTTGACCGACCGAATAATCCTTTAAATCCAGATAAGAAACACTATTTCGCTAAATTCAATAACTTAGAAGGTTTAAGTATGCCTCTTTGTGATGCGTATCAAAGCAAGCATTTTGTTCCTTATCCTTACTATGTTGATGGGGGAAGAAATTATAGCGACGGTGATGAGACAGATACCGATTGCAGTCTTTTTTACCCAAAAGGAACATCTTATCCATCCGTCATTTACTTAAACACAGAGATTCCGCCTTCCGTAGTTAAAACCGTCCATGATGATTTACAGGCTTATTGCGCAGCCAAAAATCATTATCCCAAAATTGGCATCATGGAAGTCCACCATGGGGGTACACTTGACGAAAATAATAGAGTTAAAGATGGTCCTGACCATGAAGATCGAGGTAATAGTCCCTACAATAAAAGTAAATACAATGCGCTCGACTACCTGGAACTCTTCAATAGAAGGGAACATTTGCAGGCTTTTTCGCTCGAGGGTTCTTACTACGGATCAAAACCATTTAGTTCGTTCATTAATCAAATAGAAGCCAACAAAGCTAAAGAAAAAGCACCCAACTTCTTTTTGACAACAAGAGTCGGTTCATTAGATTTGAAAACGATTGATTTTGAGAAATCAAAGTTCAACACTATTCATAATGTAATCGCTACTTATGTTGATGATTCAGGTCCTAATAATGGAGCTGAATCGCATTTCCACCTGATGGAGCAGAGTACTTTGGAGCCTAATCGAGCGAATAAGCGAAACGGTAATTTTATGTGGTTACAGACCTATGCCTCCATTATTCACGGTGTTACCGGTATTTGGTTCTGGCATCAACCCGGATTATATCGTCCTTCTAAATACAGAGAAAATGATACACTTCCATGGATTTACCCTATTCCGCCGGATATAAAAGGTTCTGAATTTGAAGAAGAATACCAAGAGCTTCTGGATGAAGAGGAACTACGCAAAAAGGCTTATTATGGAGCTAATCGTAATGCGAGTAATTACTCTTCTACAGCAGAAATACCCTCCACGACCAATGACCGATTTAAGAGAGCGAATTTTCCACAGCTATATAACGACTATGTCGCTAAATTGACTCAGGAACTCAGATACTTAAAAGAACGTGATCTTTTAAGCAGTGATCCCAATTCCATTTTGCACGCCAAAACAGGAAAACCGGATAGTTGGGGAATTTTAGAATCCGCTCAAGGCAATCAAAGCTATTTACGTAAAGCCTTACGATCCGTCTGTACAGATACCGACCGCAAAGCAGATTATTTAGATCGCTATAAACCTGAGAATAATTACTGGCATGAAGACGGTAGGCTTAATTATTCCCCTCAGAATTTATGTCGAAATGACGGGCAATACTTAGCGGATATGATGGGCTATGAAGAATATGGTATCCGGTATACCCTCCGTACGAATGGCAAGAGTGTCATCATGATTGCCGTTAATATGCTCCCTATTGAAATTAAAGATGTAACTTTTGACTTTCATTGTATTGCTAATCGTTCGATTCTGGAAGCAGACGGTATTAAAGTTCTGTTTGAAGATGAAAACAGCTATACTGAAAACAAAGTCATTCGCTCTGGAGCCGACTGGCAACAACCTGATGACCCCGATGCCATAGAATCCTATACCGTTCAAGACAACAACTCCTCATTGCCCGAATACTGGGATGCTGTTAATCGGAAGCTAAAGACACGTTTTATGCCCTATGATACCCGTGTTTTTGAATTCGTTTTACCCGAACCTTCTTCTAATTTAGCTAATGATGATAAATGGGCTAAAGTTTGGGATAATCGTTTTAGCGGTAAAATTTATGGCGATAATGTTTATCTGACTCAAGATATTTTAGTAGGTGATTTCGTTGGAGACCGCAAAGGCGACCAAATCTTATACATTGACGTTCCCGGTGATCTGATTGGTCTTAGACGAGTTGCAAACGGAGATATGTCTCTTAACGGGTATTGGTTTAACAATCTTTTTGACAAAGACTTGACTGGAGGCAGTGGTGATAATCTCGCTACTTTAATAGCTCAAGGAAATTTTAACGGCGATTTTCGAGACCATTTAATATTTAAGGGTGGAAAATATGGTGCCGGTGAAATGTATTATGATCCCGAAATCCAAACCTTCAATTTTCAGCGTGCTTCTTATCAAACCAATACACTTGCCGGCTGGCGTTTCGGATCGAATCAACAATATATTGTTGGCGATTTCGACGGGAACGATAAGGACGAGATTTTAGCTTTTGTCTTTGATAGTTCTCCGTTCTATACCCAGCTCTATAAGTCAGATGCTCGCACTTGGAGTTGGGGATTTAGTAATATGTACGAAAATACAAATAGAGGAGTTTTTCGCTATCAACTTGGAGGAGGATTTGCTACCTATGCCCTCCAAAGTACTGATCGTGTTTATGCTGCCGATTTTAACGGCAATCGTAAAACAGAGGTCGTCGTTTTCAGACCTTCCGCTCGAACTGTTGTTGCTTTTGAATACGTGAGTGGCAACAATACCTGGAAACGTCTTTTTGCTCCAGAAACCCTTACAACAGGGGCAGAAGATGCTCAATTCCTGTTTGGAAATATAGATCGTTCCATTTCCGATTATAAATCAGAAATGATCGTCATCTATAAAGATCAATCTGCAGGGAAGTATGAGAGCTATGACTATGACCCCTATACCGAAACGATTAACCTTAATCAAGAAACCCAATCCAGCGAACATAGTTTCTTTGATTATTCTATTGAGGAAAGCAATGTCTATGAACGTTTTTGGCTCCCCAGAGTCGGAGGCACAGATGTTCGAAGACAAAGACAGTTGTTAGCTTTGAAAAGCTATCATTATTTGCCGGAATGTAGTACCAGTATTGCTTCCAATGATTTGTTAGCACTGTTTTCGGTCAAGACCAACTCCCTTCCCTATGATTTTAAGCAAGGTAGTAATTCTTTAGATCGTACAATAAGTCAGCCGGAATTTACCTTATTCCCCAATCCGACTCAAACATCCGTTACCCTTCGCTTTGACCTCAAAGAACTGGAACAAGCCCAAGTAAAAGTTTTAACTTTAGACGGTAAGACGATGACCACCTATTCCATCGGAACTTCTAAAGGAGAAATCGTTATGGACCTTTCTGGTTTAAGTTCGGGCATTTACGTCTGTCAAATCGTTTGCGGAAAACAAAACTACCATCAGAAATTGGTTATCCTAAAATAGATTATCACTATTCCTCCGTTTAGCACAACTGTAAACGGAGGAATTTTTTTCGTATCTTACTTCCCCTAACCCCGAATCATTGTTTCTATGCGTTTATTCCTGTTGATTGCTTTGCTCCTTTTCAATACTGCTTCCGCACAAGAACCTATCTGGCGGGAAATATTGCCGACCGTTCCACGTACTTATTTTTACGATATTAGTTTTCCCGATACCTTACATGGTTTTATCGGCTGCGAAGGAGGAGTACTCCTTAAAACAACGGACGGGGGGAAAAACTGGGAAAGAGTTAACACGCCCGCTCTTACTACGGTCGGACAAATTAGCTTCGCAGATTCGCTGTTTGGTTTTATCAGTTGTTGGGACGACAATGCTCTTTACCGTACCAAAAATGGTGGAAAAACATGGGTTGATGTTACACAACTATTTAATAATAAGGACGTATTCCAAAAAAAAGTATGGGGACCTTTAGCATTTAAGGATGGAACAGTTTACCTCAGAAATCAGGATCGCCTCTACCGTTCCATTGATTATGGAGATCACTGGAAGTTAATTTATCATTTACAAGACACGGTATGGGGTGGAGTAAATAAAATTATTTTTGCAGATATTCGTTCTCGAGGAAATTCTAATAAAATTTACCTACTCGGATATAACGAGAAAAAGGAAAAAAGCTTTACTCATATCTTAGACAGTACCGGTAAAGTTTTAAATAAAAATGATGATAGACCTTGCGGTATTGATGTTTTACTTCAAGATTCGATCATCATAGGACGAGGTCCCAGCAATGACCCAAATCATATCTACACTGTAATCGGAACTAGTTTAGACGATGGAAAAACGTGGATTTTAAATAAAAATTACCCCGGATTTGATTGGGGTGACATGGATATCTATGGTTCGGTCGGCTTTGGCAGTTCAGCCTTGTTTGAAATCTATCGTACCTACGATCAGGGAAAAACCTGGGATATTTATAAAGATACCACCTATCGCATGTGGGGCGGAAAGGTTAAATGTATTACCCCTGCTAAAGCCTTTATTGTCGGAGCAACCATCTTTTATACTGCAGATTCCGGCAGAACTTGGCAGAATTTAACTCCTGATGAACGAACAGAGTATCGCCATTTGTATTTCCAAAATGCCCAACAGGGATTCATTGGAGGATCAAACGGAATTCTACGCACTACTGCCAATGGCGGAGAAAATTGGGAAAATATAGCCCTACATACCACACAAAATCTAAACGCTATTACTTTCAAGCAAAAACAACAAGGATTCATCGTTGGTGATTCCGGTCTGGTACTCCGTTCCAAAGACAGCGGAAAAAGCTGGTCAAAAATTGCTTTTCCGACTGATAAAAACTTACTCGCCATTCATGTTTTTGACAGCACCCGTTGGATCGTTGCCGGACAACACTTGATCAGCACTACTCAAGACAATGGGGTTACTTGGATTACGCAATCCTTACCCGACACCCTGCGTTCGATTGATTTTTGGGATGATCAAAACGGTATCGCTGTCGGAGACGGTAATACCCGTTACCATACGACTGACGGCGGAAAAAATTGGTTACCCCAAACCCACGCGGATTTACAACTAAGAACCATTAATAAAGTTTTATGTTATGCCCCACAAAAAGCCTTTGCCGTGGGTACTACCTTAAAACATGGAGGCGTGGTATTGCATACCTCCGACGGAGGAAAAACATGGGACATTCGGTATCAAAACATAGACCCCGAAACAGAGGATAACTATCCGATCTTCGACATCGTTCGTACAAATGATGGCACATTGTATTATACAGCTATGAATGGTATTGCTTACTCCAAAGATGAAGGATTCACTTGGCAATCCACCCGCTATCAAGGTTCTACTTGGGCAAACCGACTGCAAATAATGGAGAACGGTTCAATGGGTTATGCCGTAGGTAAAAAAGGAATGGTTGTTAAAACCATACTCCCGAATGACCGTCCTGATGCCTTTGTAAAGCAAGAGCCGTTCTGTGAAATCTATCCTAATCCAACAACTCATGCTTTGAATATCAAGTATGACCTGGAAAACAGCACTTCCGCAGAAGTAAAACTCTTAACATTAGAAGGTGAAACCGTTTTAAGGCAGCAGCTTCCCGCCAGACAAGGAAATAAAACGATAGACATATCTTCCCTGACCCCGGGAACTTATGTTTGCCAAATTACCACCAACATAAATAGTATTTATCGTAAAGTGATTGTAGTGAAGTAGGCTTTGTCTAAGTCTTTATGGTCGTTATTACTTATTCATTTTGTAGCGTGGAAATAGCTTTTATCCATTAGACGAACTGTATAGCTTTTACGGGGTAGAAATAGTTAAACATTAACGGCAAACACCGCATTAGCTTTTGACAGCACTTGTTTAATCTAATTAACTTAATCTCATATCTCCCTATTTTTTAACGATTATTCAGCCTTAGTTCAGCCTTATTAACCCTGCATTTAACCGTATTTCAGCCTATTTTCAGCCTTGTTAACCTTGCATTTAACCGTATTTCAGCCTCATTAACCACGATTTTAACCATACTTCAGCCTCGTTAACCCGACTTTTAACCGTATTTCAGCCTTTTACAGCCCTCTTTTTGCTGATTATACCAAATTCATTATTTATTCGCCTAAATTTAATATTGAAAGACTATTGATTTTCAAGCAGTTGTCGAGATGGAAATTGTGCAAAGAATAAATGAATTTGGTATTATCAACGAAAACACTTCAAATACTAACGAATGTTATCGAAAAACTGCTGTGTCTATTGGCTTTTACGGACTTAACGCCCTGCTTTTTTACGCCCCGTCCGCCTAACCGTGCTTACCCGTCGGTAACAAGTCCGTTACCGGTATCTTACGTGTCCGTTACCGTTCCGAACCAGTACGATTCAAGTACGCATCAAAAAACGGGGTACATCTCCTTCAAAATGCTAACGGTAGTCCATAAAAACGACCCGTTTCCTAAACATTTTGGTATAGTTGAAAAAGCATTCCTTTACCCGTTAAAACAGGTTCATTTTTGCCGTTCACTCATTCTACGTTCGCAAAATTGTAAAAGGGTTGCCTTTGGTGAACGGGTTTTAGAGACTTTGGATGCCTTCAAAAAGTGCCTTTTTAAGCACTATATAGTAACACTATAATTTTTATTCATCATTTGCGTAAAGGGGTCTATAACGCCCGTGGTGCGACGCAAAATTTTAGACCTCCGAAAAAAGTTAGCAAAATCCCGACAGAATTTGACAAGATACGGCAAGATATAGCAAAATCCTGACAGAATTTTGACAAAATGCTGACAAAATCCCGAGAGACCATTGCTCTTCTCGCCTTTTTCCGCTTAGATTTGGACAACTATCTCGAAAAACTTACATTTGCTTATGGATAAATACGCAACCCTAATCATGGAACGCTTACAACCGCTCAAAGATTCTTTTGAACGGGAAGGTAAAACCTTTGAAGAATTCCGACTCGATTACGTATTGGACGGTTATCCGACTGCCGGATACGTCCTGTACATTAAAGCCGACTGGTTGAAATAACGCTTTTTGGCGATTCAACCCGTCTTTAAGCGGTATCAGGAACTTAGGCAAAAAGGTATTATTGATCTTTCAACCCTGCATACACTTTGGGGTATTCAAAAAGCGAATGATTGAAAAAAAGCAATCCTTTCTCCTTCCGCCCCTTGATAGGAACGATTATTAAATTAATTTTTATTTATAAGATAGCCTTTCGGACTAAAACGGGGTCTCGATCCACCGCTTTTGCCAGCCCTTTTTGGTCATTTCCGGACTCCAATAACCGAATTCCGATGTTTGAACCCCAAAAACGACCGTTTCCGGCATCAATAGCGGGTCTTCTGGTGGGGTAGCGGGTAAACTTTCTTTAATATCCTTAAAGGGTTTCTCACCCTTTGTCCACCCAGTTTGGACGACCTGACGCAAATGATCCTTACAAGCATCCGCATGAATGCCCAAAAGATCATTCAAATTAAACCGTCTAATTAGTTGAACATATTGCCTACCTCTACCGCCTTGTTCGATCTGATAACCTGCCCGGAGGATACGCGCCACCTGTCTAACGGTTATGGTTTTAGTCCAAGGGTCATCGGTACTTTGTAGTTCGGTCAGAATATTATGGCTTAATTCACTGCTTTTTATCCGTACTCCGACGTACTTTTTCGCTATTGACCAAATTTTATTTTGCATCTCCCGTTCCTGCTTCCGCACAGGGTCAGTCAAATAATCCGCTTTCAAGCCCGCTTGTTCCAAATAATCGAAGACCGCAGCAGCTATTTTTCCCCGTTGGTTATAATATTGGCTTTCATCGGAGTATTGTATAACCCAATCGGTTGACACTTGTACGTTATTCGTAAAGACCATGTAGGTCAAAAATTGTCGTACCCGTTGATTAAATGAACTTCGTTCTAAGGTTTCTTGATTACTTTGTTTCCAGACCAAAAATTCGGGGCTGTTTTTGATTTCGTTGCGGTAAAACTCATAGTTAAAGATAGTATCAATCTTTTGAACATCAGCTAAAATGCTGTAATCGGAATGCTCCAAGCACGAGGCATATAAAAATCGTCGTTGTTGGGTATCTTGGAGCATACCCGCCAGATTGGCAACCGCTTGCAGGGTTTGGCTGTCTTTTGCCGACGTATCGTAAAAGGTCTTTTTGATCCTGCTTTCGGTAACTTGGAACGAATTAACACATTGGTATTCGTTATTAAGGTACTCAACGGTGGTATGCAGCGACAATCGTTTCTGAAAGTCGGTGAGGCATTCGCGTCCGATATGGGTGGTTCGGGCTTGCCACATGCCCGAATGATCGTATCTAAATTTCGGCACTTCATTGACCAGATCGGGAGTGCGTTTTAGGTACTCGTTTACCTTTGATCCGGTCAAGGTTTGGGCTTGTCGGGTATAGACAACTAACTTATGGTCATACAAATTTTCGACCTGTGATTTGATTTGAGCCAACTTTTTGCCCTCACTTTGGGCGCAGGTTTCGGAAAGAATGTACCGGAAATCAAGGATTTCGGCTTCCCGAAAGCGAGATAAAAATTGCATCAAATTATGAGCCTCAAAACCCACTTTCCCGTTATGAACGGCGAAAACGTGGATATTTTGGTTACGGATGTTGATTCCGGTATCCATTACGGAGGTACATAAGACTAATTTAATGCCGTCGGAGATGCGTTCCTTGCTGATAATATGGTCTTTTACGGCGGTTGAAACCTCGTCGGAGCCGGATAATTCGCCTTTTTTACCGGTCAAAACGGCGATTTCGGAGGGTTGATAGAGTCCGTTTTCGATCAGTCGGTCGGTCAGTTCTCGAATACCTTTGAGGCTGTTAATCCGAACGACATCAATGGTATTTCCGTCGTTATGAATCAGTTGTCCGATGAGGGCATCGTACCACTGATCTTTTTTGGTGTTGAAGGTTAAGGCATTAAAGTTCATTTTTATTTTAGTAGGACAAGGTGATCGGTAGACGGGCGCATTTAAGGATTTAGTCAAGGTGATGGAAACGGTTCCGGTCATATATTCAATGGATTTCGCGTATTGCTTTAATCCGTTGACGATGAAGTCGACCGCTTCGCGCCGAATTGCATCTTGGGCTTCCAATTCGTGGGCTTCATCGACCCAAGCCCGGATTTTCACGCCTGCCCGGATCAGGTTGTCGAAGATACCTTTTTGTTGTAAAGCTAAGGCATATTCGTAGGTTAAACAGCAGATACTATCGGCTTGGAGGGCTTCAAAAAGTTGGGTGTCCGTCCATTTTTCACCGCCAATGAGGGTAGGCAGGTGGTAGGTTTCGCCGACCTGTTTCGCCAGCGTTCGGGTGGGAAAAAGGAAAAAACAGCAGGTTTCGGCGTTTGTTTGGAGTGTTTGAGCGTATCCAATGGCGGTTGAGGTCTTTCCGGTAGCGGTGGGGCTTAGGTTGATGAATGTTAGTTCGTTATCGCGTAAACGGCGTAATTGGGCATCGTCCGCCTGCCAAATGATGGTTGTTTGGGACTTCTTTTCCCAGTTAATATCTTTCAACCGTTGGGGTTTATCGAGGAGATAATCCGCCAAATCGTAACCGCTTGCCCGTTCCGCGTCGGTTGCGATAGCCTCCAAAATATCGCTTACGCTTATATCAATCTTGTAGGTTAAGCGAATGTGGTTGGCTTTTTCGTTCCAGAGGTCGAAAGCGGTTTGCCCTTTTTTGTTGGGTAGGGAGGTGTCGGGGACTAAAATAACCTTCCGCCCCGCCAACGGTTTGAGACTTTCGGCTTTGAGATTATGCAGTGAACCCGTCGCCAACCAGACATATTCGGGGTAATGCAGGGACGCAATGATCGCCGTCTTTTCGGATTCAACGATACAAACGGTTTTATCTGCGTTTTCGGGAAGGGATAGAAGGTGTGTCCCGAACAAACATTGAGACATATTAAAATCAGTCTTTTTGAGGTCGGGATGCAATTTATGCACCCAATTTTGACGGTCTTTGATGCGTTTACCCGTTTTCGAGTCATAAAGCATGACCTTTCCCGCCCGTATTTTACCTTCCAAATCCACCTGCCAAAAGATAGTTCCGCGTTCATAACCGTAGTGATTGGCGGTGCTGACGCGGTAGGTTTGTAATGCTTTCCGGGCTTTATCCCCGAATCGTTTGATAAGGTATTGACTGAAATAGTCCCCCCCGCGTCCGTATGATCTTACGATCCTGTCAGGGATTAGAGACGGTTCACGGTGAACGGGTGCGCTTGGTACGAACGTACTACTTTTTTGCCCTTTGTGATACCCGTCTTTGTAAGGGTTTAATTCATACCCGCAACTGTGGATGCGTTCACACTTCCCGTAATGATCAGGCAGGAAATCGTTGGTCTGTTGGTCAACATAACGATTAAACGTTTTCTTTTGACAATTAGGGCAAGTATGTTTCTTTTTGCCGTAAAGAGTGTAGCGATAAGTTGCCATGATGCGTTACCTGTAATTTAAGTTATCCCTTAGCAAGCAGGGGGACGGGTAACACACTAAAAAACGTAAGATGAGAGGCTAAAAAAATCGGATAGTGATTAATTTTACATTAATGAGAATGTAATGCTTATGTAATGAAATTGTAATTACACTTGCTTTATATACATTCTATACCGATTTTTGTGCTAACTCTTTGTCATTTTGACAGTGAGTTACCCCTCAATACTATTGAATCTGTTAATGTTTCACGATCCGCCAAGATGCAAGAAAGCATTATCAGAAGCGTTTTTTTGGTGTACCACGAAGTACCCTATCCTTTACAATATAATAATTCAGTGTTTTTAACCGGATTATTACACCCATTACAAACCCCTATAAAGAAATAGGGGTTTGTTTTTTGTACTAAAAGGAAAGCAAAAGTAAGTTTTTATACAATACTACCTACAGGTTTTGGCAAATGAAGTAAAAGATTTTCTGCTATTGTACACCAATATAAAATAATAGAGTACAATATACTACACCCTATTGAACTACAATAGTTTCTATTGTAGTATAATGTACTCTAATAGAGTATATTATACTACAATGCCTTTACTTTTAAGATACTCCTTTAGGATATATTCGATATATTCAGAACGAGATAGCCCAAAAGGATTTAGGGAACGCTCATCATCAAGGCTTTTAACCACTTCTTTAGAAAGGGTTAAAGAATAAGTAACCTTCCTTTGGGTAGTTGTTTGGGCTTCTTTTTTTTTCTTTTCTGCTGTTGCTTTAAGGGCTTCTAATTCATGCGTCGGAATAATCGTTTGTTCCGGAATTGGGTCATTTTGTTTTTTGAGACTTTCCGCTAAACTGTCTAATTGTTCGGTAATCTGTTTATGCTTTGCCATGTGTCAAATTAACGATTTCGGTACAAAGTGAGGTAATTTCTTGTTTGGCTTTGGAGTCATCGCTACCGATAATTCCATTTGTTAATGGAGAACGAGCATAACTTACCCGTTCCGAAATTTGGGTAGATAAGATCGGTAAATCATATTCGTTCAAAATTTTCTGTCCTTCCGCCGTTAGCGTAGAACCCGCTTTTATCATATTCAATAAGATAGCTCCTTTCAAAGTAGGGCGTTCTTGTTGTGCTTTTTGGACATATTCAACCGTTCTACGAATTGCCAGCACATCAAAAACGCTTGCTTTCGTAGGAATAATAATCACATCCGATACAAGGAATATCTCTTTTAATCGGTCAGACAGATACGGCGGAGTATCAATGCAAATCAATTCATAAGGTAAATTTTGAAGTGTTGTTAACGAGATTGGGGTAGGAATCAGTTGAATAGGTGCTAAAAAGTGGGATATATCCCTAATCGAACCTTGTGGGTCAATATCTACAATGCCTACCGATAATCGGTTAGCAAAGGCTAAAGCCACATTAAGGCAAAGGGTAGATTTCCCAACGCCCCCTTTTTGATGAGCAAAAGTAATGAGCATATACTATTGTACGCTATTGTGGTGCAATATACTACAATAGTGTATATTGTAGTATAATAAGTCGTAAAGCGTACGATATAAAAAATTTCCCCTTGCTTTACCGCATTTTCAATTAAAATGAAATCTTAGTAATGAGTGCGAGTAACTCCGATAGGGAGATGACTTCCACTTTTTCTTTTAAGGGGTAGCGTTCCGTGCCGGCATAGACCACGAAAGAGGATTGAGGCGTTATATCTTCCTGTGCGGTATAAAATCCTTTACTTATTTGAGGGGTTACACTGCGTTTGATTTCGATTAGATACCGATCTTGATTGGGCAGGATGAGGATTAAGTCGGCTTCCGCTCCGCCCGTTGTCCGATAAAAATAAGCCGTTGTTCCTTCGGGCGTTACGGACAATACATTTTCAATGATAAAGCCTTCCCAACTGCCTCCTGCTACGGGATGACTTAATAACTGTTCCTGTGAAGTAATCCCTAAAAGGCTATGAACGATCCCGCTATCCCGAAGGTAAATTTTAGGAGATTTTACTAATCGTTTACCAATGTTTATATGATAGGGTTCTAATCGGCGTAATAGCAATAAATCCGTTAGTAAGTCTATGTATCGGCTGACGGTTTTATTGTCGATTCCCAACGACCTACCTAATTCTGAAGCGTTAAATAAACCGCCTTGTAAATGTGCCAGCATCACCATTAAACGCCTAATCGTCTCAGTTGGTAGTCGGGGGCTGAATTGGGGGATGTCCCGCTCCAAGTAAGTCCGTAAAAATTGCTGTCGCCAAATCATGCTTTGGGCATCGGTAGGAGCGGAAAAGCTGTCGGGAAAACCGCCCCGCAACCATAAAGGATTTAGTGCATTCGTTCCTACTTCCATGAGGTTAAAAGCTTGCAGTTCGAGGTAAGCGATCCTACCTGCCAGACTTTCGCCAGATTGTCGCAATAATTCTGGGGAAGCCGACCCTAATAGTAAAAATCGTCCGTTTTTGAGTCCTTCCCGTTTTCCGGCATCGATCCATCCCCGTAAGACGTTAAAGAGTTCGGGAAAACGATGGACTTCATCTAAGATAATTAATTTGTCGGTATGGAGTTTAAAATAGAGGATAGGGTCTTGCAGTTTGATTCGTTCTTGCGGGGCTTCCAAATCCAGATAAACGGCTTGTTGCTGTTCTGCAATCTGTAAAGCGAGCGTTGTTTTACCGACCTGTCGGGGACCTAATAAAGCGACAGCGGGGAACTGATTGAGTCGTTCGAGGACTAAAGGAAATAGGTTACGGGGAATCATCCTTGCAAATTCGGAATCTCGTGCCAAATTTGCAAGGATGATTAGAGGCTTTGACTGTTATTGTCCTCTGCTTTTTGTATAGCGGTCGTCAAGGTTCTATTTCGTTTTTATGTGGTAGTTATATAACGGCTAAATAGTTTTCATGGGGTTACTTAAATGTAATGGATTGTTCAGTATCGTCTTCTGTACCAACAAGAGTTTATTTTATAACATTGTCCATTCGTTTATAATATACTTATCTGACTTGACTCTCAGAATAAAATAAGCTAACTTTGTTCAATAATTTGAAGGATATTAAACTATGATTCAACAAGTAGAAAATTTGGTTCATTTTTTAAATCAGTTGCCTGTAACTCAACAGGCTCGTGTTGCTGAGATTCTCTTGAAAGAAGCTCAATATGAAATTTCCGAAAGTCCTAAA
>Ga0209573_1003334_pt1 | contig 17859 bp, 10 predicted proteins | sample TNRBio252014_DNA_FD_185870 | JGI IMG/M metagenome (GOLD analysis project Ga0209573, IMG submission 185870) | Wastewater treatment Type I Accumulibacter community from EBPR Bioreactor in Madison, WI, USA - TNR Reactor_6/25/2014_ DNA (SPAdes)... | ecosystem: Engineered > Bioreactor > EBPR >...
GGGCAGGTTCAGAGTCGGTCGGTCGCGTTCATTGGCCAGGCTGGCAAACATCCAGGATCGACGCACTTTGCCCAGCGTAATGCGATTACTCGACGGGCGGCGACCGTCCGGATCAAACGTCAGCTCTTCGAGATCCATCGAGCGGCCCGAAGCAGCATACAGCGTATCCACGATTTGCTCGGCAGTCAGTCGTCTGCGATCCGGCGCTGCGAAGAAGCGACTTTCCGGATCAGCCGTCAGATTGTTTCCTTCTGCGGCTCGCTGATACACCTCGGACGTCATGATCAAGCGACACAGATATCGGACGTCATAATCGTGAGCCACGAATTCGGCCGCCAGCCACTGCAGCAGTTCCGGATGGCTGGGCTGCTGACCTTCCCAGTCGTGAGGCGGCTCGACAAGCCCAGCTCCCATCAATCGACGCCACACGCGATTAACGACGACCTGCGCGAATCGCTGATTGGCGGGTGATGTGACCAGTGCTGCCAGACGTTCTCGAGGATCCTCGGGCTTCTGCATCAACGCGTTCAGGGCGTCGTCTTCGGCAACGCCCGTGACGTCGGCAAACGGCCATTTGGGTTCGACTGGTTCGTCGGGTTTCAGCGTTGCCTTGATCAGAGGTTCGCGATCCTTCTTTTCGAAGAATGCCGCCGGGACGCGACTGGTCTTCGGCACCGTCACGGACTTTCGTTCAAACATCGCGGCCAGCGAATAGAGATCTTTCTGCGGCGTGCTGTGATACGGCGAATCATGGCAACGAGCGCACTGCAGTTCGATGCCCAGAAACGCACTTGCCACGATCTGTCCTTTGGCGGCCATCGGAGCATCGTTGTCGGCAGCGATACCAAACCCGGCGCTGCCTCCTTCATCTTTACTGCCGCGAAGCAGAATCAGTTCGGTCACCAGTTGATCAAAGGGCTTTCGATCGCGCAGAGAATCGTACAGGAACCAGCGGAACGGGCCTGTGGTATTCAGACTGGCATTCAGCAGCGTGGGACTTTCGGCCAGCACATCCTGCCAGTAACTCATCCAGTGATCGGCCCAGCGCTCGTCCTCCACCAGCCGGGCGATCACAGTCGCTCGCTTTTCCGTTGACGTGTCCTGCAGGAATTCGCGAATGTCATCTTCCGTCGGCGGTACACCGACCGAGTCATAGAACGCACGTCGCAGGAACTGCAGATCACTCAATCTCTGCGAGGGTTGAAGGTCTTCTTTTGACACGGGCCGCGCGGGCCAGCGGGCTCCGTCGGCGATCCAGCGAGTCAACACGGCGGCCTGATCAGCAGTCAATGGAGCAGCTCCTGGCGGCATTCGTTCGTCCGGATTGTCTGACTGGATTCGCCGCAGCAGTTCGCTGTCTTCAGGATGTCCCGGCAGAACGGCGACCGTGCCCGAATCGCCATGTTTCAGCACCCCTTCCCGAGTGTTCAGACGCAGGCCGCCGTTTTCCTTTTCCCCATGACACCGGAAACAGTTGTCCCGCAGAATCGGAAGCACTTCGGCATGGAACTGGCGAGCTTCCGCCTCGGGTGTCTTCGCCGATTCCGCCAGAGCCTGGTCAATCCGAGCCTGCAGAAAGGCATCAATCGGATGTGCTTCGGAACTCGGAACGACCGGCGCGGGATGTTGTGCGACCCAGGTGCGAGCGATCTCATGCCGCTGTTTCCAGAATTCCTGCTGACTGGCTGCCGCCGCACGACGATTCTGGTCATCGAACCGGGACATTTCCTCTTCGACGATCTTTGCCGCTAGTGTCACCTGATCGTCAGTCAGCCGTACGGATTCCTGTTCGTGCCCAACATCGACAGGCAGCAGATGAAACATGGTGCCCGCGTCGTTCTGCACGGCCACCAGCAACTCACCAGGATCCGTGCGAAACGATTTGCCGCCGATGAGGGTCTCCAGGATGACTCGACATTGTCCATCACTGCCGATCGTCGCTTCTCCAAAGACTTCCTGCTGACGATGCTCGGCGATCCGCGCTCCCGGCACAGGGGGCTCAGCAACGGGAGTCATGGGTTCTTCACCACTGGGAGAACCCGTCAATGGCTTGCTGCGAGCGATCACTTCTCCGTTAACCCACAGTCGGCTGAGTCCACGAACTCGCATCAGAAAACGATGCTTGCCCGGAGTCAGCATCATGTTTGTGGCCAGTCGAGCGAGCACCGGAGCTTTCCAGTTTTCACGAATGCCCGAGGCATCATAGCGCAGCGGGATGCGGTCGAGGAACGCCGTGTCCGCGACCCAGCGCAGAGTTTCGTCCGGGAACTTCTCGCCGTCGTTCAGCCAGCGATCGTGAGTGGGCATGCCTTCATGAAACGACATCACAATCTTCCCGGGTGTCAGCGTGCCGGGATCCGGCATGACTTCCGGAGCCGGTTTGGTGACAATTTCGGTCCCCGTGAATCGGTATCGTGTCTTCATCACGTCGTCACCCAGTGCCTGGCGGTGAATGACGACTGAATCGATGCCCCCGCGAAAGCTGTTGCCGGCCGATCCTCCCTGGGACGCGCCAATCCAGACAGCGTCGTCGTCCACGACAGGCGCGTCCTGAGTTGGGCCGCCCATGTCCCAGGATCCGGTCTGCGGCTTGACATCAATCCACGCTCGAATGCTTTCCGGGCTGCCGAAGGTGTAGCTGACGGCGACATGATGCCAGCCGCTTCCCGGTGAAAATCCTCCGGCCGAATTCCAGCGGTGCCAGTGGCTGTCCGTCCCGGTCGCGTTTGGCGACGGAGGTGTCGCGAAAAGAAAGCTGACTCCAGCTTTGTCTTTCACACCGTAAATTCGCAGCGCCCAGTTCTGATTGTTTCGAGCAAATCCCGGGGCACCCGTGCGTCCTTTGCCAATGATGTATCTGTATTGGCCGTTGCCAAGGTCTGACACCTGAACCCAGGCTTCCAGCGTGATCGCGTCACCGTTCGTGAAATCGACGATGCTCTGCGCGCCCGGATCTTCAAACGAAAGCCAGGCACCTCCGCCATCAAAGCGAACGGCCGTGTTGTTGACTTCGAAATCCGGGTAGTCGGGCGGACGCGGCCCCGGCACATCCCGGTGAATGTCGCCGTTGGCTGTCAGCGGGGTCGTTTCTTCCGCGCCGAAGTTCCAGCGCAACGCCGCAGGAGGATCAGCCGCCGTAACCGGAACATTCATGACGGGCGCACACAGAACCGTCATCAACAGAAACACACCACTCAAACCACGACACCAGATTTCCTGCATCACAAACGCTTCCCCATAAGACAGGGCATTGTTGCCTTGCCGTTCATTTCACCCAGCCCGTGGTCAGATCGCAAGTCGCACGCAGATTGTGACATGAGTTCCGGCTGTGAATTGATTGGCGTTTCCATAGTCGTCGTCACTCTCTGAGTGACGCAGTTCGCCAAAGGCCGGAACCCAGGATCGTCACTCAGAGAGTGACGCCTACTATGAACCCCAGGTTGATGGCTCAATTCCGATCGCCCTGCGGCTGATCAGATCGCCGGGCCAATGGCGGCCATAATTAGTCTTCAAACCGCACTTTGTCCTGCCCGGCCAGTCGCACCAGATCTGGCAGATCCCACGATTTCAGCACTCCATGAATCACTGCTTCCAATTGTCCGCTGGCGTGTGGATCGCCGACAACGGAAGCCCAGTCCTTCGGTGTCTGTCGAAGCGTCACAGAAGCGAACATTTCCGGATGCAGGGCCGCAGCATGCAGCGCCACGATACCAGTCTGACCGACCGCCACCAGATGCACCTTCCGCGGCGAACTTCGATCCTTCTGGTAGTACGCCACAAAGTCGGCCGCTGCAAGGGCATCTTCCGTGCGCTGGCCGACGATGGAATCTCCAAGAAGGTACGCCAGAAAGAACGTCTTCCAGTCCGTCAGCAACTTATCGGGTTTAATGGTTGTGGTTTCACCCTGGCCACACAGATCCACTGAGACCACTGCGTATCCCGAACCGACGATCTTTTCGATGTCCGCCTGACCGGCCGCTTTTCCGCCATCGTGCAGAAACAAATAGGCCTCATCGGATGGTGCGACAGGATGCCACGTCAGCCCCGGGATGATGCGTCCGGAATCGCACTTCAGAATCAGTTTGTCGATGTGATAGCCATCACGCGACAGTCGACCGCGGTCTTCCCATTGCGGAGGCTGAATTTCGGCGGCCGGTCTAATGCTCGCAACTTCGCGAATCCGGTTACGCAGCTCAGTCGGATCGACCGAAGCCACGAACTGTTTCCGTTCTTCCGCCAGTCCCGCGGCAATTTCTGCGTTGAGGTCGAACACCGATTTTTCGCCGGGCAGGGTCAGCACCTGACCGGATTCCAGGCACAGCAGTTCTTCCGGAGCTCGAGTCGTCAATGAGGCGATTGCCACGGGTTGATCCACCTGACGAAGCCATCGATTCATCCAATGAGCGATCGTGGCCAGGTTTTGTGGCTGTACACCGTGCTGGCCTTCGATTTCCACCAGATCAACTCGTTCCGGAAACCCCAGCCGCCCATAGATCCGTTTGGCCTGCCTGAAATTTTCCCAGCTGCCGCGAATGTCAAAGAAGTCCTGAGTTGTCGAACTGATCAGCGTCGGCCGGGGAGCTCGCATCACCACATAATCGGTCTGGTCCATGCCGAATTCGAGCTGGCCAAAAATATTCTGCTCGGCGTCCTGGGGACCAAGGGTTTCAATCAGTCGCCGAAATGTCGTCAGATAACAGGCCGGTGCCGCGCAGGCGACTCGATCATCCAGGGCCATCACGTAACTGGTGAGAGTACCGCCACCGGAACAGCCAGTGAACCCGATCTTCGCCGGATCCACTTCCGGCCGACTGACCATGTAGTCGATTGCTCGCATGGCATCCCAGATGCGATACGTGGCCGTGTTGCGACCGACGAGAATGGAGCCCACTCCCATCAGAGAATGCTCGGTGGTGGTCCCAACGTGTTCGGGCTCGTGTTCAGCGTCCAGAACCTGAGACCGTTCCCCCTGTCCAATCGGATCGAAACACAGGGCTGCGATCTTCTGGCTGACCATCATCAGCGCGAAGCGCTGGTTGTATTCGGCTGTCTTGGCCGTTCGGCTGTGGCCACTGGAGACGACGACGCCGGGAAACGGCCCCGGGCCTTCGGGCACATACAGATTGGCCGTCACATGATGATTCGGTCGACTTTCAAAGACGACGCATTCGATCCGAAATCCATCGCCCTGCAGAGTCTTCACCGTTCGCGAGTTCAGAGGTGTTCGTTCCGGAAATCCTCCGAGCTGGCGGATCATGAATTCCTTCAGTTCCGTCTGTCGCGCGGCGATCAGTTCGGATGTCTTCAGTTCTTCAAACGCCTGGTCGCGCTGGTCCATCGCCGCCATTGCTCGCCGCTGCAGCGCGCTGTAGAAGTTGGCCGAGACTTTCTCTTCTTCGTTCAGACACTGCAGGTCCTGAGCCTTCATTGATGGGTTCAGGAACACCGTGTTCAGAACACAGGAAGACAGCACGAGAAGAAGACGCTGGCAGGCACGCAGATGCGTCATGGGCAGGATTCCGTGGAAGGGTTTCAGAGCAGAAGTCCGATGAGTCTTCCCGCAGCTCGGGCAGATGTCAACTTTGAGCTTTGATGGGTGCGATGTCACAGCTTGAAATTGGGGTAACTCGTCATTCCCGCCTGCGCGGGAATGACGGTACCCAAAAATCAACGACTGACAGCATACAGCGCGCAGTTCAGAGCCACGGATCAGCACTGATTGAACACGGATCAACGCAGACCTTTCCTGCACAAACAATTCACGGAATTATCCGTGTTCATCCGTGTGAATCCGTGGCCGGGTGACCTCTGATTTAACTTTGGATCACCGCGAGGGTCGCAGACCGACCTGTTAATTATCCTGCTTGAGGTGAGACCGGATTTCTCCCAGGTCTTCGACAATCTGATTTCTCAGACGCTGGATCTGGTTGAGCATTTCCGAGTACGCATCGAGTTGTTCGCCGGCGGACAGACGATTCTCGGGCTGAAGGATCAGCCGCTGTATTCGCAGCAGCAGGTCTCGTAAAGGTTCTGCCAGAATGGGAATCAGTTCGCGGGAGTTGGTGCGAACGGACTTTGTCACCTTCTGCACCAGCTCGCGTTCCTCTGTTCGCTGGTGCACGGACAGAGTTCTGGGACCCGTGTCCGCCTGCTGGTGTTCCAGAGTGTCGACGTCCACCAGTCGACCAAACGGAGACGCTTCCTTGCGCAGGGCTTTCTGATTGGAGTTGGCTTTTTCGAGCGACGCGCGTGCCTTTTTTGAGTTGGGATCGGCTTTCAATGCTGCCTGGAAACACTGGATCGCCAGACCATTGTTCTTCAACTCCAGATAGATGTTGCCGAGGTTCAGATGGGCTTCGACCATGTCCGGCTTTATTTTGACGGCCTCCTTGTAGGCAGAGATCGCCATGGTGTTCAGGTCCATCGCTCGCTGGCTGATGCCCATGTTGTAATACGCTTCGGCACACCGGCGATCTTTCTGAATAGCCCGGCGAAACACTTCGACCGCCTTCTTGTGATCACCCATTCGGTTCAGCACAACTCCAAGATTCACCCAGGCCTTTTTGTGCCCCGGGTTCAGTCGAGTGAGCGTTTCAAATGCTTCCTGAGCATCTTCGAGGTGTCCGCCCATAAAGCAGGCCATCCCCAGAAGCTCCAGGACATCCTCGTCCCGGGGATCATGCTCATGCATTTTCTGCAGAAGTTCCGACGCTTCGAAAAACTTACGCTGACGAATGAGGTCCTTGCTGGCCTTCAGATCGGGGGAAATCTGGTCCTGTGAACTCATCGTAGGACACCTCAGTTGCAAATCAGATTTCAAGCCTGGTGAACCGCTGTAAACGTCCCTGCCTGGAACCGTTCCATCGTCAGCCGTTTCTGCTGATCGCTCACACCGGAGATCTGAACATATGTTGGGGTTTTAACGCAAGGCGAACCACCGCGCTCCTGAAAAAAATCAGACCTTTCGTGAAATTCAGCGCTGCACCGGGAAAGGGAAAATCATCTCGGCCGATGCGTCACAGTCTTCCTGATTTGACATTGTTAAAGCAGGGTAGAGTTTGCGTCACCCTATCCTCAAGCTCAAGCGGCAAAACCTGCGAAGTCGATGGACGTCAGAGAATCCGGAAAACCGGGAGTCGGGGACGAACGGACCAGAACCATTCCTTCGAATGATTGTGCAGGCTTTGAATGTCTGAACTGTTCCTGAAAGGCGCTTTGATGGCGGTGGCTGTCCTGACCAGCACACTGTCGTCGTTCGTCGTTGCTGAAAGTTCACGAGAAACGCCGCTGGTTCGAGCTGTCCAGCAGGCCCGTAATTCGGTCGTGAACATTCATACGGAAAAGACGGCCGCAGACGACAAGGAATCGCGATTCTTCTCACCGAAGTCGCGTAAAGTCACCGGCATGGGCACGGGCATTGTCGTCGACGAGCGGGGATACATCGTTACGAATTACCACGTCATTCAGGATGTGGATGTCATTACGGTCACCATGCACAATGGTCTGACGTTTGACGGACACTGTATCTCTTACGATCGCAAACATGATCTGGCCATTATTCGAGTCAACTCCAGGGACCCGCTGACCGTCATGGCCATGGGCACATCGTCCGACCTGATGCTGGCAGAAACCGTGTTCGCAGTGGGAAATGCGTTTGGATACGAAGACACCATCACCGAAGGCATCATCAGTGCCCTGCACCGTGATGTGGAGGTTGACGAAACGCAGTCGTACGAGAATCTGATTCAGACGAGTGCCAGCATCAACCCGGGCAACAGCGGTGGTCCGCTGTTCAATCTCAATGGCGAAGTCATCGGGATCAATGTCGCAATTCGTTCGGGCGCTCAGCGGATCGGCTTTGCGATTCCCATCGACGACGCGCGCCGCACCATTGCCCGCCTTCTGAGTGTCGAACGTCTGAACGGCCAGCCTCACGGCCTGGAAGCTTCCGATGTGAAATCCGCACAAGAGAAGAAACTGGTGGTGGATCGAGTCTCTGCCGGCAGTGCGGCAGAACTGTGCGGGATCCAGGCTGGCGACGTGATTCGCAGTGTTCGAGGCCTTGCGATTGCAGACGGCACCGACTTCGAACGTTCACTGCTGGACATGCCACGTGGAAAGGTTCTGGATGTGCTGGTCGTTCGCAACGGCCAGGAACAGACTCTGCAGTTCACCGTGGGCGTGGGCAAGACCACGATGACTCCCGCCATTTCTGCTTCTCTGAGTGAAGTCGTAGTCGCCAGCAATGTTGCCCCCAAAGTCCCTGCAGCCGACCCCAACGGGCCGCGAAGCACTGATCAGGATATTCTGGATCGCGTGTGGGACCTGCTGGGAATGCGACTGGAGAGTCTGACCGACACCGAACGAACCGACGTGCGAAGCAAGACGTTTCAAAGTCCGAAGGGAATGGTTCGATACAACGGTGGCTTACGGATTGTGTCGGTCCGACCGGACAGCGCCGCAGCAAAATTCGTGAAGGAAGGCGATGTGCTGTTGGGGCTGGATGGCCTGGAAACCCTGGGACCGTCCAGTCTGAGCTACATTCTGGCGGAGAACCGAGTCAGCCGGATGGCAGCCATCAAGTGCCAGTTCTATCGACTGGGCAGCCATCCTACCGAATGCAATCTGCAACTCACTCGATAGGCTTGAATTGGGGTACGAGATCAGGCCTGGGACCGTTCGCGAAGCTTACCCTGCTGCTCCGTCACCTCTGGAATGGATCCCGCTGTTTTCGTGAGCCGCACGGCGCTAGCCGCGGGTGATCCGCGATAAGGACCGGCGGCTAGTGCTCTGTCAACCTTCAATTGAAGGACCTGGTAACGTAGGCCGGACCGAGCGACAGCGAGTTCCGGCAACTCAGTGACTCGAGGCAATGCCGGAACTCGCTGTCGCTCGGTCCGGCCTACATCCATCAGACGATCCCTGATAAAGCACTAGCGCCTTGCGGCTCACGGTTTTGGAGCATCGCGACGGTGCGCTACGATCGGCCCATTTCCCGATCCATCAGCCGGATCAGGCTGGCAAGCGAATGGACTCGCAGCTTTTTCATGGCGTTGCCGCGATGCTTTTCCACCGTCTTGACACTGATGCCCAGTTCAATTCCGATGGACTTGTTGGTATGGCCGTCGTACACCAGTTTCACTACTTCCAGTTCTCGTTCGGAAAGCCGATCCAGATAGGTTTCGCCTGACGGAAGCAGTGGCGGCAGAGCCTGATCGAGGGATTCGGCATCGAGCAGTTGTCGGAATCCCTCTTCAACCGCCTCCAGCAGTTCGCGTCGTTCGAACGGCTTATCCAGGACCGTGACGGCTCCACATTTCATGGCGGTGACGGCCAGGCTGGTGCGAGGGAATGCAGTCACCAGGATCACTCGGAAGTCGTTCGGCCGCAGTGACAGATTTCGCTGCACCTCCGTCCCAACCACATCGTCCATCACCTGATCGGTGATCACCACGCCGGGTTCCAGCTGGCGAATCTCTTCGATAAATCGAGTGGACGACTGATAGGGTCGGGCATCAAATCCCGCTTGTTCCAGCATTCGCTGTACGGTGTCCAGAACGGCCGGGTCATCGTCAATTACGTAGACGCGGCGACTGGGCGGATTTCCGGAACGCGCGTCACCTTTCTCAGGGCTTTCGAAAAGATCAACCATGATCACACTTTGGGGGGACTAAGGGCGCGTAGGTTCGAGGAACCCCGAAAACGCAGGATAACAGAAGGCCGCAGGCAAAGCCCGACAAAAAGGAAGATCGGGCTCGCTCAAATAGGTCGCAGGCAGTTCATCGGATGTCTCCGGAAAGTCTGGTTCCCGTCGACAGGGTTCCTCAAGCAATTGCGTCAATGTAGGGTTCTGCGGTATCGTTAGCGCTGGTGATCAACACTTTTAGTGCCATGGATGGCAAAAATGCTCCTGGGGAAAAACCCTCCTTCTCTACACTTCTCCGCGAATCCTTCCGATTCGTGGTTGCTCCTTGGAGTCTGCGGTGCTGGGATGCGCGCGATGGCGGATGTGCTGTCGGATCGTGGTCAGAAGATCGTTGGCACCGATACCGATCAGGAAGCACTGGCCAGTGTGTTTCATGGCACTGACTCGTTCTCTGGAGCTGATCCGCAGCGTCGAATCGTGAACTGGTCGGCTCTGAACGGCGACTTCGATTTCCGTTCGTATCGAGTCATCCATAGTATCGCCATTGATTCGGCGCATCCGATTCTGAAGCTGGCTCGAGATGCCGGGTGTCCGATTCATTCGCTGCCGGACGCTGTCTCGCACGTGTTTCAGAGTGCTCGCCACCTCTGTGTCGCCGGGACGCACGGCAAGACCACGACATCGGGCATGCTGTGGTGGATCCTGCAGCAGTCCGGTCAGGCGCCAGGGGGATTTGTCGGTGGGGAATTCAGCCGTTCTTCATCGATCTCCTCAACAGCGCACCTCGCTGGCCCCAATCAGTTTGGCAGTGGAAATCCGGCCGTCATCGAGAGCTGTGAATATCGACGCACGTTCTTGTCCTACCGCCCTCAGGTTGCTGTGATCACGGGCATTGAATCGGACCACTTCGACTACTTCGCAGATGAGCACGACGCCGATCAGGCCTATCGTCAGTTCCTGGACCTGCTGCCACCGGATGGACGAATCGTGTTCCGCGGCGACTGTTCGCGAACCCGATCGCTGGTGAAACACTCACACTGCCGCGCCGTCTCTTTTGGAAGCGGCACAGACTGTGACTGGACGACTCGGCCTGCGACAGTCAGCTCGTATCTGCCAACCTCTGCCACAGTCCCGGCGCGCCGCATGATGCAGTCGTTCGAGCTGGTCCATCCGGATGGACAGACCATTCCCGTGCACCTGATGGTTCCCGGGGCTCACAACATCGCCAATGCCACCGCAGCAATCCTTGCAGCGCAGGAATGCGGAGTTTCGATGGCATCGGCCGCCGAAAGTCTGGCCTCGTTTCCCGGAATGCATCGCCGTCTTGAGTATCGCGGTGCCTGGCGAGGCGCAGAGCTGTTCGACGATTACGCTCATCATCCCACGGCAGTGGCGGCAGCGGTTGGCACACTTCGTCAGCTGTTTCCGGGCCGACGCCTGCTGGCGATCCTGGAACCGCATCAGATCTCCAGAACTCAGCGGTTGTTCGCCGATTTCCGCTCGGCGCTGCAAGCTGTGGACGAATGTCTGATTCTGCCCGTACTGGCCGCTCGGGAACGTGCTGCCTGGAAGGACTGCTGCGAACTGTCCGGGCGTCTGGTTCGACAGCTCTCTGAATCAGGAGCTCGCGCATTCCTGATGGCGAATCTTGACCAGGTCCTCGGAAGATTAGACCATTCGGTAAAGCCCGGAGATATCGTGCTCACCATGGGCGCAGGCAGGACACATCGAATTCATGACGAACTCTATCGACGATTTCAGCGAGATTCTGCGGCGTGAAGAACCGCTGGCGAGCCATACGTGGCTGCGGACCGGCGGGCCTGCGGAATTCTTTTTCACTCCTCGCAGCGAAGACGAACTGCTCGCCGTCGTTCGGTTCTGTCGAGCCAGCCAGATTCCTGTGCACGTTCTGGGAGCTGGTTCGAATCTGCTGGTTCGCGATGAAGGTGTCCGTGGCGCGGTGGTGAAGGTCATCGAACCGCTGCTGAGCGACATTACAATCTCCGGAACCAGTGTGACGGCCGGCGGTGGCGCGATGCTTTCACATGTGATCACAGAAGCCGTTCGGTCGGGCCTGGGAGGCGTGGAGCATCTGGTGGGCATTCCCGGCACTATGGCGGGAGCGGTTGTCGGCAACAGTGGAGGACGTTCGGGCGACATTGGTCAACTGGTGTCCAGCGTCACCGTCCTGACTCAGGATGGGGAATTTGCCACTCGCAAAGGCGACGAACTTTCGTTCGCCTATCGCCGCAGTGGCATCCAGGATCTGCTGGTTCTGTCTGTCACACTGTCACTCGTTCAGGACGATTCCGAAGAGCTGACTCGACGGATGCGGAAGAACTGGATCATGAAGCGATCGACTCAGCCATTGGCCGACCAGTCTGCCGGCTGCATCTTCCGCAATCCTCGCGGCCTGAGTGCCGGGGCGCTGATTGAACAGTGCGGCCTGAAAAACATGACGGCCGGAAAAGCTCGAATCAGTGATCGGCATGCCAACTTTATCGTCACCGAAGAAGGCGCGACCAGCCGCGATGTCGAACAGTTGATCAGTCGCATCCGGAAAGCCGTTGCGGAAAAGTTCGCCGTCGATCTGGAACTGGAAATTCGAGTCTGGTAGGTCGCTGACGTTCGCACTCGTCCGCACTCGTTCGCCCTTCTCCCTCGCAGCGAACGCACACCTGTCCCTTCTCCCTCGCAGGGAGAAGGTGGCCGTCAGGCCGGATGAGGGTCCCCGTCACTGCGCTGTTGAACGACTGCCGTTGGGCGAACCGACAATCGGCGTCCCTTCCGGAAGCGGTCTCGCGGCGACTCGCAGTTGCAGTCCATGAGCCACTTCGCGCAGCGCAGGGAAACTGGAAAACGAATCCGAATAAATCCAGATGGTGATGATGGAATCCGGTGGGAGCGCTTCGATGGACTGACGAAATCGTGAACCGGGCCGCACAGCCTCATCGATGGACTCTTCGGGCGCATCCGGATCCACCGTGATGGTCCAGCGGGACATGTTGACTCGAGTTGTCGTTTCGCCGTTTCGCAGAGCTTCCAGTGTGGACGGCCCTTCCTTCTCCACCACGTAGTCCAGGTAGTAGCCGTTCACCGGGCCGACTCGCCCTTCAAACTGATTCAGCCGCATCATCACGGACCGTCGGCTCAGAACCTGACTCTTCCAGCGTTCCAGCAGTTCCTCCAGAGGAATGGCGCTGATGCGATTGCGACTGACTCGAAAATGCACCTCATCCGATTCCACTGGCCGGGTGACGGGTGCCAGCCGATGCTGCAGGCGATTTTCAGGAATGGACGACAACTGCGCCGTCTGCAGCACTTCCTGCAGCTTCTGAGTTTCCACTACAGTCGTCTGGAGTGACTCGGTCAATTCCTCCGCGGAGCTGCTGACAACTGTCAGCGCCTGGCCCGCGTCCGCCGTCTTTGATTCCGCATCGGTCAGAGATTTTTTCAGCGCCGCAATTCGCAGGGACACCATCTGACGTTCGGCATAGGCCTCAGCCACCTGCCGCTGCTGGCGAGTTTTCTGCTGCGACACTGATTGCAGTTGCTGCTCAGCAAGGCTTATGGCCTCAGCCACCTGCTGCATCAGGTCCGCATCGCGCTGGTGTTCAGTTTGAGCGGCCTGAAGCTGCTGCTGAAGCTGCGACAGCCTGTCATCCAGCTCCTTCAGAGTTGACTGGCGTCCTTCCAGTTCGGCCGACTGCCGAGCGGACAGCGTCTGAGCGGTCGCAATGGCATCCTTCTGCGATTCCGATCGCTCTGGCTGCCGCTGCACCTTCACCGCCACAATCACAATCAGGATGATCAGAATTCCCACGATGTTGCAGACCACATCCAGGAACGAATCCGATCCGAACTCCAGGCCTGGTGCTTTCGCTCGACGGCTCATTGCGGCGACTCCTGCTCCAGCGCCGCGCGACCCGTTTCGTCGGCCGTCGTGATGTACGGAGTCAGCTCCAGAACCTCGGCTGAATGAATCCCTGTGGATTTCAGTCCCTGCGCCAGGGGAATGCGCCACTTTTCGCCGCCGGGGCTGACGACAAATTTCACGATCGGCATCACCGGTTCCTCAGGACTTCGGCGGACGTCTTCCACTTCGGTGTTGATGCCTGTCAGCAGTCTTGCAAACGCTTCGTTCAGACGGTCCGAGTTCATGGGCATCGTCTGCTGCTGCCCAATTGTCATGTGATGGGCATCCAGGAACACGGTAATCCCGATGGGTGTCGACAAACTGCTGGACTGCTTCTTTGCGGACGGCAATCGTCTCAGCAGATCAGGATCCACTCGAGACAGATCCGGCATCATCCCCGAGGCTGCGTCCGGATCCACATCGCCTGGAACACCGGAAGCTCCGGCTGTCCCGGATGGCTCCTGACTTCCTGCCGCCAGCCATTCGTCAATCACGGTCGAAGGCTGGCCGGATCGAGATGAACCCGATGAAGCCAGACTGGACGTTACGGCCGTGGTATCGGCCGGACCCGATCCTGCTGACGGTGTGGCCGCCGAGTTGGTATCGGCAACTCGAGCGGACTGCATGGAACCGTCGCCGCCAAACAACGTGTCAGCAAACCGCTGTTCCGCCATGGATCGAAACCCGGAGGGCGTCCCGGATTCGTTTTGAGTACCTGATGAGTTCGCCGCGAGATGACGTGAAGGGTTCGGTGACGCGATTTCGCCAGATGCCACAGACCCGGATTCCGCAGGCTGAGCCTGAGCAAGTCGTGCGGCTTCCTGCTGCTTTGCATACTGCGCCGCAAACTGTTCGGCCAGATGCGAGGCTTCGGCCGGTGTCAATCGATCGGTGTCACCGGACTGCGTCAACGCGCTGGCCCGTTTTCGGTAATGGGACGATGGGGGAGCAACTCCACCCGCATAAAACTGGCCCGGCAGTATTCCGGCTGAGCGATCCGATTCTTCGACAACTCGCCCATCCGGGCGCACCGCCATACGGCGCGGACCAGCCTGCCCTGATGCACCTCCGCCGCCCGATTGTTCGCCGCGATGCTGCTCCATGATGGCCATCAGTTTGGCGTACAGATTCTCACGCCGCTGAAACGCTTCGGTCATTGCGCTCTGAATCAATGGCAGTTCGGCTGGGTCCGGATCTCCTGCCTTCAGCTCCAGGTCCTGTTCCACCAGTTCAAATCCGTAATGGACCTTCGCTTCAGTCAGAATTCTCTGCGCGTGGTAGAACGGCAACGCGCCATCCGGGCGGACGACCAGCAGCACATACGGTTCGCTGGTGACAGAACCCCGGGACCGATGACGATGCGCCGTCAGGATGACAGACAGCAGCGGATTATCCCGCACCGGAAAACCGTCCATGTCAGCCGGTCCGATCAGCACTTCGTCTGGTAACAGTTCGAACCCTTTCGATGTGACATCGATGACAATCGGGGTGCGTGTGGTGCCTGTGGCATTGGAGAATTCCAGCAGAGTCGACGTTCCGTCGGTGGCGACCGCTTTCTCCTTCGCCTGCTGAACCTGAGCTCTGAGACTGACCAGTGCCGAGTGCTGCTGTCGCAATTTCAATCGGGCATTCGCTGCATCCTCTTCGGCCCGTGCCAGCAGCTGCTGCTTGTCGAAAAGTCGCTTCTCCGCTTCTGTCAGCTCCTTCAGCAGCGCGGCTTCTTCCGCCTTCAGTTGGCGAATTTCACGCAGCAGTTCCGCCACGTCGGTTGAGTCGTCAGCGGGGCTGGAGATCTGAGCCTTCAGTTGCGTCAGTTCCTGCTGAGCCGTCAGGAGCTGACTCCGCTGGTCTGCCACAATCTGCTGCTGACGGGCCAGTTCGGCCTTCAGCTGAGTCACGTTCTGCTCGGCCGCATCGATTTGATTCTGCAGCGCGCGAATCTCGCCTGATCGGTCGATCGACGCGGCCACGATCTCGGCATCGACTGTCGCAGCCAGCATTTGCTGATCGTGCCGGATCTTTCGAGTCATCACCAGCAGCAACAGGATGAGCGCTCCCATCGCGCACACCAGCACGGCGAGAAACGGAAACAGCGAAATCGAATTGTGATGCTGTCGCCGAGACATGTCGGGTTATGCCGCAGAACGAAACGAAGTCTTGGCAGTCAGAACATGAACGGCGGCATTCAGGCTGCTGACGGTCTGTTCCAGAGTCTCAACGATCTGCAGCGACTGCAGATTTCGATTCAGCTCGTCCTGCAGCTGCACCAGTCGCTGTTCCGATTCGGTCATCTGCAGCAGAGTGCGACCCAGACGATGCAGCTCTTCCGCCTGATCGGCTGCCGCCAGCGTGCTGGCCTGAATGGCCGACTGCCAGCTTTCCACCTTTGTCCCAAACTCATTCAGGGTGCTCTGCAGGGTTTCTGTCACTGCCTGGGTGTTCCGATGCAGGACGGCCGCATATTGATCGCGCGCGATACTGATTCCTTCTCGATGAAGTTGCAGCGTCTGTTCGGTTTCTTCCCCCAGAACGGTCGCCAGCGTATTCGTCTGCCGCGCCAGAGTTTCTGCCCAGCCGCTTTGCAGCAGCTCCAGATGCCGGTTCCAGAACTCTGTCTGCTGCACCAGCATCTGCGATGTCCAGTCGGCCAGCGCGGGCAGTCCCTGATGAGTCGTCCCCGAGGCAGAATCGCTGCTGAGTGCAGGAACCAGATGATCGATCCCGAACTGTTCGACATCGTTCAGAATGGACTGCTCACTCCGCTCCACCAGGAACGTGGCAAACACCAGAATCATCGACATCCCCAGAGCCTGAGCGGTGGTGTCGAACGCCACTGCAAGACCGGAAGTCACTTCCGGCAGCGAAGTGTCCAGTTGTTCGGGCGTCACGTTGGCGATCGCCATCGTGATCCCAACCACCGTTCCCAGAAAGCCCATGATCGGAACGGCCCAGGTGACAGTGCGAATCAGCGAGTAACTCTGCAGCAGGCGATCCGAAGCGAGATCCGCGAGATACCGCAGGTGATCTTCAATGCCGCTGCCGGTTCGTTCCTGACTGGAATGATTGCCCAGGTAGTGCAGCACGTCCTGAACGCGACCGGTGAGTGTCGCGCTCGCATGGGCTGATGATGATCCACGTCGAAGCCACAGTCTTAGTGACTGCAGGACTGTCTGCGGACTGGTCTGAGAGGCCCATTGTTCCTCTGTGGCCAGCTGCTGAATTGAGACCAGTATTCGTCGTTCATGAGGAACAGAGCGAAATTTGACCCACAGAATTCCCATGCCCACAAAGAACATGGTCGACGTGATGTATTCCAGCGGATGTCCGCAGAAGTATCTCTGGACAAATTCGGGACCTCCGGCAAAGGCAGTCGCTGCCCACGGAGCCAGCAGGTAGAAGGCGAAGGTTGCAACGAGCCCAACGACCACCCCTGTGAATGTGGATGTTCGCCGGTTTCGTCCTGAACGGACAGTCGTATCCTGGGCGGGATTCCTGGCGGAGGGTTTTTGATTTTCAAACACGTCCTTGTTCCTCCTCGTCAGTCGATCCATGACTGAATCCGGCAGCTGCCCGAAGTCCGCTCACATGATGAGCTGGCCTCAAACGTCAGCGAATCAATCCGAGACTGTCGCTGAAGGCTCTGCCGTGACCGATTCCTATTGCGGTCTCTCGGCCGAGTTCGGCTGACGGAGACCTTCCCGACGTAGTCTGCCAGAAGTCGCTTGCCCGAGGGGACTACAACGTGCCTCAGAACGCACTCGAAATTCTGCCGTTGAATCGCTGAGACCCGATCGCACAGTGTTCTGCGGCACGTTTGGCCAGACGGGATGTCGCGACGCAGGGATTACCGGAACGCCGGACAGCCATCGCCGCCGCTTCGACGCCTGATCTGCCTCAGGGGGGTGCGCCGACATCGGAACCCGACAGCATGGGTTCTCAGGCTGCGCACTTTTCAAATTATCATTTAGTCAGCTGGTGACACACGGGGAAAGCACGAACCCGAACCGCCAGCGAGGCCAATCCCCCTGAGATCCAAATGTCGCCACAAGTCTTTTCTTCGCTTGCGCTTCGGGTTGGTGTACGCGTGAAATGCGCAGCTTCAGGACTGGCGTTTCGGGTCAGCGAACGCGCGACTTATTTTCGCGGCGGCTTTGTGTAGAGGGCTCGGCATTCTTCCAGGCGTGTCCCGCTTTCGTCGGTGACGGAGAATTTCTCCGGCCCCCAAAGCGTCACACCCGCGTGTCGACCGTCTTTGGCAAGCAGATAGAAGTTCAGCCCGAAATCCGGACGCCCTTCC
>Ga0209573_1003335_pt1 | contig 17854 bp, 17 predicted proteins | sample TNRBio252014_DNA_FD_185870 | JGI IMG/M metagenome (GOLD analysis project Ga0209573, IMG submission 185870) | Wastewater treatment Type I Accumulibacter community from EBPR Bioreactor in Madison, WI, USA - TNR Reactor_6/25/2014_ DNA (SPAdes)... | ecosystem: Engineered > Bioreactor > EBPR >...
GGCGACCACCGTGAGGGCGCTGCTGGGCTTCCTGCATGCCGCGCGCACGCGCGGCTACGCGATGATCGACGAAGTCTTCGCGCCCGGCATGACGGCGATGGCCGCACCCATCCTGCGCCAGGGCGTGGCCAGCGGTGTGGTCAGCATCGCCGGGCCGCGCACACGCCTGAGCACGGCGCGCATGCACGCGCTGGCGCCGGCGCTGCTGGCCGTGACGACCGAGCTGGGCGTCATCACCCGGCGCACGGCGATGTGGGGGCGCGCACCGCTGGGCAAAGCCTGATCGGCGGCAACTCAGCCGCTACCTCAGGCCCGATACCCGTCCTGGATTCCGCTGGATTCCGTGGCCCAGCCGCTGATGGGCGCGTGCAGGTTGTTGACCAGCGCGCCGGGCTTGGGCCGCATCACGATGGGCACCGCGGTGTGGTCGTTGCAGACCCGGTCGTTCAGGCGGATCAGCAGCGCGGCGCGTTTCACCGGGTCCACCTCCACCTCGGCGGCGCGGAAGGTGCGGTCGAACCCTTCGTTGCTCCAGCGCGTGACGTTGCGGCCATTCCACTTGTTGGCCTTGGAGGCCGCCAGCCACGAGCAGAACAGCCCCATGAAGCGGCCCGGGTCCGGCCCGCCGCGGGTGACGGTGTACATCTGCAGACTGATACAGCCGTCTGACGGCTTGGCCGTCCTCCTGCATGGGCGTCGATCCAGCACCGCGTGCGGCCAAGTGACAACGTGCGTTCGGCCTCACCTTTGGAAGGTGAAGGTCTTCCATGGGGCCTGCCTGCTGGCCAGCACCGGACCGGGTGACCAGGCAGCAGACGGTCGCGAGTGCCTCTTGATGGCCGAATGCGGACCAATGCACCAGCCCAGTCAGCCCACCCCCATCACCTTCAGCGCCGCCGCCAGCGACTGCTTCGCCTCGAAGAACCCGGCCCACGGGTCGGCCTGCTCGAACGACAGGTGCTCGCGCGCGGTGGCGATGTTCCATTGCGCGCCGCCCTTCAGCGACGCCAGATCGTCCCACGCCACCGGCATCGACACGCCCAGTCCCGGCCGCGCGCGTGCCGAAAAGGCTGCGGCCGTGGTGGCGCCCTGGCCGTTGCGCAGGTAGTCGACGAACACCTCGCCCACGCGGTTGGCCGCACCCGTCTTGGCCACTAAGCGCGAAGGGATCGTGCGCGCCAGGTGTTCCACCGCGGCCTGCGAAGAGACTTTCACCACGTCGTAAGGCCAGCGCGGCGCGATCGGCACCACCACGTGCAGGCCCTTGCCGCCGCTGGTCTTGAGCCAGCTGTCGAGGCCAAGTTGGTCGAGTAGCGTGCGCACCAGCAACGCCGCCTCCTTCACGCGCTCCCACGGCAGGCCCTCGCCGGGGTCGAGGTCGAAGACGATGCGATCGGGCTGGTTGATCTTCTTCGCCGTGGAGTTCCACGGGTGGAACTCGATGACGTTCATCTGTGCGGCCGACAGCAGCGCTTGGGCATCGGGCACGGTGAGGAGCGGCGCGTGGCCCGGGAAGAGCCTGGCATCGAGCGCCTTCAGCCCGGGGATGCTGCCGGCCTCGTCCTGCTTCTGGAAGAACAGCGTGCCGGCCACGCCTTCGGGCCCGCGCACCAGCGCCAGCGGCCGGCCGGCCAGGTGCGGCAGCATGCGTTCGGCCACGCTGTCGTAGTAGCGGATGAGGTCGAGTTTGGTCAGGCCGGTGGCGGCATCGACGACCCGCTCGCCGTGTGTCACTTTCAACTTCGCCAGCCGCGCGCCGGGCAGGACGGCGAGCGCCGCCTGCGTGACCACGCGTTCGCGCGTGACGCTGCGAGCCGGCTTGTCGCTGCGCAGCGCGACGAAGACGGCGTGGCGCACATGGCCGTCGGGCGTCCAGCCGGCGAAGCGCACTTCGGCCACGAGTTCGGGCCGCACCCAGCGCTCGCTGCTCGAAGCGCGGCGGCTCCAGCGGCCGGGGTCGGGGCTGCCGGCGGTGACGGGCGGTGCGGGCTGTTCTAGCGGCGCCAGTTGCGTGCGCGGCGGCGGCGGCGGCGGCGTTCCAGCCGGTGCCCACGCTGCCGGCGTGAACGAACGCGCCGCCGGCGTCGTACACGCCGAGGATCAGGCTGCCCACCTCGCGCGGTGCTCCCTGGCGCTCGGTGAAGCCGCGGGCGAAGAGCAGGTGCCCGATATCCTGGACAGCGCCTTCGCCGTGCTGGAGTACGACAGCGGTGCGCGCGCGATGCTCGACCTGTGCATGTTTGCCGAGAACACGGTGGACAAGGAACACATCACCGTGGTGGGCGACGAGGGCAAACTCGAGAGCCTGCTGCCCAGCCTGACGCTGCGCCACGGCCGGCGCGAAGACTGGGGCCGGCGCGAGGCCTGGGGCCAGTCTTCAGGTACGGGCAAAGGCGTGAGCGTGCGGCGCGTGTGGGATACGAATTTCCTCTCCTCCGTTCTGCTGCGATTCGATCACGAGGGGGCTGGAGCGCAGGGCCTCGCGAAGCGCGGTGTGGCGCTCGGCCAACCGGGCTGCGCCATCGGCGGGTTGGGCAAATAGCGGCATGCAGCACCACACGGTGCCGGCGGCAAGCCACGCTGCCGGCCCTCGCCCCACACGGCGCAGGGTCAGTGCAAGCTGGCAGGCGAGGCGACAGGCGGCGGCCAGGTTGTGCGGCATGGGGCGTTGCAGCTGCCGCGTGCGACAAGCGTGCGAGGCATTCTATGGAGGTTCCCGCAAGCGCCGATCCGGCGCATGCGGCCAGATCGACGCCAGCATCAGCGTGGCGCCGCCCCTGTCTTGGGCTGGTCTTCGCCCGCAATGCGCTCGCGCAGTCCGCGGGCGGCCAGTTTCATCGGCGTCCGGTGGGCCGTCCAGCCGCCCTGCCAGGGCGGCGCGAGCCCACGCAGCAAACGCGCCAGCCGCACTGCCGGGCGGTACAGGCCAGGTCGTTCATTGAGCCAGGCCCAGGCGCGCCAAGCCAGGGCCTCTACCCAGTCCTCGGCGCTGGCCTGGCCTGCCAACGGCGCATGGCCAGGCTCGGCGTCGTGTTTGGAGGCCCGACGCAGCTGCATCAGCAGGTCAGGAATGGGAATGCCTACCGGGCACACCTCGGCGCAGGCACCGCACAGGCTGCTGGCAGTGGGCAGGTCCTGGGTCGGCTCCAGACCCAGTAGGTGGGGCGAGATGATCGAGCCAATCGGCCCAGGGTAGGTGGTGCCGTAGGCCAGCCCGCCGATGCGCGCGTACACCGGGCAATGGTTCATGCACGCGCCGCAGCGGATGCACTGCAGCGTGGGCCGGAAGTCGACATCGCGCCAGGCCTGGCTGCGGCCGTTGTCGAGCAGGATCAGGTGCACTTCGCGCGGACCGTCGAGTTCGCCGTCGCGGCGCGGCCCGGTGATGACGTTGAGGTAGGTCGTCACCGCCTGCCCGGTGGCCGAGCGTGTGAGCAGGCTGAAAAGCGGCAGCACATGGTCGAAGCGCTCCACCACCTTTTCGATGCCGGTGATCGCGATGTGCACGTCGGGCACGCTGGTGCACATGCGGCCGTTGCCTTCGTTCTCCACCAGAACCAGGCTGCCGGTCTCGGCGACCATGAAGTTGACGCCGCTGACGCCGATCTTCGCGTCGCGGAACTCGTTGCGCAGCTCGCGCCGGCCGATCGCGATCAGCGCATCCACGTCGTCGGTGTACGCGGTGTTCGGGATCTGGTCGGCGAACAGCCGGCCGATCTGTTCCTTGGTCTTGTGGATCGCCGGCATGATGATGTGGCTGGGCCGCTCGCCGGCGAGCTGCACGATGTATTCGCCCATGTCGGACTCGAGGCAGCTCACACCGTGCTCGGCCATGCGGTGGTTCAGCTCGATCTCTTCGCTGACCATCGACTTGCCCTTGACCATCCGGCCAGCCGCGTGGCGCCGCGCCAGCGCGAGGAACACGGCGTTGGCCTCTTCGGGCGTGGCGGCCCAGTGCACCTGCACACCGCGTTCGACGAGGCGCTGTTCGAGCTGCTCCAGCAGCTCGGGCAGGCGCGACAGGCTGTACCTGCGGATTGCCTCGCCGACCCTGCGCAGGCCATCGAAGGCCGCGGTGTCGCCGAAATGCACGGCGCGGCGCTCCTGCAGGAAGTCCATCGCGCTGCGAAAGCTCTTGCGCAGGTGGGCATCTTCCACCGCGTCCCGGGTGTTGGCCTTGAACCGGCGCGGATCGACGAAGTGCAGCGGTGAAACACCCGCGGCGCCCTCCGCTGTGGGCCCGAGCCGGCTCACGGCGTGGCTCCCGCGCCGGCGATCACGTCGTGCACGACGATGATCGACAGCTGCTTCGGGCCATGCGCGCCGAAGGCCAGCGTCTGCTGGATGTCGGCGGTCTTCGACGGGCCGGTGATCAGCAGCAGGTTCGTGGGCATGTCCTGCTCCGGCGCCAGATCACGCATCGCTGCCGGCAAGCCGGCATACAGCGTGCTCACCCACAGCAGCGCCACGTGCAAGGGCGGCACGAGCGACAGCGTGCGCGGCTCGTCCGGGCCCGGGCGCAGCACGAGCGTGCCGGTGTCGGCTATGCCGGCCCATGTGTCGGTGACGCCGGCGTCCACGCTGTCGAAGAGCTCTGCCTTCCATTGCGAAATCGGGCGGTCGAAGTGCGTGACCTTCAGGTCGGCCAGGGCCTGCGTCAGGCCGGCTCGAAGCCTCGGCGCCGAGCCCGTCGCCACATGCCTGCAGCGATGCCGGATCAGTGTGTCGCGCAGCACCTGCGGCCAGGCATGGGGCTCGGCATGGAGCACGTCGGCGCGCCAGCCGCGTGCAGCGGCCTCGAAGGCCGGCACCAGCGAGGCCGGATCCGGGCGCGGGCCGGCGCATCCGCGCCCATACGGGCCCGCGCGATAGGCCGCGAGGTCCGGCGACGGCAGGGCTACACCCGCGGCGCCGGCCGTACCGCTGCGCAGGGCGCCCAGGATGCGGCTGCGGCTGGCGGTCGTGTCGGGCAAGGGCTCGAGGCTCGGTGTCACGGTGCGGCTGGGGGTCATCGTTTCACTGCTTCTCAATCGGTCACCTGCCGGGCCGCATCGGCGGCGCCCAGCTGCTCGCGCACGAAGCTGGCCAGATGCACGAAGCGCGGCAGCCTCTCGCCGCCGGCACGGCGCTTCTCGGCCGCGTGGTGAAGATTGAGCAGGCACCCGCAGTCAGCGCTGACCACGACCTCGGCACCGCAGTCGCGCAGGCTGTCGAGCTTGTCGTTGACCATCGCGCCCGAGATCGCAGGGTGGCGGGCCGAAAACGTGCCGCCGAAACCGCAACACTCGGCCACCCGCAAGGGTTGCACCAGTTCGGCTCCGGGCAGCGCACGTAGCAGCGCTTCGCTGGGCACATGGCTGCCCATCTCGCGCCGTGCCGAGCACGAGGTGTGCAAGGCCACCTTCAGCGCTGACTTCGGCGAGGCTGCCGCGGGATCCGGGGCCAGGCGCAGCACGTCGCGCGCGAAGGCGCTCCACTCGACGACACGGGCGCCGATCTCGCGGGCCTGGGCCGCGCGCGCGGAGTCGCTGGCAAACAGGCGCGGCCAGTGGTGAACCATCATGCCCGCGCAAGAGCCCGAGGGCACGACGATCGGCCACGGCTCGGGGAACAAGCCCAGCTGCGCCTGTGCCACGCGGCGTGCCTCCTCGGTGTAGCCGCTGGTGTAGGCCGGTTGCCCGCAGCAGCCCTGCCCGGGCGGGAACACCACCTCGATGCCGGCGGCGCGGATCAGCGAGATCGCGTCCATGCCGGCCTGCGGCGCCATCAGGTCGACCACACAGGTGGCGAAGAAGTAGACGCAGCGTAGCCGGGTCGCGGCGGAGGTTTCAGACATCTTCGGCCACCATGTCGATCGCACCGCAAGGGCATTCGGCTGCACACACGCCGCAGCCCTTGCAGTACTCGTAGTTGAACTCGAATCGTTTGCCCGGCCCGAGCTTGATCACCGCGTTGTCGGGGCACACGCCATAACAGTTGTCGCATTCGAAGCAGTTGCCGCAGCTCAGGCAGCGCCGCGCCTCAAACAGTGCATTGTCTTCGGTCAAGTTGCCCTGAACCTCATCGAAACTACTGGCCCGGCGCGCCAGGTCCAGCTGCGGTCGCACGGTCTTGGGCGCGTCGCTGTAGTACCAGGGATTGAGCCGCTCGAAGGTGGCCGGGGCGTGTTTGGGGCCGGCCTGCGGCGACTGCCCGCGCAGCCAGGCGTCGATGTGGCGCGCCGCCTTCTTGCCATGGCCGGTCGCGACCGTGACGTTGCGCTCGGCGGGCACCATGTCGCCGCCGGCGAACAGGCCGGGCCGGCCGGTCATCAGGGTCTCCTGGTTCACCTGCACGACGCCGTCGACGACGGCCAGGCCGCTCACGCCGTCCAGCAGCGACAGGTCCACGTCCTGCCCCAGCGCAAGCACCAGGCTGTCGGCGGCCAGCGTCTCGAACTCGCCGGTTGGCTGCGGGTTGCCCTTCTGGTCGAGCGTCATTTTCTCGATTGTCAACTCACCGTCGCCGGCCTTCTTGATGGTGGACAGCCACTTGACCATCACGCCCTCCTCGAGCGCCTCTTCGACCTCGAAGTCGTGGGCGGGCATCTTCTCGCGCGTGCGGCGGTAGACGATCACCGCCTCGGTGGCGCCTAGGCGCCTGGCGGTGCGCGCCACGTCGATGGCGGTGTTGCCGCCGCCGTACACCACCACGCGGCGGCCGAGCATCGGCTTGCCCTCGCCTTCCATCGAGCGCAGCACTTGCACCGCGTCGAGCACGCGGGCACTGTCCTTGGCGGGAATGAACGCACGCTTGGCGATGTGCGCACCCACGGCCAGGAAGGCGGCGTCGAAGCCCTTCATGGCGTCTTCGATGCGCTCGATCCTGCGGTTGAGCTCGACAGTGACGCCCATGTCGACCACACGTTGCATCTCGGCCTGCAGTACCTCGCGCGGCAGCCGGTAGCGCGGGATGCCGAATCGCATCATGCCGCCCATCAGTGGGCCGGCTTCGGCCACGGTGACGGCATGGCCCAGCCTGCGCAGGTGGTAGGCGGCGCTCATGCCCGACGGACCGGCGCCGACGACGAGCACCCGTTTGCTGCTGACCTGCGCCGGCGGCTCGAAGCGCCAGCCGCGCTTGATCGCCTCGTCGCCGAGGAACCGCTCGACCGAGTTGATGCCCACGGCCGCGTCGATTCCGGCGCGGTTGCAGGCGCCCTCGCAGCTGTGATAACAGACTCGGCCCATGATCGCCGGGAAGGGGTTGTCGCGCGTCAGGTGGCGCCAGGCTTGTTCGTAGTTGCCGCTTTCGGCGTGGAACAGCCAGCCCTGGATGTCTTCACCCGCCGGGCACTGCTGGTTGCACGGCGGCAGCCGGTCCACGTAGACCGGACGCTGCGTGCGCCAGCTGCCGGTCTTGTTGGCCAGCGACGAGCCGACCTCGAGCGTGATGGCATAGGGTTTGAGCGTCGTGGTCATGCGGGCAGGTCCTCGTCGTCCAGCAGCCCGAAGCGGCGGATGTTGCGGTCGGCCGTGGCCTGGATTCGCGCCACCGTATCCGGGTGGCCGGGCTTGCCGAAAAGATGGGCAAAGCGGCGTTGCAGTTTCAGGTAGTCCTGTACCGGCGCGAGACGCCGGATCTTGCTGACCGCGGTGATCTCGCCATGTTCGGCCTCGAACACCGGGAACAGCCCGCTCTGGCAGGCCAGCCTCGCGAGCTTGACGGTGTCGTGGCTGGCCGCGCCCCAGCCCAGCGGGCACGGCACCAGCACATGCAGGTAACGCGCACCGCGTTGGCTCATCGCCCGTTCGACCTTGGACTCCAGGTCGTGCAGGTCGGCCACGGTGGCGGTGGCAACGTAGGGGATGTAGTGCGCCATCGCGATCAGCGGCAGGTTCTTGCCTTTGCCCCACTCGGCGCCCGGGTGCTCGCCCACCGGCATGGTGGTGGCGGTGCGCGCGGCCGGCGGCGTGGCGCTGCTGCGCTGCACGCCGGTGTTCATGTAGGCCTCGTTGTCGTAGCAGATGTAGAGCACGTCGTCGTTGCGTTCGAACATGCCGGACAGGCAGCCGAAGCCGATGTCGGTGGTGCCGCCGTCGCCGCCCTGGGCGACGACGCGGATGTCGCCTCGGGCAGCCTTGCGGGCCTTGACCTTCAGCGCCGCCGCGATGCCCGTGCCCACCGCTGCGGCATTGCCGAACAGGCTATGGATCCACGGCAGCTGCCAGCTCGTCTCGGGGTAGGGCGTGGAGAACACTTCCAGGCAGCCGGTGGCGTTGGCGGCGATGAGCTGGCCCTGGGTGGCCCGCAGCGCGGCATCGATCGCGTAACGCGCGCCCAGCGCCTCGCCGCAGCCCTGGCAGGCGCGGTGGCCCGAGGTGAGCGAGTTGCTGCGCTCGGGGCTGGCCTGCACGCTGCGCTGCTCGGGCGCCAGCAGCCGGTTGCCCACGGTGAACGTGCCGGTCTGGTAGAACTTGATGGGCTGGTTCATGGTGTCAGCTCACTTTCGAGGCCACGGTGCCCAGGTCGCGCAGCAGGTTCTCGGCAATCGGGCCGCTGCGGCGCATCTGGGCCTCGCGCGCCAGATGGCGGTTGACGATGTTCCAGTCCAGGTCCAGAAAACTCAGCGGTGGCAGTTCGCCGGCCACTGCCTGCAACACCATGCGGGCCAGCGAGTCCTGCGTGATCGCCCGCCCACCGAGCCCGGCGACCACGGTGTGGCCCTGCAACTGCAGCCCCGAGAGGGCCAGACGCACATCGGTTGACACCACGCCGCCCAGGCCGACCGAGAAGCTCTTTTCCAGCACCACCACGCGCGTGGCTGCTTGCAGGGCGCTGCGCACGGCGGCCAGCGGGAACGGGCGGAACGACTGGATGCCGAGCACGCCGACACGAAGGCCGGTGCGGCGCAACTCGTCGACGGTGTCCTTCAGGGTGCCCAGCACCGAGCCCAGTGCCACCACGATGGTGTCGGCGTCGGCGCAGCGGTACGCGCGCACCAGACCGCCGGAGTCGCGCCCGAAGCGCTGGCTGAACTCGGCCGCGATCTGCGGGATGCGCTCGAGGGCCATCGTCTGCTTGGCGTGCGCGATGTAGCGCACCTCCATGAAGGCCTCGGGCCCAACCATGGCGCCGATGCTCACCGGATCGGCCGGATCCAGCACCTGGCGCGGTTCGTACGCGGGCAGAAAGGCATCAACCTCGGCCTGCCCCGGCATGTCGACCCGCTCGACCGCATGCGTGAGGATGAAGCCGTCCATGCACACCATCACCGGCATGCTCAGATCCTCGGCCAGCTTGAAGGCCTGGATGTGCAGGTCGGCGGCCTCCTGGTTGGTCTCGGCGAACAGCTGGATCCAGCCGCAGTCGCGCTGGCTCATGCTGTCGCTGTGGTCGTTCCAGATGTTGATCGGCGCGCCGATGGCCCGGTTGGCCACCGTCATCACGATCGGCAGGCCGAGGCCGGAGGCGTTGTAGACCGCTTCGGCCATGAACAGCAGGCCCTGGCTTGCTGTTGCGGTGTAGGAGCGGGCGCCGGCGGCGCTGGAGCCGATCGCGACGCTCATCGCCGCGAACTCGCTCTCGACATTGATGAACTCGCAGGGTTGCAGCGAGCCGCTCTTCACCCTCTCGCCGAGTGCCTCGACGATGTGCGTCTGCGGCGAGATCGGGTAGGCGCAGATCACCTCGGGGCGGCTCAGCGCCACCGCCTCGGCCACGGCATGCGAGCCCTCAATCTGCTTGAGCATGGTTCATCTCCTGCTGCACGAAGGCGTGCGCCTCGGTGGCCGCGGCCACGTTGGACTCGGCCACCTTGCCGGCAAAGGTGTGGCCGATGGCGTGCACCACCGCCTCCAGGCTCACCATCCCGGCCAGCGCGGCGAAGCCGCCCAGCAGGACCGCATTCGGCAGCGGCCGGCCGATGTGCTTGAGGGCGATCTCGGTGGCCGGCACCGTGAGCAGTCGCTCGCGGCGGAACCGGCCGTAGATGTCGTTCAGCCCCAGTTCGCCGAGGCTGCGCTTGCTGTTGATCAGCACATAACCCTCGGGCTTCAGCCCCTGGAACACATCCACCTGGTGCAGCAGCGTCGGGTCCTGCACGATCAGCACGTCCGGCGCCAGAACCGGCTCGCGCGTGCGGATCTCGCACTCGGCAATGCGGCAGAAGGCCACCACCGGCGCACCGGTACGCTCGGAGCCAAAGCTCGGGAAGGCCTGCGCATGGCGCTCCTGCTCGAACGCGGCCAGTGCCAGCAGCTCTGCTGCGGTGACCACGCCCTGGCCGCCGCGGCCGTGGATGCGAACTTGAAGCATGGCGCGCTCCGGTTGACGGTGGGGTCGGGTGGGCCGTCCTAGCCGCCGGCGGCGCCGGCACCGTACATCTGCTTGGGCAGCCACAGCACCAGGCCGGGGAACAACAGACAGGCAGCCACCATCAACACCTGCAGCAGCACGAAGGGGATGACGCCGACGTAGATGTCGCCGATGGTCACGCCCTTGGGCACCACGCCCTTCAAGTAAAACAGCGAGAAGCCCACCGGCGGCGTGAGGAACGAGGTCTGCAGCATCACCGCGATCAGGATCAGGAACCAGGTCATGTCGATGCCAGCGGCCTTCACCACCGGTGCCAGCAGCGGCACGATGATGAGCACGATCTCGAACCAGTCGAGAAAGAAGCCGGCCACGAACACCACCGCCAGCACCACCAGCACCAGGCCGGTGGGGCCCAGACCCAGGCCCTTGAAGAAATCGGTGATCAGCTCGTCGCCGCCCACCAGGCGCAGCACATAGGCGAAGACCGTGGCGCCGATGAAGATGGCGAAGATGAAGCAGGTGGTGAGCGTCGTCTCGATGCCCACCTCGCGGATGGTGCGCAGGCTCAGCCGCCCGTTCATCGCCGCCAGCACCATGGCGCCGGCCGCACCCAGGCCCGAGGCCTCGGTGGGCGTGGCGATGCCGAAGAAGATGCTGCCCAGCACCAGCAGGATCAGGCCGAAGGTCGGCACCGTCGACAGGAAGGCCACACCGATCTGGCGCCAGCTCAGTGCCTCCAGCTCGGCGGCGCGACCCGGCACCATGGCCGGCTTGAAGATGCCCAGCGCGACGATGTAGACCACGTACAGCAGGCCCAGGCCGACGCCGGGGATCATGGCGCCCATGAAGAGGTCGCCCACCGGCGTGCTCACCTGGTCGGCCATCAGCACCAGCATGATCGACGGCGGGATCAGGATGCCCAGCGTGCCCGAGGCCGCCACGACGCCCGAGGCCAGGCTCTTGCTGTAGCTGTGCTCGAGCATGATGGGCATGCTCAGCATCGCCAGCAGCACCACCGAGGCGCCGACGATGCCGGTGGAGGCGGCGAGCAAGATGCCGATCACCACCACCGTCAGGCCCAGCCCGCCTTTGATGCCGCCGAACACCTTGACGAAGTTGCGCATCATGTTGTCGGCCACGCCCGACTTGTCGAGCATCAGGCCCATGTAGACGAACATCGGCAGGCTCACGAGCACCCAGTTGCTCATGATGGCGTCGAAGCGGTCGATGACGCCGCTGAACTTGGCCCAGCTCGTCATCAGAAAGGTGTCGTAGCCCGCACCGTTGAGCGCGATGGCCAGCGCGGTGAAGCCGAGCGACAGGCCGCCGAGCAGCCAGGCGACCGGGTAACCGCTGAACAGGCCAGCGATGAAGACCACCATGAAGACGATGGCCAGGATTTCGTAGAGCGGCACGCCGGTCTCCTGCGGTTGTTGTCGTCGGATGCGGTGTGTCGTGTCAGCGTGGCGCCGAAAGCGCCGCCCACACACGTGTGAGGCGGCCCAGGCCGGCCAGGGCCAGCAGAGCGAAGCCGGTGACGATGAAGGACTTGAGGAACCAGCGGTAAGGCAGCCCACCCGGTGCCGCCGACACCTCGTGCAGCTGCCACGAGGTGGCCACGAACGGCACCGCGTACCACAGCACCACGGCGCAGAAGCTGAGCAGCAGGAGCAGCAGCCCGGCGAGCTCGATGCGCAGCCGCGTGTGCGCACTGAAGCGCTCGGCCAGCACGTCGATGCGCACATTGCGCTCGCGCATCTCGGTGAAGCCCAACCCCAGCATGAAGCCCACCGCGTAGAGGTGCCACTGCAACTCTTCCATCATGATGGAGCCCTTGCCGAAGGCATAACGCGCGATCACCTGCAGCACGATCACGAGCACCAGCACGGTCCACAGGGCCGAGGCCAGCTCCCCGCTGAAGGCGAGCACGCGGTCGATGGCGCGCGACAGCGCCGTGCTCGGCAGCGCCAGGCCCGAGGGCCCGGCGACCACGCCGTCGGATGAATTCGTCATGTGCTTGCTCCGCGGCCGAAGGGCATCACTTGTAGCTGCGCGGCAGATAGCCGAAGTCGTGCCATTCGCGGTTCTTGTTCTGGAACGCCGACATGCTGTCGTAGACCTTCTTGAACGTCGCATCCTTGGCCGACTCTTCGGCAAGCACTTCTCGCGAGGCCTTCGCGAAGGCGTCGAGCATCGGCTTGCTGAACTGGTGCAGCGTCACGCCTTCCTTCTTGAACTTGGCGAGCATTTCGCCCTGCAGCGCCTCGGCCTTGGACAGCGCCATGATCACGCCGGCGGCGCAGGTGGTCTCGATCTGCGCCTGTGTCTGCGGCTTCAGCTTGCCCCAGGCCGCCAGGTTGACATAGAGGTACTGGTTGGTCGAAGGCTGGTGCCAGCCCGGCAGGTAGTAGTGCTTGGCCACCTTGTCGAATCCGAGTTGGTCGTCAACCGTGGGCAGCGAGAACTCGGTGGCGTCGAGCACGCCCTTCTCGAGAGCCTGGAACAGCTCGCCGCCGGGCAGCATCGTCACCGAGGCACCGAGCTTCTGGTAGATCTTGCCGCCCAGCGCGGCGGCGCGGAACTTCAGGCCCTTCAGGTCATCGGGCGACTTGATCTCCTTCCTGAACCAGCCGGCCGCTTCGGGGCTGATGCTGCCGCAGTAGATCGGGTACACGTTGTGCGGCTTGAAGGCCTCCTTCAGCAAGGCGTCGCCGCCGCCGAAGTACATCCAGGCCGAGAACTGCGGCGTCTCCATGCCGAAGGGCAGCGCACCGAAGATCGCCGACACCGGCACCTTGCCGAGCTCGTAGCCCATGAAGCTGTAGCCGGCCTCGACCTTTCCGGTGGACACGGCGTCGAAGATCCCCAGCGCCGGCACCAGCTTGCCGGGCTCGAACACCTGCAGGTTGACGCTGCCGCCGGAGACCTTCTTCAACTGCTCCGAGACCCAAGGCATGGTGTCACCCAAGGCGGTGAGGTTGGAGCCGAAGGCCATGGGTACCCCCCATCGCACGGTCTCCTGCGCGAAGGACGATGCGGACGTCAGACCGATCGCGCAGGCGACGGTCAGGGACTTGAGAGCAACTTTCATCGTGGGATCTCCTGGATGGGCACAGTGATGGTCGGTTCGTTGGCGTGGCGCTGGCGGATGACGCAGCGCAACGTCGCGAATGGTCACGATGGACGGTGTCGCCGGCAAACGAATGCTTTTCACCGCGCGCCACAAGCAAGATTCATTACGCGTAAACCCGCGAACGCGGCCGCTTCGCCCCCGGCTTTTGAGCTGGATCAAGGCGGGTCGCGCCAGCGTACGGCTATGGCGCCGCGCACCGTGCAGGCGCGGGGTCCGTCCGGCTGCGCTGGCCTGCGCCGGTTGAGCACAGGCCGGGGTCGCGTCAAGCGAGCGTTGCGGACAACCAGTCGGTGAATGCGGCCACTTCCGGCCGTTTCATCTGCTCGGGGTCCGCGAGCAGGAAGTAGGTGTTCGGTGACGGCGCGGTGATGTCGAACACCTGCTGCAGTTGCCCGCGTTGCAGCCAGCTGGCCGCCACCCGCCGGGTGCACACCGCGACCCCCATGCCACCCGCGGCAGCCTCCAGCAGAATGCCGAGGTCGGAGAACAGCGCGCCGCGCGAAGGTTCCGGCCAGTCCAGGCCGGCCGCCGCAAGCCATGGCAGCCAAGGCAGCAGCCGGGTGCGCAACAACTCGGCGCGCACCAGGTCGGCGGGCGCAGCCAGACCCAGCGACGCGCCATACGCGGGCGATGCGAGCGCCGTGATCTCATCGTCGAACAGGCGGATGGCCGGGCGCCCGTCGAAGTTGCCGCGACCCCAGCGGATGTCGACGTCGTGGCGGTCGGGCTTCTCGTGCAGCGGCGCGGCGATGTCGACTTCGATTTCTATGTCCGGCCATTGCCGATAGAACGCGGGCAGGGCCGGGATCAGCATGTGGCGCGCGAAGGTGGGTGGTGCGCCGACGCGCAGCGGCTTGCGCGGATCCTCGGCACTCACGCCCAGATGTGCCAGCCGGTCAAAGACCTCGCGCACGCCTTGCAGGTAACGCTGACCGGCACTGTTCAGGCGCACGCCGGTGGGCGAGCGTTCGAACAGCGTCTCGCCGAGCATCGCCTCGAGTTGGCGGATGCGGTGGCTGACTGCGCTGGCAGTGATGCACAACTCGTCCGCCGCCTGGCCGAAGCCGCCCAATCGGGATGAGGCCTCGAAGGCGATCAGCGCATGGATGGGCGGCAGTCGCGGGGGGCGCGCCATGGTGGGCAACGATCGGCGGCGTGGTCTTGCTGGTACCTGTCTGTGTAATCGATATGACCTGGCCGGCAGGGTAGGGTTTGCGACATGCTTCGATCGTCGTCGCAGGCCGCGTTCGGGCTCCGCGTTGGTGCTGCCGCCATCGTCGCACAGCGCAAGGAGCGCGGCTGCACACTGGCCCTCGGGTCGCCCTGCATTGCCTGCCCAGCCCGGCCGCCCGACACTGGCGGCATGATCTCGGCCACGTTGCGGCTCGCGCTCGGCTATGCCGCGATGCTGGTGCATGCCTTCACACGCGGGGGTGTTGGTCGAAGAGGAGGGTTCGACCTACATGGCCGACAACGACGGTGATTCGGACGAGGCCCGCACGCCCAGGCCGCTGCAGGCCGCTGCGTGCACTTGCCGCATCGCCATCGGCCCGCGCGCCGGGCAGAAGGTGCTGACAGTACAGGGCGCCATGCCCAGGGAGAAGGACTTCAAGCAGATGCTCTGCGCCGACATCGACGGGTTCAGCCTGCACGCCGCCGTGCGCTGCGTGGCCGACGACCGGCAGGCGCTGGAGCAACTGTGCCGCTACATCACCCGGCTGGCGCTGGCCAACGAGCGCATGCAGACCAACGGCGCCGGGGCGGGTGATGCTCAAGCTCAAGACAGCCTGGCGCGACGGCACCACCCACCGGGTGGTGTCGTCGCTGGAGTACATGCAGCGGCTGGCGGCGCTGGTGCCCAGGCCGAGGCTGCATCTGATCCACTTCCGCGGCGTCCTCGCACCCAACGCCACGCTGCGCGCGCGGGTGATGCCGCAAGAGGCTGAGGCGTCCGCCCAGGAGGCAAAGCCCGCCGAGTGCGAGGCGGGCTTTGCGCACCACCGCCCGGTGCGGCTGAGCTGGGCCAAGCTGCTCAGGCGTGTGTTCGAAGTCGACATGGAGCACTGCCCGAGCCGCGGCGGAGAGCACAAGATCATCGCGGCGATCTAGGAAGCGCCGGTGATCGCGAAGATCCTCACGCACCTGGGATTGCAGGCGCGTGCACCGGCTCGGGTGCCTGCCCGTGGCCAGGCCTTGCAAGCGGCCTTGCGGCGAGGGATGACCCGCAAGTGGTGACCGGGACGGACGATCTTCGGCGGCGCCGTGAACGCCCAACAGACCGCAGCCGCCTCCGAAGACAGACTCAAGCGCACCAGGTGCCGTGTACGGTCGCGGTCGGGGTGCCATGGGGAAGGACATGGGGAAGGACATGGGGAAGGACATGGGGCGTTTGACGCCACTGACCTCTGCGCCGAACTCAAGGCCCTCGCCGCGATGGTTGCCGGGCGCGCGGCCTACCCATGTGCGCCTGGCCTGGCAGGTGGATCGAGCGATCGACTTGGAGGCCTGGTGCACCAGTCCCACGAAGTCGACCCAGCATTGATCCGATGGCTGCCCGGAATGGGTGCAAATGGGTGTCGAAATGGCGTACCATGCCGCCCAATGATCCAGTCGGCCGCTCTCCAGATCACCCCTGAAATTCTGGGCCTCGTTGCCAGCATCGACGAGTTCAAGGGTGCCTGGAGAGCGCTGGGCACGCTGGCGCCGGATCGGCTGTCCGCTTTGCTGCGGGTGGCCACCATCGAGAGTATCGGCTCATCCACCCGCATTGAAGGCAGCAAGCTGTCCGACCGCGACGTCGAGCGCCTGCTGTCCAACCTGCAGATCCAGAAGTTCAGCACCCGCGACGAGCAGGAAGTGGCGGGCTACGCCAAGGTCATGGAGATGGTGTTCACGTCATGGCAGGACATTGCCCTGACCGAGAACCACATCAAGCAGCTGCACCGGGATCTGCTCGTCCACAGTGAGAAGGACGCCTGGCACCGCGGCCACTACAAGACATCGACCAACAGCGTGGTCGCGTTCGGCGAGAACGGCAAGCAGCTCGGCGTCGTCTTCGAAACAGCTACTCCGTTCGACACGCCGCGGCTGATGACCGAACTGGTGACCTGGTTCGTCGAGGAGCGCAAGGCCGGGCATGTGCATCCGCTGCTGCTGATCGGCCTGTGGGTGGTAGTGTTTCTCGAGATCCACCCGTTTCAGGATGGCAACGGTCGCCTGAGTCGGGTGATGACCACCTTGCTGCTGCTGCAAGCCGGCTATGCCTACGTGCCCTACAGCTCGTTGGAGAGCGTGGTGGAGCAAAGCAAGGAGGCCTACTACCTGGCGCTGCGCCAGACCCAAGGCACCCTCCGCAGTGAGGCGCCGAACTGGCAGCCGTGGCTGCTGTTCTTCCTGCGGTCGCTGGCCGAGCAGGTCAGACGATTGAATCGGAAGATAGAGCGCGAGAAGCTGGTGCTGGCGGCACTGCCCGGGTTGTCCCTGCAGATCGTCGAGTTCGCGCGTGAGCATGGGCGGGTGACGATGGCCGACGCCATTCGTCTAACCGGCACTAGCCGCAATACGCTGAAGCAACACTTTCGGGCGCTGGTTGAGCGCGGCCATCTCGACCAGCAAGGCAGCGGGCGTGGTGCCTGGTACCAGTTGAGGTAGGGCACAGTGACCAAGGAAGCCACCGCCCGGATCAAGATCAACAAGCTGCTTGCGCTGCGGCGCCGATGACCGCCAGGCGCTGGAGCAACTGTGCCGCGACATCACCCGCCCGCCTTGCGGGCCGCGCCCGGCCAGTGGCCGGGCCCTTCGCCAGGCACAAACAGTCCACTGGACTGTTTGCGTCCGGGCTCAGCACTGGCCAACGAGCGCATGCAGACCAACGGCGCCGGGCAGCTGGGGCTCAAGCTCAAGACAGCCTGGCGAGGTGGCACCACCCACCGGGTGGTGTCGCCGCTGGAGTACATGCAGCGGCTGGCGGCGCTGGTGCCCAGGCCGAGGCTGCATCTGATCCGCTTCCACGGCGTCCTCGCGCCCAACGCCACGCTGCGCGCGCGGGTGATGCCGCAAGAGGCTGAGGCGTCCGCCCAGGGGGCAAAGCCCGCCGAGTGCGAGGCGGGCTTTGCGCACCACCGCCCGGTGCGGCTGAGCTGGGACAAGCTGCTCGAGCGTGTGTTCGAAGTCGACATGGAGCACTGCCCGAACCGCGGCGGCGAGCTCAAGATCATCGCGGCGATCTAGGAAGCGCCGGTGATCGAGAAGATCCTCACGCACCTGGGATTGCAGGCGCGTGCAGCGCCTCGGGTGCCTGCCCGTGTCCAGGCCTTGCAAGCGGCCTCCTGATTCGCAACGATTCTCAGCCGGCTCACCCCATGAGCCAGCGAGGGCCTAGGCTGCTGACTCCACAGGTCGCCGAGGAGTCCGCCATGCCGATGA
>Ga0209573_1003336_pt1 | contig 17844 bp, 15 predicted proteins | sample TNRBio252014_DNA_FD_185870 | JGI IMG/M metagenome (GOLD analysis project Ga0209573, IMG submission 185870) | Wastewater treatment Type I Accumulibacter community from EBPR Bioreactor in Madison, WI, USA - TNR Reactor_6/25/2014_ DNA (SPAdes)... | ecosystem: Engineered > Bioreactor > EBPR >...
GAGGCAGCCCGCAGCGCGCCTGAGGCCCTGGCCGTGCAGGCCGAGTTTCACAGGCGCTGTGCCGTGGCCGAGGTCACGGGCAGCCTGGCGATCGAGCCGGGCGACGTGACGGCCAAGATCTGTGAGCGCGCCGCGCTGTGCGACCTCGTGACGCTCAATCTGGCCTATCCACCCGGCGCCGGCGTCGCCGATCGGCTGACCTCCGGGTTCAGCGCCGTCATCCGGCAATGCCCGCGCCCGGTCCTTGCGGTGCCGGGCAGCGCCCCTGACCTCAGTCGGGCCTTGATCGCCTTCGATGGCAGCCCCAAATCAAAGGAGGCGCTGTTCATCGCCGCGTATATCGCCGGCGCATGGTCAGTCGCCTTGACCGTCGTCACTGTGCGCGAGGGCGGCTCCGGCGAGGCTGAGCAGAAATATGCCCGCGACTATCTCGAGTTTCACGAGCTCGACGCGGAGTACATTGTGCAAGATGGTGCGATGGCCGAGGCGGTCTTAAACTTGGGGCGTGAGCGTGATGTGGATCTTTATCTCCTTGGCGGGTATGGCGCCCATCCGGCGATCGAGGTCGTCGTGGGCAGCGCCGTCGACGACGTGTTGCGTCAGGTCGACCGACCCGTGTTGATCTGCCGATGAACCCGCTGCCTTCAGCCCGTGTGCAACGCCTCGCCGAGATCCTGGCCAAACCGGGTGAAGCGGCGCGGGCCGAGGCGCTCCGAATGGTCGAGGAGCTGGGCGAGCATTTGCGAGGCGAGGATGCGCTCTGGGAGCAGGCGCCGGATGCCGTCTTCCTGCTCGATGCTCGTGGCCTGCTGAAACACGTCAACGGAATGGCCTGCTCGCTCGTCGGCCGGGCGCGCGCCGAGCTGATCGGCTTGAATGGTCAGGAGCTGGCGCCGATCGAGGATCGGGGCGCTCAGCAGTTTGAGGTCGATCTGACAAGCCCGGCCGCAGCGTGTCGCCGTGAGCGACGCTTCCGCCGCCAGGATGGCGCTGTGTTGTGGTGCGAAGTCAGCACAGTGCGGTTGCGCGCCGGCGATCGGCTCGCCTTTGTGCGCGATATCACGTCTCAGCGCCGCCTGGCCGAGAATCTGCGGAGCAACGAGCTGCGGCTGCAGGCGCTTGTGTCGTCGGTCGACGAAATCGTATACGAGATCGACGGCGGCGGCGCGTTGATCAATGTCTGGGCGAAAGATGCGGCCTTGTTGATGCGGCCTCGATCGGAACTGATCGGCCGCTCGCTTGGCGATCTCTTTTCGGCGCCGCAGACTCAGCAGTTCATGTCGACGATCCGGCGCGTGCTCACCACGGGGCAGCCCGAGAGCCTTGAGTACCCGCTGGCGCTTGGCGGCGTCGAGCACTGGTTTCAGGCGCGCGTCGCGCCGGTAGCGTCGGCCAACAGTCTGGTCAAGACGGTCTGTCTCGTTGCCCGGGACGTCACTGAACGCTACCAGGCAGAGCAGGCGCTCAGCGCAACCGCCGCCGAGGTCACCGCCTTGTACCGGGCCACGTCGGCGCTGCTCTCGGCGACCGGCGACACCGAGCAACTCGTGCGCGCGATCGCCCAGGCCCTGGCCGCCGAGCTCGCGCCCGTGGCCTGCGCGCTTTACCTGCCCGATGATGATGGATCGACCCTGAGCTGCAAGGCGCACGCCGGCGACTTCGATGCCGTCTGCGTGACGGCCGAGACTGCCGGGCCGCTGCCCATCGCACGCGCCTTTCGCGCCGCTGAGACGGTCTTTGTCGTTTTCGACGCCGAGCCCAACAGCGGCTCAGGCGATCCGCGAACCCGTTCGGAGCTCGCTGTCCCGCTGCGCGGCGCGGGGGCCGTCATCGGTATCCTGGATCTGCAGAGCCCGCGCGCCGACGCCTTCAGTGCGCGGGCCCAGCGCATGATCTCGCTCTTTGCCGAACAGGCTGGCCTCGCGCTGGCGCACGCGCAGCTCGTCACGCATCTGCAGCAGGCACGGGCCGATGCCGAAGAAGCCAGCCGGTTGAAGAGCGAGTTCCTGGCCAACACCTCACACGAATTGCGCACGCCGTTGTCGACGATCATGGGCGCGCTCGAGATCGTCATCGAGGGCCTGGCCGCCGACCCGCCTGAAGAACGGCGTCTGCTCAAGACGGCGCATCTGTCTGCCGAGCGGCTGCTCTATCTGATCTCGGATTTGTTGGACTTCGCCAAAGTCGAGGCCGGGCGGATGGAGGTCGACCTGCAGATCGTCAACCTCGGCCCGTTGTTGGCTGATGTGTATCTTGTGGCGCGCAACGACGCCGAGCGGAAGGCGCTCGAGATCGACATGGTGTTGCCGCCCGATCTACCGGTCGTGCGAGCCGACGCCTACAAGCTGCGACAGGTGTTGCTTGGCGTCGTCTCGAACGCCGTCAAGTTCACGACTCAGGGCGGGGTGAGCGTCACGGTGAGTGAGCAGTACAACGCCGTAGTGGTCTCGATCGCCGACACCGGCATCGGGATCGATCCGGCTCAAGCGGTCGACATCTTCGAGCCATTCGTTCAGGGCGACGGCTCGACGACGCGCCGCTATGGCGGCACAGGGCTTGGGCTTGCGATCGCGCGCCGGTTGATGTTGTTGATGGGCGGCGAGCTGCGTCTGCGCTCGGCCACGCCAGGACGCGGGAGCGTCTTTGAGGTCGTCGTGCCGTTGGCGCAGGCCGCCCGGCAGTTGGGGTGATCAGGCGTCGAGCGCGGCGAGGACGGCCCGGGTCAGGTCGGCGATGCCGATCGGGCGCCGCTCGGCGGCGGCCCGCGTGATGAGCGCTTCGCGCACCGCGGCGAGCACAACGGCGGCGCGTTCGGGCTCTGAGACCTGCCCGATACCGAAGGCCAGCGTCGCGAGACTCTCCTCAGGGTGCAAACCGCCATGCACGCCGAGGAGGGGCGCGCTGAAGTAGAACCCCTCCAGATCGTTCGCCACAAGGATCACGTCTGGGCTCAGATCGGCCTCACTGGCGCGCAGCCTGTGGGCCGCCTGGATGACCGTGCGGCCTTCTTCGGCGGCGAAGGCGACGTCGAGGAGTTGCCGATTGCCCTGCGGGTCGAGCGCGCTAAAGGGCGCGGCCCAACCTCCGTGCTCGACGTCGCGCACCAGGATCGATTTGAAAGCGCCCTCGAGCTCGGGGCTGTGCGCGCCCGTGAGATGCGCCGCCCAAAAGGCCTCGGCCACCCGAAGCACGTCGGCTTCAAACCGCGGCGGCACCGCCCAGGGGTGCGCGGGGCGCCGCAAGTACACATAGGCGAGGCCGCCGTTGCTGGCGACGACAGCGTCGCAATCGGGCGTCTCGCCAGGGTAGTCATGGACATCCAGCCCGAGGACATCAAAGATATGGGCGAGCTCGCGTTCGAACGGGAAGCTCAATCTGAGCGAATGACGGGCGTCGTCGGGCACCGGCTTCTGGCCGTGATCGGAGGCCACAACCACGAGCAAATCGGCCAAAAGACCCAGGTCGGACAATTCCTTGACCAGTCGCGCCAGTGCCGGTTGAATCTGGGCCCGCATGTACGCCAGTTGCTCGGACGGGCCGCTGTGGTGGCTGTGCTGGTCGAGCCCGAGGAAGTACAGCGTGAGCACATCCGGGCGAGCGCCGCCGTTGAGCAAGGCGATCGCCTTGTCGACCATCTCGGAGTCGAACTGGCCCTGGGCGAGCCCGAAGAGCCCGCCGCCCTTCGTCATGCGCGCGATCTGCAACAGATCGGGTTTGAGCCAGACATCGGCGCCGCGGCCCACCATGTGATGGACCGTCGCCGAGCGCCTGCCGCGAGCGCTGATGTGTTCGTGCAGGGTCGTGACACCGGCCGGGTAGAGGCGGCCCAGCAGACCGTCGGCGTTCGAGTAGATTCGGAGTGCGTCCTCGACGGCCAGGAGGTCGCCGACATCGAAGGCGTAGAACTTCGGGCCGCGGCCTTCAAGGCGCCCGAAGCGGTCGAAGAATTGATTGCCGATGATGCCGTGCTCGGCCGGCGAACGACCCGTGAACATGCTCGACTGCGCGCAAAACGTAATCGAGGGCGCCGTGCTGAGCGCTTCGACGCTCACCACCCGGTCGGGCGCTCCGAGCAACGCCTTCAGCGCCGGCTGTTCAGGGTCGTTGAGCGAGGCCGCGAAGACATCCGGGCGCAGACCGTCGATATCGAGGATGAGGATGCGTTGATTGGACATGGAGGTCAAGACGATTATACGCCCCGCGGCACCGGGGCGTGGATTTGACACCGACGCGTCTTGCACGACAATATCGGCATGGGAATAGAAATCGAGCGAAAGTTCCTTGTGGCGAATGACGACTGGCGCCCGGGCGCGCCCGGCATCATCTATCGCCAGGGTTATCTGCTCGCGGAAGGTGGGCTGACCGTGCGGGTACGACGGGCCGGCGAGCGCGGATATCTGACGATCAAGGGCCCGGCCGAGGGCGCGGCGCGACCCGAGTTCGAGTACGAGATCCCGGCCGCAGACGCCGACGCGATGCTCGAGGGGCTTGTCCGGGGGGGCGTGGTCGACAAGATACGGTATCGGCGCGCGTATGCCGGCCTGATGTGGGAGGTGGATGTGTTCGCGGGCGACAACGCCGGCCTGGTCGTGGCCGAGGTCGAACTCGAGCGAGTTGACCAGCCGGTGTCTCTGCCGGGTTGGGCCGGCGAGGAGGTCACGGACGACGGGCGTTACTCAAACGCAGCATTGAGCCGTCACCCGTTTCGGTCATGGTCGCGGCCCTGAAGATCGAGAGTTGATGTTCGTCACTTTTCTCGCGCGCCCAGGATGCACACAATGAACAGTGGCCTTGTGCTGAGGCGGTGCAGGCAACGCGGCGAGGATGCGCGCCAAGGACGAAGCGATGGCTAAGGCCGATTCCTGGCGTCGCTGGCTGCAGGTCGGGCTGGGCATCAAGCGCTGGCTGCTCTTGCTGTTGGTGGCGATCACGTGCCTCGGGCTTGGCCTGGCCTATGTCCTTGTGGACGTGTATCGCGAAGTGCCGCTGCCGCCGGTATTCGCGACGCTGACGCTGCAGTTCTTGCCGCGACCGATCCGCGCCGTGATCCTTGGGTCTCTCGGGCTCGGGCTGCTCGTGTTGTCGCTGACCCGGCTGAACGCAGCTTTGCTCGCGCCGTTCGTCAGGCCCGGGCAGAGTGTGGCGCTGGCCGTCAGCGAGCACCGCCGGCGAGGCCGCGGGCCGCGGGTGGTGGCGATCGGCGGCGGGACCGGGCTCTCGACGTTGCTGCGTGGCCTGAAGCACTACACGTCGAACATCACGGCGGTGGTGACGGTGGCCGACGACGGCGGGTCATCGGGTCGCCTGCGCGAGACCCTGGGTGTATTGCCGCCGGGGGATTTTCGGAACTGCATCGCGGCGCTGGCCGATGACGAGTCGCTCGTGACGCAGTTGTTCCAGTATCGGTTCGCCGGCAGTCAGGACGTCGGCGGGCATCCGCTGGGCAACTTGTTCATCACGGCGATGGCGCAGGTGACCGGATCGTTCGAGTCGGCGCTTGTCGAGTCGAGCCAGGTGCTGAACATCCGTGGGCAGGTGCTGCCCTCGACCCTGCGCAACGTCACGTTGATCGGCGAGGTGGCCGGGGAAGGCGGGACGGCCGTCGTCGAGGGCGAGTCTCGGCTGGGGAGCGCGTCGACGGGCGCGATCCTCCGGGTGTCGCTCAAGCCCGAGGATCCCCCCGCGTATCCGCCTGTGCTCAAGGCGGTGCTCGGTGCGGACCTGATCGTGCTTGGGCCGGGCAGCTTATACACCAGCCTGATCCCGAACCTGCTGGTGCCGGATCTGGCGGCCGCGATCGAATCGAGCCCGGCGCTCAAGGTGTATGTGTGCAACACGGCCACGCAGCCAGGCGAGACGGATGCGTACGACGTCGGGGCGCATGTCGGCGCCATCGAGCGCCACACCCGACCCGGGCTGTTTCCGCTTGTGATGGCCAACGCCAACAGCGCCGGCGCGTTGCTGCCGAAATTGCGCTGGGTTGCGCCAACCCTGACCGGTTTTTCGGCCGACCAAGCGCCGGAGCCTGTACTGGTGGACCTGATCGACGAGGCGCGCCCGTGGCGCCATGACTCGGAGAAGCTCGCGGCGGCTCTGCTAGAATTGCTTGAGCAGAGGCGTTCGCTGCCTTACAATTGACGCAACGACGTTGGTAGACCGGCCGAGGGGGCGCCGGCGAGCTCGACCGTTGCGACGCAACTCACATTCCCAGAAGGAGTGACTTCCATGATTAAGGTTGGCATCAACGGATTTGGCCGCATCGGGCGGCTCGTGTACCGCACGATTGCGGCGCGGCACGCGGGAGAGATCGAGGTGGTGGCTGTGAACGACCTCTTCGACTCGGAGATCAACGCGCATCTACTCAAGTACGACTCGACCTATGGCGAGTTTTCGCCCAAGGTGGAGGCCAAGGACGGCGACATCGTCGTCGATGGCAAGGCGATCAAGGTCACGGCTGAGCGCGACCTGAACGCCATCAAGTGGGGCGATATGGGCGTCGACGTCGTGATCGAGTCGACCGGCCTGTTCACCGACGCCACGAAGTCGCGCGGCCACATCGACGCCGGCGGCGCCAAGAAGGTCATCATCTCGGCCCCGGCCAAGAACGAAGACATCACGATCGTGCTCGGCGTCAACGACGGCAAGTACGACCCGGCCAAGCACCACGTGATCTCGAACGCATCGTGCACGACCAACGGCCTCGCCCCGGTGGCCAAGGTGATCAACGACAAGTTCGGCATCGATCGCGGCTTGTTGACCACGGTGCACGCCTATACCAACTCGCAGAAACTGCAGGACCTCGGCGCGAAGGATTTGCGCGACGCCCGCGCCGCGGCGCAGAACATCGTGCCCTCGGCCACCGGCGCCGCCAAGGCCGTCGGCCTGGTCATCCCCGAACTCAAGGGCAAGTTCGGTGGCATGGCTTTCCGCGTCCCGACGCCCACGGTCTCGGTCGTCGACTTCACGGCCATCCTCAACAAGGAAGCCAGCGCCGAGGATATCCGCGCCGCGATGCTCGAGTACGCGGGCGGCACGATGAAGGGCATCCTCGACGTGACCGACCTGCCGCTGGTCAGCACCGACCTGCGGGGCACCGAGTTCTCGTCGGTCTTCAGCGCGCTCGACACGCTCGTGCTCGGCAACCTGGTCAAGGTCGTGGCCTGGTACGACAACGAGTGGGGCTATGCCTCCCGCCTGGCCGACATCACGGCCATGGTCGCGAGCAAGTTGTAAATAAGCGGAAAGCGATCAGCGTTCAGCGGTCAGCCCACGCTGCCGCGCGGCAGCGTGGGCTGACTGCTGAGCGCTGATACCTGATAGCTGTGCCATGAACAAGAAAACCATCCGCGACATCGACTTCAAGAAGAAGAAGGTGTTCGTGCGGGTCGACTTCAACGTCCCGTTGAAGGACGGCGTGGTCACCGACGACACGCGCATCCGCGCGGCGCTGCCGACGATCAATTACCTGCTCGAACATGGCGCCGCCTTGTTGCTGGCGTCGCACCTCGGCCGGCCCAAGGGCGGGCCGGATCCCAAGTATTCGCTCAAGCCCGCCGCCGAGCGCCTCGGCGAGTTGCTGGGCAAGCCCGTCAAACTCGTGCCCGACTGTGTGGGCACCGTGGCCGAGGAAGCCGCGGCCGTGATCACGGCCGGCGAGGTCTACGTCCTCGAGAATGTACGCTTCCACCCCGAAGAAGAGAAGAACGACGCGACGTTCGCCAAGCGGCTTTCGGTGTTGGCTGACGTCTATGTCAACGATGCCTTTGGGTCGGCCCATCGCGCGCACGCCTCGACCGAAGGCATCGCGCACTATCTGCCGGCCGTCGCCGGCCTGTTGATGGAGAAGGAAATTGAGTATCTGGGTGGCGCGGTCGACAACCCGAAGCACCCGTACGTGGCCATCCTCGGCGGCGCCAAGATCTCGGACAAGATCGGCGTGATCGACAACCTGTTGGCCAAGGCCGACAAGGTTTTGATCGGCGGCGGCATGGCCAACACCTTTTTCAAGGCGCAAGGCATCGAGATGGGCGACTCGCTCGTCGAAGAGAGCAGCCTGGAGACCGCGAAGAGCACGCTGGCCAAGGCCGGCGGCAAGCTGCTGCTCCCGGTCGATGCCGTGATCGCCAACGCCTTCGACGCCAACGCCGAGATGCGCACGATCGACGTCGCGGCCGGTGTACCGGCCGGCTGGCGCATCCTCGACATCGGGCCGAAGTCCGTCGCGGCCTATGCCGAGGCCCTCAAGGGCAGCGCGCTTGTCGTGTGGAATGGCCCGATGGGTGTGTTCGAGTTCCCGCGCTTCGCGGTCGGCACGAACGGGGTTGCGCAGGCCGTTGCGGCCTCTGGCGCGACGACCGTGGTCGGCGGCGGCGACTCGGTCGCCGCGATCGAGCAGGCCGGGCTCACCGACAAGATCACGCACATCTCGACCGGCGGCGGAGCCAGCCTCGAAATGCTCGAAGGCCGCACGCTGCCCGGGCTCGCGGCGTTGAACGACAAATAAGCTGTTAGCTGTCAGCGTTCAGCTAACAGCTAACAGCTGACCGCTAACTGCTCTCAGGAGTTTCCATGCGCACCAAAATCATCGCCGGCAATTGGAAGATGAACAAGACACCGGCCGAGGCCGCGGCGCTGGCGCAGGCACTGGTGGCCGAGATCGGCGCGGTGAGCGGCGTCGAGCGCGTTGTCGTCCCGCCCTTTGTGGCGTTGGCGGTTGTCGCGCCGGAGCTGGCCGGCAGCGGGATCGGGCTGGGCGCCCAGAATCTGCATTGGGCCGACAGCGGCGCTTACACAGGCGAGGTGTCGGCTCCGATGCTCAAAGGTCTTTGCCAGTACGTGGTGATCGGACACTCCGAGCGGCGCCAGTACTTCGGCGAGACCGACGAGAGCGTCAACAAGAAGACGAAGGCCGCCCTGGCGCACGGCCTGACCCCGATCGTGTGCGTCGGCGAGACTCTGGCGCAGTACGAAGCCGGCGAGACCGGCGCCGTGGTGTCGAGCCAGGTGCGCGCGGCCTACGCCGGCATCGAAGCGGTCGATGCGCTCAAGACCGTGGTCGCCTACGAGCCCGTTTGGGCGATCGGCACCGGCCGAGCGGCGACGCCTGAGGGCGCGAACGCCGTGATCGCCGAGCACATTCGGGCCGTGATCGCCGGCCTGTATGGCGCCGAAGCGGCGGCGGCCCTGCGGATCCAGTACGGTGGATCGGTGACGGCCGCCAATGCCGCCGAACTCCTGGCGCAGCCCGATATCGATGGCGCGTTGGTCGGCGGGGCGAGCCTGAAGGCCGCGGATTTCGGCGTGATCGTCCGCGCTGCGGCCTGATCTCGGTCCCAACAGCTCCAATACAGCGCGCCTTCCAGGGGCCGCCGCGCGGTGACGCCGTGCGTCGGCCCCCATCTGTTTCGAGGGCATCGATGCCAGTCTCTTTGTATGCCCGGCCCGATCTCTACGATGCCGTCCACGCCGGACCCGCCAAGGGCGAGCTGGCGTTCGTGCTGCGCCAGGCCGAACGCGTTGGGCGGCGCGTGTTGGAGTTGGCGTGTGGGACGGGCCGGCTGACGATACCGTTGGCCCGGGCCGGTCTGCAGGTTACCGGGATCGATCTGAGCCCCGCGATGCTGTCGCGGGCCGTCGAGCGCGCGCAGGGAGCGCCGATCGACTGGGTCGCCGCCGATATGCGCTCGTTCTCGCTGGCGGCCGAGTTCGACCTCGTCCTCATCCCGATCAACTCGCTCTGCCACCTCGAGACCAACGCCGACGTCCGTGCCTGTCTGGCAACTGTGCATCGCCACCTTGCACCGACTGGGCGGCTGGTGATCGACGTCTTCAACCCGTCGCTCGAGATCCTGGCACGGGACTCAGGGCGCTGGTATGATCTGGGGACCTTCAGCAGTGAGGACGGTCCCACGGTGCGCCTTAGCGAGCGCAACCGCTACGATCGAGCCACGCAGCTCAACGCCATCCTCTGGAAATTCGAATTTGAGTCTGGCGCCGCCATCGACGTGTCGCTCAGGATGCGTCAGTTCTTTCCGCAAGAGCTCGATACCCTGCTTGAAGCAAACGGCTACGAAGTGCTCGCGAAGTATGGCGGGTACGGGGAGAAGCCGTTTCACTCAGACGCCCGGCAACAGCTCGTCATCGCGCGGCCGGCCTGAACCAGACCTGAATGAGGTTGCCCTAACATGCGCGGGATGCCCTTGTCTTCACAATCGACCGGTTGGGCAAACCGGGCCCTACGATGGGCTCGCGCGCTTGCGCCCTGGGCGTTCACGGGGCTGGTCGTCTGGTTCCTGGTGACCCAGATCGAGCTGGATACGCTTTGGCCTTTGGTTTCCGATTTCTCCTGGGCCTGGTTCGGCGCCGGGCTGATCTTCTATGTCCTCGCCAATCTGTTTCGGGATGTGCGGACCTGGTTGTTGCTCGGGACTGAGCCGCGGCAGTTGCCGGCTTTGCTTCCGGTCTTCTTCGTGGTCAGCCTGGCGAACAACGGCCTGCCGGCGCGCATGGGTGAAGTCGTTTACGTCTACTACATCAACCGCATTCTGAAGATCGGCGCAGGCTCAGCAACGGCTGGGGTCATTGCGGTCCGTGTCTTCGATTACCTGACCGTCGCGGCGCTCTTTGTCTTTTCGTGGGGGCTTCTGGCCGATTCGCTGACCGTCGCTGGGGGTGAGGTCGCCCTCCTGACCCTCCCGGTGCTACTTGTCGGCGTCGTCGGGTTGGCTGCGTTGCCCTGGGTTGGCGGTTGGCTGCTTCCCTGGGTGACGCGGCTGATGGCCCGGCTGCGGCTCGAACGTTTCATCCCGATGATCGAACGCCAGGGCGGTCGTGCGGTAGCCACGCTCGCGCACCTGCGTGATCTGCGGCAGTATGGCCGGATGTTCGGGTCGTCGTTGGCGATCTGGTCGATGACGTATCTTTGGTTCACCTGCTTTCTGGCTGCGCTTCACTTCGAGGCTTCGCTACCGGCCATTGTGTTTGGGGCGACCTTCGCTGTGCTTACCAAGGCTATTCCGTTGGCTTCAATCGGCGGGTTTGGCACCCATGAGGCAGGTTGGACCGTGGGGTTCATGCTCGTGGGGTTCGACCTGTCGGCGGCTGTGCTCAGCGGCCTTGCTGTGAACGTGTTGACCCTGTTGGCCTCAGCCCTGTTCGGGGTGCCGAGTTGGATCTATCTCTGGTGGCAGGGGCGGCGGTCGGGCTCGACCGAACAGGCTTCTGGCCCGACGCCTGGGCCGTGAACTCCTGAAAGTGGGTGACGATGTGGGACGTGGCGACACTCTGGCGCAAAGGCCTTATCATTCTGATAGGCCTCTACCTCGTGGTGGGCGCCACGTACGTGGTCACCACGCCCGTCTTTGAATCGCCAGACGAAGATCTCCACGTTCAATACATCCGATTTCTCGTCGCAAACCGTTCACTTCCCGTCTATGCCGGAACCATCCTGCCCATGCGGCAGGAGGCGTCACAACCCCCGCTGTACTACATGATCGCGGCGATCGCGACGTCCTGGGTCGATTGGTCTGACTTCGATGCTGTCGCCGCACACTACCCGAATGCCGTGATCGGCCGGGCCGACATCCCGGGTAACCGAAACGCCTTTGTTCACACGCCGGCCGAGTCCGCGCTGCCTGGTTCCGGCAGCGTGCTGGCGGTGCGGCTCGCGCGCACGGTGAGCCTGCTGTTTGGCATCGTGGTCCTTGTGGCGACCGCTGTGACGGCGCGGCGGCTGTTCCCCGATCGGCCCGGGCTTGCGTTGGGCTCGGCCGCGCTCGTGGCATTCACACCGGGTTTCTTGTTCATCGCCGCATCCGCCAACAACGACATGCTGGCCAGCGCGACCGCGGCGACGACGTTGGCACTGCTTACCGATGGCTGGCGCCGAGGCTGGGTTCGCTGGCGCATCGTCGCACTCGGCATCGTCATCGGTGCAGCTTCGCTTTCGAAGCTCAATGCACTGGGCGTGGCGCCGTTGACTGGCTTGTTCGTGACGCTCTCGTTTGCGGCGCAGGCCGGCTGGCGCCGCTGGAGGGTCTGGGCGCCCAAGACCCTCGGCGCCGGCACTGTGATGATCGCCATGGCGTTTGTTGTGGGCGGGTGGTGGTATGTGCGCAACGCGCTGCTCTATGGCGACCCGTTGGCGAGCAGTGTGCACTTCGACGTCATGGCGGCGCGCTCGGCTCCGCCGGCGCTGGGTACGTTGCTCAGCCTGCTCGAGGGCGTGTTCAAGTCGTGGTGGGGCGTGTTCGGCTGGTTCAACGTCATTTATCCCGACTGGGTCTACACGGTCTGTGCACTCGTGAGCGGTCTCGCTTTGATGGGACTGTTCGTCGCCTGGGCGCGTGACGGGCGTCGGTCCGCGATTGGTATGTTGCTGATCTGGGCGGGCATGTTCTTCGCCTTGCTGATCGGTTGGGGGTTCTTCCGCAATCTGCAGGGCAGGCTTCTCCTGCCGGCGATGCCTGCGATTGCCATTCTCATGTCCGTTGGGCTGACGGCCTGGATCCCTGGCGACAGACTCCGTCTGCGTGTCGTCGGGGCCGGACTTGGCCTGCTCGGCGTCGCAGCAGCGTTGACGCCGTGGCTGGTGATCGCGCCGGCTTACGCCGTGCCGCGCGCGCTGACCGTTGATGAAGTCGCCGCGATCCCGGAGAAGACCGACATGAGCTTCGCGGGCGTGATGACCTTGCTCGGGTATCGGGTCGAGGCCGATCGGGTCGCGCCGGGAGAAGCACTCAGGTTGACGCTCTATTGGCGAGTCGATGCCCCGATGGATCGAATCTGGTCGGTGTTCGTCCATCTGACCGACGAGACCGGCGTGATCGTGGCCCAGCGTGATCAGTATCCGGGCATGGGGGCGGCTCGAACCACCGAGTTGTTCGTCGGGCAGACCCTGGCTGATGAGTATCGGGTCGAGATCCCAAAGACGAGCTTCGCTCCGGCAGAGGCCGTGCTTTCGGTCGGTCTGTACGATGCGGCGGTCGGAGAACGGTTGCCTTCTCTTGATGGGAGCGACCACCTCGACCTGGCGGCAATCTCGATCGCGGCCCGACCCGGCGATGTACCCAACCAGGTCGATATCGATTTCGAGGGCGGAGTTCGGTTGGCGGGATATGACCTTGACCGTCGTGTGGCTGCCCCCGGCGAGACGGTGCGCCTGACGTTATACTGGCGCGGCATGGCGCCGATCGCGACGAACTATTCGGTCTTTACGCATGTGCGCGGCGAGGGCAACGCGCTCTGGGCGGGTCATGATGGATGGCCGGCGGGTGGGGCTGCACCGACCGGCGCCTGGTCTGTGGGCGAGGTCATTGTGGATCCTCACGAACTCGTGTTGTCCACTGAAACGCCTGTGGGCGTCCACACACTCGAGATCGGCCTTTACGACGGCGACGGCGCACGGCTCCGACTTGCGCCCGCCGACGATCGCCCCATGTTGGGCGACTTCCTGGATCTGACGTTGATTCGGGTCGTCGTCGATCCTTGAGCCATGCTCACCGTCTTTCCGATCCTGGCCCTGGTCGTGATTCTTGTCTTGCTCGTCCTCAGCGAGCGTTGGATCAATCGGCATCTCCAGGGGATCTGGTTGCTGATCTTCCGCGACCCGGACGTCGCCATGATCACGTATTCGCTGACGATGCTGCCGGGCGTGTTGCTGCACGAGGCCAGTCACTGGGTCAGCGCCACTGTCCTAGGGGTGCGCACCGGGCGTTTCTCGGTCTTCCCGGAACGGACGGCGGACGGGCATCTGCGGTTGGGCTTTGTCGAAACTGAGCGCACCGACGTGGTGCGAGAGGCCCTGATCGGAGCTGCGCCCCTTCTTGCAGGCGCCACGATCCTCGGGGGGGTCGGCACTCAATTGTTGGGTCTGGGCGCGATCGGGGCTGCATTGGCTCAAGGCGATCTTGCCGATGCCCTGGCCACGTTACCGGCCGTGTTCGGCGCTCCGGATGCCTGGCTGTGGCTTTATCTTCTCTTCGCGATCGGCAATGCGATGTTGCCATCGCGTTCAGACCAGCGGGCCTGGCTTCCCGCGCTTGGCCTGGTGATCGTGCTGCTCGGGATCCTGACCTGGGCCGGCTTTGGCGGCCTGCTTTCCGATTGGCTGGCCGCCCCGGCGCTGGCCGCCACCGTGGCGTTGGCCGGCGCCCTCAGCGTCGCGCTGTTCATTAACGCGCTGGCGCTACCGCTGATCTGGCTCCTCGAAGTATTGCTCGTGCGCCTGACCGGTCTGAAGGTCGACTACTAGTCAAGACGACGTTGGCCCTAGATCGCCTGGGTCATCTCGTCGTTGGCACTGGTCGATAGCCCCAAAAAGGCAAATCACTGCGTTAAACCCAACAACCTGGACAGGTCCGTATGTCATTGCGCCTGAGCAGCGACGGCGCACTCTGCTCGGAGGGTAGCCTATGGCATTCCGCTGATATTCCCAAGCTCCGATTTGCCGCAACTCATCATGGAGAACACCCAACGATGAAAACAATCGCTTCCTCTTTCCGCTGGAACGTCCTGCTGGCATTGGTCGCGGCCTTGCTCGTGACTGCCTGCACCTCGCCCTACAACCAGGTCGGTTTTCAAGGTCGGCTGCTGACGGCCAGCGGCTCGCCCGTCAATGGGAACGTGAACATGCAGGTCGTTTATTGGACCTGTGAGACGGGCACTTCGGGTCTTGGCTGCTCGCGTGCCTACACTGATACAGCGACGGTCGCCGTGACCGACGGTCTCTTTAGCTTCCCGATCGGCGAAGCGGCCTTCGCCTCGTCGGGCGGACCCGACCCGGCTGTGTACGCTCAACCGCTGTGGGCCGAACTCACAGTGAACGGCGAGACGCTCGCGCCGCGCCAGCCACTCACGGGTTCGCCTTATGCGATGACCCTCGTCAGTGGCGCCGTGATCGGCAGCAACCACACGGTCTCAGGTCAGACGATCGACTACGGTACGCTGACGTTGACCAACGCAGCCGATGGCACACTCCTGGTCCTGGCGAATGCCGGGTCGGGCGACTACATCCGTGGCTGCACGGGCACCGGCGCAAATGATCGCTCGTGCAGCGACCTCAATTTCCGAGTTCAAGCGAACGGCAACGTGACGGCCGACGGTTCGTTCACAGGCGGCGGAGCCGACTTCGCCGAGCGGATCGAGGTCGATGGCGTTGCGGCGCGGCTGCAACCCGGCGATGTGCTGGTCATCAGCGACCGGCAGGATCGTTCGGTCGAGATCGCGACGGAGCCATACGCCACCGCGGTTTTGGGCGTGTATTCCACCCAACCCGGTTTCGTCGGTGGCACGACGGCCTTACACGATGACCCGACCGGCACTGTGCCTGTGGCGTTCGTCGGGATCGTGCCGGTCAAGGTGACGGCCGTCAACGGCCCGATCCGGCGCGGCGACCTGCTCACGACGTCGTCGGTCCGCGGCCATGCGATGCTGGCCACGGAATATGTGCCCGGCGCGATCCTGGGCAAGGCCATGGGCGAGCTCATCAGCGGCACGGGCGTGATCGAAGTCGCTCTGATCATCCGCTAAGGAGATGGACGATGCAGCACAGACGCTGGTTTTCTTTCGGCCTCGCGGCTACGACGATGCTTTTGATCGGCGCAACCGCCTGGGCGGCCCTGACATCCGCATCGTTTCGGCTGGCCAATAACACGTTTCAGGGGGGGCTGTCGGGTTCAGGCGTCGCCAGCACATCGGGCTCGTACAGGCTGACCGCAGTAACGTTCGGCACGGTGTCGAACACGCTTGGAAGCGCGACCTTCAGGCTTTGCACAGGGTTCGCCTGCGCAAGCCCGGTCTACGGCCTCAACCTGACTTCGCTTCAGAAGTAAGCAATCGCACGCACGCGTGGAGCGCAGCGAGCCTGTGTCGCTGCGCTTCACGCGCTATTTGTCCGCTCACTCGACGCGCTTTGGGCTGCGGTTTCGCATCCAGGTGAGCACGGCGAAGACGGCCGCGATCAGCGTCAGGAAAATGCCGACCTTGACCCAGCGCGATTCGATCCACAGAGCGGCCAACCCGTAGGCGGCGCAGACGACGTAGTAGCCCAGGACGATCGGGCGCTGTGGCAATCCGAGATCTGAAAGACGGAAGTGGATGTGCCCACGATCGCCGCGGAGCGGCGATTGGCCGCGCCGCCAGCGATCGACGATTTGAAAGGCCACATCCGCGATCGGGATGGCCAGCACGAGCAGGGCGGTCATCACGCGCGCCGGGGCGATGATCGAGAGCGCGGCGAGCGCGAAGCCCAACCCCATCGCACCCGCAGAGCCGAGGAAGATACGGGCCGGATGGAAGTTGAACAGCAGAAATCCCACACAGGCGCCGGCCAGCGCCAGCGAGTAGAGCGCGATCTCCTGCTGCTCCAGATTGAAGTAGGAATGAGCGGCGAAGCAGAGCGCCGCGATCGCGGCCACGCCGGCGGCCAGGCCATCCAGGCCGTCCAGCCAGTTGATCGTGTTCATCATCCCCATCACCCAGAATATGGTTAGTGGGATGCTCAGATACCACTGAAACGTCGTCGGGCGAACGCCGAAGTCAAAGGCCGCCGGCAGCGTGACCTCGCCGATCACCAGATCTGCGGCCACGGCGATGGCGGCAGTGATGGCCTGTAGCAGAAACTGTGGGGTTGCGGCGAGCTCAAAGCGGTCGTCGGCGAGGCCCCAGACGATCGCGAATGCCGTGCCGGTCAGGGCCCCCAGCAGGGGGACGTGCAGGTTGCCGTCCTGGGGCAGCGGCGCCAGCAGAAACAGCCCAATACCCGTGCCGACGAAACCCGTCAGTAGTGCCAGGCCCCCAAGCCGCGACACGGGGCGCGCATGTGTCCGGCGCCCGCCGGGCGTCTGCAGGATGCCAAGGCGCTGGCCGGCCCACAGACCGAGGAGCGTGCCGATGACGCTCAAGCCAAGAGCGCTGGTGAAGGCGATGAAGGGGAGCATGCGCGTTGTGCGTGGCGCGTGGTGCGTCGAGCGCTCGACGCACCACGCGCCACGGCCTTACGCTGTTCCGAACTGACGATCGCCGGCATCGCCGAGGCCGGGCACGATGTAGCCGACCTCATTGAGGTGGCTGTCGACTGCGCCGATGTGGATCGGCACGTCCGGGTGATCGACCTGCAGCCGCGCGATCCCTTCGGGCGCCGCGATCAGGCCCAGGTATTTGACGCGTTTGACGCCCCACGACTTGAGCAGCGTGATCGCGGCCGAGGCCGAGCCGCCGGTGGCCAGCATCGGATCGAGCATCAAACAAACCTGCACGTGTGGCTCGACTGGCTTGACGGCGTAGTACTGCATCGGCTCGAGCGTGCGCTCATTGCGTTTGAGCCCGATGTGCCAGACCTCGGCCTGCGGCACCATCTCCCAGACGCCCTCGACCATCCCCAGGCCGGCCCGCAAGATCGGCACGAGCCCGATGTCATAGGTGAGCTCGTGACCGATCGTTTGGCCCATCGGCGTGGTGACCTCGACCGGTTTGAGATCGAGATCGGCCGTGGCCTCATAGGCCAGCAGGATCGAGATCTCGCGCACCAATTCGCGGAACTTTTTGGGCTGGGTCTCGACGCTGCGCAAGAGCGCCAGCTTGTGAGCCACCAGCGGGTGCTTCGAGGGGAAGACGTTGTCGCTCATGGGTTTCTCCGAGGTGAGTTGGCCCATTGTACAAGAAGGCGTCAGGTGTCGGGCGTCAGGCATCAGACCTCGTGCGCCGAGGCAGTTGACACCTGGCGCGCACAGATCGACACTCCGTGCCTGACGCCTGACGCCTGACGCCTGACGCCTGACGCCTGACGCCTGACGCCTGACGCCTGACGCCTGACGCCTGACGCCTGACGCCTGACGCCTGACGCCT
>Ga0209573_1003337_pt1 | contig 17840 bp, 18 predicted proteins | sample TNRBio252014_DNA_FD_185870 | JGI IMG/M metagenome (GOLD analysis project Ga0209573, IMG submission 185870) | Wastewater treatment Type I Accumulibacter community from EBPR Bioreactor in Madison, WI, USA - TNR Reactor_6/25/2014_ DNA (SPAdes)... | ecosystem: Engineered > Bioreactor > EBPR >...
AACTCGCGTCTGTGGAACGAGTACATCGCCCGTTACCACTATCTCGGTCACACGCCCATGGCGGGCAGTCAGAGCCGCTACTTCGTCTTCGCCGGCGAGACCCTGGTCGCCTTGCTCAGCTTCGGCGCCAGCGCCTGGAAACTCGCTGCGCGCGAGCAATTCATCGGTTGGCACGATGAGCAGCGACAAAGGAACCTGCAGCTCGTGGTGAACAACGCCCGCTTTCTGATTCTGCCCTGGATCCAGTGCCAGGGCCTGGCCTCCAAGATCCTCTCGCTCATACAGCGGCAACTGCCCAAGGACTGGCTGGCGCGCTACGGCTACCGCCCCGTGCTGCTCGAAACCTTCGTCGAGACGCCTCGCCATCGCGGCACCTGCTACCAGGCCGCCAACTGGATCAAGGTCGGTCAAACCGCCGGGCGAGGCAAGAAGTGCCCCACCAGCAAGCCGATCCTCCCGATCAAGGACATCTGGCTTTACCCCCTTCACCGATCCTTCCGATCAGTCCTCTGCCGCTAATCCGCCTCGCCAACGGCGCTGGCGCGCTACGGGTTGGCCGAATACTTACCCTCAAACCGCGCCAATACGACATAACAACTTGATTTCAAATAAGTTTCTTCTGTCGTGTTCGGCAGCGAAGGGGCGAATTATACAGGCTCAAAAATGCCCGTCAACCCTCTATGCAAACAATTCGCAATTCAACCCCAACACCACCCGTTAATCGACGCGACAGCAGGCTCAGGCGATGCTTACCCGCGCAAACTTGCGCTTGCCCACTTGCAGCACGTAGCTACCCCGCGGGGCCAGGACGAGTTGCCTGTCGTCGACCCGGCAACCATCGACCTTGACGCCTCCCTGGTCGATCATGCGCAAGGCCTCGGAGGTACTGCCCGTCAGACCCGACTGCTTGAGGACCTGCGCGATGCTCAGCGCCGAGTCACTGCCTGACAAGCACAGCTCGGGAATGTCGTCGGGGATCGCTCCGTGCCGGAAGCGTGCGTCGAAATCAGCAAGTGCCTGCACGGCAGCGGGGGCGCCATGAAAGCGCTCGACGATTTCCTGTGCCAAGAGAACTTTGGCGTCGCGCGGGTTGCGTCCGCCAAGCACGCCGCGCCTGAGTTCCTCAATCGCCTCGCTGGCGCGAAACGATAAGAGTTCGAAGTAGCGCCACATCAGCTCGTCGGAAATTGACATCAGCTTGCCGAACATCTCCCCCGGCAGCTCGTTGATTCCGACGTAGTTGCCGAGGGACTTGGACATCTTGTTGACGCCGTCCAGGCCTTCGAGCAGGGGCATGGTCAAAATGACCTGTGGCGCCTGGCCGAAGTGCTTCTGCAACTCCCTGCCTACCAGCAGGTTGAATTTCTGATCGGTACCGCCAAGCTCGACGTCGGCCTTCATGGCCACCGAATCATAGCCCTGGCAAAGGGGATAAAGCAGTTCGTGAATGGCGATCGGCTGCCCACTGCGATAGCGTTTGGCAAAATCGTCACGTTCGAGCATGCGTGCGACGGTATGCAGCGCGGCCAGACGAATCATGCCTGAGGCTCCAAATGGCTCGAACCAGGTGGAGTTGAAACAGACCTCGGTCTTTTCGGGATCGAGAATCTTGAACACCTGCTCCTGATAAGTCCCGGCGTTTTCGAGTATCTGTTCGCGTGATAGCGGTGGCCGCGTGATGTTCTTGCCCGTCGGATCACCGATCATGCCGGTGAAGTCGCCAATCAGGAACTGTACGTGGTGACCGAGATCCTGAAAATGGCGGAGCTTGTTGATCAGTACCGTGTGCCCGAGATGGAGATCGGGGGCGGTGGGATCGAAGCCGGCCTTGATCCGCAGGGGGCGGCCGCTTTTCAGCTTTTCGAACAGTTCGGTTTCAATCAACAACTCTTCGGACCCACGCTTGATCAGCTTGAGGTCGTGGTCAACAGCGCGCATGCAAACCTCTACGGTTTCTGCCCAGAGAGCTTCTGGCGACAAGGGTTTTTTGCTAGACTGCAGCGGTTTTGTCGCCGACAGTCGAAGGAGAGCCGGATTTTAACGCATTCACACCCAAGGAACGGCCGACCACGTCGTCACCGCTGGGCAGCCGCCACCATCGGTGGCGTCTCACTGCTCGGCATGGTTGCCGCATTCGCCATTGCCCCACCGGCCAAGGATTCTGGCGTCGAACTGAGCACAGTTATCCAGAAACTGCCGGCGCCAGGCATCACCCTGCTGGAAACTGGCAAACCGATATTCGTGCGCGAAGAGCGTGTTCGCCGCAGCGACACCGTCGCCAGCCTGATGAGCCGCCTGGGCATCTACGACGGGGAAGCGCTACAGTTCATTCGTAGCAACCGGCAAGCCCGCGATATCGCGCGGCACCTGCAAGCCGGCACCACCGTCAGCGCCGAGACGGGCGCCTGGGGCAACCTGCAGAGCTTGTCAATGGAGCTACCCGGCAAGGACGCAATGCTGGTCATCGAACGCAACCGCTACGGCTTCTTTGCTCGTGAGGTGCCGCTGCAACTGGAAAGGCGCATAGTCATCAAGTCTGGCGAAATTCGCCACTCCTTGTTCGCCGCCACCGACGATGCCGACATTCCCGACGCCATCGCCATGCAAATGGTCGAAATTTTTGGCGGCGAGCTTGATTTCCATCGCGACCTGCGCAAGGGCGACCGCTTTTCGCTGGTGTACGAAAGCTTCACTGACCGTGGTCAGACCGTGCGCAGCGGACGCATCCTGGCGGCCGAACTGGTCAATGACAAGACAGTCCTGCAGGCCTACTGGTTTCAGCCGGAACAGGGAGAAGGCGCTTATCACGCGGCCGACGGCAGCAGCCCGCGCAAGGCCTTTCTACGCTCGCCGATCGAATTTTCCCGCATCTCGTCGGGATTTTCCGACGCACGCTTGCATCCCCTATTGGGCACCTGGCGAGCCCACAAGGGCGTGGACTACGCGGCACGCGCAGGGACCGGCGTGATTGCCGTTGCCGACGGTGTCGTCGAAACAGCGGCGCGCCAGAGTGGTTATGGCAATCTGATCGTACTCAAGCATCAAGGCAGCTATTCAACGGCTTACGGCCACCTCCAGGGCTTCGCCAAGGGAATTCGCGAAGGGACGCAGGTGCGGCAGGGAGACACCATCGGCTACGTTGGCCAAACCGGCCTGGCGACCGGCCCGCATCTGCACTACGAGTTCCGGGTCAAGGAAGAGCCGGTCGACCCGCTGGCCATTGCCTTGCCCATTGCAACGCCACTCGACAAGGCACAGCTCGCCCGCGTCAAGGCAGCCAAGCAGAAACTAAGCCAACAACTGGCGATGGCCAGAGAAATGACCCTCGCCACGGCCGAATAGCCGCCGCAGCCAGCGTCGGCGAGAGGCTCTCGGGCGCTCGAAAAAAAAGCCGTCCCTGAGATAGGGACGGCTCGTCGGCAAACTTGCGGAACCAGCGTTCAGGGCCGCCCAGGATTGCCGGTAAGCTTTTCGTATTTGACCCACAGCACGTCTTCGCTTTCCTGATTGGCCGGATCCTTGGGAATGCAATCGACCGGGCACACCTCGACGCACTGCGGCGTATCGTAGTGCCCGACACACTCTGTACACTTGCTGGGGTCAATCTCGTAGATTTCCTCCCCTTGGGTGATCGCCTCGTTCGGGCATTCGGGCTCACACACGTCGCAGTTGATGCATTCATCGGTAATAATCAGAGACATTCTTGTGCTTCCTTCAGATCGTTGAAATTTCTTGTACTCGTTTGGCCAGCCGTTCGCAGATGGCTGGCTGTACAAACTTGCTTACATCGCCACCGAGGATGGCAATTTCTCGTACCATCGTCGCCGAAATGAACATGTACTGCTCGCCCGGGGTCAGGAATAGCGTTTCGACCTCCGGGAAGAGGTTTCTGTTCATCCCTGCCATCTGGAATTCATAGTCAAAGTCAGAGACCGCACGCAAGCCCCGGATGATCACTTTGGCGCCCTTGTCGTGCAAGAAATCCATCAGCAGACCATTGAAGCCACAGACTTCGGCGTTCGGATAGGGGATCAACAGCTCGCTAGCCATGTCGACCCGCTCTTCAAGAGAAAAGAATGGCCTCTTCGGCTGGCTCTCGGCGATCCCCACGATCACCCGATCAAAGAGGCAGCTCGCGCGCCGCACCAGATCCTCGTGGCCCCTGGTCATTGGATCGAAGGTCCCGGCATAGATTGCCATCCGCCTATTCAGTGCCATCCGCTTCGCCTCGTTTCATCAAGTGATAGAAAACCTGGCCGGCCCGCCCACTGCGCACCGTGCGCCAGTCGCCACAACACTCCACAAGTCTTTCGGCCTCGACGTAGATGACGCCGTCCGGGGCGACAATGGCCGGCACGCTCGCCGCCAGAAGCTCGATCCAGCCCGCATTGAACGGTGGGTCGAGAAACAGAACATCAAAGCGCTGCTGGCTGGAAGTTGCGAATCTTACCGCATCCGAGCGCACAATTTCCAGGCGCCCAGCCATCCCCAAGCTTCGCGCATTGAGCTCGAGCGCCGCCAGAACCTTGGGTGAATTATCGACCAGCACCACTCGCTCTGCGCCGCGCGAGGCGGCCTCGAAACCGAGAGCGCCGCTGCCAGCGAACAGATCCAGACAGGAAAGGCCGCGCAGATCGTTGCCGAGCCAGTTGAACAGGGTTTCGCGCACCCGATCCGGCGTCGGCCGCAGACTTGGGGAATCAGGAAAGCGCAACAAACGCCGCCGCCACTCCCCGCCGATGATACGTACCGTATTCAAGGCCTGGGTCCTTAGTCTCCGGCGACGATCACGGTCACCAGATGGGCGGGCCGCACACGGCGCGCAAACGCCGCCTTGATGTCGGCGAGGGTCACTTTTTCGATGTTGTCAGGATAGCGATCAAGGTAATCAAGCGGCAGCCCATAAAAACCGATGACGGCGACGCTGCCGAGAATCTCGCTATTGCTATCCAGACGCAACGGAAAACTGCCGATCAAATTCTGCTTGGCGGCCAGCAGCTCTTCTTTGCTCGGGCCTTGCGCCAGGAAGCTGGCGAGCACTTCGCGAGTCAGCTTCAGTGCATCCTGAGCCTGCTCCTTTTTGGTCTGCAGACCGATCTGGAACGGCCCCAACTGCGCCAGGGGCTGGAAGTAGCTATGTACGCTATACGCCATGCCTCGCTGGTCGCGCACCGCCTTCATCAAGCGCGACACGAAGCCCCCACCGCCCAGCGTGTAGTTGCCGACGAGCAGCGGAAAAAAATCCGGATCGCCACGCTTGAGTGCTGGCAATCCCAGCAACAAGTGCGCCTGTAGCGCCGGATGGGCAATACGCTGCTCGCTGGATGACGGCAATTCCGGGACGGCAATCGTCGTCATGCCTGGACTGGCTGGCAGTGCCGCGGTCAGATCCTCGGCCACCGCCTCCGCTTGCGCACGCGAGAGATCGCCAACGATGGCCAGCGTTGCCCGCGGCGCAGTGTAATGGGCGGCATGAAAAGCGAGCACGTTCGCCCGTTCAAGAGCCGCCACCGACTCCACTGTCGTCTGTCGTCCATAGGGGTGCGCGGCGTACATGGCCGACCACAACGCCCTGCTGGCGAGCGTCTCGGGGCGGGTCAGCGCTTCCTTGAGCGCAGCCACGGAACGTGCCTTCTCACGCTCGAAAACAGCTGCCTCAAACTGGGGCGTACTCAGCATCGCGCGCAGCAAGTCGAGGGCCACAGTGCGCTTGTCGGCCATCGACAAGGTGCGCAGAACAAGCGACGCACGATCCCGGTCAACCTCGCCCGACAGCTGCGCGCCGACATCGGCCATCCGGCTGGCAATCTGCGTCTCGTCCATCCCGGCCACGCCGAGCTCGAGCAGTTCGCGCGTCAATGCAGCGACACCCGCCTGCGCTTCGTTTTCATAAGCCGTGCCGGCGGCAAAATCGACCTGGATGTCGACAATCGGCAGCGCATGGTTCTCGACGAAGAAGACGCGCGCACCCGCTGTCGTCTGCCAGCGCTCGATCCGCGGAGCCGCGTCGGAAAGCGGCGCGGCAAGAGAAAGCACCAGCAGCAGCAAGCATTTGCAGGAGTTCATCGAGCGGCACTCATTGCTGTGAAGGTCGCGTATGCGACTCACCATTCTCCCTTCGCCCCCCGCGGGAGAAGGGCAGGGAGAAGAGGGGGCGGTCATGACTTTCATGATCCGGGGTATCTCGACAGGTCATGACCGTCAATGGCGAGCCGGGGCCGGCGAGCGCGCCGCCGACGGCAAGGGCTGCGGCACGAGTTCGGCAATCGTCAGGGCTTGGTCAGTAAAGTACCGGCGGGCAACCGCCTGAACCTGCGCGGCAGTCACTTCCTGCAGTTTCTCGAGCAAACGCCGCTTCTGCGTGTACGGAATGCCAACCGCTTCCAACTGGCCGATCTCCATGGCCTGCGCAAACATCGAGTCGAGCTTGTAGATCTGGCCAGCAATCAGTTGCGCCTTGGCGCGTGCAAGTTCATCCGCGCTAACGCCGCTCTCCTGAACAGCGGCGATTTCGGCGCGCAATCCGGCTTCGAGTTCGCTGACCGACTTTCCCTCGCTGGGAGAGGCGCGCAGATAGAAGATGCCTGGCCCGCGTGCGGTCGAATCGTAATCGGCCGCGGCCTCGACGGCCAGCTGTTGCCTGCGCACCAGGCTCGTCGAGAAGCGCGCCGCATCGTGGCCGGCGAGCACTGCGGCCAGGATTTCCAGCGCATAGGGGTCGACGTCCTGCTCGACATGGCGAATGACCGGCACTTTGTAAGCCATCATCACCAGCGGCAGGTCGGCGGCTGCCTTGACGGACAGCCGCCGTGTCCCGAGCTGCGGCGGTTCGTCCTGCGGTTTTCTGACTGGCAACTGGCGCGCCTGCAGCGGACCGTAGTGCTGCGCGGCAAGCGCGAACACCGCCTGATGATCGACGTCACCTACAACCACCAGGGTGGCATTGTTCGGCGCATACCAGTTGTCGTACCAGCTGCGCGCGTCGGCAGGAGCCAGATTCTCGATATCGTTCATCCAGCCGATAATCGGTACGCGATACGGGTGGGCTTGAAAAGCAGTGGCCGTCAGCTGCTCGAAGAGCAAGGATTGTGCGTGATCTTCGGTGCGCAGGCGGCGCTCTTCCATGACCACGCGGACCTCTTGCGCAAATTCCTCCGGGTCCAGGGTCAGATGGCGCATGCGATCGGCTTCCAGCTGCATCATCTCGGCGAGTTTGTGCTCCGGCACCTGTTGGAAATAGGCCGTGTAGTCGCGACTGGTGAAGGCGTTGTCACGACCGCCGGCAGCGGCGACGCGGCGGTTGAACTCACCGGGCCCGGCCTTCGGGGTGCCCTTGAACATCATGTGTTCGAGGACATGTGCGACACCGGTGCGGCCATTCGTTTCGTCCATGCTGCCGGCGCGATACCAGACCATGTGCACCACTGTCGGCGCCCGCCGGTCCTCCCTGACAATGACGCGCAGACCATTCGGCAGCTGCTGCTCGAAAGTCTCGGCCAGCGCTGGCACGGGGGCGGCCAGAGCCAGCAATAGAGGAATCAGTCTCGTCTGACGCATGCGTATGAATCGCTTCTGATAAAATCCGGGGATGTGTCGGATACTTGCGCCGGCATCTTACCATCGGCCAGGTTCCTGACCGCCTTAGAGACAAGAAGTCCCATGTTTGGTTTCCCCAAGAAAGCCCCCACGCCGACGCCCACCCGCAGCACGCCAGACGCTGACGAAGCAACCGATGTGATCGCCGACGTAGCGACCGATGTAATCACCGACGTAGCGACAAAGGTGGTCGCCGACGTAGCGGCGAGGGCTTCCTGGCGCTACCGACTGAAAAGCGGCCTGTCGCGCACGCGCGCGCAGTTTGGCGGCAAGCTGAAATCGCTGTTCTTGCGCGGCAAGGTCGATGACCAGCTGCTCGAAGAGCTGGAAAGCGTGCTGCTGACCAGTGACGTCGGCATGAACGCCACTCAGTACCTGCTCGAACAGCTGAAAGCGCGTGCCAAGCGCGACAAACTGGCCACCCCGGAAGCGATAGAGAAAGCGCTGGCGGACGCCATGTGCGAGCTACTGCAACCACTCGAGGAAGCGCTTGACCTGCAAGCACACAAGCCCTTCGTGATCATGATTGCCGGCGTCAACGGGACTGGCAAGACGACCTCGATCGGCAAACTTGCCAAGCACTTCCAGGCGCAGGGCCTCTCGGTTCTGCTCGCCGCCGGCGACACTTTCCGGGCCGCCGCACGTGAGCAACTGCAGACCTGGGGCGAGCGCAACAGGGTGACGGTGATTGCCCAGGAGTCCGGCGATTCGGCGGCAGTCATTTTTGACGCCATCGCCGCCGCCAGGGCGCGCGGTATTGACGTCGTGCTCGCCGATACGGCCGGTCGCCTGCCAACGCAGTTGCATCTGATGAACGAAATCGCCAAAGTGCGGCGCGTCATCCAAAAAGCGGACCCCTCGGCGCCACACGAAACCTTGCTGGTCATCGACGCCACTTTTGGCCAGAATGCAGTGCAGCAGGTCATTGCCTTCGACAAGGCGATCGCGGTCACTGGCCTGGTGCTGACCAAACTTGACGGCTCTGCCAAGGGGGGAGTCGTCGCCGCCATCGCGCGCCAGTGTCCGAAACCGGTTCGTTACATCGGTGTCGGTGAAGGCATTGACGACCTGCGACCTTTCCATGCCCGTGACTTTGTCGATGCGCTCTTCGAGTGATTACTGCCAACGCCGTCACCAAACGCTACCCTGAAGGTCACGAAGCGCTCAAGAACGTGAGCTTCGAGATCACAGCCGGGGAAATGGTCTTCCTGACCGGGCACTCGGGCGCCGGGAAATCGACGCTGTTCAAGCTGCTGGCAGCCATCGAGCGGCCGACCTCGGGGAGCATCGTGATCAACGGGCAGAATCTGGCAGCCCTGCGCAGAAACGCCATTCCCTACCTGCGCCGCAAACTGGGCCTCATTTTTCAGGATCGCAAGCTGCTCTTCGACCGTACCGTGCTCGACAACGTACTCTTGCCACTGTCGATCGTCGGCCACCCGGTCAAGGATGCGCCACGCCGCGCACAGGCGGCACTCGCCAAGGTCGGCCTGCCCAACCGCGCGAAAGCGTTTCCGATCACCCTTTCCGGCGGCGAGCAGCAGCGCCTGGCGATTGCCCGCGCGGTGGTCAATCGCCCGGCGGTCATTCTCGCCGACGAGCCGACGGCCAACCTGGACACCGCTTCGGCGATCGAAATTCTTGAGATTTTTCGCGCTTTTCAGCAGGTCGGGGTCACCGTCGTCATCGCCACCCACGACCCGCTGCTCATGGCTCGGCTCAATCCAAGGATTCTGCGCCTCGACCAGGGCCGGATGAGTGAGCCGCTGTGCACGCCCGCCAGCGACGCGGTCACGCCGTGACCACCTGGCTGGTACAACACCTGACCGCCATGCGCGACGCACTGCGTCGCCTGTTCGGTGCGCCGCTGAACACGCTGCTGTCCTTGCTGGTGATCGGGGTCGCGCTGACTCTGCCTACAGCCGGCTGGTTGGCAATCGAAAACCTCCGTGCCGTCGCCGGCGATACCCCGGGCGTGCAGCAGATCAGCATCTTCCTGACGCTCGAGGCCGGCCAGCCCGAGGTCGCCGAAATCGAGCTGCGGCTGCAGCAGGCCAAATCGGGAAGCTGGCGCTACGTTCCTCGCAATGAGGCGCTCATGCGCCTGCGGGAATCCGCGGGAATGACTGAAATCATTGGCAGCCTGCCGAAAAACCCACTCCCGGACGCCTTTGTCGTCACCCCCGCAGACGCGCAGCCCGAATCTCTCGAACTGCTTGCGAAGACTTTCGCCAGCTGGCCGAAAGTGGCGCACGTCCAGCTCGACTCGGCGTGGGTCAAACGCCTGGACGCACTGCTTCGCCTCGGAAAACTGATCGTCGTGCTGCTCGCCGTGCTCTTTGCCGGTGCCCTGGTGGCCATCACCTTCAACACCATTCGCCTGCAAATCCTTGCGCAGGCGGCCGAAATCGAAGTTGCCAAGCTGATCGGCGCGACGAATAGCTACATCCAGCGCCCGTTGCACTACTTCGGCATGCTGCAAGGAGCTCTCGGCGGCCTGTGCGCAGCCCTACTGGTCGGCACCGGCAGCTATTTCCTGACCCCTCCGGTCGCCGAACTGGCACAGCTCTATGGGGGGTCTTTCACCTTGCAGGGCTTGTCGACCACCGATATCGTCGCCCTGACAGCGATCGGCGGTGGCCTCGGTTGGCTGGGAGCCAAGATCTCGGCGCTGATCCACCTGCGGCGGATCAGCTAACGGTCATGACAGTCGCGACACCCCCGATCATGAAAGTCATGACCGCCCGCCTCTTTCCCAGCCCTTCTCCCGCGAGGGGAGAAAGGAGCTTCGTGAGTCCCTTGCGCGACTTTCACATTGAATGCCGTGCCGGGGCCTTGCCCGGAAGCAGCAAGCCTTGGCGAGCACTCAGCCGAGCAGCACGCAAGCCCAGACGACGAGGACATTGAGCAAGGCCAGCAGGACCGCTGCACTGCCAATATCCTTGGCGCGCTTGGCCAAAGGATGACGGTCGAATGAAATCCGGTCCACGGTTGCCTCGATCGCCGAGTTGAGCAGTTCGACGATCAGCACCAGCAGCACGCTCCCGACCATCAGCGCTCGGCCGACGCCATCGGGTGCCACGAAACAAGCCAGCGGTATCAGCAGCGCGGCGAGCAGCACTTCCTGGCGAAAAGCGTCCTCGGCAAGATAGGCGGCACGCAGCCCCGCCAACGAATAGTGGAGGGCGTTCCAGACCCGCTGCAAACCGGTTTTCCCCTTGAACGGACTTTCGTCAAGCACAGCTTTTTCCCCCTGCCCTTAGGCGATGAACGACCAGTATACCGGCGGCGCTTCGCTACAATGCGGCCCAATTCAAACATCCATCCATCCATCTATCCAGCCATCTATCAATCCATGCACACACTGAAAGCGGGAGCCTAGCCATGACCCAGGACGAACTGAAGAAAGCCGTCGCCCGCGCCGCCCTTGCCTACCTGGTCGACGGTGAAATCGTCGGCGTCGGAACGGGATCAACCGCCAATTGCTTCATCGATGAGCTGGCCCGGATTCAGCACCGAATCCGCGGTGCCGTGGCCAGTTCCGAAGCCAGCCGCCAGCGACTCGAGGGCCACGGCATCCCGGTCTTCGATCTCGACAAGGTGGACGCCATCCCGGTCTACGTGGACGGTGCCGACGAGATCAACGCTGCGCTACAGATGATCAAGGGCGGGGGCGGCGCACTGACCCGCGAAAAAATCGTCGCCGCGGTGGCAGCGAAATTCGTCTGCATTGCCGATGGCAGCAAACTGGTAGCGGTGCTCGGCCAGTTCCCGCTGCCGGTTGAGGTCATTCCGATGGCCCTCGGCCACGTCCGACGCCAACTGGCAGCGATCGGCGGGGGTACGCCCGTGCTGCGCGAGGGCTTTGTCACCGACAACGGCAATCTGATCGTCGACGTCAAGGGGCTTTCAATCACTGACGCTACGGCGCTCGAAGCGCGGATCAACCAGATCGTCGGCGTGGTGAGCAACGGCCTGTTCGCCCAGCGCCCGGCCGACGTCTGTCTGCTCGCTACGGCAAACGGGGTGCAGACGCTGACCGCCGACTGACGGTCATGACTGCCCCTCTCTTCACTTGCAGTGCGCATTCCGGCTTGCACGCCGGAATCGTTCGACGTGCTGTGGGCGTATGCGCCCAAAATTCCCCGTCTCACCCCGGCCCTTGTCCCGCACAGGGAGGAGGTTGGTGAGTCGCCTACGCCACTTTCACATTAGGGCTTGGGCGGTACGTAACCCTGAACGGCATCGGCCCCGCTGCCAAAAAAATGCCTCTCCAACTGCTCCGCCAGGTACTTGCGGTGTGCAGCATCGGCAAGATTGAGGCGATTCTCGTTGATGATCATGGTCTGCATGCGAACCCATTGCTGCCACGCTTCCTGGGAAACCTGTTCATAAATGCGCTTGCCCAGTTCGCCCGGATAGGGGGGAAAATCAAGACCTTCAGCCTCACGACCGAGCTTGATGCAGTTAACCATTCTTGCCATGCAAGCCACTCCTTGAACACGCTGCGGAAAATCCGCCGCGGCAAACGTTATGCGTCCCCGCCAGCCCCGCGGACCCGGCGGAAGACACGGGAAAAAGCTAGAGATATTTGATCAGCACCTTGGAACGACGCTGCAGGTTGTAGACCAGCCGCTTCTCGGCCGGCAATTGATCGATCTGGCGGACGACGAAGCCACGCTCCCGGAACCACTGCGAAGTGACCGTCGTCAGCACAAACAGCCGCTTGACTCCCGAAGCCGACGCCCTGGCCTCGATCCGCTTGATCAGGAGCGCACCGTAGCCCCAGCGACGGTAATGCGGATGCACCGCTACGCAAGCCAGTTCGGCCTCCTCGGCACCGTAAGGATAAAGCGCAGCGCAGGCAACGATCACCCCGTCGTGCTCAACGACCGAGAAACGCGAGATCTCGCGCTCCAGCAACTCTCGGGAACGGCGGACCAGTGAGCCCTCTTCTTCGAGCGGCTCGATCAGCGCCACCAGGCCACCAATATCGTCGGGACGAGCGTCGCGCAATATTTCGAGCGATTCGCGACTGATGACCGTGCCCACGCCGTCACGCGTAAATAGTTCGCGCAGCAGTGTGCCATCCTCGTCGTAGCCGATGAGGTGCACGCGGCGGACACCGGCACGTCCAGCGCGCACCGCGCAGGGAAGGTAGCGCTTCAGATCGCTCGACAGCCACTCGCCAAGACTGACCAGTCGCTCGGCCGCGTCCACCGTCAGCTCGTCGAGCAGCGCGCCGTCGATATCGGTCGCACCACGGCTGTCGGTAAGAAAGATGAGTTTTTCGACCGGCAAGGCGGTGGCGACCGCTTCGGCAACCTCTTCCATGGACAGGTTGAAGATCTCTCCGGTCGGACTCGAGCCGAGGCATGACAGGAGAACGATGTTGCCAAGACCCAACTGCGCACGAATTCCTTCACTATCGACCTTGCGCACCTGACCCGAGTGCTGCAGATCGACGCCGTCAACCACACCAACTGGCCGGGCGGTCACAAAGTTGCCACCGACCACCCGGATCGTGCTGTTGGCCATCGGCGTATCGGCGAGGCCCTGTGACAACAGGGCCTCGATGCGGACGTAGATACTACCCACCGCGTCAATCGCGCAATCGAGAGCACTGTCGTCGGTCACCCGATAGTTACCGTGATAGACCGACTCCAGCCCTTTCTGACGCAGCAACTCCTCGATTTGAGGCCGCGCGCCGTGAACCAGAATCAGGCGGACGCCAAGCGCCGCCAGGAGGTTCACGTCGTAGGCCAGGGTACGCGCCAGCGTTCCGGCAATCGCCTTGCCACCAAAGGCGATCAGAAAGGTCTTGCCGCGAAACAGATTGACGTACGGCGCAACCGAACGGAACCAGCTAACGAAGTGGGCAGAACTCAAGTCGTCGGGCATATCACTCCGAGGGATCCGCCTTCTCGCTGCCCTGCTCGTCGTTTGCCTCTTTCGCTTCTTTCGCTTCTTTCGCCTCCAAGGCTTCCTTGGCCTTCGAAGATTTCGAGACCTTCGCTTCCTTCAGCGGCTCGACCTGCAACTCCGTCTCGAGACGCTGGCAGATCGTCCGGATGATCTTGACGCGAGCAAAATACTTGTCATTGGCCTCGACAACCGTCCACGGAGCGGTTCCAGAGCTGGTGCGGTCGATCATGTCGCAAACCGCCTCATGATAGGGCCCAGCTTTCTCGCGGTTACGCCAGTCTTCCTCGGTAATCTTGAAGCGCTTGTGTTCGATCTCCGCACGCCCCTCGAAGCGCTTGAGTTGCTCCTCATCGCTGATCTGCAGCCAGAACTTGATGACAATGCCGCCAGCATGATTGATATCGTGCTCGAAATCGTTGATCTCGGCGTAAGCGCGTGACCAGTCGGCTTCGCTGCAGAAGCCTTCGACCCGCTCGACCAGCACCCGACCGTACCAGGTGCGGTCGAAAATGGTCACCCGCCCGAGGCGCGGCATATGTCGCCAGAAACGCCACAGGTAGGGATGGGCGAGATCCTCCTGGGTGGGGGCGGCGACCGGGATGATTCGATACTGGCGGGCATCCATGGCGGACATCACGCGGCGGATGGCTCCACCCTTGCCGGCAGCATCCGAGCCCTCGAAAGCGAGAATCAAGGCGTGTTTGGCGAACTTCGGGTGGCGCATCAATTCGGCCAGGCGCCCCTGCCACCTGGCAAGTTCGGTCGAATAAACGTCTTTGGGCAAGCTTTGCGAGAGGTCAAGCGCGCTGAGCACGTCCAGACTATCGATCCGCGGCGACAAGGGCGACGCCACCGGCGAACTCGGCTCGCTCTTGTCGGCCAGGCGCTTCTGCATCGCTTCAAGTATGGTCTTGCCGACGGTCAGCGAGCGGTAACGGTCATCGGTGCCCTCGACGATGATCCACGGAGCGCCGGGAGTGCTCGTCGTACGCAGCAGGTGGCCAGCAACCTCCTGCAACTTGTCGTAGGTCTTCAGGCGATCCCAGCTGGCCTTGGTCACCCGCCACTTGGTCAGCGGATTCGCTTCAATCGATTTCAGACGCTCCTGCTGCGCATCCTTTGCAAGGTGTATCCAGAATTTGAGGACCAAAGCTCCCTCATTGACCAGCATGGCCTCGAAACGATTGAGCTGGTCCATTTTCTGGTCGAAGTCGGCGCTCGAGATTTCCTTGGCGATGCGCTCGGCGATCGGGTGCGAATACCAGGAGCCAGAAAAAATCCCGACGCGTCCGTTACGGGGCAGCGCCCGCCAGTAACGCCACATCGACGGACGCGCCTTTTCTTCGGCAGTCGGCGCGTAGAAAGCATGCGTCGACAGGTAGCGCGGATCCATCCACTCGTAGAGTGCATTGATCGTGTCACCTTTGCCCGACCCATCGACGCCGCTGATAAGGATGATTACCGGGAAGCTGCCATTGCCGCGCAACAGCTCCTGCGTTTCGAGCAGGGCCGCGCGTAGCGCGGGCACCTCCTCACGATACGTTGCCTTGTCGATCTTGTGTCCCAGTTCGGCCGATTCAAACATCAGTCATCTCCTCCTTCAAGTCACCCCACAAAAACTGGATTGCCGCCAGAGCGGCCAAACCAGCGGTCTCGGTGCGCAGAATACGCGGTCCGAGGCGTAGTGACAAAAAACCGCACGCTGACGCCAGTTGCATTTCTTCCGCCGCCAGCCCGCCCTCGGCGCCGATCAGCAGATCGACACGCACATCAGCGCGTGGTGCTGGCACGCTGCTCAAGGAGCGTCCGGCAGCCGGCGCCAGCAGCAGACGCAAAACATTCGACTCGCGCTGGCGCTGCAGCCAATCGTCAACACTCTCCGGTGCGGCGACTTCCGGCAGACGGTTTCGTCCGCACTGCTCGCAAGCGGCAGCGACGACACCCCGCCAATGCTCGAGCCGACGCAAGGCACGTTGATCAGCGAGGCGCACCACACTGCGCCGCGAAATGACCGGCACGATACGCTGAACGCCAAGTTCGACGGCTTTCTGCACCGTCAGGTCCATTTTTTCGCCCGCCTGCAGCGCCTGCACCAAAGTGATCGAAAGCCGCGATTCGCGCTCGACGGGCAGCCAGCCGAGCACCTCGACACTGACTCGCGAACGCTCGACAAACACTATTCGCGCTGAATATTCGCCGCCCGCGCCAGTGAACAGCGTCAAGGCAGCGCCGCTGCGCAGGCGCAAGACCTTGCTCGCGTGATGTGCGACGCGGTCGGGCAAGTCGGCGCTGCTGCCGACCGCCAGCGGGATCGGGCAATGAAAACGGGGATTATTCACCATGCTATTATAAAAGCTTAGCTTTTCGATGGTCGTTCTTTGGAGGCAGGTTTGTCATGGCGCTCAACGCACCGGTGTGTGACTTCGGCTGGCGAGCCGTCGACTTCGATCTCGAGGACACGACGGGCTCAAGACACACCCTTGACTCCCTGCGTGGCCCGAACGGCTTGCTGTTGATGTTCATCTGTAACCACTGCCCCTACGTCAAGGCAATCATCGATCGCATCTGTCGCGACGCGCGCGAAGTGCAGTCGCTGGGCATCGGCGTCGCCGCGATCATGAGCAACGACCCCAGCGAATACCCCGAGGATTCCTTTGAAAACATGCAGCAACTGGCGCGCCAGCTCAACTTTTCCTTCCCTTACCTATATGACGCGACACAAAACGTCGCCCGCAGCTACGCGGCCGTTTGCACCCCGGACTTCTTTGCTTTCAACGCCCAACTCGAACTGCAGTACCGCGGCCGTCTCGACGCCAGCGGTCGCCTGCCGGCAGCAGCAGACGCTCGACGCGAACTGTTGGAAGCAATGCGCATGCTCGCCGAGACCGGACAAGGTCCGCGCGAACAGGTCGCCAGCATCGGTTGTTCGATCAAATGGCGCGCCTGATTGACGATGAACAGTATCGATAGCGCGGCCCGGCTGGCGGTCGCTGACAGCGAACTCAAACGGATGCTCGACGCGGTTGTCGCTCAGGTCCGCGAAGTGGCGCAGCGCGAAATCATGCCGCGCTTCCTGCGCGTGGTTCACGATCAGCGCAAGGACGACGGCTCCTTCTGTTCGGAAGCCGACCTGGCTGCCGAACACTTTCTGCATGGCCGCCTGCTGGAGATCCGCGACTGCCCGATCATCGGCGAAGAAATGACCGCAGCGACGCAACGCGAAGCTTGGCATGGTGGCAGCAACGACGACAATGGCTTGTGGTGCATCGACCCGATCGACGGCACCACCAACTTTATCAACGGCCTCCCCTTCTTCGCCGTATCGGTGGCCTGGATACGCGCACGACGGACGCGCCTGGCGGTGACCTACAACCCGATCACCGACGAAATGTTCTATGCCCGCGAAGGCAACGGCGCCTACCTCAATGGCCGCCGCCTGCCGCTGCGCGAAGTTACCACCGACATCGGGCGCGCCGTCGGCGGTGTGGACTTCAAGCGCATCCCGAAACAACTCGCAGATCGCATTGCCGTCAACCCGCCGTTCTATTCACAGCGCAACTTCGGCAGTTCGACTCTCGACTGGTGCAACCTCGCCGCCGGCCGTCTCGATCTCTATCTGCACGGCGGGCAGAAGCTTTGGGACTACGCGGCTGGCAGCCTCATCCTGCGCGAATCCGGCGGGCAGGTGTGCACCCTGAGCAATGACGACTATGACGCTGAAGACGTCTGGCGCCGCTCGGTGATCGCCGCGCTCAACCCGACGGTGTTCGAGACCTGGCGGAACTGGGTGCGAGCAAATAGTTTTCCGGCGGCGGCGGCGGCAGCGCAAAGGTGAGCGGTGGCAGAGCCCAGTGGTCGGGGTGCTGGACTCTGCCGCGGAAACTGCGTGCGCGGCTAATCACCGTCCGATAGATCTCCTGCGCTCTGCCAACTCGCAGCGAGCGGCGTGGCAATCTCACCCGAATCGAGTGAGGCAGCCACCGCGATACGCTCGCCAGCGCAATTCAGGCCGGCGCGCTGCAGCCAGCCTTCGCTGTAATAGGTATCCGCGTAGCGCTGCCCGGCATCACAAAGCAGGGTCACCACCGAACCGCTTTCGCCGCTGGCACGCATCTCGTCCATGCACGCCAGCGCGGCAATCAGATTGGTTCCCGTCGAAGGGCCGACACCACGTCCCAGACGCGCCGACAGCTCGTACATTGCCGCCACTGACCACACATCCGGCACCTTGACCATGGCGTCGATCACTTCGGGCAAGAAGGACGCCTCGACGCGCGGCCGGCCAATACCCTCGATGCGTGAGCCTTCGTACAAACGCA
>Ga0209573_1003338_pt1 | contig 17838 bp, 14 predicted proteins | sample TNRBio252014_DNA_FD_185870 | JGI IMG/M metagenome (GOLD analysis project Ga0209573, IMG submission 185870) | Wastewater treatment Type I Accumulibacter community from EBPR Bioreactor in Madison, WI, USA - TNR Reactor_6/25/2014_ DNA (SPAdes)... | ecosystem: Engineered > Bioreactor > EBPR >...
CAATTTAAACAAGCAGTAAAAGAACTATAAGATATTAATGGAGGCAACAAGAGACATACGGTTTAATGAGCTGAGGAATACCTTCAACGCCAGCAATCTTCTCAGTAAAACAAAAGGGGATAAGGTAATATGGGCATTGGTAGTATTGCTTACATTGGTATCGTTACTCGCAGTATACAGCGCCACCGGGTCACTGGCTTATAAAAATTATAAGGGAAATACAGAAATATACCTGTTTAAACAAGTGGCATTTATCCTGGCAGGTATAATGGTGATCTATTTTGCTCACCTGGTTAATTATACTTTTTACTCAAGAGCTGCTAAGATTATTTTCCTGCTTTCTCTTCCACTATTGTTTTACACATTATTCTTCGGCGTGAAAATGAACGAAGGAAGCCGCTGGATAAGACTGCCGATCATCAATATGACGATGCAGACGTCAGACCTGGCCAAGCTGGCCTTATTTATGTACCTGGCACGTCTGCTTAGTAAGAAGCAGGATATGATCAAAGATTTTAAAAAAGGGTTCCTTCCTGTTATCTGGCCTGTAGCGCTTACCTGTGCATTGATTGCGCCTGCTAATCTTTCAACGGCACTATTGTTGGGAGCAAGCTGTCTGTTGTTATTATTTATAGGAAGAGTAAGCACAAAGCATATCATGATAACAATTGGTATTGCATTGATACCATTGGTATTTTTGATCGCCGCAGCTGTTATCCGGCATAAATCAGGTGATGTAGAAGCGGCAGTGGTAAAAAGATCTTCTTCCACTCTTACAGCAAGAGTAGATACCTGGATAGGACGGGTTGAGAGTTTCATATATGGAAGTAAAGATGATGTGGATAATAGTGCCTACCAGGTAAACCAGGCAAAGATCGCTATCTCAAAAGGCGGTGTTTTTGGAGTTGGACCTGGAAACAGTACGACCCGTGATTTCCTGCCACAGGCTTACAATGATTTTATTTATGCCATTATTATTGAAGAGTATGGTATGATGGGTGGTGCATTTATCATGTTTATATACCTCGTTTTTTTATACCGCTGTATCAGGATATTTAAAAGATGCCCTTTTGCATTCGGCGCATTCCTTGCATTGGGGTTAAGTTTTACGCTGGCAATACAGGCTGTTGCAAATATGGCAGTGACAGTGAATTTATTCCCGGTTACCGGAGTAACACTGCCATTGGTGAGCATGGGAGGAACAAGTTTCATATTCACCTGCTTAGCTATTGGTATTATATTAAGTGTTGCCAGGAACGTTGAACAACTGGAAGGAAAAACAACCGGAGATTTTGCAAAATAGGAGATGGATGAGCAAAAGAGTTATCATAGCAGGCGGTGGAACAGGAGGGCATATTTTTCCGGCAATAGCGATAGCCAATGCGCTGAAAAAGATTGATGGAAGCATTGAGATACTATTTGTGGGTGCAAAGGGAAGAATGGAAATGGAAAAAGTACCGCAGGCGGGTTACAAGATCGAAGGAATAGATATAGCAGGTTTTAACAGAAGTTCTTTGATAAAAAATATTGGATTACCATTTAAGCTGCTGAAAAGTTTTTTCCAGGTCCGGGCAATTTTCAAAAAATTCAAACCTGATGCAGCAATTGGCGTGGGTGGTTATTCCAGCTTTCCGGTATTGCGGTTTGCACAGGCAAAAGGAGTGAAGACATTCATTCATGAGTCTAATTCATTTGCCGGTAAATCAAATATGATGCTGGGGAAAAAGGCGGTTACAATATTTACCGGGACAGATGGCATGGAGAAATTTTTTCCGGCGGATAAGATCAAAGTAACAGGTAACCCGGTGAGAGTTTCCATTACGGGTGCGTCAGTGACAAGAGAGGAGGGATTGAAATTCTTTTCACTGGAGGAGAAAAAGAAAACGGTATTTATAGTGGGAGGAAGCCTTGGTGCCAGGTCTATCAATGAAGCGATTGATAAAGGGTTGGATGATTTGTTAAATGCAGGGTTGCAACTCATCTGGCAAACCGGTAAACCTTATTCGGTAAAAGCAAAAGAGAGAGTAAATGGAAAAAAATCAGTATGGGTCAATGAGTTCATAACGCAAATGGAATATGCGTATGCTGCTGCTGATATAGTAGTGGCCCGTGCAGGAGCTATGACCGTTGCTGAATTATGTGTTGCTAAAAAACCCGTTTTGTTCGTACCCTATCCTTTTGCCGCAGAAGACCACCAGACAGTAAATGCCATGCAACTGGTGAATAAGCAGGCAGCACTGATGGTAAAAGACAGTGAAGTGATACAGAAGCTGGTTATGATGACAATTGAATTGTCATCAGATGAAAGCAAACAGGAGGAATTGAAAAAAAATATTGCTGCATTAGCTGTAACCGATGCAGACAATAAGATTGCCAATGAAATATTGGCCAGTCTAAAATGAATTAAAGATTGAATAGTCATTACCCCATAAGAAAGCTATCGCCTCATACCCCTTCAGGGGCCGGGGCCATGAACGTACAAACCAATACTGTCCTTATGAATGCCCCCTTCGGGGGGATTGACAAGATGAATGAAGTGTATTTTGTCGGTATCGGCGGAATCGGAATGAGTGCCATCGCCAGGTTTTTTCATGCGGGTGGCGTGAAAGTAAGCGGATACGATAAAACACCAACGGTACTGACAAAGGAACTGGAAGCCAGCGGTATTCCTGTTCATTACGAAGAGAAGGTAGAGTCGGTACCAAAAAAGGTTGACCTGGTGATTTACACACCGGCGATACCGGCAGAACACAAAGAGCTGGTCTTTTACCAGGCTAACGGGTATAAAGTGGTGAAGAGAAGTGATGTATTACAGATAATAAGCGAAAGTTCTTTTAATATATGTATTGCCGGTACACATGGCAAAACAACTATCACAACCATGGTGGCTCATTTGCTTCGTGACAGTGGCTTTGGTTGTAATGCTTTTTTGGGAGGCATTGCAGTGAATTATGGAACGAATTTCTGGAGCAGCAAAAAAAATGTATGTGTAATTGAAGCAGATGAATATGACAGAAGTTTTTTGAAATTAAGTCCTGATGTGGCCATCATCACAGCGATGGATGCTGACCACCTGGACATATATGGAACAGCAGATGCAATGGAACAGGCCTTCATTGATTTCAGTAAGAGGATAAAGCCGGGTGGTTTGCTGGTGAGACAGTTTGGACTGAAAAGGGGAAAAGAATTGAAAGCGGACCAGCACATCAGGTACAGTTTGCAAAATGAAAGTGCAGATGTGTATGCTGCCAACATAAAGATGATAAATGGAGGCTATGAGTTTGATGTACTGATAAAAGATAATACACTGGAGAATGTGCGGCTGAATATGGGGGGTATGCATAATGTGGAAAATGCTGTTGCAGCTATAGCAGTAGCCAGTTCTTTGGGAATTGAGAATGATAAGATCAAAGCGGCCGTAGAAAATTTCAGAGGCGTGAAGAGAAGGTTTGAGTATATCATCAAGAATGAGCGATTAGTATTTGTTGATGATTATGCGCATCATCCGGAAGAACTGAGAGCATTGATAAATGGCGCCAAGACCTTGTTCAAACAAAAAAAGTGTACTGTAATTTTTCAACCGCACCTGTACAGCAGAACAAGAGACCTGGCTGAGGGATTTGCAGAAGTACTCGACCTGGCTGATGAGGTGATCCTGCTTCCCATTTACCCGGCAAGGGAATTACCGGTTGAAGGAGTGAACAGTGAAATGATTCTGGAGCAAATGAATAATGAGCATAAAAGAGTGATGACAAAAGAAGAATTGATGAGTTGGATTAAGCAGGATTATGCCATGACATTAAATAAAGAGTTTGGAGAAGTATTGATTGTAGCCGGCGCAGGAGATATAGATATGTTGGTAGAACCGATTAAAAATGAATTAAAAGATATTTAAATAGTGAACGCAAAATCGACCATAAGAAAAGTATTGTTTGTAGCCCTGTGGCTGTGTATTGGCGGAGCCATGTTCACATTGTTGATGGCGGCGATCAGTAAACAGAATAAGGGTCTTTGCAATAATTACAGTATTACGATCAAAGGAGTACGGGCTAACTATTTTATCGACAAAAAGGACGTGGAGCAGTTATTGAAGAAGACTGCAAAAGGGGAAATAAAAAGCCAGCTTGTTTCAGACATTAACTTACATGAACTGGAGAAAATGCTGGAAAGTAACACATGGATCAGTGATGCGGAGCTGTATTTTGATAACAAGGATGTATTACATGTTGCTATAACAGAAAAAGAACCAATAGCAAGACTATTCAGCACAGACGGAAATTCTTTTTATATCGATAAAGCAGGCGAAAGAATGCCTTTGTCAGAAAAGTTGAGTGCAAGAGTGCCTGTTTTCACAGGGTTTCCGGGCAAGAAAAAATTATCGGCTTCCGATAGTGTATTATTGAGGAACGTAACAGCAGTGGCTAACTACATCTTTACTGATTCATTCTGGCTGGCACAGGTTGCACAGATTGACATAACACCTGAGCGGAATTTTGAAATGATACCGATGGTTGGCAATCATATTGTGAAGATGGGTCAAGGAGGGAATATTGAAAAACAATTTAACCGGCTGATGGTCTTTTATAAACAAGTACTTAGTAAGACGGGATTTGATAAGTACAAGATCATCGATGTACAGTATACAGGCCAGGTGGTAGCCTCAAGATATGCAGGCAACGCAAAAATTGATTCGGTACAATTGAGAAGAAATGTGGACAGACTGTTACAGCAATCAAGAGAAGCAGAGAACGATACCGTAGTAAAAGTGCTGCCCGTGATACAGCAACTATTGACAGATGATGATAATTCAAACGCATTTATAGAAGAAGCGAAAACAATTTCCGTGAAACCAGAAAACAAACCTGCCGATCCCAACCCTTCGAAGTCTTCTTCTGCATCCAAACCCGTTGAAAAAAAAGAAGAAAAGAAAAAACCGGTCAGGGCTAACAAGCCTGAGCCAGCGGAGAAAAAACCAAAAGCCGTGATGCCTCCTAAAATAGCGGAGGATGCCAACGGCGGATATAATTAAAAAATAAAAACGATTTCGATAAAAACAACAACTAAAACAACATCTATGAACAACGAACAACCCATTATTGTCGGTCTTGACATTGGAACAACCAAGATTGCAGTAATAGCCGGACGCAAAAATGAGTTTGGCAAACTGGAGATCCTCGGATTTGGAAAGTCCAATTCCAATGGTGTCAAGCATGGCCAGGTGCTTAACATCGATGAAACGATCAAAGCAATCAAAACTGCACTGGAAAACTGTTTTGCTTCAAATCCTAACCTGGATATTAATGAAGTATATGTAGGTATTGCAGGGCATCACATCAAAAGTTTGCAAACCCGTGGTGACATCGTACGCCAAAAAACAGAAGAAGAGATTACCCAACGGGAAATTGATCAGCTGATCGATGATCAGTACAAGACTTATATTCCTGCCGGTGACCAGATCATCGATGTGATCCCGCAGGAATTCACCGTAGATAATTTTCAAAACATACCTAATCCAATCGGGTATGGCGGCGTAAAGATTGGTGCTAATTTTCATATAATCACCGGTGATAAAAATGCGATCCGCAATATCAACCGTAGTGTGGAGAAATCTGGTTTGCATACCAAGGATCTTGTATTACAGCCGTTGGCATCATCTTCTGCCGTCATGGGACAGGAAGACCTGGAAGCTGGTGTGGCTATCGTGGATATAGGCGGTGGTACTACTGACCTTGCCGTTTTCTATGAAGGCATTTTAAAGCATACAGCGGTTATTCCGTTTGCCGGTGAAAATATTACTAATGATATCAAAACCGGGTTGGGTGTATTGAAAACCCAGGCGGAGCAAATGAAAGTACAGTTTGGCAGTGCATTGGCCAATGAAGCAAAGGCAAATGCTTATATCACTATTCCCGGGTTAAGGGGAATGCCCGCTAAAGAGATCAGCGTAAAAAATCTGGCCAACATCATCCAGGCCCGCATGAGTGAGATAATGGATTTTGTAACCTATCACCTGAAGCAGGTTGGCCTGGATAATAAAGCATTGAATGGTGGTATCATTCTTACCGGTGGTGGTTCACAATTGAAACACCTGATTCAGTTAACAGAATATGTAACAGGATTAAATGCAAGAATTGGGTTCCCTAATGAGCATTTGGCAGCCGGACATATCGAAGAATTGTCAAAACCTACTTATTCAACCTGTATCGGCCTTATACTGAAAGGGTATGATGATTATGAACATAACCGCAAGCAGTTTGAGAAAGAGTACAAAAAAGTGGAAGTACCTGATGGATTAAGAAGAACAGCAGAAGAGGAAGCAGAACAGGTAGTAGAAGAAGTAGTAAGCCAGGAGAAAGTAAAGAACAGGAAAGGTCTCAACAACTTCTGGGGCAAGTTCAAGGACGGCATTATTGATCTGTTCAAAGAGGAAGAAGATAAACACTTATAAACACTAATGAATAGTAAACCCAATTTCCAACGGCTTGCGGAAAGCCAACTTAAATCCAAAACGTATGATACATTTTGATCTGCCTAAAGAGAAATCATCCATCCTGAAAGTGATAGGTGTGGGAGGCGGAGGTGGCAATGCGGTGAACTTTATGTTCAACCAGCAGATTGACGGTGTAAACTTTATTATATGCAATACTGATGCACAGGCATTGGCCAATAGTGGTATACCTAATCGTATTCAGCTGGGGCCACACCTTACACAAGGGTTGGGTGCCGGTGCTAATCCTGATATCGGACGCCAGGCAACAGAAGAATCTCTCGAAGAAATAAAAAGAATACTGGAAGTAAATACCAAGATGGCTTTTATTACTGCCGGAATGGGTGGAGGCACCGGTACAGGTGGTGCACCTATTATCGCAAAGATTTGTAAAGATCTTGGCGTACTGACAGTTGGTATAGTTACCACTCCGTTTGCTTACGAAGGAAAAAAGAGGCAGCAGCAGGCAGAGGAGGGAATAAAAACATTGAAGCAGTATGTAGATACATTACTTGTCATCAGTAATGATAAACTGCGCCACCAGTTTGGTAACCTGAAAATGCGGGAAGCATTTGAAAAAGCAGACAATGTACTGGCCACCGCGGCAAAATGTATCACTGATGTGATCAATAGCACCGGCCAGATCAATGTGGACTTTGCTGATGTGTGTACCGTAATGAGAAACGGTGGAGTGGCAATCCTTGGTAATGCAGAAGCTTCAGGAGAGAACAGGGCGCAGAAAGCAATTGAAGAAGCATTGAATTCTCCGTTGCTGAATGATAATGATATCCAGGGAGCCAAATGGATATTGATAAATATTAACTCTGCCCAGGGTGAGCATGAGTTTACTATGGATGAAGTGGAGATCATACAGAATTACCTGCTGACGCAGGCTGGTGAGAACACGGATGTAATATTGGGTATGGGCTATGACAGTACACTGGGAGACAGGATAGGTATCACACTCATTGCAACAGGGTTCGAACATAAAGATCCATTTGCCAAACCAGTACCGAAAAAAGAACAACCCAAACCGGAAGAGAAAATTGTGATGGTACTGGGCCAAACAGAAGAAGCCCCGGTTATTCCTATCAATCAAAAAGTGGAGCTGCAGCATGCATTGCTGGAAAAAGAAAAGGCTGCAATGAATAATCCATTGCAGGTAGCAAAAGATGATGATTACCTGATGCCAAAACTGGTGGAAGAATTTCCCGTGGCCGCACCTGTTGTTGACCTGAGTGATATTAAGGAAGAAGAAGTGCCTGTGATCATTCATTGGGAGTTACAACCGGAGGAAAAAATACTTAGTAAGACTACGGATAAATCGGTTAGTACATCTACTGTGAGCAAAATGTCAACTGCGGAAGATGCTGATAGAATACATTCGGCACTGCAATCGCAATCCGTTCTCCCGACAATTAAAGAAACAGATGCTGAGTTAATCCTCAGTATGAAAGATAGTACTAGTAGTACAACACCGGTGTCTGCAGCATCGGGAGGTTATCTGGCCAGACCATCCAATATCTACGCAGAATCTAAACCAGAGGTCGTTACCTCAAAGACTTCTGCCGAAGAACCGATCCCTTCTAACCTTGCCAGCAATGAAGAGGAAGAACTCCTTGAATTGCAAATGCAAATAATAGAAAGGGATGACATTCCAGCGGCGGATATGCCGATGGCCCATCAGGCTCAGTCACCTTTGTCCACCGAAGTTGAGGATTCGCCGATGGCGAACGAAACTGAAGAGCAAAAACGTAGGGCGGCGGAACGATTGCACAAGTTGAGAAACTTGTCTTTCAATGTTAACGCTGCTGACCCCAATAATGAGTTTGAGACTGTGCCGGCTTATATCCGCCGCAATATGGAATTGTATAACAGCAATACCCAGGTCGAAAATTTCTATAGCAGCTACGAAGTCAAATCTGACGACAAAAACCAGGGGCATATCAGCACCATCAATACATTTTTAGACGGCAAAAAACCTGATTGATCATAAAAGAGACAATCCGCCACCCTCGTTCGTTCCAATGAAGCCACTGAGCATTTAGCTAGTGTTTTTTAGTTGTTCCCTCCGGTTTCCACCGGAGGGTTTTTTTACTGCGTTATAGCTATTGCAAAATCCGGCGTATTGGGTGTTGGTACAAGAGTTGGATGCTGCCTGTCACCGGTTATCTTTCTTACACGCCGGGAGATATAGAGAGACAAACTGGTATAGGTAATTTCCTTTTCTTCTCCCACAGCTGCAGCGCCATTAAGACCTTCTATCAGGGCTTTAGTGAATGCGCCATTTCCCCAAATAGGATCTTCAAGCGACGTTTCCTTACCTGTACTGCTTGTAATTGTTATTGCACCAGCACCCTTAACTGTACTTGTAAGTAAATTTATTAAACCATTAATATAATTTCCTCCAGCACCCATTATGTTTCCACTATGACAGGCATCAATAAAGACGATTACTTTTCCTTCAATGGTGCTTTGTGTTTGTTTGAGCTCTTCAAAGTTAATGCAGGTTGATCTCAGGTATCTGACATCTGCATCCACAGGGAGCATATAATAAATACCATTATTATCATTTACACCATGACCTGCAAAGAAGATCATAGCTATATCTTTTTTACTTGTCTTTTCTTGTATCCATTGGAGACCATTGAGAATATTTACTTTAGTGGCTCCTTTTTCGGTTATTTTTTTCATAATAACTTCATTATAAAGCCTGCCTTTTTGCTGCACTAAGGCCGATGTAAAATCTTCAGCATCCTTGGCAGCAAAAGTAAGCCTGTACTCTGGTTTATTATAATTGCTAATGCCTATTGCTAAAATAAATAGGTCGGGTTTTACAATAACTTCTTTTTTGATGTTTTCTGAGGATTTCCATTTAATGTATAGGTTAGCTTCAGGGCTGGTGCCGTTTTCGTTTTCAGCTAAGAGAGTGATAATGCAGTTCTCTTTAGGGATGAGCACTTCTATCTTATTAGTATGAGTCGTTTCTGTCAGTACCTCCCGTTCAGTTGCAACTGGTCTTCCATTTACCAATACCTTAATACTTTTTGCAGGTGCGTCAGTGGGACTATTGACACTGTAATTAATGCTAATTATATTGTTACTTACTGTGCTGCCATTTTCCGGGCTGTTTATGGTAATTGTGGGAGGTGATTTTTCAGTAATATCTGCTATTTCCTTTTTTTCACCTTTGCGAAGATTTGCTAACGCAATGGCTTTGCTTTCATCATACGTTTCTAGAATACCGTCAATAATGTCAGGACGGTAAAACTGTTCCCTGAATCTCGATACTGGAAAAAACGAAGGTGATTTATTTACTCCATTATTTACATGCCAGCCCAGGAAATCTTCCCCACCCGGTGAAGCATCGTAATAGCCAGATGGAGTAAATAATACCCATCTTTTTTTATCAGTATCTAAATAGTAAGCAAGCAACTCTTTGCCATCTTCCATCCTGAACCATCGAATTGTTCCATCGCTTAATGCAGCAACTACAACTTTATCATTTCCGCTAATGTTAACAGCCCATACTCCACCAACACTTGTTTTTGTAGCCCAAAGGATATTTCCTGAACTATCTGTTTTAAATATTTGTCCTCCATCTGCGCCAAAAACTATTTCAGTAGCATTACTGTTAATATCAACAGATCTGTTATTCTCCCATGAATCAATGGTATCACCATTAATGACTGGCCGGCCCTGGTCATTCCATTTTGTGACTTTTACCCCCATAGCACTATCGGTCATAGATGGGAAAAGAGTATTTTCATTATGAAGTAAGCGGTCACTTAAGTCAAAAGTGAGAGGTGTTTCGAATTGGGGTGTAAAACTAATATTGCTCCCGGCATGGCTGACCTTAAGGTGTTTTGTATTCACTCCGGCATAATAATCATTATTTCCAGCTTCATATTGCCAAACGGGGATACCTAGTGAATCTACTACTATCAAGTGAGGATAGGCGCCCATTATTACCAAATTTCCATTAGGCAGGGGTTTGATATCTTCAACGATATTTTTAGGTAATAATTTGATATCTGTATACTTTCCTCTTCCCCCCTCTTCCCAGATACGTATTATTTTTACCCATCTGCCAGCAGTAGTGTCAACTAATTTATCAGCAAAACGGCTTCCTATCAGGCGGGTACCATCAGCAGTAAAACTTAAATGGGAAACGGTACCATTTAGATTTTCAGTATCAGGAGTTGATAACAATCGTAGACTACCTGCCTCACGCAATTCAATTGTTTGAACATCCTCATAGCCTATTGCCAGTATAGTACCTGCGGGGTTATAGCATATGGAAAGAGGTTTTTTCCCACTCAATTTTTTTTCCTCACTTAACAAAAGGAACTTATTATCATATTGTCGAATAGTGCCATCATAACTAATAGTCGCCAGCCGGGATCTGGAATCAAAAGCCAGGTTTCTGACACTGCCTTTGTAGCCCTCTAAATGTTTATATAAACTCCAGTTAGTAGTACTGTAAATAAGAACTCCTCTTTCTCTGCTCATCCCAACGGCAATAAATTTTCCATCAGGTGAGAATTCAATATCATAGGTATAATTAGGTATTTTTTTAATTAGTTGTAAGATATTACCTGTTTGAATGGATATGACATAAATAGTACTGAAGTATTTATTTTCCGACTCTGTAATGCCGGATAAAACCCCGATACTTCCATCAGGTGATATGGCACAAGCAGAGATATACCCTTTACCGGATGTATCAATGGGGACACGAAACACCTGCAGTTGTTTACCGTTACTGGCATCCCAAAGCCTGGCAGTATTATCTACTGCACAGGTTAATATCAATTTTCCGGCTTTGTCAGTAGAAACTTTCAATCCGTAAGCAGAATGCATACCCGTTTCAATCCGTAAAATGGGTTTGTTTGTCTGCCCATTGGCAGCTAAAGTAAATCCAACAATTAGAGAAATGATTGATACTTTCAAGAGGTTCTTTTTCTGGTTTACTTTAATATGAATATAGAGTTTTTTTAAGGAAAATAATAAAATGTATCTGGCCTCCCCAAAACATAAAAGAGATTTTTGCAATTCAAGAAACACCCCGTTTCGCTGCATCTATTAATTATAAGAATCTACTTGTTAAGGGTATCCTTCGTCCATCAAATAATAAAACCCTATCTTCGCATCCTACTCCACGTAAATGACACGGCAGGTTGTAAGCCGGTGGTAACCCCTCCTTCGCTAATGCTTCGGCGGGTAAAACAGAACAAACTTTCGCTGATTCAGAACCTACAACATCTTAGCCAGCTCCATCCGCAGATGATCTGCGATTTAAATATAAAAACCTATCATGGCTTTTAGAAAATTAGAAATTATTGAACCTATCCTTAAGGCCGTAGCCGCAGAAGGATACACTATTCCCACACCCATTCAGCAACAGGCAATTCCGCTGGTGCTGCAACGAAAAGACCTGCTGGGTTGTGCCCAGACAGGTACCGGAAAAACAGCCGCTTTCGCTATACCTATTCTGCAGGTTCTGCATGAACAAAAACCTTTGGCAGCTGGCATCAAAGTATTGATATTGACTCCAACCAGGGAACTGGCGATACAGATCGATGAAAGTTTTGCCGCCTACGGAAGATATACAGGCATACGCCATACAGTTGTTTTTGGAGGGGTATCACAGCAAAATCAAACCAATGCCCTTCGCAGAGGAGTGGATGTATTGGTGGCCACACCGGGCCGCCTGCTCGATCTGATGTCGCAAGGGTTTGTTCATTTAGATAAACTGCAAATATTTGTACTGGATGAAGCGGACCGTATGCTCGACATGGGCTTTATTCACGATGTAAAAAAAATAATTGCAAAGCTGCCGGCAAAAAGACAAACACTTTTCTTTTCGGCCACTATGCCGCCGGAGATTCAAAAACTGGCGAATGTATTGTTAACACATCCGGCAAAAGTAGAAGTAACGCCGCCATCTTCTACCGTTGATAAGATCGGGCAAAGCCTGTATCATGTTGGTAAAATGGAAAAACCGGAATTGTTGCTTCACCTGTTAGAGAATAAAGAAATTAAAACAGCACTGGTGTTTACCCGTACCAAGCATGGTGCCGATAAAGTCGTGAAGATCCTGCAGCGGAATAATATAAGAGCTGCTGCTATTCATGGTAACAAATCACAGAATGCCCGGCAGGGAGCACTTACTGATTTTAAGAATGGTACACTCCGTGTGTTGGTCGCCACAGATATAGCTGCCCGGGGAATTGATATTGATGAACTGGCCTATGTGATAAATTATGATCTGCCAAATGTTCCTGAAACATATGTTCACCGTATTGGCCGCACCGGTAGGGCTGGAAATATTGGTATAGCTATTTCTTTCTGCAGTGCAGAAGAAAGAACAGAATTAAAGGATATACAGAAGCTGATCGGTAAAACTATTCCGGTGATACATGAGCATCCTTTTGCCGCTAATGCGCATGTTGCAGCACCAGCGCCGGTTGCCAGGCAGCAACAATCGTCTAAACCACGGCGCAATTTTAATTCGCAGGCTGGCAATGGTCAACGAAGAAATTATGGTGCTCAGCGATCCCGGTAAACAGGTGTTACAGATCTCTCCGGGTGAAATTCCGGAAACTGAGCCAGGAGAAGAACAGGATATAAAAGCTTACAATTACCAGCAGGGTAGTATCTGAAAAATTCTGCCCTGGTAATATCTCGTCAAGCTTTGGCGTTCGTATCAATGAATCAGAAGATTGTAATGGAAATGCCTGGCTGAATTTTGTATTGCCGGTATCTTTTAGCGTATAAAAAACTGCCCCGGCAATAATATTCTCAATGATCAGGCTGTAGGCAAAATAGATACCGATTGCGAGTCCGGACCTCCTGATCCATACTACAATAAAGATCGCCACGATACAATACAATAAGGTTTGCAGGAAGAAATATAAAATAAAATGCAGATCGGTAGTAATAGGTTCTGTACTGCCTTCTGATGCGATCTTACCTAAAACAAGACCCGTCAGGAAAACAGCAATAGTGGCTATTGCACTGACAATAACAGCAAACAGTAATTTAACTGAAATGAAATCCTTGCGACTCCAGCCATCAATGATATTCTGGCGGCTGGTTTTAAAGCTGAATTCATTCCCTGCATGATTGATCATCAGTAAACCAGGGAATAAGAAGAGGAAAGTGGAAACATAGGTTACCATGTTCCAGGTTGTTGGAAAACTGTATAAAGAAGGCACAATAACTCCGGCACCTTCTTCCCTTACACGATTATTAATGGTATATGCGATGAAATTGGCTCCAATGATAGCAATGATATACAATATCAGCAGTATCCAAAAGGCCCGGTAATTTTTTACTTTCAGCCATTCTATTTTTAATAATTGCAGCATATAAATAGTTATACTTTTTAGAATTGTGTTTATCTGTCGCTTTGGCCACCTGTTATTTCAAGGAACCTTGTTTCCAGTGTCTTTCTCTTCACTAATAGTTGATTTAGGGTGATTCCCTTTTCAAAACAATACCTGTTGATAGCAGAAGAGGTGACTGACTCGTTGCAGTTGAGCACAAGCAAATTATCCTGTGTGGTCACCGAATTAACGCCGGGCATATTGCTTATCACTGAACTCAATGTTTCATTATTGTCTGCCGAGATCACTATAGTGGTACTGCTGTCCCCGGAAGTGTTCAGTACATCTGAAACTGGTCCGGTTGTTTTAAGTACTCCTTTCTGGATAATTGCCACATGAGTACAAACTTTTTCTACTTCGTCAAGGATATGGCTGGCCATAATAATGGTCTTGCCTTTGCGGTTCAATTCTTTTATCAATTCCCGTATTTCGGCAATACCTGCCGGGTCAAGACCGTTGGTTGGTTCATCAAATACCAGAATGTCCGGGTTGCCAATAAGCGTTGACGCAATAGCCAGCCGTTGTTTCATGCCGAGAGAATAGGTGCTGAATTTTGAATCTTTGCGCTGATAAAGATTTACTGTTTTTAATACTTCGGGAATATCGTCAGCCCCTTTTTGTTTAATCGCAGCTGCGATAGCCAGGTTTTTTTCACCACTTAAGTAATGATAAAAATTAGGCGTTTCCAGTAATGTACCGATCTGTCTTCTGTGTTCATTGGTAGCCGGTTGACCCTGCCAGCTGTAGCTGCCACCTGAAGCTTTCAGGATTTCCATAATGATACCCAGCAAAGTGGTCTTTCCACTTCCATTCGGGCCTAATATCCCAAACACACTGCCCTGCGGAACATCGAACGATACACCATCGAGTGCACGGACAAGTCCATATGATTTTGCCAGGTTGTTAACAGAGAGAACAGTACTCATATTTATGTTTTTCAGGCCTCAAGATAAAAGATTCTTAAGTACTACCAACAACAATATGTTGACCGGTATGTTATAATTAAAATTATCTTGTATTGATTTATGGCAACAATTCTGGTAACCGGGGGTACAGGGCTTGTAGGCAGGGCATTGTGCAAGGCTTTACAGGAAAGAGGGTACGATATTATTATACTTACAAGGAAGATTAGGCCAATTACACACAACCAGCAGCCTGCAGATAGAATCCGGTATGCTGAATGGAATGTTGATGCACAAACAATCGATAAGGACGCCATAGCAAAGGCTGATTATATTGTTCACCTGGCCGGGGCTGGAGTAGCCGAAAAAAGATGGACAAAAAAAAGAAAAAAGGAGATAATTGACAGCAGGGTAAAGAGTGGCCAATTAATAGTTGAAAGCCTCCGGAATATTCCCAATAAAGTAAAAGCGATAATTGCTGCATCAGCTATCGGCTGGTATGGAGCGGATCCAGTAGTACCCAATCCCAACAATTTTACAGAAGATGCACCAGCAGATAAGGAATTTTTGGGTGATACATGCCGTCAATGGGAGCAAAGTATAGAACCGGTTGCCCAATTGAACAAGCGGTTAGTAAAGCTAAGGATTGGAATAGTATTAAGTAAGGAAGGCGGGGCATTGAAAGAATTCATTAAGCCGTTAAAATTCGGAGTAGCAGCTATTTTAGGGAATGGTAAACAAATGATAAGCTGGATACATATTGATGATCTCGTCAGTATGTTTATTACATCTATTGAGCATGAAAATATCAGCGGGGTTTATAATGCCGTGGCGCCAGCCCCGGTTTCGAATAAGGAACTGACATTGCAACTGGCAAAATCAAAAATGAAATTCTATTTACCGTTTTATGTTCCTTCGTTTATCCTGAAATTAATGTTGGGGGAAATGAGCCTTGAAATTTTAAAAAGTGCAACGGTAAGCAGTGCTAAGATCCGGCAGGCAGGTTTCAGCTTCAGATTCCCTGATATTAAAACAGCACTGCAGCATAGCTGATTATTCAGACCAGGAAACTATTTAAATCTATATCTGAATGATTGGGATGCCAGACATTGGTAAACTCACCTATAATTGCTTTTCCATTATCAAAATTCAAACGATCAAGTTTTAGTCTGGTAATATCTTCTTGTAAAACTCTTCTGTATATGGGATGAAGAGTACCGCCTTTTGTACCTGCCGGTTTTTCCGGATCGTACTGGTATTGCGGATCGACCAGTGTTCCTCTTGGATACATTATGCCCGGTACACCCTTGCCCCTGATATCAAGATCATCCGGATGGTCCAGCCCTAAGGTATGTCCATATTCATGTGCCGCAGTTGTCGACCCCCTATACAAATTTTCCAGTTTGAAGTAACCACTATTACAACCTAGTCCATCTACAAAAGAAATATTGCCATGGGCAAATTCTTCGATGCGAAAATAATTGTTACGGGGGTCAAGGTTTTGATAGATATCGAGATCAGTTATCCCGGGACTGAAAGCAGCAGTGATACGAAATACAATTTTAAACTTCAAACTGTCAAACATTAAACTTGCTTCCGGTTCATTCCACATAGTCTCAATTTCCTCACGGATCATTTCGGACAATACTTCATTGGCTGCATTTCCGTAGGTAATTATATGGGAATGAATGATAAGTTGATGATTATTGATCTCTGCGGTGCCCATCTTATTTATTCGGAACTTGTTTCTTTTACCATTGTTTTCTTAATCCAGCCATAGACGAACTTGCCGGGAGAAGGGATGTATTCAACGTATACTGTTTTTTCAGTCTCTGCTATAGAGAGCAGTTTATCGCCTTTTACGAAATATTGTTTTTTGGCATGGATGCAGTTCTCGTCTTCATACACTGTAGCCTTGTCAGCCGCAATAGTGATAGTTGGCGATTGGTTATATTCTTTTTTCAGCCAGTTATTATCCAACAATGGCTGGGTCTTCAGTTTTGTATACTCTCCGTCAGCATTTACTGCATTGCCAAACCCGCAGTTAAATGAAGTTGACTGGCTATTGATATATATAATATCTCCGTTGATCTTAAATTTTAAAATACAGGGAGCGGCGGCATCTTCAAAGCTATTATCAAAGGATGCTGTATCATTTATAAAAGTGACAGTACCATCCGTTTCACCAATATTATAAGATGGCCATCCGATGGTTACGTCCAGCCAGAAACGATACTTGTTTCCTTCCATTTTCAGTAAAACAAGCATGCCGGAGGCGCCTTTTTCATTTGCGGGTGCATCGCCAACAGGAGGGAAAGAATAGCCATAGGCACCGGAATAGTTTGCTTGTGCATTAACGAATAAAGATGACAAAATCATTACCAGGGCAATTAGAACTCTTTTTTTCATACAAATTATTTAGCGGTATTATCAAGGCGCTATTGGCGGGCCCTGATTTGTGTAAATGAATGTAACTAAAAATCTGATTATTAATTATTAGAAAGGCGGCCGGTCACTATGTCGTAGATACTTAGTGCCAGCATAGCCAGGGCAAAGAGCCCTATTATCCCAAAGGCGAGATTGTTTGTTGTTTGATAATCAGGAAGAATGAAATCTGAAGGATTGTTTTTATCATAAATGACCCTGACTTCTATTAAAGGCTTTTCCTTTTTTTTGAGGGAAGAGGAAAAATGAAAATTACTGTTGATATATGGCAAGCCTGATATTTTTTCCTTTGAGGTTGTCTCAAATTCAATTATTGGAGTAGTGTCGCCATCTTTGTCATAAGTGTAGTCCACAATATATCCGGAAACCAGTTCCCCCGTTTTCCTGATTCTTCGGGCATCCGCCAATCCGTATAGTAACGTAATCAGCATACCCAGTGAAAAAATCATTATGCCCAAGGGGGCCTTAATCGAAAAGCAAATAAATACAACAATTACAAAAACAATAAAAGTGACCGCTTGCTTAGTCGTTGCTTCTCGCATAGACTGTTATTTAAAGCCGTACAAGTTAATTTCTGATTGGTCTGCCACTTTTCAATACGCTTTGAATTCTT
>Ga0209573_1003339_pt1 | contig 17836 bp, 14 predicted proteins | sample TNRBio252014_DNA_FD_185870 | JGI IMG/M metagenome (GOLD analysis project Ga0209573, IMG submission 185870) | Wastewater treatment Type I Accumulibacter community from EBPR Bioreactor in Madison, WI, USA - TNR Reactor_6/25/2014_ DNA (SPAdes)... | ecosystem: Engineered > Bioreactor > EBPR >...
ATAAAGAATCTAAAACACCAATAGACTGTGTAGAAGGTAAAGTAATCACTAGTTCATCATTAGTATGTGTAAAACTCAGGTTTGTTGACCTCTGACTAACCTGAGAAACTGACATATTACTCTTTAAATCAAAAGTAATGGTATTCATAGGTGATTTTGCTTCCCAATAAGTAGTAATGACTCCAGCAATACTAGCTGGTGATATACTTGGATCTAAGTTCCATTCCAATCTGTGATAGGTGATGTCATAATTGGAGGTGTTGGGATTTGTAATTCGACTTTGGTCCCAATTAGACATTTTATTTGTTGCGCAAATATGTCCAGCAGAATCCTTTTCTTGTGCCAATACCTGTTGAAATACAAATATTAAAATGAAAACATAAACTGATTTCATATTCTTAAGATTTATAAATGTTATTATTGATTAAAAAATTTATCCCCATTAACTTCTAAAAATATTATTTGGTAAAAAAGGCTTAATTTTGCATCTGCTTGAAGAAGTCAAATTTCGGATAATAATTCTCAAAAGTATTAAAAATGAATAAGTCAGAAACAAAAACCTCCATTTTTTCTTTAATAATTTTATTAGTTTTAGCTTTAGCTTTGGTTTTCTTGGTTTATAAATTTCTCACCCCTCAAAAGAAACTACCCGTTTACAATCCACAAGACATGAATCCAGACTTGGTGGATAGCACATTACAACATAAAGGAAAAGGGCATAAAATTGCCGATTTCAAACTGATTAACCAAAATGGAGAGATAATTACACAAGAAAACTACAAAGGTAAAATTTATGTAGCCGACTTCTTTTTTACCAGATGTACCACCATTTGTCCTGTAATGACTTCCAACATGAAGGAGGTACAAGATGCTTTTTTAGACAATGATAAAGTCATGTTTTTGTCTCACTCAGTCACACCGGAAATGGATAGTGTACCTATCTTGAGAGCTTATGCGGATATTAAAGGTGTAATAGATGGAAAATGGAATATAACGACCGGAGACAAAAAACACATATATGCCTTAGCTCGGAAATCATATTTTGCCGTTTTAGATGAAGGAGATGGCGGATTACAAGATTTTGTTCACACTGAAAACTTTACGCTTATAGACCCTAAGGGACAAATCAGAGGCACATACGATGGTACAGATAAAGCTGAAATACAAAGATTAATAGCTGATATCAGAATTTTACTAAACGAATAATTATTTATTCATTAATTAAATCATTATATATCAAATCATAAACTTGTTTTTTTAAAACTTCTTTATGGTCTTTGATGTTCATGTCGGTAGTTGAAATCGGTGGATGAAACTTAACTCTTAAAACACCTGGTTTTCCGCTAAAAAAAGTATAAGAAAATCTTTTTTTACAATCTAAAAAGCTAATAGGGACAATGGGTATTTGGTGTTCAATAGCTAAATTGAATGCTCCATTTTTGAATTCACTTAGAATCACTTCTTCATCAGGAACCAAACCTTCAGGAAAGATACATACACTCAAACCTCTATCTAGTTTTGCTTGAGCCTGATTATATACTTCTTTTCTGCTAGTAGCGCTCGCTCTATCAACTAAAATACTTGTTCTTCTGTAAAAAAAACCAAAAATGGGGATACGAGCCAATTCAACTTTTCCTACAAATACAAAAGGATTGTTGGGAATTACACTCAACATCAGCATGATGTCTATCATCGAAGTATGATTGGCAGAAAACATATAACTATGTCGTGGCTGAAGTGGAGTAGATTGTATTATTTTGGATTTAAAACCCATCATAAAAAGAATTAACCTAGCCCAATAATGTGCCATTTTAAAAAAAATAGGATAGGTTTTTACATTGCTCGTTACGACTAATAAAATAGGCGATAAAATAAATGTGAAAACAAAAACAAGGAGATAAAACCACAATCTCCACAACAAAATAACGATTCCCTTTATTAACTTCATTGAACAAAGATAAAAACATTGCTGTATTTTTATTATAACTCTAATTTAAAAAATAAAAAATTTACTTCAGCGCAAGGAATAGTAAGAGTTATAAAATTATTGGAAATAAATATTTAAAATTATCAAATAGCACCACTAATCTATCTTAATATTTAAAAAAACAGCTCATTGTTAATTATTTATATCCTTTTTTATTATAAAACACAATAAATCCTTTATATTTACATTTATCTAAAATATAAAGCAGTTATTCAATGTTTTTTTAAATTTCATTTGGATAATTTGTGTTTTTTTATGTAGGTTTGAAAATTCTTTTTTAAGTTACTCAATAATGCGATATTTTTTCTCCTTTTTCTTCTTCATTTTTCAATGGTTTGCAATTGCCCAAACCGACTTTCAAGAGGTGCAAAATGACACCATAACTTCAAACTCAGAAGTTAACTCAATTGAAAATGAGTTTATCATAACAAATGCAAATGAAGGAGTAAACCTATTATCTACTGAATCAACTCAAAATACGCAAGCCAATATCGTCGAAGTCCCAGTTTTTAATTTGCAAGATGATCCAAAGTTATCTGCATTAGATGCCAAATGGATGGATTTGGTTCGCTTTTATGATCAATTTGATGCATCGGCACTATTTGTTGAAAATTTGCCTTCCGAGCAAATTGTGGTTGAAGAACTTTCTACTGAGTTACTTAAAAAAAGATTGGCGACTTTGGATGCTAAAACCCCTTTTAACATCGTTTACAATCAAGAATTGGAAAATCTCATTAAATCTTATATCAAAAATAGACCAAAAGCTATTTCCAATTTAATGGCTAAATCCAAGTATTATTTTCCTCTTTTTGAAGAAAAACTTGATTTGTACGACGTTCCGATGGAAGTTAAATATTTAGCCATCATTGAATCGGCTTTACAGCCTAAAGCGCGTTCAAAGGTAGGAGCCACTGGTCTATGGCAATTCATGTTGGCAACAGGAAAACAGTATGGATTGGATGTGACTTCTTATGTTGATGAACGTCAAGATCCGATTTTGTCATCTGAAGCCGCTGCGCAACATTTATCAGATTTATACGATATTTTTGAAGATTGGGATTTAGCACTTGCCGCTTACAACTCGGGAGCTGGAAATGTAAACAAAGCCATTCGTAGAGCTGGCGGAAAGAAGAATTATTGGAACATCAGACCATTTTTACCTCGAGAAACTGCCAATTATGTACCCATTTTTTATGCCACAATGTACATGTTTGAATATGGAGAAAGTCACAACATCATTCCAGATAAGAACTTTAAGTTACAATATTATGAGGTAGATACCATTCAGGTTAAAAGAAACATTTCATTTGAACAAATCAAAACGACTACCGGAATTGATATCTCATTATTGGAATTTTTGAATCCAACTTATAAATTAAATGTTATACCTTATGAAGAAGGTAAAAACTATTACCTTACGCTTCCCAAAGAATATGTGGGTTTATTTGTTCAGAATGAAGATTTGATCTATGCCTATGTCGATGCCGAAGCTGCAAAAAGAGAAAAACCTTTACCTGATAATGTCATCGTAACATCTTCTGAAACTGAAACCAAGGTGATTACTTATCGTGTAAAAAGTGGTGATTATCTAGGTAAAATTGCAGATAAAAATCACGTTACAGTAAAAAATATAATGAAGTGGAATCGTCTTAAAAGTACCAAAGTACACGTTGGACAAAAATTGAAAATTTACAAAAACGGTTCCGAACCTACCGCTGAAAAAAGTACTGCAGCTAAAAGTAGCTCAAAAAGTTCATCAGAATCAAGCAGTAAAAAAACCACCCTTACCTACACCGTTAAATCGGGTGATAATTTATTGAAAATTGCCAAAAAATATCCAAATGTAACTGTGGAAGATATAAAGAAATGGAATAATTTAAAAAGTGATAAAATCAATGTCGGAGCCAAATTAAAAATTTATAAAAGTTAATCTTTTTTAGTGTTTAACATAAAATACCTCTTCAAAAGCAATTTATTTAAAATTGCTTTTTTTATACCAAAAGGTATGATTTTTGATTATAAAACTCAGATTTTTAAAATTTCAAAATGATGTTTAGAATATTGTATTTAATTTTTTTTATTTCCTTAATAAACACTTCTTGTGAAGATAATTCAAATGAACGATTACGTGCAAGTTCAACGGGTCGTTTTAATGAATTGATTGTTGTAATACCCCAAAAAGATTGGGATGGTGATATTGGCATGGCATTAAAAGAAGTTGTAAGTAAGGAAGTTTTGGGTTTGCCTCAACCCGAGCCCCAATTTTCTGTCATTCAAATTGAACCCAAAACCTATGAAGGATTAATTAAAAGAACTAGAAATATTTTAAAAGTAGCATTGGGGGAGACCAATACCTTTCAAATAGAAAAAGATGTTGAGTCATCACCACAAATAATCATTACTATAATTGGAACTGATGCAGAAAATCTTATCCAATTAATAGAAAAAAATGCGGAAAATTTAATTGATGCCTATAAGAAATCCGATTTAGCGGCTTTGAGAAATGACCCTGCGCATCCTACAATTAAATATGAAAAAATAAACTTTTTTCAAAAACAAAAAATTCAATTTAACATTCCAGATAACTTTAAATTAGTAGATGATTCTGATCAATTTTTATGGTACAGAAATGAAACTTACAACCCGGGAATTGATATTAATGGTAGTATGAATATCATCGCTTATACTCTCCCTTTGGATTATTCTTTTGAAAAGGTCAAAGATAGTATTGCTTCGATTCGTGATAAAGTTGGGAAACAAAATATTCCAGGTCCACATGAAGGCATGTACATGATTACAGAAGCTGCCTATACACCACATGTATTTGATTCGAATATCAGTGGTTTAAAAGCCTATAAAACACTGGGGAAATGGGAAATTAAAGATGCCTTTATGGCCGGTCCTTTCATCAGTTACACGGTGCATGATGCTGCCAATAAAAGATTGGTAGTTGTGGAAGGGTTTGTATATGCTCCGAGTGTTAACAAACGAGATTATATGTTTGAATTGGAAGCTATAATTGGCACATTAAAGATTGATAAATAATAGAATTAATTCATTAAAAAAGCCCCATCGATTGATGGGGCTTTTTGATTTATAAAATATTATTTGCCAAAAACTTTTTTTAACAAACTTTTCTTTTTCTTGACTTTTTCAACTTGTTGTTGAGGAATTGGATTGTTAAAAGCAGGCGCATTGGTTCTTGATGGAATTTGCATTTCAGGTGCAGATTTAGCAATGGGTTGTGGTCTACCAGGCGTATAATCATTTACTGGAAAAGTTTCTTCGAATTCTGGTCTACTCAAACTCAAATCTTCAATAAATTGATTGTAAGTCATGTTCCTCTCTTCTAAAAACCCAATTAAATAACGTTTTGAAGTTTCAGTACTATGACTTTTTTGTTCAATATTATAGAGTATTTTATACAATGCTTCCACTTTATGAATAGCAAATGATGGTGCTGCAAAACAATGACCATAATGGGCCACTACACTTGTTGTTTCACTTACCTTCGATTCATAATCTGAAATTAACCAAAAAAAACGACCATCTTTTGCTAAAACTTTATTGATGAGTCGAATGGGTTCTAAGTTTTCGAATCTTTCTTTTAGTAATTCATAAATGACTTTAGGCATATCTGGATGACGTAATTTATCCATAGATTCACCAATTATTTCAAATTCTTCATAACCACTCACTTCACTAAAAGAATGATTGATGTATTCAATAACATTATCTTTGTTAATTTTACACATCAAAACAGCAGATGAGTTTACCTTTATCTCACGGTCAATAGGGGCGGGATTGTAAAAGTTATCCATATTAAAATAGCTTTAGAATTTAGTAATAAGAGTGTAAAGTTATGAACATTTTATTAACAATCCAAATTTATTTACAAAATATTAAATTTTATTTTTTTTTCATTGGAAAATTCATCTACTACATTTAATATGTGTACTCCTTTTTCAGGGACTATTGCCCATTCATGAATATGTTCGGTAGTGCCGAGATATATTTCATCCAAATACCAATATACTTTTATGTTGGGTTGAGCATGTTTAACTTTTAAAATCAGACTATTCTTCTTTTCATTAAAATCCTTGGGTAAGAAAATGTTCTCATTATCAAATGGGGTTAAAATATCAATAACATTTCCACCTGATCCTATACAATCAGCTCTGAAAGGTGGTAAAAGTTTATAAAATGGGTTTTTTAATTGAAAATAAAACGCTTGTGCTGGCGGTAAAACAAACCAACTTTTATGTGTCATTTGCGATTCAGATACACAAGAACTATTGACTTGAAAGGACTCGGTTAAATCAAGGTGTACTAAAATGTGATAAGGACATACTGCCGTTTTTAACCCAGATCTTGGAATCCACAAACTATCTTGAGTTTCACAAAGTTCGGATGCTCTATAACCACTTTTAAGACAAATAGGAACTCGTTCCATCTCATCAAAGGGTTGAGCAAACCAACGCGTCGGAGGTAATAATTTAAAAACATCAAAAAGTAATGGTGCTGCTGTTTGTAGACCCGTTAACTCTGGTCTACCTTCTCCATCTGCATTACCGACCCACACACCTACCACATAATCTGGTGTAATGCCGATAGCCCAAGCATCTCGGAAACCAAAACTAGTTCCAGTTTTCCACGCAATGGAACGCGAATTTTCATAAAATTCCCAATTATCATCACTTTCAGGTCTATTGGCTTCCAATAAAGCTTGAAAAGTTGCGTAAATACTACCCGCATCATAAAAAATAAAATCTTTTTTAATTTTTCCAAAATCCGGTTTGAACACATTTGATACGGATAAATCAATCACTTCATGAGCATAATATTTTCCTTGCGTTTCATCGTAATGATTTACTGTAGAAGCCATTGCTGTATAGGCCTTGCATAAATCCCAAAGATTACTTTCGGCACCACCCAAAATCAAAGATAAACCATAGTGATCACTACCTTTATTAACATTGGAGAGTTGAAGATTTTGTAAATCATTATAAAACCGGTCCAAACCATAATCTTGCAACATTCTCACAGCAGGAATATTCAAAGATTTAGCAAGTGCTTTGCTTGCCGGAACGGCACCTGTATATTCCAAACTAAAATTTTCAGGGCGATAACCGGCTATATGGGTTGGAATGTCAGCCAACAATGTATTGGGTAAAATTTCTCCCGCATTTAACATTGAGGTAAAGAGAAAGGGTTTTAATATACTTCCCGTACTACGAGGTTTATCAATAATGTCCACATCTTTTTGGTGTGCTTTATCCGTAGGAGTATTTCCAACATAAGCTAAAACTTTACGTGTGCGTACATCAACAACTAGAACAGCTGCATTGTATACGTGATTTTGTTTTAAATTTTGATAATGTTGATTTACCAAAGCATTAACGTGATTTTGTATTTCCCATTTGATGGAAGTGTGTATCCTTTCTCCATTTTGACTCTTTATTAACTTGGATAGTAAATGTGGCGCTACTTGAGGTAATGGATAGGTTTCATCAGGTAATGGTTCTTGAATGGCAAGTAAATAAGTGGTTTGGTCAATTATTTTTTGGTTTTTAAGTTTGAGTAGTAAAGCATCTCTTTTGGACTGTAATTTTTCTCTGTTTTTGTTGACGTGAATTAATCCCGGAGCATTGGGCAATACGGCTAAAGTCGCACTTTCGGCCCATGATAAATCCTCGGCTTTTTGACCAAAAAAACGCCAAGCTGCAGCATCAATCCCAACCGTATTTCCTCCAAATGGAGCATGAGATGCATATAGAGCTAAGATTTTCTCTTTAGAATGTCGAAATTCCAAACGTGTCGCTAAAATTAATTCTATTAATTTCTCGGTATAGCTTCGGGACTTGTTTTTTCTGTGTAAACGGATGACTTGTTGTGTAATAGTGCTTCCACCTCTTACAATTCTACCTGCTTCTTTGTTTTGTCGATAGGCATGAAGCATAGATATGGGGTTAAATCCCCAATGTTTGTAAAAATGTGCATCTTCATATAAAACAATACATTGTTTAAATTTATGGGGCACTGTATCATTACCCGGAAAACGCCATTGCATATCAGAAGCAATTTTAGCACCCAATAGTAAACCTTCTTCACTTTCAATAACGGTAGAATTAGTATTCTCAAACATTACACTTGGTAAAGAAAAATAGTACCAAACCAACATGATTAAAAGAAATATCAGTTTGAATTTATGTTTTTTTATAACCTTAAAAAAGCGAATCTTATAATCCATTTTATATTTTAAAATGCCTAAAATTACAATAAAAATGAAAGTATATTGAATTAGGATAAATAAAAAACCACTCAAACTTTTAAAAAATTTGAGTGGTTCAAGTAAAAAATATATCTACAAGATTCCGGTTTCAATCATGCATTGTTTGATGCCTTGATAAGTTCTTTCAATATTATTATCCAATCCCATAGAAAATCTAACCAAACCTTGTGTGAGCCCCATTTCAACTTGCTCATCTAATGGAACTTCACTAGAGGTTCCGGTTCCGGGTGCATTAAACAAAGTTTTGTAGAATCCTAGACTTACCGCTAAATAACCCAATTTGCGATCTTGCATCATCTCCATAAAAGCATCAGCTTTCTCCAAGGTTCCGGCATCAATAGTTATCATGCCTCCAAATCCGAATTCGGCATTATACATCGATTTAAACAATTCATGATCCTTGTGACTTTTCAAACCCGGATAGACAATACGCGCCCCATCTTTTTCCAATCTCTCAGAAATATACATTGCATTTTCGCTATGCTTCTTCATTCTTACAGGTAAAGTATGTGTATTTTTTAATACACTCGAACTTCTAAAACTATCCATAGTCGGGCCCAAGAGCATAGCTGCTCCATCATTAACGCTTTTGGTTGCGTTAATAAAATCTTTAGAGGCACACACAACTCCTCCAACAGTATCATTCATTCCGTTGATGAACTTGGTTAAACTGTGGATTACAACATTTGCTCCCATTTGATATGGAGACATAATTAAAGGGGAAAAGGTATTATCAACCACTAAAGGAATATTGTGTTTCTTTGCAATTTTAGCTAATTCAGGGACGTTGGCAATTTCCAACAGAGGATTGCTCATTACTTCACAATAGAGCATTTTAGTATTGGGTTGTATAGCAGCCTCAACTTTAGCCAAGGAAGTTATGTCTACAAATGAGGTTTTAATATTCAATTTGGGAATAAAATTCTTTAAAAAAGCATACGTTCCTCCGTAAATCGTACGAGCAGAAACGATGTGATCACCAGCGCCGCAAATTTGTAAAATTGTTGTGGTAATGGCTCCCATCCCAGAGCCGGTTACATTGGCATCTTCTGTTCCCTCCATCGCCGCCAAAGCTTCACAGAGATACAAATTACTTGGACTTGAGTGTCTAGAATATAAATAGCATCCCCCTTGTTTACCCTCAAAAGTATCCATCATGGTTTGAGCATGTAGAAAAGTATAAGTAGCCGAGTCGGAAATGGAAGGATTAACACCTCCAAATTCTCCAAAATGTTGATTATCCTGCATCAAATCGGCAGGTTTAAAGGTTGTATTCATGGTAGAAATATTAAATTTTTTTAAGCGATGAAACAAATAATTATACTGTAAAATTATACATTCGCAACATATATTTCTATGATACAAATTAATATTAGATTTTTAATCTAAATATTTTTATTTTTGTAAAAAGAAACACCATAAAGAATTAAAATACTTTTTAAATCAACTAAACTTTTCTGAATATGTATAAAATAGATCAAATTGATGGTAAATTATTGGAATTATTACAGATTAACGCCAATAAAGGAATAAAGGAACTCGCTCTAGAAGTCGGATTAACAGCTACTCCCGTTTACGAGCGCGTTAAAAGGCTGGAAAAATTGGGTTATATCAAGAAATATGGAATTGAAATCGATAAAGAAAAAGTGGGTTTGGGATTAACTGTATTCTGTCAAGTATCCTTACAAACACATAGTAAAACATTGATAGAAAGGTTTGAGACTTCGGTAAAACAGATGAATGAAGTGATTGAGGCTTTTCACATTTCAGGAGAATTTGATTATCTATTAAAAGTTGTTTGCCATGACAATAAACAATACCATGATTTTTTAGTTTTAAAACTTTCCAAGCTGGAAATGGTAGCCAAAGTTCAGAGCAATTTTGTAATGGCTGAAATAAAAGAGCATGGATATTACCATATAACTTAAAACAAAAAAACCACATTAAGTTAATGTGGTTTTTATTTGATATTAAGTTACTTAAACTATTATTTTTTAAGTTTTACTTCAAATCCAACTTCAAATTGGTCGTTGATGAATTTATCCTTTAAGTTGTCAAAGAATTTTTTAGACCCATATTTAACGTCAAATTCAGTTCTATCAACTTTAAAGGGTAAGGCCTTAATGGTAGTAACTCCTTCGGCTTCTGAAATTGAAACCGGAATTGAAATGGGTTTGGTAATACCTTTAATCGTTAATTCTCCTTTCAAACTCTTTCCATCAAATTCTGAAAACTTGAAGGTTGCTGTAGGATTGTTAGCAACATCAAAGAAATCGGGGCTAGTTAAATGTCCTGCCAATTTACCATTATCTTCATTATCTGCAGGAATATCCAAAACTTTTAAAGAAGCCATGTCTATTACAAAAACACCTTGTTTGATGCCGGTACTATCTGCAATTACAGCACCTTCTTTTAATTGTAATGATCCATTATGGGTTCCGGTTGGTTTAAAACCTTTCCAAGTTAAGGTTGACGTGGCTACATCGGCCGTATGAGTTGCGCCTTCTAAAAGAACTGGAACAACTACTTCTACTACTGGTGCAACTTCTTCAACGACTGGATCTGCCTTTTTTTCTGATTGACAAGAACTTACAAATAATGCAACGAATGCTGCGGGAATTAAAAAATTTTTCATGTGTTTAATCTAGTTTTAGTTATTAGATATGGCAAACATAAAAAATTATGTGTTAACAAAATTTTAAAAAGCATTGATTTTATCGATACCTAAATCACATAATCAAATTCCTCAAAAAATTATTTTTTACTCAAAACGATTTTTTCTGCTTGTTTCTTGATAATATCTCTATAGAAATCTTTGATTATATTGTATTGCGTTGCTTGAATAACCGGTTCGTTAATGATTATATTGGATTCAATTAAAATCAATTGTCCGTTTTGAACGATTTTATATGCAAATACACCTAAATTATCTGGAAGTACAATTTCTTTTGATTCTGGAATAGATTCAATAGTGTATTGGTCGGGTATGGTCAAATTTATGGTAATGGAATTCACCCATGGTTTGTTATAAAAAATAGGAAAATCTCTTTGCTCCGATTTGAAAGGGTTTTTAGTAATTTGATAAAAAAACAATGGATCTAAATACGTTTTACCTGATATTTCTTCAAAATAAGATTCTGTTTCAAATTTAATCGTTTCATTGACTTCTTTTTCCAAATCTTCCAAATTGTTAATTCTAACATCCAAAACATCAATGTTTTCATATTCTTCATTCAATTTTTCAATAATTTTTTCTTTTGATAATGCAGTCATTTCATTTCTATAATCCAAAGCAAAACTCAAATTCAAAATTTTTCTGGCATTGCCTTCAAAACCACTATCTGTAAATTTAAAATTTGCAACTGTTTTGCTAATCGAATGTTTTTGAGCATATAATTTAATCCAATCCGATTGACCATTGGATTTAATTTCTCTTCCGTTAAAATTCAAAGCCGACTCAGGTAAAACGTTAGGAATTGTATAGGGTTTTGAGGCATCCAATAAAACAGTTCCTTCTACTGTATGAACTGAAGCAACCACATAATTGAAAGCAAGCCTTGAAGGAAAATAAGGAATCCCATTTGAAACAGTACTTATCAAGACCGGATTGGCTTCAAATCCAGCTTCTCTCAACATACTTATCAAATTTAAATTGATATCAGCTACATTACCCAACCCTTCTTTGTAAGCTTTTTTAACACCCAAATCTGTATAAAAACCATTGAAGTCGTTCCATTTAATTTTAGATTTGATATGTTTAAAAATTGCATTTATTTTTTCTGCCTCAGTAGATTTGCCTTCTAAAACACCTGGTAAATCGGCAAGAAAGTGTGACTTCTCTTTGAGTTCTCCTCCAAAATATTCACTTTCATATATATTCTTGGCAACTGCTTCCCAATCAGAGGCATAGGTTTCAATATTTGAACCCGGAAATCTTGTCAAAGACAATTCAAATAAAACTCCTGCTGCATAATTTTCAATATTTCCCGCATAAGGTTCATCTTTTAAAGCCGGCACATTGGTCATATTGATTTTGTATATTTTTTCATTAAACGATACGGAATTTTGAATTCTTCTACTTTGAATACTTGAGCCATAATCTACCCGCTCCATATATGATAAATCAAGCGTTCGTCCTTTATTATCATTCACAATTGGAATGTTTAAATACCCTTTTGTATTGGTGTTGTAAACCAAATATTCAGGAACATAAATAGAAACATTGTTTTTAAAAATCGGTATTTCCGACTGTAAATTCACTTCATCCAATTTTGAAATAAATGGGGATTTCAAGGTATAAACCCATTCCAACACCGCTCCAACCTTCAAATTGGGCATTGTAAACTTTTTCTGACTCCAATATTTGTTGGTTTTTTCAAAAAAAACAGCATCATTATCAAGTTTTGTTTTTACAATTTCCCCATTTTCTAGAGTATAAGTAGTTCCCTTTAAACCTATGATTTCTTCTTTGGTTGAATTGGAATTATACATAGGAATACTATGGGTTGCATAATCATACCCTTCAATAGAATAGATTTTCATTCGCATAAAATATTCATCTACAATATAAAAACCTATCTCTTCATCATATTCAAAATGCGTATATCGTTCATTGTATAGAATAGCGGCTGTCGCGGTTGAATCTAGAGCACACGTTGTTGCCTTTAATTCATCGATACTTACTTTACCATATTTAAATGTTTGGGCGTTATTAAACGTAAACATCATTAATAAAATGGCGGTGAATGATTTTTTCATAATATTTAAAGAATTAATAGTAAATCTATTTTTTGAGTAACAAAATTTTCAGTTCATCTTGTTTTTTTAGTTCTTTTAAAAACTTTCTATATGATTCATAGTTTTCTTTTGCAAATGTTTTATTATAAATAAGAACACTCCTTTTGTAAATTAAGGTGTTTTCGTTTTCAATTACAATTGAATTTGAATATGTACCATACTCATTTTCTATAAAAACCGGATCGGGTAGTTGTCCTATACTATGAGTTAAAGGAATTTGAATCTCATAAGAATCAACATCTTTAAAACCCCTATCAACAACAAAAGGTGTTTTTCTATTATTCACTTTTTGAGGAACATAGGTAAACCTATTGAAAGCATTGGGTGAAAATATAATACTACCGTCTGTATTGATTGTAGCATAGTTTAGAGCAGACAATTGAATAGACTCTTCAAATCTTTTTTGTTCACGATTATTGTATATACGAAGTGAATCAAATGTAATATTATTTAAATGTCTGAAATAATTTTTATACGCTTCATCTAACTCATATGGTAGCTTTCCATCAAAAAAGAATAAGTGTTCCCCATATTGCTTTCCATAGGATTTAATGTTAATTCGCGCATTCATATTACCCTTTTCATCTAAATGATACTTATAATTATTTTCTTGCAAGTTTTCTTCAGGTAAATAAGCAGGCGTATGAATGATTTTCGCTCCTTGCGGAGTCAAACTTATAACGTCTCGATCTTCGGTAAAATCACTTTTAATACCAAATGGTATTTTTTGATTGGTACACTCCAAAAAAACACTATCTTTTTCCATTGGTAAAATTAAAAAAACGTGATTTCCTTGAACTGAAACCAAATCCTTTTCAATATCCATTTTTTGATCACCTGCATATACTGCTGTATAATATGCTGGAACATCTGCTACTTCCAATAGAGATTTGGTATAAAAAGTCAAAGCCTTACAATCTCCATAGCCCAATCGATCTACATCATCGGTGTACATGGGCATCCATCCTCCCACTCCTATTTGAACACTGATATAACGAGTTTTATTTTGAACATATTCATATACTATTTTAGCTCTTTCTTTGGGATCTGTGATGCCTTTAACCAAATTTTTTATCTGTATTTTGGTTTCTTCGGAGAGATTGTTTCTGGATGTTAATAATTTCTCTTGCATCCATATTCCAAACTCTTCCCAGGTATCAGCTTTTCCATCAACACCAGCTAAATTAAAAGTATTAATTGCAAAATCAACATTGGGAACTATTTCGTGAAATGCAGGACTCCACTCTTCTGGTTTATGTGCCGGTATATTGGACAAATTATAAACTGACTTTTGGGGTAATACTTGAGATGTGATGTTGTAATTTGATGTGTTGTATTCTTTGAATTGTAGCTTGAAATCTTTAGGATAAATTAAGGTATATGAACTGTTCAAAATGCTCATATTATAACTTTCAATAGGAAACCACGGTGGAATAAATGCCGTATTTGAAGTACTAACCTCATACTCATATACCATTGTATAAGGGTAAGATATGGGAGTATAGTTGTAATATATTACCCTGTCATCCGAATATAGAGTCCCTCCGTCAACTGCAGCAAAATCCATAAACTCACTTCTTTTAACTTTTTTTATTTGATTTCCCAATGCATCGTAATAAACCAAATTCACATTGTTGATTTTTCGATGTTTATCATATCCAATGGTAAGATTTGCCCTTTGATCCGCATTTTTATTTAAAATCGTGAGAGCAGTTTTTTGTGTTATTATCATACTCCTTTGGTTGACAATTTCAACAGAGGTGTGGTCAAAGATGGACACTAAATCAGCGTTTGTTTTAAGACTGTCCGGAATCAATAAGACATTATAATTTTGAGCAGAAATATTCCATTGGGATGCAATCAGCAATGCAATAGCAATTGTTTTTTTAATCATCATATTTTTGTTCGTCAAAGGACGAAAATTAATTTGGGTAAAATGTTTTTCAAAATTTATGTAAAAATATAAAATATTTTCTACCTAATCAATGATTATTCTTTCTTTTTAGAATCCATAATAATGGTAACAGGTCCGTCATTAATAAAATGAAGTTGCATATGTGCTCCAAAAGTGCCGGTTTGAATTTTTTTTCCAAATTTTTCTTCCAAATTATAAATAAATTTTTCATATAGTGGAATGGCTATTTCAGGTCTTGCTGCCTTAATATAAGAAGGTCTGTTCCCTTTTTTGGTACTAGCATATAAAGTAAATTGACTAACTACAATTATTTCACCTTCAACATCTATTATTGAAAAATTCATCATACCATTTTCATCATTAAATACTCTTAGATTGGTGATTTTTGTGCACAACCATTCGATATCTTCTTCAGTATCTTCATTTTCAATTCCAAGCAAAACCAACAGTCCAGAATCTATCTTAGCAGTTGTACACTGATTGACTACAACTGAAGCGTTTATAACTCTTTGAATAACCGTTCTCATTCTATTATTTAATATCTTAAGTTCAATATGTAAAGTTATCTATACGTTTCGTCTTCTTCCAACATTTGTAAATAACTCTGATACCTAGAATACGCAATTTCACCATTTTCTACCGCCTCAATTACGGCACATTTAGGTTCGTTTTCATGAATACAATTGTAGTATTTGCATTTTCCTTGTAAAGCAAAAATCTCCGGAAAAAAATGACTGATTTCTTCTTTTGAAAAATCTACCAAACCATAACCTTTAATACCCGGAGTATCTATTATATAACCACCAAAACTTAAAGCAAACATTTCAGCAAATGTCGTGGTATGTTGACCTTGATTATGAGAATCGGAAATGGGTTTGGTTTTCAAGTTTAATCCCGGTTCAACAGCATTTATCAAAGTTGATTTTCCTACTCCGGAATGTCCCATAAAAAGTGTGGTTTTATCCTTCATAAGTTCCTGAACCTGTTTGATATTGATGCCTTTTTCAGCTGAAATATCCAAACAAGTATACCCTATTTTTTCATACAAAGTCTTGAGTTCTTCTTTTTCTTGTAACTGAAAAGCATCATAAATATCAATTTTATTAAATAGTAAAATCGCCGGAATTCTATATGCTTGTGCAGTTGCTAAAAAACGATCAATAAAGGCAGGAAAGGTTTGAGGATTTTGTAAAGTAATCAGTATAAATGCTATATCGATATTGGCCGCAATAATATGTGTTTGCTTAGATAAATTAACCGACTTTCGAATGAGGTAGTTTTTACGAGGATTAATTTTACGAATGACACCGGTTTCACTTTCCGGTTCCATTTCATAATGAACCACGTCACCTACCGCTACCGGATTGGTGCTTTTTATTCCATCCAAACGGAATTTACCAACTATACGGCAATCAATTATCTTTCCTTCCTCTGAACGAACTTTATACCAGCTTCCCGTAGATTTTATAACAATTCCTTGCATGAGGTAAAAGTATGAAATTCCAAAAAACTAATCACTTATTCTCATCAAAAAACCGAATATTCAGGTATTAACCCTCCCTATTCGGTATTCTATTTATAAAGTATAATGGAAAAAACTACGCTTTGACTAGTTTTTTATCATAAGATCCAGTACCCAATTGGTTTAACAATACAAAATGACTTCTCAGCGCTCCAAAAAAAGTTTTGTGTTGTCTGTATGCTACCCCATATTCAGCGGCTGTTTCTTTTACAATTTTTGAAATTTTATGATAATGAATATGACAAACATTGGGAAATAAATGGTGTTCGATTTGATAATTCAAACCACCTATGAACCAAGAAAATAATTTGCTTCCATGAGCATAATTGGCAGTGGTTTGCATTTGATGTATCGCCCAATTATTATCAATACGCATATCTTCATCGGGCGCAAAGAAACTAGAGTCTTCAACCACGTGAGCTGGTTGAAAAATCAAGGCTAATGCCAATCCGGTTATAAAATGCATAATCATAAAACCGATCAAAATGTGAAACCAAGCAACCGGAATCAAAATTAAGGGTAAAACGATAAACAAACCTATGTACCAAAGTTTGTTTATAATTACTTCCACAATTGCTTTTTTCAAAGTAATATCTTGGGTAGAAAGTAATTTTTTCTTATTGTACCGAGCTAATTGTTCGAAATCTTTACTGATTAACCAATAAATACTCATTAGTGAATAGAAAAAAGGTGCATAAAATGCTTGAAATCTATGCATCCATTTCCTCTTTTGAAGCGGTGAAAAACGCATCAATTTGGTTTGAATGTCTTCATCAAAACCATCGATGTTGGTATAAGAATGGTGCAATACATTGTGTTGAATACGCCAATTCAAATGATAACCTCCTAAAAAATTAAGCATAAAACCAAGTGATTTGTTGACCCACTTCTTTTTAGAATAGGCTCCATGATTGGCATCGTGCATGATGGATAATCCTATACCCGACATACCTAATCCCATCAAGACCCACATCAAGTAAACCATTGGAACCGTTTGAACCAATCCTGTCAACATCAGGATCCAAGGAATAAAATACAAAGACAGCATAAAAACAGTTTTGAATTTCATTTTAGCATTTGCAAATCTAGTAATCTGATTTTCATCAAAATAGTTATTTACTCTATCTCTTAAAACTTTAAAAAAATCAGGTTGAATTTGGGTGTTGAATTTGACTTTTGAGACTCTCATCAAATAATAGGAATTAAAATTAATAGTCACAAATGAAGTCAATTAAATTGGATAAACCGCTAAAATATTGTTAAAGAATAGGTTAATACATTTTTTAAGATTATTTGAAATATAGTTTTGTAGAATTAAAAAAG